>Ga0316616_100000950_pt1 | contig 10838 bp, 5 predicted proteins | sample OWC_Aug_M1_C1_D1_FD_207660 | JGI IMG/M metagenome (GOLD analysis project Ga0316616, IMG submission 207660) | Wetland soil microbial communities from Old Woman Creek delta, Ohio, United States - OWC_Aug_M1_C1_D1_B | ecosystem: Environmental > Terrestrial > Soil > Wetlands | place: USA: Ohio...
CTGCGGCATCAAAGCCCATACCAAAAATGGAAGTTTGAAAGGTGGCCTCTTTAAGAATGTCTCTGAAAGTGCCATCGCCCTTATTCATGTAGAAACGATCAGGTGGATTAAAATCATTTGATATGTATAAATCTTTCCACCCGTCATTATTAAAATCCATTGCAACAACTCCTATTGACATACCAAAGTTCCTTACACCGGCTTCATCTGTCACATCCGAAAAAGTGCCATTCCCATTGTTTTTATATAAATGACCCGATTCTTCGAATTTATTCTCGATCATTTTGTTATGATAAAATTCGGCACCCATACTTACCAGAATTATTGGGTAGTTGGCAACATATAAATCCAGAAAACCGTCATTGTTATAATCAAAAAAGGTAGCCTGAACAGATGAGCTTTTATCATTGATACCGTAAGCTTTTGCACTTTCCGTAAACGTATTGTCCTTATTATTTATAAAAAGCAGGTTATCCGATGGCGGGTATTTCCCTGAAACACAAACATATATATCCAGCCAGCCGTCGTTATTCACATCGGCCATGGTTGATCCTGTGAACCACTGGTGATTGCCTGTAATACCTGCTTTTTCGGAGATATCTTCAAACTTCATGTTACCCTTGTTAAGGTAGAGCTTATTCGGAAACAGGTTTCCCGTGAAAAAAATATCATCCAGTCCGTCATTATTGATGTCGCCCACGGAAACACCTCCTCCCATATACATGTAGGGGAATTTGGTGTAATTCAACGTATCATTTTCTACCAATTCATTGGTAAAATCAATACCTGACCTGGAAGAAGAAACTTTCACGAAAGTTTCTTTTGAGTGTTTGCCGCATGAAAACAGTGATAGACTTATCAGTACCAACCAGAAGGGGAATTTCATAATCTGACTCAAATGATCTATGGGCCTAAGATATTATAATCACAGGTAAATAAGCAGGAAGCTTTTATAATTCTTACTTCACTCTGAATATCTGAAGTTTGTCATTATTGTTCCCAACCAGGATGTCCTTGTCTTTGTTATTAATGTGAATTAATGCAAGGCTTTTTACGTCACCCGGGGCAAAGAATCCTGATGATTCGTAAGGTACAGCTATGAAATGGCCCTTGCCATCACCTTTAAGGAGTACACCAACTCCAGCGTCGTTTCTGGGGGTTACAACTTCAACGTTAAAGAGGTTACCGGCTGCCAGAATATCCAAATTTCCGTCATTATCAAAATCATCGATAATCATATCATTTATAGCAGATAATTGAGCTTCATTTGGTAATTTTTGAATTTTAAAATTCCTCCCATTCCCGATGTTTTCAAGATAGCAACTGGTAAAGGTCTGAGCCTGCAGGTGCAGGGATTCTTTCAATACTTTTTTGGTATAAACATCCGAAATTGTGGCTTCGGCAAAGCTTTTATAGGTAGGGAATCTCAGTGCCAGTCCCGGATTCTGGGTCAGAAAACATGATCTGCTTCTCACCGGATATTGTTCATTCCCCTGGTAATAGCTCAGGGCAATGTCTGATTTCCCATCATGGTCAAAATCTGCAGCATATACATCAAAAGTTTTGTCGGCACTTGCTTTATACCTGAAGTTTAAGCCAAGGTTACCGGCAACCAGGTCAATGTCGCCGTCATTATCGAAATCGGCACCTTCAATACTGAACCACCATCCTTTTGTGCCTTCTATCTCAGTCTTGCTGAATTTTCCGTTATCGTTATGGTAATAGCAAACGGGCATCCATTCTCCTGCCACGATTAAGTCGGGCCATGAATCCCCATCGATATCACCACAGAAGGCATCGGTTACCATGCCTGCTCTGGTCAGCTCCGGGGCTAACTTTGTCGTGACATCTTCAAATCTCACAACGCCGTTTACAGATTTGTTTTCGAGTATGTAGCTTTGAGCCGGGAAGGGATATTGGTGTGGCACCTGTCTTCCACCAACGAACAAATCGAGATCACCATCTTTATCAAAGTCAAATGCTTTAACGCATGATCCACTGGAAGTGGTAACCGGTAAAGCCTTTTCATCTTTCAAGTAGTTTCCATTGCCATCATTGATGTAAAGCTGATCCTGATATTCTTTTGAGTCCTTTGGAAACTCATAGCCACCGCTGACCACATACAAATCGAGATCCCCGTCACTGTCGGCATCAAAAAGCAACGAGCCCGTTTCCTCAAACCGGTTATCGGTTTCCCAGGGGCCCGGTTGGATTTTAAAACTTCCGTCACTTCTCTGAATAAACAACTGACCTGAACTAAGGGATGTGTTGCCGATAAAAAAGTCTTCGAGCTTGTCGCCGTTCACATCTCCTACACTAATACACGGACCCGTCATCGATAATTTGTAGGGGAGAAGGGGCTGGTAATCAAAGTCGTTAAAGTTGTTTTCTTTATGCATGAAGCCGGGTTGAACCTGGTCAGTGATCTCTTTGAATAGTTTTTCTTTGATAGCTGGATCTGATTCAGGCATCTTTGCATCTGCATAATGCAAGGTCAGCTTTTGATTGGCTTTTACATTCTTAAGATTTTGAACCTTTCCATCGGGCCATTTTACACGCAGGGAATCAACCATCTCATGCCTGGCAAGGCCAAAATAGAGAAAGGGTTCCACGGAAGACTGATAACCCCTTGATAGCGTCAGCTCTTCCATTTGTATGTTTCCGTCATTCCATATTGTTATAACCGAACCGATTCCCATCTTATTTTGAGGTGAACCTTCAAATCCGATTTTCAAATAGTTTCCAAGCTTATTTTCGGTGGCATTATTTTTATAAATAAGCGCTTCCTCGTCAACATTGTTAACGATAAGATCGAGGTCTCCATCATTATCCAGATCGGCATAGGCAGCGCTGTTTGAATAGCTTTCTTCCTTAATTCCCCATTCTTTGCCGTAGTTCGAGAAAGTGAGATCTCCGTTATTTTTATACAGATAATTTACAAGGCGTTTATAGGGCATATCCTGTACCAGCTTCAATAATTCGCTATTGCTTAATCCTTTGTCAAAATATGTTGATTTGCTCATTTTGTTGAAATAATCAATGTTATTGATATCCCTGCGGATGCCGTTTGTTATATACAGATCTTTCCACCCGTCAAGGTCAAAATCTGCAAACAAAGCTGCCCAGCTCCAGTCTGTTGAGGTTACTCCCGCAATCCAGGCGGCATTGCTGAAATAAGGCAGTCCATTTTCCCTGATCCCCCTGTTTAATTGCAACGTACTGTACCGGTACTGATGATGAAGGCCCTGGTTCAGCATTTCATCAAAATCCTCCTGGCTCATGGTGCTCATATTCTCTTTGGCTCTTTGATTATCTTCAGGAGCCATGTCAATTTGCATAATATCAGGCAGACCGTCATTATTATAGTCTGCAATATCATTCCCCATGCCATAAAATGAGGTTTGGCCAACTACTTCCTTTGTCCTGTCGGTAAATGTTCCGTCGCCGTTGTTGAAGAAATAGAAGTCAGGGCTCGTGAAATCATTTGAAACGTAAAGGTCCTTATATCCATCCAGGTTCAGGTCGGAGACTGTAGCGCTTAACGACAAACCAAAAGTCAGCAGACCTGCTTCAACTGTGACATTTGTAAAAGTGCCGTCTCCGTTATTTCTGTATAAATGTCCCGATTCATCCAGTTTTGCATTGTTCATCATCTGGCGGTAGAAATAGGGAGGTGCCTTGAACTGGGTGATGGGGTAGTTGGCAACGTAGAGGTCGAGATCGCCGTCATTATCATAGTCGAAAAAGGAGGTCTGTGTGCTTTTGCCGTTGTCATCCAGACCATATTCAGCTGCTTCTTCTTTAAACACAGGTATCGCCCCGGGATTGTTTCCCTGGTTTACAAACAGCAGGTTTCTGCAATTGCCCTTTAATCCCGAAACACTTACGTAAATGTCGGGCAATCCATCTTCGTTTATATCACATATGGTTGAACCCTGCATCCAGCGGCGATCTCCACCTGTCCCTGAAACTTCGGTGACGTCTTTAAATTTCAGGTTTCCCATATTGAGATACAAGCGGTTGCTTACCATATTGCCGGTAAAAAAGATATCCGTCAGCCCGTCGTTATTGAAGTCTGCAACGGATACCCCGCCACCCATGTACATGTAGGAATACAGAAAATAGTTAAAAGTATCGGTCTCCGTCAGTGTGTTCTGAAATGTAACGCTTGTTTTTCCTGAAGAGAGTTTCCGGAAAACAGGATCTTCATGGTTTGTTTTCCCGGGTTTGCAGGAAAAAAGGATACAAAGTATAATTACCAACAAAACTCCATGGTAAAATCTTTTACGGCATGCAGGATTTAAATGGCTGATCATAAGGGCTAAATTGGTAAGAATGAAGGTAAAAGTACTTCAAATAACTCAAAAAAAAAATGGTCCTGTTTTGCAGGACCATTTCTTTGGATTATAACATTTACTATTTATTACCAACCCGGATTCTGATCTGTCTGTTCAATGTTTGGGTTAACATCAATTTCCTTCTGAGGAATAGGCCAGAGATAATGTTTGGCTGGATTGAAAACCAAAGCAGCCTGGTCGGCCTTGGGACAACTGGGTTTAACTTCGGTCATAAAGTCAGCAAGTCTGCCCCATCTTACAAGATCCATATAGCGAACCTGTTCGCCGCATAATTCAACTTTGCGTTCATGTTCCAAAGCAACCATGAATTCAGTCAGATTGGAAACAGGGTAATGAACATTCATTTCAGCTGAGCCATATAACGGGAGATTAACATCTGCCCTTGCCCTTACCTGGTTCATGTAACCGACAGCGGTGGTAAGGCTTCCTCCCGATTTATTAGCCTCAGCTTCGGCCATCATCAGCAATACATCGGCATACCTGATCACCTTAATGTTGATACCTGATTCATTTCCTGCAACAGCTCCTTCAGTAGCAGCCTTATAGTAGTTCTGGTATTTTCTCCAGCCTCTTCTTTTGTAATGATCAATAACAGTGACCCCGTCTTTATCATATACAATAATGGAATCAACTGTAATGGTCATAGTATTGTTGTTATACAGATCGCCGGTCTGGTAAGCGCAGTAACCGCGTCTTGGATCGATTTTTACGCCATTGTCGGCGGCAGTTTCAAATTCGTTCCACAGATCTTCTGAAACAAATACGTTGAACCAGTTTAAGCAACCATATTCCTGTCCCCTGAAAGTAGCTTCGTTTTTACCTTCGTCTGTTCTGTCCGAATTCCATTGTTGTCCATAACCGGCTTCGATGTTAAACTGGACTTCGAAGAGCGATTCCGGACCATTTTCGTCTTCTTCCGTGAAGTTGTCAAAATATTCAGCAGTCAGGCTGTAACCGGTAATATGGCTAAAAGCTTCAAGGGCTCCCGGGTAGTTTTCCTGAAATAAACGTGCTTTACCCAACAATGCCCATGCAGCTCCTGAAGTAACCCTTCCTGGTTGTTCAGCAGCTTTGGAAAGACATTTGGCTGCAGCATCTGCACAGTCGGCTTCTATTTGCGCCCAGACATCTGCCTTAGGAGCTCTGGGAAGACCATCTTTCTCTGCAGGATCAATTCCCAGATAAAGGGGAACATCACCATACCGGGTAACCAGGTCGAAATAATACAGGGCTCTCAGGAATTTTGCCTCACCGATATACTTATTTCTTGTGGCCTCAGACATTAAACTGGTAGGGATCTTATCGATCATTGCCTGCTCATTATTGATAACAAAATTGGCTTTGTTAATGCCTCTGTAGCAAGAACTCCAGTAAGCTTCCATTAAACCATGATTTGGACCGAATGAGAAATTCAGCCACTCGCGTTTATCGGCCTCCTGTTGCGAGTTACATGTATTTTCGTGAGCCATATTTTCACTACTGTACCACATGCAACGGTTGTACATACCGGTTGTCTGCAAACTTCCGTAAACAGCATTAACAGCCGACTCCACCTGAGCCTGATTAGCAAAATAAGTGTCAGGTGAAAGTTGATTGGGATTCGTAAGCTCTAACTTATCCGGATTGCAGGAAAAGAATAGAACCAGTGCACCTAAAATCAGTGCAGGAATAAAATATGTTTTAAGTCTTTTCATAATAATTCTGTTCTATAGGTTAGAAGGTAATTTGGAAACCGCCAATAACTGATTTTGGTATAGGATAATTACCTCTGTCAATTCCATTGGTATAGTTTTGAGAGGTTGAAGCAGATGTTTCAGGAGCACCAATTTGTCCCAATGAAGGTGCATTTCCGGTGGAGTATCTGCCAACCTCAGGATCCAAACCGGAGTAGTTTGTTATACAAATCATATTTTGAGCACTGACATAAACCCTGAACCTGGTTAGTTTGTTCTTCGTAAGATTTGCGGGTATGTTATAACCAAGCGTTATGTTTTTCAATTTGGTATAGGCACCGTCCTCGACAAAACGGTCGGATGCCTCGATATTGACAGAAACATCACCGGCCCTGGGAATGGTGTTTGAATGATTTTCTGGTGTCCATCTGTCAAGAACCTCCACACCGGCATTAAATAACCTTGGCATACCCTGCAGGTCGTAGATATTGGTGTTATAGAGCTTGTTCCCATAAACACCGCTGATAAAGATGTTCAGATCAAAACCCTTGTATGAAGCATTTAAGTCCAAACCAAGCGTCGCCTTGGGGAAGGGGTTTCCGATATTTGTGTGGTCATCCGTAGAAATTACGCCATCGCCATTGGTGTCTTTAATACGGAAATCACCTCCTTTTGAAGCATAAAGCGTTTTTTGCGTGCCTCCCATATAAGCTGCAGCTTCGTCATCCGACTGGAAGATACCGTCGAAAGCCCATCCGTAGAAGAAGAAAGCAGGTTGTCCAACCTGGCATCTGTTCAGGTCTTCACCTTCAAAAGAAAATCCGGAAATATAGGTGGCACCACCCAGTGATTTAACTTCATTCTTGAAAGTGCCCATAATTAAATTGGCTGACCATTGGAATTCACCTTCAAAATCGTTGTATCCCAACTGCACTTCAAAGCCTTTTACATCCATAGAGCCTGCATTCTTGCTGATCGTTGCCGAGAAATCACCGTGAGACAGGACCAATGGCACCTGCATCAGAAGGTCATTACTCCTGTTAAAATAATATTCAGCAGACAACGTAAATTGGTTTCTAAATAAACCCAGGTCCAATCCGATATTGGTCATGGTAGTTTCCTCCCATTTTAAATCCGGATTTGCGGCACCTCCCGGGGTTGTTCCTCCAACAGGCTTATTATCGATTACATAATACATATTTGAGGTCAGGGTGGAAGAATAGGCATAATCGGGGATCTTGTCATTACCTGCCTTACCCCAGCTTGCTCTGATTTTCAAGTTGCTGATAGAAGGAACGTTGCTTAAGAAAGCTTCTTTGGCAATATTCCAGCCCACTGATACTGAAGGGAATGTACCCCATCTGTTGTTGGCACCAAACTTTGACGAAGCATCTCTTCTTATTGAAGCCGATAATAAGTACTTCTCTTCATAGTTATAGTTTAATCTGGCCAGGTAACCAATTCTGTAATAATCAGATGATGATGAGCTCAATGCAGCATCTTGGCTACTCAATTCCTGAATTTCGTTAGTAATCAGATTTTTTGAATTGGCATTCAGCACTGATGAGTGAACATCGCTGTATTCAGTCAGTGCCAACACCTCAATATTATGTTTATCAGCAAGTTTCACGCCATAATTTAAGCTGTTGGTAAATATCAGTGCGGTATAGTTAGCCTGGTTTTTAAATATGTTAGCATAAGTTTGCTGGTGAGTATTGGAACCCAGATTATCATCATTGTATGTAGGGTAGAATTGTTCGTCACGTAAGCTCTGACCCTGGAGACCAATATTGGTTCTGAATTTCAGGCCTTTAATAATATCCAGTTCACCGAAGAGATTACCAATGAGCTCCAGTGTGTTACGCTGGCGGCTGTTCAGTTCCATGATTCTGACGGGGTTCTCAGCATCCTGTCCGTCAATTGGAGAGCTCGGACCCTGGAATCCGCCCAGATTGTCTTTATTGTAAACCGGCAGATATGGGGCCATCTTAATGGCATGTTCCAACAGCGAACGTCCGCCGTTATCAGCGAGAGGATCCTGTGCGGAATAGGACAGGCTGAGGTTCTCACCGATTCTCAGAATGCCCTTTTTAAAATCACTGTTGGCCCTGAAGTTGTATCTTTCAAGACCAGTATGGATAACAACACCCTTTTGATTCAAATAACCGGCTGACAATCTGAAAGTGCTGTTCTCATTGCCACCGGAGAGAGAAAGGTCATAATTTTGCATAGGACCAGTCTGGTATATCTCATCCTGCCAATCGGTTTCACCGCCGTAGGGCCGGCTGGGACCCATACCGGCCAGGCGATCTTCATAAAGAGCATTTGTATAAACCGGAGGTGTTGTAAATGCTCCACCTGTGGCATATTCCCGATATTGTTCAGCATTCAGCAAATCATATCTTTTATCTGAATACTGAACTCCGTAATAGCCTTCGAAATCAACTGTAACCTTACCGGCTTTACCTTTCTTGGTGGTGACCATTATAACACCGTTTGATCCGAGTGAACCATAAATAGCAGCTGTGGAAGCGTCTTTTAAAACTTCAATGCGTTCAATATCTGAAGGATTGAGGTTGCTGATGGTGGTAACCACAACACCGTCAACAACAAACAAAGGATTGGCGTCATTAACCGTACTGATACCCCTAACCCTCATAGTAGCATCAACACCCGGAGCACCATTGCTGATAACCGTCAAACCTGCAGCACGTCCCTGCAAAGCCTGGTCAAGACCTGACGTAGGCAGGGCAGTAATTTTCTCAGATGATACTGATGAAATAGCACCAGTCACATCGGCCCTTCTCTGAGTACCATATCCAACAACCACAATTTCTTCGAGAGCCTTGGATTCCGTCTGAAGAGTGACATTGACAACAGAGCTGGTTCCAATCAGAACTTCCTGGGTGGTGAAACCAATAAAGCTGATTACCAGTGTACCTCCGGAGGATGGAACATTAAGGGTAAATTTACCATTGTTATCTGTTAATGTTCCCGTCTGGGTTCCTTTCAGGACAACATTGGCACTTGGAACGGGTTGCTGATTGTCGTCAAGCACGGTCCCGGTCACAGTTCTCTGCGCATACATACCAGCGGTACTGCAGACAGAGAATAAAAGCAACAGGATGACTTTAAGTAGTTTTTTCATAACTAATTTGGGTTAGATTTATAAACAGAAAGAATAATACTTTAAACTCATGTTCGATGCAACTTTCAAAATTCTACCAGGGTCATTTAATAAATGCGATTTCAAATACCAGTCAATAATTAGTGTAGTTATGACACTTAGATACAAATGTAAACAAATTAAAATAACATTAAAGCAATTTTTAATATTTTTTTTCGAAAAAATAAAAAATTTAATGGATTCTGTTCTGTAACTGGTGTAAAACTTACACAACTTGTCCCGGTTTATCGGGAGATAAATACAAAGAAAAAAATCATATATCATTGAATATCAAAGGTTCTAAGTGGATATCTGTGTAACTGAAGTTATTTTATTGAAGTCCCCGTTAATTATACACTGATGCATGAATTTACGATTAAAAACTTATTAAAAAAGACCGGAAATTGCTATATTGCCAAAAAGTTAATCAAAATCAATGAAAATCCTGATCGTCGAGGATGAGACAAAGGTGGCATCATTTATAAAGAAAGGCCTTGAGGAGAGTCAGTATGAGGCTGATATTGCATACGACAGCGTGTTTGCCGAGAGGCTGGCACGTCAGTATAAGTATGATCTATTCATACTTGATATCATAATTCCCGGTATTGGCGGCCTGGAATTGTGTAAGAAGCTCAAAATGACATTCCCCGGTACCCCGGTTCTCATGCTTACTGCTCTTGGAACTACAGAAGATAAGCTTGCCGGATTCGAGGCAGGCACAAATGATTATCTTGTTAAACCCTTTGAATTCAGGGAACTGCTCGCCAGGGTGAAGGTATTGATCAAGAACTCTGATCAACCCCGTGAAACGGCTAACAAGCTTTTCGTTGCTGATCTGGAACTTGATCTTGACAGGAAGGCAGTACGAAGGGGAGATTCATTTATTGATCTGACTGCCAAGGAGTTTTCGCTTCTTGAATATTTTATGAGAAATCCCGGACGGGTTCTTTCAAGAAATGATATTGCAGAAAAGGTCTGGGATGCCAGTTTTGAATTCAGCACAAACGTTGTGGATGTTTATGTTAACTTCCTGCGTAAGAAAATCGATAAGGGGTTTGATAAAAAGCTTATCCATACAAAGGTGGGATTCGGCTATATATTCGGAGATTTAACTTAAATCCCGGATTGCGGATATGGGATTCAGTTGAAATCCGCAATCTTAAATCCGAAATCCGCAATAATTACAGCGACAGAATACCATAAATCGTAACCAGTATGCAGATCAGGACCAGATTAACATTACAATTTCTCCTCATCGGGGGATTAATCATGTTAATTGCTTCAATTGCAATTTATTATTCCACTGCTAATTTCCGCCGTAATGATTTTTACAATCTCCTGCGGTCAAGAGCCGTCAGTGTAGCCAGGCTTGTGCTCGACAGCTATGAATATAATGCTAATCTTATTCTGCGCAGCGGCACCGGATATCCTGCCAGGTTACCGGAAGAAAAATATATGATTCTCAATTTTAACAAGGATACCTTATATACATCAGACAAATTCTGGAAACTAAAAGAGATTGATGATATCATTGGCCAGGTAAAGGCTGATAAAGAGGCGGTTCTCACGCAGGACGAATATGAAGTGGTTGGAATCCCACATACAACCGGATTATACAAATTTGTTGTTATCGGAGCTGCT
>Ga0316616_100000951_pt1 | contig 10837 bp, 7 predicted proteins | sample OWC_Aug_M1_C1_D1_FD_207660 | JGI IMG/M metagenome (GOLD analysis project Ga0316616, IMG submission 207660) | Wetland soil microbial communities from Old Woman Creek delta, Ohio, United States - OWC_Aug_M1_C1_D1_B | ecosystem: Environmental > Terrestrial > Soil > Wetlands | place: USA: Ohio...
ATTTGTAATAGTTCAGATTTAAACTGGCAATATTAATAATTAGCGAAAATTAATTCTGACATTGGCTGGCAGCAGTCGGCCAAAAGCGGCCAATAACGGCTTGTTTTTGACTGACAGAAGTAGATCACACACCAGCCTTTCAATTTATCCAAAATTGCTCGATTGCAAGCCCCGAATTTGGCCATACTAACTCCAACAAATTTTTTTGAATTGTGATGCATATGTTGGTATAAGAAATAATAATTGAATGGAGGTGAGCATGAAATCTTTGATCATACTTAGAGCTTATCCGCAAATAATTTGCTAAAAGGGATTGGTGTATGGAAGAATTACGGTTTTTAACTTCTTACAAAATCGTAATAGCTTGAAAAGATTAGCCAGTTGGAAAGTTTCCGATGATTTTTGGGCGCGTGTGGAGCCGCTGATACCGAAGCCGCAGCGAGATCCCAGCAAAACCTATCAGCGCAAAGCCGGAGGCGGAAGAAAGCCGCAGGCGCCCAGGAAAGTTTTTGAAGGGATCCTGTATGTGTTACGAACGGGTTGTCAATGGAAAGCCCTGCCTAAAAGTGAATTCGGGAGCAGCAGCTCGGTTCACCAGTATTTTCTCGACTGGGAGGCCGCCGGTTTATTTGAACAGTTATGGCAAAAAGGTCTGCTGGAATACGATGAAATGGAAGGCATTGCCTGGGAATGGCAGAGCCTCGATGGGGCGATGGTGAAAGCGCCTTTGGCGTTGGAATCTGTGGGCAGAAACCCGACGGATCGGGGAAAAAAAAGGCAGCAAGCGCAGCCTGCTGACGGATCAGAAAGGGGTTCCGCTCTCCATCGTTATCAGCGGCGCCAACACGCATGACGTCAAGCTGCTGGCGGCGACCTTGGATGGCATCATCATCGAGCGTCCGTGTGTCGAAGACAGTAAGGAACAACATCTTTGCCTGGATGCGGGCTATGTCGGTGAACAGGCAAAGCAGGACGTGTTGGATAGAAACTATATTCCCCATGTTCGACCTCGAGGTGAAGAGATTGAAGAAAAAGCCAAAAACCCTGATTTCAAGCCGAAACGCTGGGTAGTAGAAGTCTGCCATTCCTGGTTCAATCGGTTCCGGAAAATATTGGTCCGCTACGAAAAAATGGATCGGAGTTATAGGGGGTTATTAATGCTGGCAGCCGCTGTGATTGTTTTTCGTAAAATCAAACGGCAAAACCAACCTAACATTATTTACGGATAAGCTCTTAGTATTATCACCTTACAATTTCTAATGTCGGCTGTCACTAATGCTGCAGTTATCAAATTCGATGACCTGTATGACCAGACTCCGATCTCAACCCAGTATGAGTCATTGGGAATTATCTTCCAAAACTCCACAGTGCTGTCTTCCGGAATTTCTCTTAACGATTTTGCATTCCCTCCATATTCAGGGACAAATGTAGCGTTCGATGATGGGGGCGCCATTGCCATTCTGTTCAGCAACCCAATCCGCTCGGTAAGTGGTTTCTTCACCTATTTAGCGCCTCTGACATTAGTTGCTTTCGACGAAAGCGGAGTACGGGTTGTGAGCGTCATGTCTGCGTTTTCATCCAATATGGCGATCAGTGGTGATTTGGGGAGTGCTCCGAACGAATTCATAGGCTTAAGCGGCTTGGTGGATGTTACAAAGGTTGTAATTACTGGTGATCCTGGAGGTAGCTCTTTCGTGCTCGACAATCTGACCTTTGTTGATCATAAAAGTAAGTTTTTAGCTTTTGATCCGTTATCAGACGCCGTTAAAGTCGTTTAATGGGCTTTCGGTTCGGTAAAGAGTAACTTGATTAGCAAGAATCTTACGCCCTGCCTATTTTCCTATGCCGAAGGCTAGCGTATAGTGGCAGCAAGCGAACTCAACCCAGGAGGAGGTATATCATGCCCATGAATCGTGTGCAATTCCAGCCCGGCCTAGCCATGCCCGAATTTACCAAGCTCTATGGCACTGAGGCACAGTGTGAAGCCGCCTTAGTACAGTCCCGCTGGCCTACGGGGTTTTGCTGCCCTGCCTGCGGTCATGTCGGCCATTGTCTGCTGCCTAGTAGGCCGCGTATGACCTTCCAGTGCAATGCCTGCCATCGGCAGACCTCGTTGATCGCTGGAACCTTGTTTCAAGGCTCCAACTTGCCCTTGACGACGTGGTTCCTAGCCATTTACTTGGTCAGCCAGGCCAAAACTGGCCTGTCTGCCTTGGCTTTAAAACGGCATTTAGGCGTCAGCTACCCCACGGCCTGGCTGATCCATCACAAGCTGATGCAGGCCATGGCCGAGCGCGAAGACCGTTACCGGCTGTCCGGTGCAGTGCAACTGGACGACGCCTACCTCGGCGGCGAGCGCAGCGGAGGTAAGGCCGGACGTGGCTCGGAGAACAAGCTGACGCCGGTCTCCGGTTTCACCAGCGAGGCGATGATCGCATGGTCGAAAGGTCACCTCAGCCCCGGCTGCACCGTGCGTTCGGACGGGCTGAGCTGCTTTGCCGGCGTCAGCGCCGCCGGCTGCGTCCATAGTCCCATCGTCGTTGGTGGGCGTAAGCCCGATGAACTGCCGGAGTTCCGCTGGGTTAACACAGTATTGGGCAACGTTAAGACCAGCCTAAGCGGCGCTTATCACGCTTTTAACTTCGGCAAGTACGCCGGACGCTACTTGGCCGCGATCGCCTATCGATTCAACCGCAGGTTCCAGTTGAAAACCTTGCCCGAACGCCTGCTGGTGGCTGCGGTGGGCACCGGCCCACGGCCCGAGGCTTGGTTGCGGTTGGCGGAAGATTGTTGCTAATCAAGAAGAGTAATGGCTACTACTGGGACACGTTAAAACACTAACACGTGCTAGCTGAGGAACAGTCAGAGATGGTTTTTCCATGGATTCGTACTAAGCTACATTTAAAAGCTAGGAAATTCAATGGCCATGATTCGCCCATGCTAAGCGATATGGTATGAAGAGGATGTCTTGGAATTTCGCATTGTTAATGGCCCGAAAAGCTGTGCAAGGCTAAATTTAAGATTGCTACCCAACCAATTCTCGATTTACAGTCTGTTATGGAATATCAAACAGACACCCAATAATAATTTACGAATATCCGCCTAGGGTCGCTATGCATAGCTATCCTTAGATAGTATACATGCCCGCCTGTGGGCGACCGGTGGCGTCGACCTACACGATTACGCAAAGACCCGAAGTGAGGAGTAGATCCAAATGAGCAGTTTCAAGTGGGAGCATCTGGTGCGCACCCAGGATCATGGACATTTCCCGCGCGCGCGCGGCGCGACCGCAGGACGCACGTTCGCCTTGCTCGCACTGGTCGCTGCGCTGGGCGGTTGCACCGTCGTCGGACCGCAGTTCGTCAAGCCAGAGGCCATGGTCAATCCCCAATGGAGCGAGAAGGAAAAGGCCACCCTCGACACGGCGAAGACGGCCGATGCGGCCTGGTGGCGCGCCTTCAACGATCCGATCCTAAACAAGCTGGTCGAGCAGGCCTGGCAGGAGAACCTCACCGTCCGCACTGCGGGATTGCGGATTGCCGAGGCGCGCGCCCAGCTCGCGCTGGCGGTGGGCCTGAAATGGCCCCAGGTCCAGGCCGCATTCGGACAGGGCAGCGCCGTAGGGAGCATCGGTAACTCGTCGAGCTTCGACCGCCACTATGGCGAGTTCCAGGGCGGCTTCGACGTGGCCTGGGAGATCGACTTCTGGGGACGCTTCGAGAACATCCAGCGCAGCGAAGCGGCCGGCTACCTAAGTACCGTCGCGGACTACAACAGCGCGCTGGTGACCCTGAGCGCGGAGGTGGCGCGGACTTACGCGCTGATCCGCACCTACGAGACGCTGGTGGCCCTGACTGAAATGAACGTCACGTTGCAGCAGGAGGGTTTTCGGATCGCCGAAGCGAGGTTCCGGTTCGGCGCCACTTCGGAGCTGGACGTCAACCAGGCCAGGACACTGCTGGAAAGTACCCGGGTATCGATTCCACGTTACCAGCTCAGCCTAAGGCAGGCCCAGAACGCTCTGAGCACGCTGCTCGGACAGCCCACCGGAAAGGTCCAGGAGCTGCTGGGACAGCCCAAAGAGATCCCGGTCGCGCCCCCGACGGTGGCGGTCGGCATGCCGGCAGATCTCCTGAACCGCCGACCCGACATCCGCAGCGCTGAATTGGCGGCGCTCGAGCAATCGGCCCGGGTTGGCATCGCGACCGCCGATCTGTATCCGCGCATCTCGCTCACTGGCACGGTCGGACTGCTCATAACCGGTGGCGGGCTGCCGGGTCTCGTCAGCGCCTTCTATGACATGGGCGCGCGCTTAGTGCAGCCCATCTTCGACTACGACCGCAGGAAGAACAACATCCGCATCGAGGACGCCAAGCTTCAGCAATTGCTCGTCGACTACGAATCCGTGGTGCTGCGGGCGGAGCAGGAAGCAGAGGATGGTGTGGTGGGATTCGTCAAGTCGCACCAGATCGCGGCCTTCGCGCAGAGCGCAGTGGCCTCGGCGCAGCGCTCGTCCGACCTCGCCTTCGTGCAGTACCGCGAAGGGGCCGTCGATTTCCAGCGCGTCATCGAGGCGATGCGGGCACTGCTGCTGGAGCAAACCACGCTCGCGCAGGCCCAGTCCGACATCGCCACCTCCCTGATTTCTCTTTACAAGGCCTTGGGTGGCGGCTGGGAACTGCACGCAGACCAGCCCGTGATCCCGGAACAGATACACATCGAAATGGAACGCCGAACCGACTGGGACGATCTGCTGTCCACGCCGCCGGCACCAAAAACCCTGAAACATGTAGAGAGCGAGATAACGGATCATGAGTAAATATCGTAACTGGACCATCACCTTGGTCGTCATCGCCGGCGCCGGCTTCTTGGGCTGGAAATACTGGCAGGATCAGAAAGCGGGTGAACTACCCGCCGGAATCGCGTCCGGCAACGGGCGTCTGGAAGCGCGGCTCGCGGACGTCTCCGCGAAGGAGCCACTGCGCGTCAAAGAAGTGCGGGTGCAGGAGGGCGATCTTGTGAAGCCCGGCCAGGTCGTCGTGCTGCTAGACACCGTGACGCTGGACGCGCAACTGGCCGAGGCCGTCGCGCAAGTCGCCGCCGCCAACGAGCAGCTCGCCGTCGTCAATGCCGCCATCGCCAGGCGCAAGAGCGAGGTCGAGCTGGCAGGGATCGAGGTCGTTCGTGTGCAGAAGATGCTCGCCGAAAACGCCTCTTCTCAGCGCGAGTACGACGTCCGGAAGATGACGGTGGCCACCACGAAAGCCGCCCTGGCCGAGGAAAACGCTCGGCTCGCCGCCGCGAGGCAACAGGTCGTCGTGGCCCAAGCTAGCGTCAACACCATCCAGACGCGCATCAAGGATGCCACGCTGGTTTCGCCGGCGCTGGGTCGCGTCCTCTATCGCCTTGCGGAGCCAGGCGAAGTGCTTGCCGCAGGCGGCAAGGCGCTCACCATCGTGAACCTGGAAGACGTCTATATGGAGATATTCCTGCCGTCGGAGCAGGCCGGGGCGCTGAAGATCGGTAGCGAAGGACGCATCGTCCTCGATACCCAGCCCAACCGCTCGGCCGTTGCCTACGTCTCGTTCGTCTCGCCCGAGGCGCAGTTCACGCCGAAGGAAGTGGAAACCAAGAGCGAGCGCGACAAGCTCATGTTTCGGGTCAAGCTGCAATTGCCCAAGGAACTGGTCGGGCAGTATATCGAAAGCATCAAGACCGGCGTCCGTGGCATGGGCTATGTGAAATACACCGACACCGCAGCCTGGCCTCCTAACCTGCAGCAGAACGTGCTGACGGTGAACAAGGCGTCGGGCGACTTGACCGCACCGCCGGCCTCTAACGGTGCGTCGAGCACCAAATGAACACCCGGGCACACCACAAACTAGAGCAATTTCAGATGCCAGTATCCGCTAAGCAGGGTTCCACCGGCAAACCGGTGGTCAGCGTTAAGGATGTAACGCACCTTTACGGGAAGGTGAAGGGACTTGACGGAATCACGATCGACTTCCCGCCCGGAATCATGATCGGCGTCGTCGGTCCGGACGGCGTGGGCAAGTCCACGCTGCTCGGGCTGATGGCCGGCGCCAAGAAATTGCAAAGCGGGCAGATGACGGTGCTCGATGGCGACATCGGCGACATCGGTCACCGCCGGAATGTCTGTCCCCGGATCGCCTACATGCCGCAGGGCCTGGGAAAGAACCTCTACCTGGAGCTCAGCGTCGCAGACAACGTCGATTTCATGGCGCAGCTGTTCGGGCTCACGCGGGCGGAACGTCCCGTGCGCAACAAGCAGCTGCTGGACGCGACGGGGTTGGGACCTTTCGGCGACCGGCCCGCCGGCAAGCTGTCCGGCGGAATGAAGCAGAAGGTCGGCCTGTGCGGGGCGCTGGTCCACGATCCCGACCTGCTGATCCTCGACGAGCCGACCACCGGCGTGGACCCGTTGTCGCGGCGCCAGTTCTGGACATTGATCGACGACATTCGGAAAGACCGGCCCACCATGAGCGTGGTCATCGCAACCGCTTACATGGACGAGGCGCAACAATGGGACTGGATCGTGGCGATGGACGAGGGCAAGGTTCTCGCCACCGGCACGCCGCAGGAACTCATGGAGCGCACTGGAACGAACGATCTCGAAAAGTGTTTCATCGAGCTGCTGCCCGAGGACAAGCGCCGGGGACATACCGAGCTCCAAATCCCGCCGCGCAAGACAGATACCGGAATCGCCATCGACGCCAAGGGGCTCACCATGCGCTTCGGCGATTTCGTCGCGGTCGATCATGTCACCCTCTCCATTGAGCGGGGCGAGATCTTTGGCTTTCTCGGCTCGAACGGCTGCGGCAAGTCGACCACCATGAAGATGCTGACTGGTCTGTTGCCGCCCACCGAGGGCACGGCCACGCTGTTCGGCAGCTCGGTCGAGGCCGGGAGCATGGAGGTGCGCCGCAACCTGGGCTACATGACCCAGGCGTTCTCGCTATATGGCGAGATGACGATTCGCCAGAACCTCGTCTTGCACGCGCGGCTTTATCACTTGCCGCCGGACAAGGCGAAGCAGCGCATCAATGAGTTGGTGCAGCGCTTCGGTCTGGGGGCGCACCTGGACGCCCTGGCCGACAGCATTCCGATGGGTCTGCGGCAGCGGCTCTCGCTGGCTGTCGCGGTGCTGCACGAGCCGCAGATCCTGATCCTCGACGAGCCCACATCGGGCGTCGACCCGGTTGCGCGCGACAGCTTCTGGGAACTCCTGATCGACCTATCACGCAACCAGGGGGTGACCATCTTTGTCACCACCCACTTCATGAACGAAGGGATGCGCTGCGATCGCATCTCGCTGATGAACTCGGGCAAGGTGCTCGCGTCCGACGCGCCGCAGAAACTGATCGAGAACCGCGGCGCCGCCAGCCTCGAAGAGGCCTTCATCGGCTACATGGAAGACGCGATCGCCGAGAACGAGGCCCGGGGCGGTTCGGGTTCGATGAAAGCAGCGGCTGCGAAAGCGTCTGCCGCGAACGAGAACGTACCCAAGGAGACGGCCACCGGAGCAGCTTCGACACCCGTGGGCCATGGCATGTCCTCGAAACTGACGCTGTCGCTCACGCGCATGCTGGCGTACACGCGCAACGAGACAGTGCAAATCCTGCGCGATCCGGTCCGGCTGTGGTTCGCGTTCTTCGGATCGGCTTTGCTGATGCTGGTCTTCGGCTTCGGCATTACCACGGATGTCGAGAACATCCGCTATGCGACCTTCGACCAGGACCGCTCGCCCGAGAGCCGCGCCTACATCGAGCAGTTCAAGGGCGCGCAACGCTACTTCAAGGCGCTTGATCCTGTGACGTCGGCGGACGAGGCGCTGCGGCGCCTGCAATCCGACGACGTGTCGATGGTGCTGGAGGTGCCGCCGAACTTCGGCCGGGACTTGCGGCGCGGTGCCGCTCCCGAGGTGTTGGCCAATGTGGACGGCGCGAACACATTCCGTGGAGAGACGATCGGCCAGTATGTGCAAGGTGTCCAAAAAACGATGCTGACGGACCCCGGCACGAACCTGCCGACGGCCTCGCCGCAGAAGTACACGGCCAAGATCGAGAACCGCTTCATGTACAACCCCACGTTCGAGAGCGTCTACTCAATCGTCCCGAGCGTCCCGGCGTTGCTGCTGATGATGATCCCGGCGATCCTGATGACCGTCAGCATCGTGCGCGAAAAGGAGCTCGGTTCGATGATCAACTTCTATGTGACGCCGACGGGCAAGCTCGAGTACCTGGTGGGCAAGCAGATACCGTACGTGGTGATAGGCCTGATCAACTTCCTGATCCTGGCGGCGATGACGGTCTTCCTGTTCGGCGTGCCGGTCAAAGGCAGCTTCCTAATGCTGTTTGCCTGCACGCTGCTCTACGTTACCGCGACCACCGGGATCGGCATGATGACGTCGACGTTCACCAGCAGCCAGGTCGCCGCCGTCTTCGTGACGGCCATCCTGACCATGGTGCCGACCATCCAGTTCTCCGGTCTGCTCCAGCCGGTTTCCACACTGGAAGGCAATGCGCGCCTCGTCGGCGAATTGTGGCCGGCGACCTATTACATGCACTCCAGTCTGGGCGTGTACACCAAGGGACTGAGTCCGGCCCTGATGGTGGGCGACCTCGTATTCCTGGCCGCCTGCATCCCGGTCTTCCTGGCCATCAGCTTCATCGGGCTTAAGAAGCAGGAGAAATAACTATGATCACTCTACTGAACATCTGGTGGCTAGGGCTGAAGGAACTGCGCAGCCTGCTGAGCGACACCGTTATGGTGTTGTTCGTGATCTACGGCTTCACGTTTACGATCAGCATGCAGGCGACCGGGACATCGAGCGAGGTGAACAACGCATCGATTGCCTTCATTGACGAGGACCAGACCGCTTTTTCCAAGGAACTGACCAACGCCTTCTATCCGCCGCGCTTCAAGCACCCCCAGCTGATCCGCGCCGACCAAATGCAGGACGCGATGGACCGGGGGGAGTACATGTTCGTCGTCGCGCTCCCGCCGCGCCTGGAGCGCGACCTGCGCGCCGGCCGCAACCCTTCGATCCAGGTGAACATCGACGCCACCGCGATGCAGCAGGCCGGTATCGGCGCCGGCTACATCCGCAACATCCTGGGCGACCGCATCACGACGATTCTCAAGCGCACCGATGCCAAGGGCGACCAGCCGGTCCAGCTGGTGCTGCGCAAGCTGTTCAATCCGAACGCGGTGTCGTCCTGGTTCAAGAGCGTGGTGGCGATCATCAACCAGATCAGCATGCTCACCGTGATTTTGACCGGTGCGGCCGTCATCCGCGAGCGCGAGCATGGGACGCTGGAGCACCTGCTGGTGATGCCGCTGACTTCCTTCGAGATCGCCATGGCGAAGGTGTGGGCGAATGGCCTGGTGATCCTCATCGCCACTGCGGCGTCGATGTTCCTGGTGGTGCAGATGGTTCTGAAGGTGCCGTTCGCGGGCTCCCATCTGCTCTGGTTCCTCGGGGTTCTGTTCTACCTGTTCTTCGCCACCGCGCTCGGAATCTTCCTGGGCACCGTGTCCCGCTCGATGGCGCAATTCGCCATGCTGATCATCCTGGTGGTCCTGGTGCTGATGCTGCTCTCGGGCGGCTCGACGCCGGTCGAGAGCATGCCGCCATGGCTGCAGACCGCCACCTATTTCCTGCCGGCGCGCCATTTCGTCAGTTTCTCGCAGGTGATCATCTATCGCGGCGGTGGATTCTGGGCTGTGTGGGAACAGTTCGCGATGGTGGGCGGCATCGGCCTCGCGTTCTTCATCTACAGCCTGTCGCTGTTCCGCAAGTCGATCGCGGTCGCGAAGTAGGGAAGGGGAAGGGGCAGATGCGCTCGGTATGGCTCCCGTGGCTCGACTGTCCAGATCCACCAAAAAAGCAGAAGAACAAGCCGACTGAAGAACGACGAGTCCAAGAGAGCGAGCATGGCCTGGTTCCCGCCGGTGAACTTGCTGTGGGTGAAGCGGGCGGCCGCTCGACCAGCAGATCGGCGTGGCCATAGCGCTGCTCTATCTGCAGGTCACGCTATCGGGCTTTGCCGGCGTGGGCAGTTCGACCATCAGCAGCTCGTAAGCTGACGGAAAGACGCCGCCCTCGCCAACGCCCCACCCCACCCCGGCGCCGCCGTTAGATCGCCGAGCGTTCGACACAACTTGAAGAATCGGGGAGTCGCTATTTTTGCGAAAGCTTTTATGGGCATCCCTGCCCAACAAGCGGCAAAAATCACGCGACCGCTCATGCCTGCGGCTGCCCCAGCCGTCCTGCTTCATTTGTTGGATACCCAGCAAGGGGATATCCAACATCATTCTCGCAATGACTCGACGCGATGTCGGAAAGCCTGCATTTTCACTTCGCAAAAAACGCTCGGTGAAAACACATGCACTATCGCTTCTGGGGACTACTCGACTCCTGTCTCGCAGCGGGAGAAGATAATGGGAAAGAAGAAAGATGCGAAGAAGGCCGCCACGGCCGGAGCCGCGACGTCGGTCGACAGCAGCGCCGAAGCCGCGAAGACGGAGGCCGGAGCGAAGCTGTCGAACAAGGACTACGCCCGCGAGCTGAAGAAGCTGCACGTCGAACTCGTGAAGCTGCAGGAATGGGTCGTCAAGCAGGGCCTGAAGGTCTGCATCGTCTTCGAAGGACGCGACGGCGCCGGCAAGGGCGGGACGATCAAGGCCATCACCGAGCGCCTCAGCCCGCGCGTGTTCCGCGTCATCGCGCTGCCCGCGCCGACCGAGCGCGAGAAGACACAGATGTACGGCCAGCGTTACCTGCCGCACATGCCGGCGGCAGGCGAGGTCGTGA
>Ga0316616_100000952_pt1 | contig 10833 bp, 9 predicted proteins | sample OWC_Aug_M1_C1_D1_FD_207660 | JGI IMG/M metagenome (GOLD analysis project Ga0316616, IMG submission 207660) | Wetland soil microbial communities from Old Woman Creek delta, Ohio, United States - OWC_Aug_M1_C1_D1_B | ecosystem: Environmental > Terrestrial > Soil > Wetlands | place: USA: Ohio...
AAGAGATATATCCAGCAATCCATGGAAAGTATGAAACAGCATTGTAAAGCATTAATTGACTTTAAAAAAAAAGGATCAGTTGTGTTTGATTATGGGAATAACCTAAGAGGTCAGGCTTTAAAAGCAGGGTTAAAAAACGCTTTTGAATATCCAGGATTTGTCCCTGCATATATAAGACCCATGTTTTGTGTTGGTCGGGGACCATTCCGTTGGCTTGCGCTAACCGGGAATCAAGAAGATATTCTGAAAACAGATCAAACGATCACAGATATGTTCCCAAAAGATAATATTTTAACGAACTGGATTAAACTCGCAGAGAAACATCTCCCATGGGAAGGTCTGCCAGCTCGGGTCTGTTGGTTAGGATATGGAGAGCGAGCAAAATTTGCCCTTGCTATCAATAAAATGGTACGAAATGGTGAAATCGGTCCAATAGCAATTACACGAGATCACCTTGATAGTGGAAGTGTCGCATCTCCTTATCGAGAAACAGAAGGAATGCGAGATAAAAGCGATGCAATTGCAGATTGGCCACTCCTCAATGCCCTACTGAACTGTTCAGCTGGAGCAGATAGCATCCATATCCACAATGGTGGTGGTGTCGGTATCGGTCTATCCACGCATGCTGGCATGGTCGTCGTGTGTGATGGAACAAAAGAAACAGATGAACGTATCAAACGAGTTTTTACAACTGACCCAGGGACAGGTGTCGCACGACATGCAGATGCAGGGTATAAAGAAGCAATTAATTTTGCCAAGAAAACAGATATTCGTATTCCGATGATAAAGAAATAAAGAAACATATGGATATTAGAGAAAAACCGCCCTTTTAGTCTAAACGTCCTACAACTCTCTCGACATTATTTAGTATTTCACAGGATTTTACGAGTTCTTTCATTCTCGTATGATCTGCATATAGGGGTCGGTCTTCATCTAAAAACTTCACATATTTTCTGATGACATCTTTTGCCGTAGTGACTCCTTTGCCGAATTTGTAGTCTCGGAAGTCAAGTGCTTGTGCAGCAGCCATAAATTCAATACCAAGTATACCATATGCGTTATCAAGTATCTGAAAATTTTTTATCGCTGTATTCATGCCCATCGAGACGAAATCTTCTTGATCAGCGGCAGCAGGAATTGATTGGATACACGCGGGTGCTGAGAGAATACGTTGTTCAACAATAAGCATATCAGCTGTGTATTGACTCAGCATCAAACCAGAGAACATCCCTGCTCCTTTTGTTAAGAAAGCAGGAAGCCCAACGTTCAACGCTGGGTTATTAAGTCGGTTCATTCGACGTTCAGACATGACAGAAACCATTGTAATTGCAGTACCCGCCATGTCCATCGGTAATGAAACTGGTGTTCCTTGAAAGTTCGCTCCAGAAAGCTGTAGGTTCTGATCAGGGAAGAAAATTGGGTTATCACCCACGCCATTTAACTCGATTTCAACTTGATCTCGTGCGTATCTAACAGCATCGTGGGCAGAACCGATCACTTGAGGTGTCGATCGCATTGAATATGCATCTTGAATTTTACATTTCATCTTCCCTTCAATAAGATCACCGCCTTCAATAAGTTTCTTGATTGCTTTTGCGCTTCGTATTGCACCAGGGAATCCTCGTACCTCATGTATTTTGATATTGTACGGTTTCATATTCGCTTTTAATGCTTCAAGAGACATCGCTGCTGCAATCTCTGCTTGTTTCAACCAATTATTTGCATCATATAAGAAAATAGCACTCATAGCAGTAAGGAGATTCGAACCGTTAATAATCGCGAGACCATCACGTGCGTGTAAACCAGGAATAGGAATGCCTGCTTTCTCCAGAGCATCTCTTCCATTAAGCAGTTCTCCCTGATAATACGCTTTTCCTTCACCCATCATAAGCAGAGCTATTTGTGCCATCGGAGCGAGATCACCACATGCTCCTACTGAACCTTTTTGACAGACATACGGGGTAACACCCCTATTTAACATTTCGACTAGCGTTTGGGTTATATCCAGACGGCATCCGGAGTTTCCATGCGCGTGCACATTCACTCGTGCTAACATCGCCCCTCGAACGTATTCTAGAGAAGCAGGTTCCCCGATTCCTGCTGCGTGATTGTATATAAGGTATTTCTGGAAATCTTTCATCTGATCATTATTTAGTACTACTTCAGAGAACTCACCGATACCAGTATTCACCCCATACATAATCTCATGTGCTTTTATCTTATCCTCAAGCATTGTACGACACGCAATAATTCGCTTGTGTGCATCAGGATGAAGTTTTATCTTCTCATTCTCTCTTGCGACTTGAACTAGTTTTTCAATGCTTAATCCGGAGCCAGTGATAACAATGGCCATCGAAAAGCCTCCTTTTTTGTAAAAATCAGTATGGGTATAAAATAAGTATGTATTATGTGTTTTGCTTATGGAAAGATTAAATCAAAATGATGATTTTTCTCCTTAGAAATGATAGTTTAATATACAATAAGCGGTCAAGCATTAACAGGTTTTAACTTATGTTTTTATTCTAACTACTCTCTTTCATTTTTCTCGTCCAAAGAAAGACTAATCATATTTTTTTTAAATCAATCGTAAATAAAAATAATAACGATCAATCGTGCCCCATGTCAAAGTACTATGATATTGCCATTGTCGATATTTTCTATCTCAATGACTATGTTGATTTTTCATGTTCTTTTCATATTATTCCTCATGGTACTTCTCCCACCATCTTCTCATGATACATTCCTCATGGCCCCATTCCACTGCGTAAGGAACATGACATGAACATAGCAACATGATGTAGAAGGACAGGGGTAATGAAGATGCTCATGACAAAATGTCATGGAGCCAGATCTATTTAAAAAAAAGGGAATTATGGTAAGTCGACTAAGTTAAAAACAAGAGGACCAATGACAAAACCTTCTGCGTGTTTCGTTGTCTGATCTGCATTGGATGCATCAGCAGTTACAGTGATATAAATCTTACCAAATCTAAAAAGCATTGTTTTTACTTGTATTGAACTATCTGGGTTGACGACTGCACTTTGACTGGTCGATGAGATGTTAATAAATTTGAATAATCCTCCAGTAATTACAATTATCAAATTGACATCTGTTGCATTGTCACTACCAACGTTAGTGATCTGAGCCGTAACACCCAACCCAGCGGAGATGCTAGTGATTTCAAGAACTGGTCGTGGTTGTTGTGCCATCTCTGCAAGGGTTGCAAGTATAAGACGCGAGAATCGAGTTGCATAGGTTATATTCATGTTTTCAATTATATCCTCATCTGAATGATAGTAATCATTAAAATTATATTCAGCATAAAATACTGCATCATACCCATATTCCCAGAAATAGTAATGATCACTACCATGTGTTTTTCCCTGAGGAAATAGTTGAATGCCAATATACTCAGCATATATTTGATTGATATTTTCGGTGTAAGTAACTATCCATTCAGAAGCATCATTTTCATAGATTTTTCCTTTTATACCATCTGATCCGGATGGTGCAAAACCAATCATATCCGCATTGAGGACCGCGACTATCGATTCATTATTATTATAAGCATCTTCAACGTAATGACGACTTCCAATTAATCCTTGTTCTTCTCCGGAGAAACACACAAAACGAACCGTATGATGAAATTCATAGTTACTCATGATCTTTGCTGCAGCCAGGACTGCTGCAACACCAGAACCGTCATCATCTGCACCAGGTCCCGCATCGACAGAATCATAATGAGCACAGATAATAAAGATATTTGATGAATCTGATCCATATATTGTTGCTTCAATATTGCTTCCGGAAAAGTAATCTTCGGTATAATTATGATAACGAACTGCTAACCCCATGTCTTGAAAGGTGTCATAGAGGTAATGAGCTGCTTGATCACAAGCTTCTGTTCCGGATAAACGTGGGCCAAAACTTGTAAGATTTTCCAGATACCCTAGGATAAGTGATTCATTTAATTGTTGCAATAATTCTACGATGTCATTATTAGTAGTTGTAGGGTCAAGAGGATGTATCGGAGTCAAGCGACTGGCAACTTCTACATCAACGAGATCGTTTAAACTTTCTATATATGCGGGTTTAGGAGGTGAATTATCAAGCAAAACGTCTAATGGCTCTGCAAGAGAATACCCGGGTATGAGTAAAAGACAAGTTATACTAAAAGCAACAATCACTTTCCACGCAGCTTTCCTTCTAGTTACCCTGATGCTCATAATAATATCCCTACTATTTCTCTAGTTTATTATACCTATATATTTCATTGCGTTATATATATATTTTTGTACTTTCGAACAACTGGGAAGAAAGATATGATATTAACAGTTTAACTTAGGTGAGGGGACCTTGCGTCCATAGGTCATCGCGCATAGGTCGCCCAGTTTTTTTCTCCCATTCTTTAATCGGAATAGAATGCTTCTCTCGAATTTTATCTCCATACCCTAGACCATTATAGGAACAAAATGGAATAATACCCTCTTCGGTGGTATAATGGATACAACAACGCTCCAAACGATGGAGATTCAAGTTAAATGTATCCATGAACCACATAGAACCAACAAACAAGCTTTTATAATGGAATCCTCGAAGAGAATCATAACTCCCACCAACTGCAGCATCCATTAAGATTTTTTTAAGATCAAAATCTTTTGGTGCTTTTTCTTTATCAACGAATTTATCAACGTTTTTCAGAAAAGCAGCAGCAACCCGGATCTTTTTCAATGGACCTTTAATTTTCGTTTGTTCGTTGATAAACGTCATGAAACTCTCCACGTCAATGAACCTAGTGATTGGTAGAGGTTTTCCGTCCTCTAAAAAAATATAGGTCGCGCCACCACAACCGGGATGTGCAGTAAATTCTACCTGTTTTTCACCTTTTAAGGATTCAATTAATTCAGAGATTGGGTATACAAAGGGAACAGGATAAAAATCATCGCGAGAAATCTGACCGTTGAATTCTTTCTCAATTACTTCCATCATACGAACATAATCAACACGTTGTTTCTCCCGTTTTTCATCTTTCATTTTCGTAATTCGTCCACAAAATGACACAGGCTGGAAATTTACACCTCGAATAATATCGATGTTATCAAGGGCAAATTGGATAATTTTACCGGTTTCATGAAGATTTTTTTCACCGATTATCACTGGAACAAGTACTGCCCTTAAATTTGCTACCCTGAAGTTCTCAATCGTTTGTTTTAATTGATCAATCCATGGATTTGTCTCTTTTGTGACCCCGTCAAAACTCATGTATACGGTGTTGACTTTTGCTTCTTTCAGTTTCTTACAGTAATCAACACTTTCTGCGAGTTTAATTCCGTTTGAATTCAGTTGTATATGTGAGAAACCAGATTCTCGTGCCAACCTAATAATCTCAAAGAGATCCTCTCGAATCGTCGGCTCCCCACCCGTTATTTGGATTGCTTTGGAACCCATTGGTCGTTCGTCGCGTGCTTGTTGTAACATCTTTTTTATCTCATCTAGCGAAGGTTCATAGACAAAACCTGATGCTCCTGCATTCATAAAACAGTACCCACAGCGGAGATTACATCGGTTCGTCACAAGTAGATTTGTAAGAACGCTTTGCGATCGATGTTCTGGGTATAACATCGGATCATTAAACATCGTGGTTTTTACATCAGGGATTGGATCCCCACGTTTCTCGTATTTCATCCACCGGTCATACAAATTAATATCACCAAAGTAGATATCTTTAAAATCGCCATGTTCACTGCAATTTTTTGTAATCCAGACCTTTCCATCTTCCTCAATGATTTTCGCATCAATCTTATGAATTTTTCCTTCTTGGAAACATGCTGGACATACCGAGGATGTTTTTTCTAATTCCTTCATATCTGTCAACCTTCTCTACAATTTACAAGGACTATATGTGTTTTTCGTTATAGATATAATCAAATTTGAATAACAGGTAAAAGACGTATGGGATGGGATGGGCAGGCCAGATAGAAAAAGATGGTGTTCGGCCTGCGCCATATCAATAATCAGTGTTCGAGAATAGGCTAGTACAGTTTATCTATAAAAGACTACGCTGTCAAAATATCATTTTGATAAAATGACAGGAATATGATTACTTCGAGAAGAATCATTTGGTTTTATAAAGGCATGAATCATATCACTCCACGATTCCCAATGGTGATTGTTGCTCCTTCAATTCTCTCTGCAGATTTTACAAAACTTGGCGAAGAAATCAACGCGGTTGCGGATGCTGGGGCAGAATGGCTGCATATTGATGTCATGGATGGCCATTTCGTCCCGAATATTACAATTGGACCTATTGTCGTAGAAAATATTAGAAAGAAAACATCTATGTTTCTTGATTGTCATCTTATGATAAACACACCTGAGAATTACGTTGATGCATTTGCTAAGGCTGGTGCTGATCTGATTACGATTCATTTGGAGAGTGTGACAGATCCATTGGTTGTAATTAAGCAGATCAAAAAAACAGGATGCAAGGCAGGTATTTCTATTAACCCGGAGACGCCATTTGAGACGATACGAGAGATTATTCCGGAGGTCGATCTGGTGCTGATTATGTCAGTACATCCTGGGTTTTCAGGACAGAAATTTATTACTGATGTTATATCAAAACTTAAGGAAACAAGCGAAGTAATCCGTAAGACGAAAAAAAAGATTTATCTTCAGATTGATGGGGGAATCAATGCTCAGAATGCAGGGCTGGTGAAAAAAAATGGAGCAGATGTTTTAGTCGCCGGTAACTATATTTTTTTAAGTGATGATTATCATCATGCAATTAAACTTCTAAAGGATGCATAGTTGTTTTTTTAGAACTCTGAGATTAGATCTCGAAGAACTGCTTCTTTATCTTTTGCCTTCACAACACCACTTGCGAGTAGTACTCCTTCTGCGCCTAGTTCCATAGCTGTCGCGACATCTTTACCATTTTTCACACCTGCACCACAGAGTATTTTAACGGTTTTATTAATGGTCCGCACAGCCTTTACTGTATTTCTCACAATGTCGGGATCTGCAGTGGTGACAGAGATGTCCCCCCCTATAAGCTCAGGAGGTTCTATAGCAATCATCATCGGAGAAAATGTTGACACGGCTTTAGATGTTGCAACGTTGTTCGTACAAACTAAGGTATCAAGCCCAATGTCTCTTGCTCTCGAAATGCAGGTATCGATGTCGGCAAGTTTAAGGCGATGTTCACTATGATTAATAAGTGTTCCACTGGCACCTGCTGCTTTGACTGCTTCCGGCAGTGTCCATCCAGTGTTACTGCCTGGTTTGATAGGATCGATGTGCTGAGCATAGATCGGAATGCTTACTTCTTTAACACAAGAAGTAATATCACTTGCTTGAACTGCGATTGCCATACTCACACCGGTTTCTTTTGAGATTTTCTCCATAAGACGTGCGATTATTAATGCGTTCATACCTGTTGCTTCTGTATAAGTTTTTACATTTAAAACAATCATTGGGGATTTCAGCATATAAGATTCCTCACCTGCTTGCGCATAGTGGTAATAGATGAGGAAGATAAATAAATTTTCTTCACCTTGTTTTAAAAAAAGATTTCATTTAAATATATTTAATTAGTTAAATTATTATTTCAAATGAGAATTTTAGAAAATTCTTTTTTAAAAAATCTAATAGATATTTTATTTTGTTACAATAATCGTCAAGACATCCTCATCTTTTAAGACATGTTCAAGCCCAACTTTCTGACCCGAATGTTTTGCCGAAGGACCCCACACCGAGGCATACCGAAAATTCCGGTGAAAATCACGGTGAATATAACGACACGCATCCGCTACGGTTTGTCCTTCTGTTAAAATCATCGGTTGGGTATAATCAGGTTTTTTACCAACAGGTTTTAGGTAGATGCGAATTAGTCGAAGATGTAAAAATATTTGCTCCTTTAAACGTTCTAAGTTCTCCTTATTTTTTGCGGATATCGCGCATACATCCCACTGTTTTATTCGTAATTTATTAATAGAATTTCTCACGACATCTGGTGGAGCAAGATCAGTCTTATTAATGACCACGAGTGCGGAGATGTATGTCCTATTTTGAGCAAATGAGTCTATGAGTTGATCCTCTGTAAGATCCTCACGGAGCGTGATATCCGCATTAATCACAAACTCTGATGCAATGGATTTAATAATAAGTTCATTTAAATGGGTCAACGGAACGGTAGAATTCACGATGATACCACCATAGGTTTTTTTACTGATCACGATATCGGGTTTTCTTTGGTTCAATCGCAATCCTGCCATACGAAGTTCATGTTCAATAAAATCAAGTTGATGAAGATTGTATGATTCAATCATTAAAAGCAGCATATCTACATTTCTAACTGCTGAAATTACCTCTCTACCTCGTCCTCTTCCTTTCGATGCTCCAACGATGAGTCCGGGTAAATCAAGAAGTTGAATTTCTGCTCCCTTATATTTCATCATCCCTGGGACTGTTTCCAAGGTCGTAAAATCATATTCACCGACTTTACTGTCAGCAGCTGTGAGCTGATTTAATAGTGTGCTTTTTCCAATACTAGGAAATCCAACAATACCAACGGTCGCATCGCCAGTTTTTTTAACAGAAAAACCTTTACCTTTTGCACCTGAACTCTTTCGTTTCTCCGCGGTCTCACGCAACCGAGCGATCTTTGCTTTGAGTCTGCCGATATGGTGTTCAGTAGCTTTATTTTTTTGAGTTTTGAAAATCTCATCTTCAATTGCCTTGATCTGTTGTTCGATTGATAAATCCATATCTGTACTGATTCAGAATGCAGAGTTTGTTTATAAAAAACACGTCTTCAAGGGGTATATACTATTCGCGAACTATCAGCGTTCCTGTTTTTCCTTGGAATGCTTCGAATCCTTGTTCAATATTAGATATTATGACACGATCTCCACCAAATTCTAAGAAACGGAGAGCCGCAAGTATCTTTGGCCCCATGTTTCCTGGAGGAAATTCACCAGCAAGATAGTGCTCCTTAACGGTATTGTATGTGACAAGGTCTAGTGGTTGTTGCTTCGGTGTGTTGTAATGGAGATAGACTTTCTCAACATCAGTCAGAATCAGTAACGCTTGAGCATCTACAGCCTCTGCGAGTCGTTCCGCAGCCAAATCTTTATCAACCACTGCTTCTAAACCATCGAGACCCCAGTCTTTTTTTTCGATAACAGGCATACCTCCTCCACCAGATGCAATTACAATAATGCCATCATCTAACATTTTCCTAATAATTTTCCCTTCAACAATGCGGACTGGATCGGGAGAAGGAACAACCATCCGCCATCCGCGTGGCAAACGGGTCATACGATAACCTTCTTTAAGCATTTTAAGTGCTTGATCTTCTGAGTAATACGGTCCAATTGGTTTAGTCGGATTAGAAAGAGAAGGGTCATCTGGATCAATAATCACTTGAGTGATAAGTGCAATAACTGATTTATCGATATGTTCTCGTTTTAACGCATTTGAGAGGCATTGTTGAACCATGTATCCAATCAATCCCTCACTTTCAGCAACACAGATTCCTAAAGGCATTTCAGGGGTGATGTCTTTTGCCGCTTGGTTCTGAAGGACAAGAGCACCTACCTGCGGACCATTTCCATGGGTAATAACGACATCCCAATCGTCTTTTATTAGCTGTACAATCGATCTGCAGCTTTCTCGAGTATTAGCAAATTGTTCATATATTGTACCTTTCTGTCCTTTCTTGATTAAGGCGTTACCACCAAGAGCAATAATCGCACGTTTCTTCATGGTAGGTTTTTGGAAATAGTCTGTCGGTATAAAAATCAGATGGTGGAAGGAGATATATACATTATATAATTACTATATTAGAATTAGATGTACGAACAAGAACGAGAGCGACTTGTACAAAATCTGCGTAGACAGGGATATATCAAAACCGAGCGTTTGGAACAAGCATTTCTCATGGTTCCTCGAGAAGCATTCCTGCCAGATTCATTGAAGAACTATGCTTATGTGGATTCGCCCCTAGATATTGGACAAGGACAAACCATCTCCGCACCGCATATGGTTGCGATAATGTGTGAGTCCTTGGACATTAAAGATGATCAGAAAATTTTAGAGATTGGTACAGGATCTGGATACCATGCTGCAATTGTTGCACAGCTCGTTGGAGAAGCCGGATTTGTGTACACCATAGAACGATTTAAATCACTTGCAGAAAAAGCCAAAAAAAATCTTAAACAAATCGGAAACACAAATGTAATTGTGGAAGTTGGTGATGGTTCCTGTGGACTTCCGCTCTACCAACCATACGATCGCATCTATGTCACCTGTGCCGCACCCTATGTGCCTCAACCATTAATAGATCAACTACAGGATTTTGGTAAGTTACTTGCGCCAATTGGGGATATGTATTGCGAATTAACCTTACTTGAAAAGATAAAGGGAAAGTTAGTTACACACCATCTTGGTGGATGCGTATTTGTTCCACTTGTGGGAAAGTTCGGGCACTCTGATTAAAGGGATAATTGGAGAATTTAGTTAATTTCTTTTTTCTCTATTTCTATGTAGATTATTAATAATAACGTAGACAGATTCTCTTGCTTCAAACATCTAGAAATGAAATCCCCCATTCTATGTAATAATAACAAATTTATCGATTCAGTAAAATTTATATGCATAGAAGATAATAAAATTATTGTGAGTGTTTATTTAGGGATGTCGAATGTAACATGAAAAAAAAGATAATTTGTTTATTCGTTTGTATCTTATTAATTTCTTCTATTATGTCCACCGTAGAGTCTTTAAAAACTATTACTACACTACCTAAAGTTCTAAATCCATCTCTATCAG
>Ga0316616_100000954_pt1 | contig 10828 bp, 10 predicted proteins | sample OWC_Aug_M1_C1_D1_FD_207660 | JGI IMG/M metagenome (GOLD analysis project Ga0316616, IMG submission 207660) | Wetland soil microbial communities from Old Woman Creek delta, Ohio, United States - OWC_Aug_M1_C1_D1_B | ecosystem: Environmental > Terrestrial > Soil > Wetlands | place: USA: Ohio...
GACGTGAGCCCCGAGGCAGTGGCCTTCGATCACAGGGCGAGCAAGATCATCACCATCATCGGCATCCCGTCGGCGTTCCTGCTGCACGGCTACGTCGGCTTCATCTTCGGCTCCGTCAAGGCGAATCCCTGGTGGGGAAGCGTCCTGATGCCCATCGTGTTCCTGATGTCCGCGATCGTGTCCGGCATCGCCATGGTGATGTTCCTGTACATCGTGCTGAGTCTCGTGCGCAACGAGAAGCTCGACATGCGCTGCCTCGACAAGATCGGCCTGTTCCTGCTGGTCGCGATCATCGTGGATTTCGCCCTCGAGGCGCTCGACTACATCCACCGCCTGTACCAGAGCGAGGAGTCCATCGGGATCCTCACCGAGCTCGTCTCGTACCGGTTGTTCACGAGCCTGGTCGTCGTGCAGTTGCTGCTCGGCATGCTGCTGCCCCTGCTGATCCTGGTGCTGGTTCGCAGCGTTCGATTCAACGAGGAACTGCGCAAGCTGCTCTACTTCACCTCGTCGCTGCTGCTGCTGCTCGGGATCTTCAGCATGCGCTGGAACGTCGTGATCGGCGGTCAGCTGTACTCGAAGAGCTTCCGCGGCCTGATGGCCTACAAGATGGAGCTGACGGGCATCGAGAGCCTGATGACCGCGGTGATGCTGCTCGCATTGCCGTTCATCATCCTTACCGTGCTGTTCCGGCTGCTGCCCCCGCGGTGGATGGAGCTGCACGCGCCGACGGCCGCCTGACGATTCGCACCCGTGCCGTGCTGCGGCCGGGAGACCATACACACAGGAGGAGAAGCCAGATGAACAGGATGATGCTTTCAGCGATGCTTGCTGCCTGCACGGCGCTGGCCGTCCCCGCCCATGCCGCCGACGTGGCGGCGGGCAAGGCGAAGGCGGAGGATTCATGCGTCGACTGCCATGGCGATGACGGGAAGGGCGACGACGACTCTCCCGGCATCGCCGGCATGTCCATCGAGAAGTTCACCAAGGCGATGCAGGAGTACCAGAACGGAACCCGCACCAAGAACCCGAAGATGACCAAGGAGGCGAAGAAGCTCAGCGCGGCCGACATGGCCAACCTCGCGGCCTACTACGCGACGCTCAAGTAGCGGGCGTCGCGGCTGCCCTGCCGCAGCCTCGAGCGATGAACCGCTGCGCCTCGTTGGCGCAGCTCAGGTGCCCGTGGCCGCTGCCGTGGGCTCTGCTGCCTCGACTGCCGAGCCGTCCGCTGCAGCCACTGGCTCCGGCGGGGCTTCCTGCAGGCCGAGTTCCTGCAGCAGCTTGGAATCGCTCTCTTCCTCGGCGACGACATTGTGGCAGGTGCTGCACTTCTTGCCGATCTTCTCGCCAGTGTCGGTCTTGTGCTTGTTATCGTGGCAGCGGAAGCAGCCGGGCGAATCCTGGTGCCCGATGTGATTGGGGTAGGTGTTCCACTTCACCTGCATGTGCGGGAAGTTGTTCCACGCCCAGGCGTCGCCGAGTGCCTTGCCGGCCTGCTCGACGGCCGGCGAGCCGGTACGATCCGGGTGGTTCTTCGCGTAATAATCCTGCACCGCGGCGGCAATGCCCGCGCGCGCCTCGGCGTGCGATGCGTAGTCCTTCTCCGTGAGGATGCGCACGCCTTCGCGCTTGATGAACGGCAGCGAGCGGTCGATACGACCGTCGGACAGCGCGAGGTCGATTTCCCATTGCGGCGTGCGGTAGATGTGCGAGGCACGGTTGTGGCAGTCGACGCAGTCCATGGTGCGCCACTCGGTTCCCTCGGGTGCAGGCTCCTCGATCTTGAACACCTTCTTCGAACCTGCGATGCGGTCGGTGAGTTCGATCTCGTACATCTTCTCGCGCGTCGGATCGGCCCGGTAGCGCAGCACGTGGTTCGGGTCCGTGTGCCAGTGGATGCCGTGTGAGGTGCCGGCCTGCTCGCCACCCACCTTGACCATGAGCGCGGTCTTGAGCTCGGTGTTCGCCTCGTCCTCCGCGAAGTGCGTGCGCACCTTGAGTCGGTCACCCAGGAATTTCGTGGGCCAGTGGCACTGCTCGCAGGTGCCGTTCGAGGGGCGCAGCGAGTGCACCGGCGTCGGGATCGGGCGCGGGTACAGGTCCAACGCGACCGCGACCAGCTGCCAGGATCCGGAAATCTTGGCCTTCACGAACCACTGGGCACCCGGGCCGATGTGGCAGCCCGCGCAGCCGACGCGCGCGTGCGGAGAGCGCTGGAACGCGGTGTGCTCAGGCTCCATGACATTGTGACAGGCCATGCCGCAGAACTCGTCGGAGTCCATGTAGTGCACGGCCCTGAAGGTGAGGCCTGCCCCGATCGCGATGACTGGCACCGCCAGGGCCGCGAAGCCGAGCAGCACACCGCGCGTGCTTTCCCGGTTGAGGTCGACGACGGGCAGGTGACCGACGGGCCGGCCCTCGGCTACCGCCTTCGCATCCCGGCGTTTCTGCAACCAGATGCCGAGCGGGACGATGAAGACTCCGGCGAGAAACAACATCGGCAGCACGACGAAGGTGATGATGCCGAGGTAGGCGCCACCTTCGAAGCCCATCGCCTGCATCACCAGCAGGGCGGCGATGAACAGCAGGCTCAGCACCATCATCAGTGTGCCGACCAGGCTGATGACGTTGCCGGTTGTTGCGGCGAAGAAATGCTTGATCATTGATCGACCCCAGGACTGCCTGATTCTTTCGATGGGCGACTGGACAGCCAGGTCGCTGCCTGACGCCGCGCAGCATAGCGCCGGCCTGCGTTGATCGCCACCGGGCCGGTCGCGCTTTGCCCAGACGACGTCAAGAGAGGTGCAGCGCACCACTCGAAATCGCCATGAAGATCAGCGCCGCCAGCCAGACGCGCAACGAGACGGCCGCGAAGCCGAACACGTGCGCCACCCGAAGTTGCGCCTGCGAGGGTGCAGGCCAAGACGGATCGTCCCCGCTGCGCATGGCAAGCCACGCTGGTGCGGTTGCCGCACGCGTCCCTCCAGCCGCCGCCGGCCGGTCCGAGTGGGCCGGCCCGCCCATTCTTCCGATCTTCCGCGCGGGTCAACCAGCGAACACCTGCAACAGGGCCGCAAAGATGCCCACAGCGCAGAGCACGCCCACCGTCAACGCGATGAACCCGAACACGTACGCTACGCGCAGGTCGGCTGCGTTCGGCGCCGGAACGAGCCGGCTCTCGAGCTGCTGCGAGTCGACGAGGCGTTGGTACTCGAGCGGCCGCTCTTCCTTGAAGCGCTCCAGTGGCATGCGGCCCGTGAAGATCACCGGATCCATCGGGAACGCCTCGGGCCGCAGGTGCGTGTGGAAGAAGTGGAACAGGAAGATGAAGCCGGTTGCGAGCAACGCCTCGTCGCTGTGCGTGATGTAGGCGGCGTTCAGGACCCAGCCGGGCACGAACCGGGTGAAGAAGCCCGGGAACCAGAGCACCAGTCCGGAGAAGCCGATGATCGCCACGCCCCAGAACACGGCAAAGTAGTCGAACTTCTCCCAGTAGGCCCAGCGATCGAAGGCCGGACGCGGGCCCGCGTAGAGGAAGTACCTCACGTTGCCCATGAGGTCGGTGATGTCCTTCGGTTGCGGCACCATCGACTGCGGCCCCCACAGCAGATCCCGCTTGCCGTCGATGAGCGTCTGTTTCAGCATCACCAGCACGTGCACCAGGAAATAGCCGAAGGTCACGATCGCGGCCAACCTGTGCAGGTGGCCGGCTGCCTGCGGACCTCCCAGGATTGCCATCATCTGCGGCGCCCACCAGGCTTCCGCGAACTTCAGCGGCAGCCCGGTGATGGCCAGCAGCAGGAAGCTCACGACGACGGTGACGTGCATCCAGATCTGCAGGCGGCTGAAGCGCCGGATGTACGGGCCGGGGCCGCCGTGCGGCGCCTTGAACTCGCCGCGCAACTTGCCGACGAGGGTCCGTTGCAGCCACAGCAGGTCGTGCACACCGAAGAACCCGAACACGCCCAGCAGCAGCGTGGTCATGAACAGGTACACCCAGCGCACTTCATTGCGCGCGCCCCCCGGCACCGTGGGGTCACTGTGCGGGTCGAACGTGAGGAAACCCGCGTTGGTCTCGCCTTCGTGGCACCGGCCGCAGGTCTCAGCAAGGTGGTCCGGGTGGATGCTCGCGCGCGGATCGCTCGCCGGCAGGTTCTGGTGCGGCGTGTGGCAGTCAGAACACATCGCCACCGACGTCATGCCGAGGTGCGAAGCCTTGCCGTGGAAGCTGTCGCTGAAGCTCTTCATGACCTCCTGGTGGCAACCGCCGCAGTCACCGGGGATGTGCTGGCGCATCGTTGCCGAGGTCGGGTCCCGGACCGAGTGCGAGTCGACGTGGCAGGTCGTGCAGACCGGCCCCTCGTGGCCCGCGGCGTCGGGCTTGCCCGAGACCCACAGGGCGCCGTGCGTGCTCTCGTCCCGCCAGTGCTTGAGCACCAGCTCGTGGCAGCTGCCGCACATCTCGGGCGACTTCTCGTGAGAGGTCTTCGCGCGCGGGTCACCCTTCAGCTGGATGCTGTGGCTGCCGTGGCAGTCGCTGCAGGACGGCGCCGCCTCCGTGAGGCCCGACTTGAGCAGTCCCTCGCCATGGACGCTGGACTTGAATCCTTCGAGAACGTCGTCATGGCACTTGCCACAGGTCTTGATCTGGCCGACGGACGCCATGCGCGACTCGGAATCACTCGCGGACCCCACCGCGTGCGGCGGGCCATGGCAGGTCTTGCAGCTCTTCTCCGCGTGGACGCTCTTGCCGAGCTGCTTCGTGGCCACGCCGTGGCAGCCCGCGCAGATCGCGCCGGCGTCGAGCTTCTGCTCGGGGGCCAGCTGGTCGTGCGGCGTGCTCGTGATGTTGACGTGACAGTCGGCGCAGGTCGTGTCCGGGTGCGCCCCGGAGCTCACCTTCACGTCTCCGTGACACTTCGCGCACGCCAGGTCGGCGGTGGCCTGTGCCACGACCGCCGGCGAGGCAAGCGCCAGGGACGCCAGCAGGAGGCACCAGACGGTGGCACGCGGAGAACGACGGATGGGCATGAGGAAGGGCTCCATGGCTCCCGTGAGAATGTCGGCGATGATCCTCGCAACGTGCACACAGGGGCAACGGGTAAATCCACTACGCGTCATTACGTACTTGCGCAGCGCGAATCCTGTGTGCCTGCGGATCCTGGCGGATTCGCGGAGCCTGCGAAGGCCAGGTCGCTACTGCAGTGTACGATGACGGGCAACCGATCAGAGATTCCCGAGTACTGGCCGAGCCGCCGTTGCCTGACGCCCGGAAATGGACCTGACGAACCTTCTCATCGCATACCCGGGCATCTACGTCGTGCAGGCGTTCCTGCACTCAATGAGCGCGGCCATCATCGCGCAGCGGGCCATCCTGGCCTGGAACATCCGCAGCCCGGTGGTCCGGCAGAAGTTCTACCTGATCGCGGTGTTCGCTCCGGTCGTCTCGTATCCTCTTTACCAGTGGCTCAACCCTGACCGGGGTTCCGTGAATTTCAGGCTGGGGGCGCTGTTCGACTCCGGCCGCTGGATCAACGTCGAATTGTGGAACGTGCTGCCCGTCGCGCTGCTGTTCGTGCTGGTACTCGCCGCAGCGACGGCCGTATTCCTGTTCCAGGAACTGATACCGATCCTGCGCCATAGATCGGGCCCGACGGACCCGGCGTCGCGAACCGAGCCGGCTGCCAGGGGGTCGCCGGCCGCGTTGGCAGCCGAGGGCCTGGCCGACCCGGCCCCAGACATCCAGATCGTGGAGGACGACGATCCGGCGATCCACTCCGTCATCGGTCGCAGCCCCGCCATCTACCTGACGACGGGACTGGTGCGCAGCCTGCAACCGGTGGAACTCAGGGTAGCGATCGCACACGAGGTCGCGCACATGAGGCGGAGCCGACGGCCGCTCCTGATCGTTGCGTACGTCGTGCGCGTCCTGCTGTTCTTCAGCGCGGGAACCCTCGTGGCGTTCAGGAAGGCCGCCGCCGAGGAGGAGAACATCTGCGACGACTGGGCGGTCGAGGCGACGGGCAGGCCGGACGCCCTTGCCGCGGTGCTGGAGAAACTGCGCCACAGTGACGCGTACGAAATCGAGGGCCACGAGGCGGGCGAGGGACTGAGTTCCATCGAACACATGAGCTACGATCTGATGGTGCGGGAGAGGATTCGCAGGCTCGCCGACGGTGAGTCCACCACCGCCACCACGGGCGACTGGTTGAAGTTCGCGGTGACGCTTGCATCGATCGTGATCCTGAACTACTACATCGTGTGACGGTGCGACACGTGACCAGACAAGCGCTGCATGTCCTGTCGTTCGTCGCCACCATGGCAGTGGTGGTCGGACTGCTGAAGGTCTTGAACTGGGCTCCCGGCACGCTCGAGCCGGGCCTGATGGCCAGGTACACGAGCATCGATTCCGCCGTGTCGACGCTGGGCATCCGCAAGGTCTACGTTCCAGCCTATTTCCCCGAGACCTTGAGCTGGCCGCCCGCCGTGGTGCTCGCCCAGAGCAAGCCGTACCAGGCCGTGGTGATGGAATTCACCCGCGCTCGCGACGGGCAGACGGTGCTCGTGATTTCCCAGGCCGCGAGCACCCTGTTCGAACCCGATGCCGCGATTCGCTGCCGCACGATCAGCGAGAAGGTTCCGCTCGACCTCCGGGGCAGGAAGGCCACCCTGGAGGCCGGCGTGCGCGAGGATCGTTCTGCATGCAGCCGCGTTGAATGGGACGAGGGCGAGATACGCATCGTGCTCACGATGAAGGCGCCCCCCGTCCAACTCATCAGGATCGCGGAGAGCATGCTGCACTGATGTCGCGCGAGGCGATTCCGGATTGCCGCAGCCGCGCGATCCTTCCGCGCTGCGAAATGTGCAACCAGGCTGCTAACAATGCCTGCCCGACGCGGCGAAACTTAGGTATTCCTTCTCTTATGCGGGCTGGTTCTTGGTGCTTTAATACCCGCGTAGGGAAGGAGTTAAGGAGGAAAGGACAGGAGACGAAAATGCTGAAATACACAGGCGGAACGACCGTCACGAAAGGCACTTATTGGAACCTCGGCAATGGAGAGCGCGCGGTTCTCGGGAGCGAAGGAGTCCTCCCCGGCAACAGCAGGTCGACCTACCTGAAAGCCCCCGCCATTGTCATGGTGCTGATGGGCCCGATACTCGGATTCTTCTACGTACTGATCCTCCCATTCATCGGAATGGCGATGATTATTACGGTGGTCGCGCGCCAGGTCGCGCACATGCTGTCTGACTTCGTCGGAATGACGGCATCGTTCGGATGGAGGCCCGTGGAGGCCTACCTGATGTCGCACAAGAAGAAGGCGAAGCGCGACAAGCAGCCCGACCCGGAACAGACCCAGGCAGTCAGCTAAGGAGGGCGCCATGTACACACTTTTTGATTTCATCACCCACGTAAAAGGCGCGGAATACCTCATCGCCGTATCTGCGGTCGGGCTGTTCATCCTCTTCTGGGAGGTCCTGAAGCCAAGACCGTTCAAGTCGATGATCGACACCGCGAAAGGGGACGTCACGCAGATCAGCCGGAGCGGCGGGTTTGCGGTGGTGTTGAGGACGGCGGGTCACGTCGCTGCTGCGCCGTTCATCGGTCTGGCATATGTCGTCGCGCTGCCCTTCGTGTTCGCGTACGCGCTCGGCCAGGTGCTCCTGCAAGGGGCAGCATGGGCGATCGGCGCAAGCGCGGAGTGGGTCGCACGCACGCTCGTTCAGGGCGCCCAGGCAGTTGCGCGAATCGTGCACGTCTCGCCGGCTTTCAGCTGGCGTCCGCAGGAAGCGTATTTGCTGGGCCGCAAGCGGCGGCAGCGTACGGACAAGGGGCGTACCGACAAGGAGCCTGCGGACAAGGAGCGTACCGACAAAGAGCCAGCGGACAAGGAAGGAGGCGCGAAGTAGCGCAGCGTGAAGCTGTGCTGACGAGTAGACGACCGAGGCCTGAAGGAACCACCGGCCAAGGCAGGCCGGAGAGAGTGGCGGCCAGGGATTCGCGACAGATCGCCAGAGGGAGTCTGGCGCCGCAGGAATCCGATCTGGCCGCCGAGGCGCCGATGCCGCCGTATGCGCATACCGCGGGCAACGAAGGCACGGCGGGCAAAGACCAAGAACAAGAGACAATGACCATGAACAGGATTGCGCTGATACTGACCGCCAGCACTTTGACTTTTCTGGTCGCCGCAATCAGTCCTGCGAAGGCTCAGGACCCTGAAACCGGCGGACCCGCCACCATCCAGATCGACCGGCTCGTGGGCCTTTACGGGCCCGTAACGTTCGATCACGCAAAGCACGCCACCCGCTACGCGGAGGGCTGCGGCGACTGCCACCACCAGCACAGCGCGTACGACGAGAACCCGTGCAAGCGCTGCCATGCAATCGACGCGGCGCAGTTCAAGGCGTCAGTCAAACGCAATTTCACCGCCTGCAGCAAATGCCACGGCGACTACGACGTGGAGGCCCCGGAGGTGCCTGACCTCAAGGTTGCCTACCACGAGGTGTGCTTCAGCTGCCACAGAAAGATCGGGGACGTCGGTACGACGCCCGCGAGCTGCGAGCAGCTATGTCATGTGAAGAAGGAGTGAGCCCGGCGCGGGTTGCAGCACGCCGGCAGACGATTGACCAGGAGAGGCGCACTCATGGCAGACAAACAGACGACGATCAACGCCGGCGACGGCGACCGCTCCGCATCGCAGACGATCAGCCGTAGACGGTTCCTGTGCGGTACTGCTGCGTTCGGCGGCGCCACACTGGTCGGTGCCCCGTGCACCGCCGAGGCAACTCCGGACCTCGAGGGCTGGCCAGACCGGTTCGGCATGCTGACGGACCTTACGGCCTGCGTGGGCTGCAGGAGTTGCGAGCGGGCCTGTAACGCGGAGAACAAATTGCCCGCGCCCGAGCAACCGTTCGACGACCCCAGCGTGTTCGAGCAGACAAGGAGGCCGACTTCGTCCGCCTATACGGTCGTCAACAGGTACCAGAGCCCCGACGGCAAGGGCGGCCCTGTCTATCGCAAGCTGCAGTGCAACCATTGCAACGAGCCGGCCTGCGCGACCGCCTGCCCGGCGCGCGCCTATCGCAAGACACCGGAGGGCGCGGTCGCCTATGACGAAGACCTGTGCTTCGGCTGTCGCTACTGCATGGCCGCCTGCCCGTTCAACGTGCCGGCATACAGCTACGAGAGCGCGTTCGAGCCCAAGATCGTCAAGTGCACGTTCTGCTACCCCCGGATCAAGCAGGGGCTCATTCCTGCATGCGCCGAAGCCTGCCCGGCCGGGGCGCTGACGTTCGGCAAGCGCAGCGACCTGATCAAGCTTGCCCGGAACAAGATCGAGAATGCCCCGGATCGATACATCGACCACATCTATGGAGAGCAGGAAGCCGGCGGCACGTCCTGGATGTACTTGTCAGGCGTGCCCTTCGGCGACGTCGGCTTCCCGACCAACCTCGGGAAGGAGCCGATGATCGATCACACCAAGGGGTTCCTCGCCGCGGTGCCGACGGTCCTCGTGGTCTGGCCAGCCCTGTTCGGCATGGCTTACTCGGCACTGAAGCACCGGGAAGAGGCCGTGAGCAAGGAGAACGAAAAGGAGAAGAACCGTGGCTAACCAGGCATACGCACTGCCCGCCGGGGCAGACTCCGAGAGCTTCCGCTCATGGTTCATGAACAAGCTCCGCATGGGCATGAGCTGGCAGGACTACGGCCGGTCCCTCGTCACGCCGTTCAACATCGTGGCCGCGCTGGTGCTGATGGTCGGCCTGCCGGTCATCGTCTCGCGTTTCATGTATGGCCTCGGCACCGTGACCCACGCCTCGAACGACTACCCGTGGGGCCTGTTCCTCGGCTGGGGACTGTTCGGCGGCGTACCGCTGTCCGCGACCGGCTTCGTGATGGCCACCGCGTACTACATCTTCGGGTTCCGGAGGTATGCGCCGATGGTCCGCATCGGCATCCTGACGGGATTCCTCGGCTACCTGTTCGCGGTCCTGTACCTGCTGATCGACCTCGGGCGACCGTGGCGGATCTACTTCCCGATGACGATCTCGTTCGGCACCGCCTCGGTGCTGTTCCTGGTGGCGTGGCACGTGGCCCTCTACCTCACCGTGCAGCTCCTCGAGTTCAGCCCGGCGATCTTCGAGTGGCTGAACTCGGAACGGACGCGCGGCTGGGCCAAGAAGATCACGATCGGCATGACGATCGCCGGCATCATGCTGTCGACGCTGCACCAGTCGGCGCTCGGCGCAATGTTCCTGCTGATGCCGGGCAGGGTCCATCCGCTGTGGTGGTCGCCGTACCTGCCTCAACTCTTCCTTGCGTCGAGCGTCTATGTGGCGATGGCGATGGTGATCGTGGTGAGCACGCTGGCGGCGCGGTTCCTCAGGGAGCGATGTGACGAAGTCTTCCTCGGCCGCCTGGACGAACTCACGATCGGGCTCGCCAAGGCCTGCTCGATTGCGATGTACGTGTATCTCGTCATGAAGATCATCTCGGTCGTGCACGACGCGGAATGGGCGCTGCTCGCCACGCCCTACGGCTACTGGTTCCTCGTGGAGGTGCTGGGCTTCGTGTTGTTGCCGGCGCTGGTGCTCACCGCAGGGTTCAAGGCATCGCGGGTGGGCGTGGTGCGGTTCGGCGCGGTGCTGGCCGTGATCGGCGTGCTCGTGAACCGGCTCAACGTCTCGACCGTCGCGCTCAACTACAACCTGCCCGACCACCTGCACCACATCATTCCGCCGCGCGGGGAGCTGATCATCGTGGCGACGCTGACGGTGCTCCACATCCTGATCTTCCGCTGGATCGTCAACCGCATGGCGGTGACCCGGG
>Ga0316616_100000955_pt1 | contig 10827 bp, 7 predicted proteins | sample OWC_Aug_M1_C1_D1_FD_207660 | JGI IMG/M metagenome (GOLD analysis project Ga0316616, IMG submission 207660) | Wetland soil microbial communities from Old Woman Creek delta, Ohio, United States - OWC_Aug_M1_C1_D1_B | ecosystem: Environmental > Terrestrial > Soil > Wetlands | place: USA: Ohio...
GCGTCGCTCACGCGCACGAGGTCAGACCAGGCTTCCTCGAACTCCGCGAGACCGGGCCCGACACCTACAGCTTCCTCTGGAAGAAGCCGTCCGGCGGCGAGATCGAGATCTACATCGCGCCCATCATCCCCAAGGAGTGCCGCCTGGCCACCTCCGGCCAGCAGCAGCTCACGCCCGGCGCCCTGGTCGTGCGCGGCACGTTGCGCTGCGAAGGCGGCATCCAGGGGAAGACCGTGGCAATCGACGGCCTCGAGTCGACGATCACCGACGTCATCATCCGCGTGCATCACGCCGACGGGCGACTCGAGAGCCATCTGCTGAAGCCCGTGAATCCGTCGGTGACGCTTGGCGCGCAGACCACGGGCTGGCAACGCTCGCGGGCCTACCTGCGCCTTGGCATCGAGCACATCCTGCTCGGGATCGATCACCTGCTCTTCGTCCTCGGCCTGCTGCTCATCGTGGGTGACCGCTGGATGTTGGTGAAGACGATCACGTCATTCACCATCGCGCACAGCATCACGCTGGCCATCGCCACCCTGGGCTACGCCAGTGCCCCGATCGCCCCGCTCAACGCGTCGATCGCCCTCAGTATCCTCTTTCTGGGTCCCGAGATCGTCCGCCGTTGGCGCGGCCAGACGAGCTTCACGATCCGCCACCCCTGGGTGGTGGCGTTCGCCTTCGGGCTGCTCCACGGCTTCGGCTTCGCCAGCGGCCTGACGACGATGGGGCTGCCGCAGGCGGAGATACCGCTGGCGTTGCTGCTGTTCAACGTCGGGGTGGAGATCGGGCAGATCTTCTTCGTGGTGATGATCGTCCTGCTCGAGCGCGCGTTCCGCACGCTGGAGATCCGGTGGCCCCGACTGGTCGAGGCGATGCCGGGCTACGCGGTGGGGTCGCTCGGCGCCTACTGGACCATCCAACGGACCTTGTTGATGCTCGGAGGGCTTCGGTGAAAGGGCGAGTGTCCCGGACCGAATCGTGGGCGGGCCTGAAGGCGGGCCCCTACAATTCGCTGCTGGCCGTGCTGATGCTGCTCGTGAGCGCCGCGCCGGCGTTCGCGCACGTGCAGCAGGGCCAGGCACAGGGCTTCCTCACCGGCCTGAGGCACCCGGTGTCGGGGCTCGACCACGTGCTGGCGATGATCTCGGTGGGCCTCTGGGGCGCCCAGCTCGGCGCGCCGGCCGTGTGGCTGCTGCCCGTCACCTTCCCCATGGTGATGGCGTTTGGAGGATTCCTCGGCCTCGTGGGCATTCCGTTGCCGGGCGTCGAGGTCGGGATCGCGCTCTCCGCGGTGCTGCTCGGCCTCATGGTGGCGCGCGAGGCGAAGCCGTCGCTCGTCGCGGCCGCGTTGCTGGTGGGGTTCTTCGCAATCTTCCACGGTCATGCGCACGGCACGGAGCTGCCACCAGGGCAGAGCGGGCTGATGTACAGCATCGGGTTCGTCATCGCGACCGGTTGCCTCCACGGCGTCGGCATCGCGATTGGCGTCGTGCACAAGTGGCCGGCGGGCAAAGCAGCGTTGCGGTTTGCGGGTGCCCTGGTCGCCCTGGCCGGGCTGGGCTTCCTCTGGAGGGCGTTCGCGTGAGATTCAGCGTCGCGATCGCGTCAAGACGCCGGGGCCTGGCACTCGGCGTCCTGGCCTGCGCGCTGCTGCCGTCTCCTGCCGAGGCGCACCTCGTCACCACCGGTCTGGGTCCGATCTACGACGGCATCTCGCACGTGCTGATGAGCCCAGACGACCTCGTGCCGGTCCTGGCGATGGCGCTGCTGGCTGGCCTGAATGGCCCGGTGGCAGGACGGCGAACGCTCTTCGCGCTGACCGGTGCCTGGCTCGTGGGCGGTATGGCGGGATTCCTGGTCGGTCAGACGCTCGTGCCCAGCACGATCACCACCGCGTCGTTCCTCGTCATTGGCGGACTCACCGCTGCTGATCGACGCATGTCCCCCACCGTCGTCACCGCCCTGGCCGTCGTCGTGGGGCTCCTGCACGGCTGGCTCAACGGCGCGGGCATCGCCGTGTCGCAACGCGAGGCTCTTGGACTGGCGGGCATCGTCAGCGCGATCTTCGTGCTCGTCGCCGTCGCATCGGCCTTCGTCGTCTCGCTGCGCATCGGCTGGATGCGCATCGCCGTGCGAGTCGTCGGCAGCTGGGTCGCGGCCATCGGCCTCCTGATGCTGGGGTGGAGCCTGCGCGGGTAGGCGAATCCCCGCTCGCAGGCCTGAAGGCCTGCGCTACAGGGATCGTCGAAGGTCCGATCGCCTGCGCGACCGGGATCGTCGAAGGTCCGAGGGCCTGCGCAACCGGGATCGCAGAAGTTCCGCGTTGTCGGTTCGCCCTGACGCTAGTTCTTGACCGGCGGGGCCTGCGCGACCTGCCGTTCCAGCCCCACCAGCTTCCACCCCGCAGGCTGCCGCAGGAAGTACGCCTGGACTGGCTGCTTCCAGTTCGCGTGATCCGGGTGATCGGTCGCGATGTCCACGCGGAGGTAGGTCCCGGGATCGCCCGCCGCCTCCGACGGCTTCTGCATGCGTCCGTCGACGCTCGTGGTCTCGCCAATCCGCCGCGACTCACCCGTGGCGTTGTCGAACACGTACCACGTCGCCGCGTAGCCGCGCGGTGCGGTCGCGAAGCGGTACTGCGTCGCGGCGTTGCCGAAGGACAAGGCGCCCGAGGCGTCGAGCTTCGGGTCGACGACCGGGTTGACCTTCGTCAGGTAGGCGCGGCCGATCTTGTCCCGCCGCTTGATCAGCACATCGGCCAGGTACTGCTCGGCCCTCGGGTCGCTGTACTGCCCCGTCTTCACGATGGCCCGGATCAGGTCGTCGGAGAACGCCATCACCCGCCGCGCGGCCCAGAACGCGTCGTCGTCGCGCATTTCGTAATAAGCCGCCGTCGGGACGCGGGGCTTCCAGGTCTCGGGGTCGAAGGCGTCCCCTTCGAAGCGGCCAACGGCCGGGTAGTCCTCGTAGTCGGCGGTCTGCCACGGGCTGAAGCCGAACCCGAAGGTGAAGAACCGGCGCCGCGAGGGCGGGCCGTCGTACAGGTACTCCCACCCCTCGTTCCAGTCGTGCGGCCCGTTGGCCCCGACCCCAAACGTCGATCCGACGTCCTGGACGTAGTGCCGGATGAGGCCTCGGCCGCCCTCGGTGATGATCGTGTCGAGGGTGTTGCCCGCCTTCATGTCCGTGAGGTTCGTCCATGCGCCGAAGACGCGCAGCGCCCGGAGTTCGCGCCTGTGCTCGTGCGGGACGAGGTCGTTGGGATCGTCGGGCCGCGTGCCCTGGTACTTGAAGCCGCCCAGCACCTTGCCCGGCAGCATGCGTCCGGCCGCGGTTCGGTACGACCCGTCGGGACGCCGGTCGGCACGCTCCAGGATCTCGCGCACGTCGTTCTCGGTCAGTGGTGAGCGCTTGCCTGACGGCCGGCGTGTGGTTGCAGTCGGCGAAATCGTGACCGTTTCCGGGCGCATGTCCGTGAGGAAATACTCCACCTGGTTGTAGCCGAGTGCCCAGAAGATCTTGGTGGCGACGACCAGGGCCCCCGTCGCCCCCTCGGGGTTGGCGGGCGCGTCGAACGACACGAACCACGTGTGCCCGTTGGCGTCCTGCGCCGTGAAGCCTGGCGCGGCGCCCGAGCTCTTCTCGCGCGTGAGGATCCATTTCGACGGCACAGGCGCCGGCCCCACGATCGGACCGCGCACGGCCTCGTCGATCGTGACCGCGCGGCTGCCGATTCGGTTGGTGAACCAGCTCGAGTCGGGCACCTCGTCGATGGTGTTCACGTTCTGTGCGCGGACATTGGCGGGAACCCGCCCTGGCGTCACGAAGAGGTTGTAGGTGAGGTCGTAGAACAGGTCGATGTCCCACGGCTGTGCGCCCGAGGCGTCTGCGGTTTCTGGCTCTCGAGCGAGGGGGTCGTCCGACAGGAACTTCGGATCGGCCGACTGCACGACGGCCAGCGCGACGACGAGCAGGCCCCATCCAACGAGGGTCGTGGTCAGGCGTCGCCGAGGCGTGCGGGAGGCAGGTGAACGATGCGGTGTCATGGTCCTGTTCCTCAGAATGACGCCTTCGCCGAGAAGACGAGGACGAGGCCTTCGTTGCTCTTCGCCAGCTCGACGCGCAGGGGGGTGGCCGCCGGACCGTGCAGGCGGAATCCGATGCCATAGTCGCTCTTCAGGTCCTCGAGATCGAGATCCGACCGGCTGTCGGTCACCTTCCCCGCGTCGTAGAAGAGGGCCGTGTCGAAGAAGCTGTTGACCAGCACGCGCCACTCGGCCTGGAGCAGCAGGCTGTGCCGGTCGCGGAAGCGCCAGCTCGTGAACCCGCGGAGGCTCGACCCGCCGCCGAGCGACGGCAGCATGAAGAAGGGAATCACCTGGTCGTCGTCCGCGTAGGTGGTCTGCACCCGGCCGTGCAGCGAGAGCACCCAGGCTTCACGGAACAGCGGGATGTGCTGGATCGCCTCGTAGTCCACCTGGCGGAAGCTGTAGGTGTCGTCGGTGTCCGAGTACTCGTGGAAGGTGACCCCGTAATGGCCGCCGCGACGCGTGTAGCCGGGCGACTCCCGCCAGTCGAAGGCCGCCGTGCCGAGCGCGTGCAGGTAGGTGACCTTCGCCCCCAGCCCTGGCAGCGTCTCAGGCGTATAGACCTCCTCCACGGACGGGGCCGAGCCACCGCCCTCGCCCACGTCCCACTGCGAGTAGTCGACGCCACCCACGAGCACCAGCCACTTCCGCGTCGGCCACACCTCCAGCGTGGCCGCGCCGTACGGCTGGGTGAAGCTGTAGTTGGCCCGGTCGTCCTTCGACGTGTTGCCGGTGCCGAAACCATAGAAGCCAACCTGGGTCGCCTCGCGCCAGCCTCCGATCACCGAGAGCGTGCCGCGTCGGCCGAACAACCGGGGCGCGAGAAACTCGGCCTCGAGGCGTTTGTAGCCGGTGAACGTGATGCTCCCACGCACGTCGAGCGTGTTGTAGTCGCTGACATGCGTGAGGTAGCCCGCGCCCAGCGTGAACCCGCCGCCGGCGTAGGCGCTATCGAAGAACGGGTGCCACTTGAGGGCCCCCGTCAGGAACTGCTCTTCGAGTTTCTTGACCCAGATCTCGGCCTTGTTGGGTTCGTAGGGCTTGAGCTCGCCGGACTTGGCTTGCTGCTGCACTGCGATGCGGCCAGCGCGCGTGTCTTCCCCCTCGGCCGGCGCCTGGGCCGACGCCACCTGCGCCACCCCGAGGGTCGCCGCCCATGTCAACGCGAGGGCGAGGCTCGCCCGCCCAGCCGCCCGCCGCCCGATGACGAATCGGATCATGTGGTTGCCTCCTCGACCGTTGTCCCTTCGGGGACACTCGCAAGCCGTGACACATTATGGAACAGATATGCCAGATCCTTGGCCTTCGTTCTCAGGCCCCGGAACAGCACCCCGATTGAGGCCCTTGGGTCTGGGTCCCCGACGGCCCCTGGGGTGCGGAGTCAGCAGATGCCTGGGACTTACTCGTGGCTGGAGAGGACCGAGCTGTGCTACAAGGGCGAGGAAAAGAGCGCGAAGGCCCTAGGATAGAGATGCCATGATGCAAACCCCTGTCGAGAAAACGCCCGGCCGCACGGAAGAGGGGCACGTGGCCCCACGACAGAAGACGCTCGTCGAGCGGGTGCTGTCGCCAATCGCCGATGTCCGCCGGGAGGAAGCGGCGGGCGCGCTGCTGATGACGCTGGTGATGTTCCTCATCCTCGCCGCGTACTACGAGCTGAAGACCGCTCGCGAGGTGTTCATCCTCAGCGAGGGCGGCGCCGAGGTGAAGAGCTACTCGTCGGCAGGACAGGCGCTCCTCCTGCTCGTACTGGTCCCCGCGTACGGGGCGTTCGCTTCGAAGGTCAATCGAGAGCGGCTCGTCACCTGGGTGACGCTGTTCTTCGTGGCGAACGTGCTGCTGTTCGCCGCGGCCTACCAGGCTGGGCTGCACATCGGGGTCGCCTACTTCCTCTGGGTCGGTATCTTCAATGTGATGGTGATCGCACAGTTCTGGGCGTTCGCCAACGACCTGTTCACGCCGGAGCAGGGCAAGCGGATCTTCCCGCTCATCGGCGTGGGCAGCAGCCTCGGGGCGTGGGTCGGGTCGGTGCGGGCCGGACAGCTCATGGGGACGGCGGGCCCGATGCGCCTGTTGCTGGCTGCCGCCGCCATCCTCGTGGTCTGCACGCTGCTCGCCCGCATCGTGAGCCGCGTGGCGACTCGGGCGGAGCCCCGCGAGCTCGTCGCCGCGGCGGCGAAGCCCCTGGGCAAGGAGGGGGGCTTCGAGCTGATTCGCAAGGACCGCTACCTGATGCTCATCGCGATCATGACCGTCTTGCTCAACGTCGTGAACACGTCGGGCGAGTACCTGTTCGGGCGCTACGTGGTCGAGCAGGCCCACGCGATTCACGGGACCGGTGCCGACGTGGCCGCCGCGCGCGAGCAGTTCATCGGTGAGACCTACAGCCGCCTGTTCAGCACGGTGAACCTGCTCGGCTTCCTGCTGCAGATGTTCGTCGTCTCGCGGGTGTTCAAGTACCTGGGCGTGGGCAGGGCGCTGCTCATTCACCCGATCGTGGCCGGGGTGGGCTACCTGCTGATGCTGCGCGCGCCGTCGATTCAGCTCATGAACTGGCTGAAGGTGGCCGACAACAGCATCGACTACTCGCTCGGCAACACCACCAAACAGGCGCTGTGGCTGCCCACGAGCCGCGAAGCGAAGTACAAGGCCAAGCAGGCCGTGGACTCGTTCTTCATGCGCGCGGGCGATGTCATCCAGGCCGGGATCGTCTTCGCCGGTGAGCGCCTGGCGTTCGCGGTGCCCGCCTTCGCCGCCGTGAACGTCGTGCTCGTGGCCGCCTGGCTCGCGGTGGCGAGCCTGCTCCGACTGTCGCTGCATCGGAAGGCAGAGGAGACGCGCACGGCAGAGCTGTGACACGAACGATGGCTCACACGAGCCAGGAGGAGGTCCCCATGTTCAGGAATCATCGTCGCTTGCTTGGAACCGTGGTCGCGGTCGCGACCATCGTCGTCACGCCCGTGCTGGCGCAGCAGCCGTCCACGGAGCGCGAGCCCACGAAGAAGGACCCCCTGCGCTTCTCGGCGTTCGCCGTGCAGATGCAGGGAGGAGGCATGTCCGGTGTCGTCGACATCACCATCGAGCGATGGAGCACGGACGCAGAACGGCAGTCGATCGTGGCGCTCGTGAAGACCACGACCGATCGCCCGAAGGACCAGGACAAGCTGCTGACAGCGCTTCAGGACATCGAGCCTCGTGTGGGCTTCATCCGAACGCCCAACAGCATGGGCTGGGACCTGAAGTACGCGCATGAGAACAAGCTGTCGGACGGCACTCGGCAGATCGTCATCGCCACCGACAAGCCGGTGAGCTTCCTCGCCGCCCGCGCCCAGACGCGAACGATGGACTACGCCTTCAGCCTCATCGAGATGCGCTTCCCGGCTGGCAGCGACAAGGGAGAAGGCAAGCTGCTGGGCCAATCGACGCTCTCGGTCAAGGACGGCAAGCTTCAGATCGAGATCTACGGCCAGGAGCCGACGCGGCTGACGACGATCACCGAAAAGAAGCCCAAGGGTGAGAAGTAGCAAGGCGCCCGGTCGGCTCGCGATGGTGGTGGAACGGCTATGAGTTTCTCGACCAGGGTCCTCGTCGGCCTCATCTCGGGCCTCGCGGTGGGGCTCTTCCTCGGCGAGATCGTCGCTCCGCTGAAGGTGTTCGCAGACGGCTTCATCAAGCTGCTCCAGATGACCGTCCTGCCGTACGTGACGATCTCGATCATCTCGAGCTTGGGGTCGCTGGATGCCGCGCAAGCCAAGCGCCTCGGGCTCAGGGTTGGGGCGGTGCTCGTCGGGCTCTGGGTGATCGCCATCGGTTTCGCCATGCTGTTCCCGCTGGCGTTCCCGGCGCAAGTGAACGCGAGCTTCTTCAGCACCGCCCTCCTCGAGAAGCCGCATCCATTCAACTTCGTCGACCTCTTCATCCCGTCGAACCCGTTTCATTCGCTGGCCAACGGCGTCGTGCCGGCCGTCGTGCTGTTTGCGGTCGTCCTCGGCATCGCGATGATCGGCCTCGACCGCAAGCAGGTGCTGCTCGACGTTCTCCTGGCTGCCAACGCGCTCGTCAGCCGTGCGACGCGTTTCGTGGTCCAGTTGACCCCGTATGGCATGTTCGCGATTGCGGCAAACGCCGCAGGCACCTTGAAGGTCGAGCAAATCGAGAACATCCAGGTCTACCTGCTCACCTACGTGGCGATCGCGCTGCTCGTTTCAGTGTGGGTGCTTCCCGGCTTGGTGTCGACGCTCACGCCCATCGGGTACCGCGAGGTCCTCGGCAGGACTCGGGCCGCATTGCTCACGGCGTTCATGGCAGGCGACCTGTTCATCGTGCTGCCGATGCTGATCGAGGCGTGCAAGGAGTTGCTGGCGAAGCACGGCCTCACCGACCAGCACGCCAGCGACCTGCCCGATGTGATCGTCCCCGCGTCATTCAACTTTCCGCACACAGGGAAGCTGCTGTCGTTGAGCTTCATCCTGTTTGCGGGCTGGTTCGCCGACGTGTCGGTCCGGTTGTTCGAGTACCCCCGCCTGGCGCTGACGGGGCTGCTCACCTTCTTCGGCAGCCTGAACGCGGCCGTGCCCTTCCTGCTCGACTTGTTCCGCATCCCGGCCGACACGTTTCAGCTCTACCTGGCGACGGGTGTGATCAACGCCCGCTTCGGGGCGCTGCTCGCGGCCCTCCACACCGTAGCGGTCGCGCTGCTGGGGAGCGCTGCGGTCACCGGGCGGCTCACGGTGAACGTTGGCCGCCTGCTGCGGTTTGCCGTCATGACCGCGGTTCTCACCGCTGCGACGATCGGTGGCCTACGGGTCCTCTTTGCCAGCGCCCTCAGACAGGAATTCCAGGGCGCGAAGGTCGTCTACGGCATGCGAACAGTGTTCGAGCCGATCGAGGCGCGGGTACTGCCGGCAGTCCCGGAGGTCGACGTTCCAGCCGCTTCAGGCTCGCACGCGGATGCCATCCGCCGTCGCGGCGCGCTGCGCGTCTGCGTGCTGCCCGACCGCCTGCCGTTCGCCTACTCGAACGAGCAGGGACAGCTGACGGGATTCGACGTCGAGATGGCGCACCGCCTCGCCCACGACCTGGGCGCGCGGCTGGAGTTCGTCCAGACGGTGCTCGACGACCTGCCGGCCGTGCTGGAACGCGGCGGGTGCGACCTTGCCATGTCGGGCATACCGGTAACGCCCCTCCGGGCCTCCGCGGTCGTGTTCTCCGAGCCGTACCTCGACGAGACGCTCGGTTGGCTCGTCAAGGACCACTTGCGCGATCGGTTCTCCACCTGGGAGGCCATCCGCACGTTGAGCTCGATGCGAGTGGGGGCGCCGGATCTGCCCTACTACGTGCAGGAGGTTCGGGCTCGCGCGCCGGCGCTCGACATCGAGGTCGTCCCGATCCGCGACATCGTGGGGGCGTTCGGGAAGTTCGACGCCTTTCTCCTGCCGGCCGAGCGGGCGTCGGTGATGACGCTGCTCCACCCGGAGTTCGCGGTCGTCATCCCGCAGCCGGATCCCATCAAGGTGCCGCTCGCGTACCCGTTGTTCGGGCACGGCGACCGCTGGGAGTCATTCGTGAACACGTGGATCGAGCTGAAGCGACGCGACGGCACGATCGACAAGCTCTACCGCCACTGGATCCTGGGGCAGGATGCCGTGAAATCGAGGCCTCGCTGGTCCATCGTCCGCAATGTGCTCCACTGGGTGGAGTGACGTGCCGTCACCTCTTGCGCCGGACCTGATGGTCTGCATCCCGTGATTCGTTACTCGTCCTGCCGCGACCGCGTGCCCGGCCCGTCGACCCGAAACGCCGGGGCTCGATAATCGGCCGGCAGGTGGTCGGCCGGGATGGTCGTCGTGTTGCCGTCACGAAGCGAGCTGTAGTGGGGCGACATGATCTCGACGCCACCTCTGTTGAACGCGTCCTGGATGTTGGCGTGGAGTGTCGAGTAGATCTGGATCATGCGGTTGGCCTGGCGGGTGTACGCATTGATCTCGTACGACACGTAGAAGTCGTTGAGCGCCGTCTGCAGCACGAAGGGGCGTGGCTCGGCGACGATGCCGTCGGTGGCCAGGGCCGCGTTGATCAGCAGGTCGTGCACCGTGCGCCACGGAGCGTCGTACCCGATGGTGACCGTCGTGTGCAGGATGAGGCCGGCGTCCCTCGACAGGGCACTGAAGTTGCGGATCTGCGCGCCCAGGACGAGCGAGTTCGGGATTGAAATCAACACGTTCTTGATGGTCCGCACCTGGGTGACGAGCAGCGACTTGTGCACCACGTCGCCCATCGTCTCGGCCACCTGCACCCGGTCGCCCATTCGGAAGGCCCCCGTGTAGGTGAGGATCGTCCCGGCGATCACGTTGGAGATCGCAGAGCTCGACGCGAGCGAGACCAGCAGGCCGAGGAACAGCGAAATGCCCTGAAACGCAGGCGAGCCGGACCCCGGGATGTAGGGAAAGGCCGCGACGAAGGCCAGCGCGATGAGCAGCACGCGGACGATCTTGTACGTGGGCTCGGCCCACTCGGCCTGGAAATTCGGCAGCTTGATGGTCCCACGCTCCACCTCGCGGAAGAGGAAGTGGACGACTCTCAGCATCCCGTAGGTGATGGCGGCAATGACGATGAGGAAGGCCAGGCTCGGAAGGTAGTCGAGGAAGGCGCCCCACGCGAAGCTCAGCGGCGCGACCAGGTAGGCCACCACCAGGCGCGAGTAGGGCCGGGTCCAGGGCAGGGCCGCGAGGGCAATCTC
>Ga0316616_100000956_pt1 | contig 10824 bp, 7 predicted proteins | sample OWC_Aug_M1_C1_D1_FD_207660 | JGI IMG/M metagenome (GOLD analysis project Ga0316616, IMG submission 207660) | Wetland soil microbial communities from Old Woman Creek delta, Ohio, United States - OWC_Aug_M1_C1_D1_B | ecosystem: Environmental > Terrestrial > Soil > Wetlands | place: USA: Ohio...
CGTCCCGCTCCAGGCGGTCGATCTCCGCCTTGGTTTCCAGGCGCGGCCCCTGCGTCGTCGCGTACACGCCGCCGTCGAATACCGGCTCGCCCGCAGCGCTCGCTGCTGCGAGCAGCTTGCCCCGCACATTCTCGCTATAAGGCTCGGTGAAGTCGACATGCTTGACCGGAACATCGCCACCCTCGAAGTACGTGCTCCGCCGTCCCCAGGTGTAGTCGAGAACCTGATTCGGGACGGCCATCGTCCCCGGTCCCAGCTCCGCGCGGATCCCGCCAACCGACGCAACCGACACGATCTCGGTCGCGCCCTCCGACTTGAGGGCCCACAGGTTGGCGCGATAGTTCACCTCGTGCGGCGGAATCGTGTGGCCATAGCCGTGGCGCGCGAGAAACACGACGTCGATGCCGCGAATCGTGCCGAAGGTGAGCGCGCCCGACGGCTCGCCATACGGCGTGCGCACGGCGCGGCGATGCGTGACTTCGAGGTTGGAGAGTTGGGTGAGGCCGCTGCCGCCGATGATCGCGAGCATCGAGATCGAGGATCCGGAGTCAAGAAGTCAGAGTGAGAACGACGCGCGAGCGTGAAGGCTGAACCGCCCTCGCCGCTTCGTATACGCCGAGGATGCGTGATCCCGGACGGCGCTGCAAGCCCGCCTCAGGCTTCCTTGAGCGCGTAGATCGCCGGAAGGTTGCGCCACGAGCCGTAGGCGTCGAGTCCGCAGCCGAACACGAATCGGTCGGGCACGCTGACGCCGACGAAATCGGCCGTCACCGGCTTCTTCTTTCCGGTCGCCTTGTCGGCGAGGACGGCGACGTGGCACGAAGTGGCGCCGAGCTGGAGCACCTTCGCCTTGATGGCCGCCAGCGTCTCGCCGACGTCGAGGATGTCGTCGACGATGATGACCGCGCGACCCTTGACCGACTCGCGCGGCTCGGCGCGCCAGCGCAATCCTGTCCCTGCCACGTCGTCGCCGTAGCGCGAGGCGTGCACGTAGTCGAGATGCAGCGGAAACGGGAGCAGCGGAAGCAGCTTTCCGCAGAAGAAGACCGCCCCGTTCATCACGCAAAGGAGCAGTGGATAGCGCTCGCTGAACGCCGCGGTGATCTGCGCGGCGACATTGCGGATGCCGCGCTCCACTTCATCCTCGCTCGCGACCGGATCGGCGGTCTCGAGCATGCGCCAGGCTTGCGCGGCGGAGAGCGCCACCCCGCGGCCCGTCCCTTTCAGTAGGTGAAGGTCACGACGTCGTCGTCCATGGCCTGCGAGATCACGTAGGCGCCGCCCACGGTTTCCTCGATCTCGGGAATGAGATCCTGACCCCAGAGCTCCAGCGTCGGCGTGCAGACCTTGAACTTCACGCCGGCCTCGTGCGCGTCCTTCATGAAGTCGTAGACGCTCTTGGGCGAGCCTTCCTTGACGTACAGGTTCTCGGCGACGCCCTTGATCGCCAGCTTGCCCGCGGCGCCGGTCATGATCACCTCGACTTCGTACTCCATCGCGGCTGCGACCGTCGCCTGGAAGAACGGCGCACCGAGCTCCGGACCATTGCGCGGATTCGTGTTCACCATCACGATCATCAGCTTGTCGGCCATGGCACTCCTCCCATTTCAATATTAGCGAACGCTAAATTTCGGCGGGAGTATATGCCGATTTGCAGGGGTGTCCAAGCGCGTGCGTCAACGCCGATTGCCGAGTGCGTCGAGATAGCCCCGGAAGTCCGCCCCGACTTCCGGATGGCGTTGGCCGAACACCACTGTTGCCTGTAAATAGCCAAGCTTCGATCCGCAGTCGTAGCGCGTTCCGGTGAAGCGGTAAGCCAGCACGCGCTCCTCGCGCAGCAGCGATCCGATCCCGTCGGTGAGCTGGATCTCGCCTCCCGAGCCCGGCGTGATCTGCTGCAGATGATCGAAGACGCGCGGCGAAAGGATGTAGCGGCCGATCACCGCGAGATTGGAGGGCGCGTCCTCGGGCTTCGGCTTCTCGACGATGCCGCGGATGATCTCGGTGGCCTTCCCCCACGGTTCGGTCTTCACGATGCCGTAGGAGCGGGTCTGGTCGCGGGCCACCTCCTGAACGCCGAGCACCGAGCATTGCTGTGCCTCGAAGATCTCGCTCATTTGCCGCATCACGGGCGGGTCGCCATCGATGAGGTCATCGGCCAGGATCACCGCGAACGGCTCCTCGCCCACCACGGGACGCGCGCACAGCACGGCATGCCCGAGCCCCAGCGCCTCGGACTGCCGGATGTAAATGCAATTGACCGATTTCGGGGTCAGCTCCCGGACAGCGGCCAGCAGTTCCTTCTTCCCGCGTGCCTCGAGCTCCGCCTCCAGCTCATAGGCCTTGTCGAAATGGTCCTCGATGGCGCGCTTGTTGCGGCCGGTGATGAAGATCATGTCGGTGATCCCCGCGGCGGCGGCCTCCTCCACCGCGTACTGAATGAGCGGCTTGTCGACGATCGGCAGCATCTCCTTGGGGCTCGCCTTCGTCACCGGGAGAAACCGGGTCCCCATCCCGGCCACGGGGAAAACCGCCTTGCGAACGCGATGGAAGCTCATCTCTCGTCAGCCCTTCACCAATTCCAATAGTTGATCCTGGTCGATCACCGCGACGCCGAGCTCCTGCGCTCTCGCGAGCTTGCTCCCCGGCTCGGCGCCGGCGACGACATAGTCCGTCTTTTTCGAAACCGACCCCGACACCTTGCCGCCGTGCGATTCGATGAGCTCGCGTGCCTCGTCACGGCTGAGCGTAGCGAGTGTTCCAGTCAGCACGAACGTCTTTCCGACGAGCCTCCCGCCCGCACTGGCGGAACGCCCCCCGTGCTCGTCCCAGCGCACCCCCGCTTTCCGCAGCGCTTTGATGACGGCGACGTTGTGGGGCTCGGCGAAGAAGCGGCGGATCGAGTCGGCGACTACGGGCCCCACGTCCGGGACTTCGAGCAGCGCCACGTCGTCCGCAGCAAGGATCGCATCGAGGCCACCGAAGTGCTTCGCCAGATCCTTGGCCGTCGCCTCGCCCACGTTGCGGATCCCGAGGGCATAAACGAAGCGGGCGAGCGAAGTGTGCTTGGAGCGCTCGAGCGCGTCGAGCAGGTTCTGCGCCGATTTGTCGCCCATGCGCTCGAGGGCCGCCAGTCGCTCGAGGTCGAGCGCGTAGAGATCGGCAGCCGTTTCCACGAGCCCGCCGTCGACGAGCTGATCGACGAGCTTTTCGCCGAGCCCTTCGATGTCCATCGCCCGGCGCGACGCGAAATGGAGCAGCGCCTGCTTTCGCTGCGCCGGGCAGATGAGCCCGCCCGTGCAGCGGGCGATCGCCTCGTCCGGGAGCCGCTCGACCGCCGAGCCGCACTCGGGGCATTTTGTCGGCATGTGGAACCGGTCGGACGCATGCCGCGGCCCGTGCTTCGCGACGCGCACGACCTCCGGGATCACATCGCCGGCGCGCCGCACGACCACGGTGTCGCCACGCCAGACGTCCTTCCGGCGAACCTCCTCCTCGTTGTGCAGCGTGGCGTTCGTCACCGTCACGCCGCCGACGAACACCGGCGCCAGCCTCGCGACGGGTGTCAGCGCGCCGGTACGCCCGACCTGGACCTCGATCGCCTGCACCTCGGTGGTCGCCTCCTCGGCGGGGAACTTGTGGGCAACCGCGAAGCGCGGCGCGCGCGCGACAAACCCGAGCGTCGACTGCTGCGCGAGACGGTTCACCTTGTAGACCACGCCGTCGATGTCGTAGGGAAGCGCCGGGCGCTTCGTCTCCATCGCGTGGTAGTACGCGAGCATCCCCCTCGTGCCGCGGACCACCTCGCGCTCGGCGCTGACCGGCAGCCCGGCCTCCGCGAGCCAGTCCAGCACGCCGGATTGCGTGTCGGGAAGCGACGCGCGCTGCACTTCCCCGACGCCATACGCGAAGAAGCGCAGGGGCCGAGCCGCGGTGATCCGCGGATCGAGTTGCCGCAAGCTCCCTGCCGCCGCGTTGCGGGGGTTCACGAACTCCTTCTCGCCCCGTTCGCGCTGCCGCTGGTTCAGCCGCTCGAAGTCGCGCTTGAGCATGATCGCCTCGCCGCGCACCTCGGCGAGCCGCGGCGGGTGCGGCGCGCGCAGCCGCAGCGGGATCGAGCGGATGGTCCTCAGGTTTGCCGTGACGTCCTCGCCTTCGTAGCCATCGCCCCGCGTCGTCCCCGAGACGAACTGTCCGTCCTCGTACACGAGATTGATCGCCAGGCCGTCGAACTTCGGCTCGGCCTGGTATTCGATTTCGTCGGCGTCGAGCCCCTCCCGCACCCGCCGATCGAAGGCTTCGACCTCGTCCACGGCGAATGCGTTGTTCAGCGAGAGCATCGGCACGCGATGGCGCACCGTTCGGAAGGCGGACGCCGGCGCACTGCCCACCCGCTGAGTGGGCGAATCGGGCGTTGCCAGCTCGGGATGATCGTGCTCGAGGGTCTGAAGCTCGCGGAACAGCCGGTCGAACGCGGCGTCGCTGATGTCCGGGTCGTCGAGGACGTAGTAGCGGTAGTTCGCGTCCTCGATCGCCGCGCGCAGACGCGCGGCCTGCTCGCGCGCGTCCTTCGGAACGCTCACGAGAAGACCCGGAGCGCCACCGGACTGCCCGCGCGAATGCCGTGCGCGGCCATCGACTTCTGCACGGCGTCCAGCTGCGCCGCGATCTGCTGGAACGCCGGCTCGACGAGCGGTCGCCGGTTGTCGTCGACGAGCGTCCCGCCGAGCGTCTGCTCGACCTGCCGCGCGAAATCGAGGAAGCGGCGGTACGAGGCGGCCCCGTCGGGCGCGCGCGGGACGTCGAGCGTGACGGTCAGGCCCGAAGCGGCCGCTTCACGCATCGCCTCGCTGCGGAACGGGACGTTCGTCGAGTCGCCGAGCGCATAGATCTCGGCGCCCGAGTCGTCGCGACGCCGATATCGGCCATCGGGGTCGAGCGTACAGCCCGCCGCTTCGGCGAGCGTGCGGATCTTGGTTCCCGGGAACGTGCCGCCATCGGCGCGCACGATGTTGAACCCGATCTGGACATCGACGTCGGCGCAAAACCGATCGAGCGCGGTGGCTGCGGCTGCGCCCTCGCGCACGTCGGGGCATTCTGCGACGCCGCCGATCGATGCCGCGAACGCCTGCGCCGCAGCGGCGAAACTCGTGACCTCGGACTCACCGGCGGGCCCCGCACGGCTCGCAAGCTGGAGTCCGACGCGCAGAAGCTCGTATCGGCCCGCGTCGGATCCCTGCTCCCACGCGTCGGTGTCGATGCTGAAGCCTTCCCAGTTCACCGCCCTGCGCGAGCCGCCGAAGTGGCCGATGGCTGCAGCACGCACCGCGTCGCCGCGCACGGGCTCGGCGCACTCGATCTCGACGACGTAGTCGACGCCGTCCATCAGGACCGGGGAGCGGCCGACCTTGACGACGGGGTCGACCGTGGGACCTGTCGCTGGGCCGATCCTGTGCTCGACTCGGTCCTGCTGGTCCAGGGGCGCCGTATCGGCATCCGCATCGGACGCGGGGTCGCCTCGTGGCGCCGCTGTTCCGGCCACCTTCGCCTGATCGCCAAGCAGCACGTCCGCAGCACGTCCCGGGAAGGCCGCCTCGGTCTTGCGCCGGAGCTTTGCTTCCTGCCACTTGTTGTAGCCGAACACGCCGGCGACCACCGCGATTCCGATGGCCAGAAGGCCGATCTGCAGTTCGCTCATGGGTGTCCTCGGGGCTATTGCGCCCTGGTTGCAGGCCCGGTGTCGCCCAAACCCCAGCCTATGCTGCGACCGCCCGGTCGCGCATCTGCAGCGCCTCTTCGATATCCACCGCCACGACCCGCGACACGCCGGACTCCTGCATCGTCACGCCAATGAGCTGCTGCGCGAGCTCCATCGTGATCTTGTTGTGGCTGATGAAGAGGAACTGCGTGTTCGCGGACATCTTCTTGACGAGGTTGCAGAAGCGCTCGGTGTTGGTGTCGTCGAGCGGCGCGTCCACCTCGTCCAGCAGACAGAATGGCGCGGGGTTGAGCTGGAACAGCGCGAAGATCAGCGCCGTCGCGGTGAGCGCCTTCTCGCCCCCGGAGAGAAGATGGATGCTGGTGTTCTTCTTGCCCGGCGGGTGCGCCATCACCTGCACGCCCGCGTCGAGAATCTCATCGCCGGTCATCACGAGCTTCGCGTCGCCGCCGCCGAACAGGGACGGAAAGAGCTGGCCGAAGTGCTCGTTGGCGCGGTCGAAGGTCTCCTGCAGGCGGTCGCGCGTCTCGCGGTCGATTCGCCGGATTGCGTTCTCCAGGGTCGTGAGCGCCTCGGCGAGGTCGGCCGATTGCGAGTCGAGGAAGTCCTTGCGCTCGCGACTCGACTCCAGTTCTTCGAGCGCAGCGAGGTTCACGGCCCCCAGTTCGGTGATGGCCTGGTGAATGCGGCCGATCTCGTTCTGCAGCGCGCCAGCCCGCAACCCCTTCTCCAGCGACTGCGACAGCAGCCCCTCGTCCGCCCCCGCCTCGAACAGCTGCTGGGCGTACTGCTCGTAGTTGAGCCGCGCCGCCTGTTCCTTGAGTCGCAACTCGCCGATCCGGTCGCGGAGCGGCTGCAGCCGCTGCTCGCTCGCGAGCCGCGCCTCGTCCGCCCCGCGCAGTCGGTTGGTCAGGTCCTCGAGGCGGTCCCGCGCCGCGCTGACGACTTGCTCGCGCTGCACGCGGAGCGCCAAGGCTTCCTGCAGCGCAGCACGCAGCGGCTCGTCTCGCAGTTCGGCAAGGTCGGCGTCGATCCGCTCCCGCTCCGCAATCGAGCGTGCCTGCTGTTCATGTGCCGTCTCAAGAAATCTCTCGATCTCGCTGATTTTATTGTCTGACTCCCTCTCGAGGAACCCCGTCTCCTGAGCGTCGCGCTCGGCCGCAGCAACAACCTTGCGCTGGTCCTCGAGCGCTGTCTCGGCCGCCTTGTGTGCGGCCCGCACGGTCTCGAACTCCGCCCACAGCCGATCGATCTCGGCCTGATGCCGCTCGAGGTTTGCTTCCGCTTCGGCCTGCCGTGTCCGCTCGCGCTCCTTCTCGCCCCGGATCTCGTCGAGCTCGGCGTCGATCTGGGCGCTACGCTCCTGGGCCCGCGCCTGACTCTCCGTCAGGCGGAGGTGGGAAAGCTCCGCTTCATGCCGGCGCTGCTTGAGGTCAGCCTCCGCGTCCCGAGCTCGGCCGATGGACGCCCGGTGCTCGTCGAGGCCGGACTCGACCGCCGCGTGGGACCGCCGCGCCGCCTCGACCTGCTCCGCCACGGACTCGGACTCGGCCGACAGCGCCTCGATCTCGCGCTGCCGCGCAAGGATGCCGGTGTCCGCCGCGTCGGGCGCATGGAAGGTCACTGAGAGCCGCCGGAACTGGTGCCCGGCCGCATTCACCAGCACCACACCCGCTGGGAGCCCGAGGCGCGTCATCAGACGGGGCACGCCGTCAGTCGCGTAGTAGCCGGCCAGCCAGTCTTCGATCAGGGGACGCAGGCCCGGATCGCTCGACCGGACGAGATCCGCAAGCGGCCGGTGCTCCGGGAGCGCGGCCGTCTCGACGGCGCCGCCACGCGAGAATACCGACACCTTCGCCGGCGGCGGATCGTCGAGGAGGCGCTGCAGCGTGTCCGGGTCGTCGAGCTCGAGCGCGTGCAGCCGCTCGCGAAGGACCGACTCCAGGGCTGCTTCCCAACCGGGCTCGACGGTGATCTTCTGCCAAAGGCGCGGCAGCGCCGCCAGCGCATGGCGCTCGAGCCAGTCCTGGATCTGGCCGTTCTCTTCGACACGGTCCTGGATCTGCTTGAGCGCAGCCAGGCGCCCGTCGAGCACGCTTTTCTCCCGCTCGAGGGATTGCAGGCGTTCGAGCGCCTCGGCGCGCGCCGACTCGCGGGAGGGCAGTTCCGTGGACAGGCGGGCAAGCTCCTCGCTACGCGCTGCGAGCGCGGCCGCGAACTCGGCGATCTGCGCCGCCATTTCGGCGAGCCGCTCGGGCTCGGGCTGGGCAAGGCCCTGCCGCTCGCCCGCGAGTCGCTCCTCGCGCGTCTCGAGCTGCGAGAGGACCTTGCCCGAATGCGCCAGGTGCGTCTGCTCGATCTGGAACGCCTGCTCCGCCTGCGCGATCGCGGCGCGCGCGTCGGTCACCCGGGTCTGCTCGTTGCGGTAGGCCGCCTCGAGATCAGGCAACTTCGAGCGCTCTGCCTCGGACCGCTCGTTCGTGGCGGCGAGGCGTGCGCGGGTCGCTTCCTTGCGATCCACCCACATGGTCCGGGCGTCGGTGAGCTCCGCCGCGCGTCGCTCGGCTTCGGCGAGCTGCGCCGCGAGCGCGCTCGCCTGCGCGTCGAGGCGCTGGCGAGTCTCGGTAATGAAGCGGATCTCGGCCTCGAGCCGCGAGACCTCGGTGTTCGCCTCGTAGAGCCCCGTCTGCGCCGTGTTCGCCGCGTCCTGCGCATCGTAGTGCTCGGTGCGCGCCTGCTCGACACCCAGCTCGATCTCGCGTAGCCGCGCGGTCTCGGCCTCGAGCTCGTTGGTGGCCTTTTCGATCTCGCGGGCATGGCGCTCGCGTTCGGTTCCCGCGTCGTTCTTGCGCAGGAGCCAGAGGAGGCTCTGCTTCTGCTGGACCTCGGCCTGCAGCGATTTGTACTGCGCTGCGACTTCCGCCTGCCGCGTGAGCTTCTCGATCTGCGCGTCGAGCTCGCGCCGGATGTCGTCGACCCGGGCGAGGTTCTCGCGGGTGTCCTCGAGCCGCTGCTCGGTTTCGCGCCGCCGCTCCTTGTACTTCGAGACGCCCGCGGCCTCTTCGAGGAAGACCCGCAGCTCTTCGGGCTTCGCCTCGATCACACGCGAGATCATCCCCTGCTCGATGATCGCGTAGGCGCGCGGCCCGACGCCGGTGCCCAGGAAGATGTCCTGGATGTCGCGGCGCCGCACCACCTGGTTGTTGATGAAGTAGTGCGACTCGCCGTCGCGCTGCAGGACCCGCTTGACGGAGATCTCCGCGAAGCGCGACCACTGGCCGGCGGCCTTGCCCAGCGCGTTGTCGAAGACGAGCTCGACGCTCGCCCGCGCGACGGGCTTTCGCTGCGTCGAACCGTTGAAGATCACGTCCTGCATCGACTCGCCGCGCAGGGCCGAGGCGCGGCTCTCGCCGAGCACCCAGCGGACCGCATCGATGATGTTCGACTTGCCGCAGCCGTTGGGGCCGACCACGCCGACGAGATCGCCGGGAACGCTGATGGAGGTGGGGTCGACGAACGACTTGAACCCCGCGAGCTTGATCTGGGTGAGGCGCAACTTGACCGACTCGAGATACCGGCTGGCGCGCCGGATTTGTTGGAAAAATCGGGCGTTATGATACCACCGCGTCGGATGGGCTCCGAGCACGGCGGGGTGCGACCGAAGAGCACCTATAATTCCGGGCCTTGCGCGAATAGCGCAGACTCCGCCGCTGCCCGTGAACCCCAACCTCGAGAAACTTCAGCCCTACCCGTTCGAGAGGCTGCGCGGCCTCCTGGCCGGCGCTACGCCGCCTGAACGTCTCACGCATGTGAACCTTTCGATCGGGGAACCCAAGCATCCAACGCCCGAGTTCATCAAGCGGGCGCTGACCGATCATCTCGCCGGCTTGGCAAGCTATCCGCTCACCGCGGGCACGGCCTCGCTGCGCGAAGCCATTGCCGGCTGGCTCGAGCGACGCTACGCGCTGCCGCGCGTCGATCCCGAGACCCAGGTGTTGCCGGTGAACGGCTCGCGCGAGGCGCTGTTCGCGTTCGCGCAGACTGTCGTCGATCCATCGCGAGGCGACGCCGTCGTGCTCTCGCCGAATCCGTTCTATCAGATCTACGAGGGCGCCGCGCTGCTTGCCGGCGCGACGCCCTACTACGTGAACATGAGCGCTGACCGCGCCTTCGTGGCCGACTACGCTGCGGTGCCGGCGGACATCCTCGCGCGCACACAGCTCGTCTACGCCTGCTCGCCCAACAATCCGACCGGCCGCGTGATGACGCTCGACGAGTGGCGGCGTCTGTTCGAGCTTTCGGACCGCTACGGGTTCGCGATCGCCGCCGACGAGTGCTATTCGGAGCTCTACTTCGACGAAGCGAGCCCGCCGCTCGGCGCGCTCGAAGCGGCGCACCGGCTCGGGCGCGACGGCTTTCCGCGTCTCGTGGCCTTCTCGAGCCTGTCCAAGCGCTCGAACGTGCCCGGCATGCGCTCCGGGTTCGTGGCGGGCGATGCGCGCATCCTCGACCGGTTCCGCCTCTACCGGACCTATCACGGCAGCGCCATGAGCCCGTCCGTGCAGGCCGCGAGCGAAGTCGCGTGGCAAGACGAGGCGCATGTGCGCGAGAACCGGGCGCTGTATCAGCGCAAGTTCACGGCTGCGCTACCGATGCTCGGCGCGCCGCTGTCCACCTACATGCCTGAGGGCGGCTTTTACTTCTGGGTGCGCACGCCCATTCCGGACACCGAGTTCGCGCGGGACCTGTACGCTCAATATAATGTGACCGTGCTTCCCGGAAGCTTTCTCGCTCGCGAAGCGCACGGCACGAACCCCGGGGCGAACCATGTCCGCGTCGCGCTCGTGGCTTCGTTCGAAGAGAGCATCGAAGGCGTCCGGCGCATCGACGAATTCGCGCGTCGGCGCTAGTCGCCACCCCCCCCGCGCGTCGGAAGCCGCATCCCGGCTCGTATCCGGCTCCGAGGCCGGGGGTCGGCTCGACGACCGGCGCCGGGATGCACCTCGCCCCTTTCACCAACACGCCCACCACTCGAAGACAGGGACCATGCAGCAGCTCGAACAGACCATCGATCAGGCGTGGGAAAACCGCGCGCAGCTCTCCCC
>Ga0316616_100000958_pt1 | contig 10821 bp, 8 predicted proteins | sample OWC_Aug_M1_C1_D1_FD_207660 | JGI IMG/M metagenome (GOLD analysis project Ga0316616, IMG submission 207660) | Wetland soil microbial communities from Old Woman Creek delta, Ohio, United States - OWC_Aug_M1_C1_D1_B | ecosystem: Environmental > Terrestrial > Soil > Wetlands | place: USA: Ohio...
TCGACATAGTCCACCAGAAGATCGGTCAGTATATCCTCGTCACCTCCGGCCTTTCGAATCTCAGCCGCCAGAAAGATGAGCTTGGCAGCCTGGACAGGGTTGTTTTTGACTTCCATGATCAGGTCTTGGCCGTAAAGGCCCACTGTCTCGGCGCTTTGTTGAAGGATTTTTGACAACTCTTCATCCTGGAGCTCATTGGAGAGCTCATCCACCATTTTAAGATAATCCGCTAGGTGCATCCCTTCTCCAAGAAGGGCGTTTTTGATTTTGGGCAAAAGCCGCTTGAGCTCTCCCGGTTCCGGAACCAGGCGTCTCAGGATCTGGGCCAGGCGGGAGGCGGAGATCTTTCCGGATCTGTATTCATCTTTTATGAGTTTCAGAACAACCCGGTCGGCAATTTCATTGGCCTTATCCAGAAGCGCCTTTTCATTTAAATAAGCGGTCCCCCTGGATTTCTGAAGCTCAATCCCTCTAATCAACTGCCTTTTCATATCAAAGACAGCCTCGGCCAGAGTTGCCAAATCGGCCTCTCCCAGGCCGGAGAGGCTTTTATCAACCTCCACCTCGATCATATTCAACTGATGCGCAAGGACAGGGCCATGGCTTCGATCAACGGCGTCGCTTTGCTGAAAGCTTCTAAGATCCGCATCGATCATCTGGTCTGAAACCTCGGCAGGGTGATCAACTAGGTTCTTGACGGTCAGGGATTTGCCGAACTCCTCGGCGATGATGCTCTCGAGGACCATGTCCATAAACATTTTCTTCTTCAGTTGTGCGGTGTCGTCTGCTTCTCCATCGGCTTTTATCTTTATAAACTCTTCCCGTGAAACCACCTCCTCATCGCGGGATACCTTTTTAAAAAAAACATGGTTAAGCCTGACATGTTTTAATCTCCTGGCTTCCATCTCTTTTTTCATGGCATTGGCATTAGGATATTTCTTCAGCGAGGTGAATATTTCCGTGAATGAAGCAATTTCATCTCTGTCTATGCCGTTATAGAAGGAAATGGATTGGATTTCGGTCTTTTTGAAATAGGCAACCATCTTGCCGGTGTTGACGCGCGGATCCACAGGCTCTTCGTCTACAAACATCTGCTCCTGGTACATAGTGAAGACCAGCGGCGAACGGGTTATGAGAATGGGGAGAAGGGTGGGCAAGAGCTGATCAATGGCCTGCTGGCAGTAGGCATGATTTACCTCATACATGATCGAACGGTTGAAGAGCAGAACGAAAAACCGCCCAAAGTCGAAGATCTTATGCTTGTTTATTTTAGTCGCCGGCATAGTGCCTCTTCTATCCTATCTTTCGCAGATGGCGGTTTTGATAGTCTAGCAGGGCCTCGCGAAATTCAGCGCAGGAGTCGAATCTATCTCCGGGATCAAAAGATGTGGCTCTAAAAACGACTCCGTCCATGTCCGGATTAACCATGGGATTCATTTCAGAAGGTTTTATGACAAAGAGACGATCCTTCCGTCTTAATTTTAAGGACAGCAATTCCACGGGATCGATCTTCGGCAAAGGAAGATCGGATACAAGCATCTCAAACAGCATGATGCCGCAAGCGTAGATATCCGCCCTTCCATCCGCGGTTTCATTGCGAATCTGTTCGGGGGACATATAAATCGGGGTCCCCCGGATCGCGTAGGATTCCTTGTCCAGCCCTCGCGAGATCCTGGCTATCCCGAAATCCAGGATGATAGGACGCTTAGAACCGGACTCCATTAATATGTTCCCCGGCTTGATATCCCTGTGAACAATATCCTGATGATGGGCATAGTCAAGGCCGTCGAGGACCTGTGCCATGATCGTCACGGTCGTCTCCACGGGAAGATACCGCCTGGAAGGCAATACATTTTTTTTTGCGGCTTTGATATGATGCGCCAACGATTTACCTTGTATCAATTGCATTGCAATAAATAAAAAATCATCGGTTTCACCGACTTCGTAGACCGGGATAATATTCGGGTGCGACAATATGGCGGCAGCCTCCGCTTCTATCTGGAAGCGCTCCGCAGTTTCAGGGGTGAGGAGCGATTTGGGCAAGATCTTTATGGCGATCTGACGCTTTAAGGTTCGTTGAAAGGCTATAAATACAACCGCCGAACCGCCGCGGGCGAGTTCTCTTAATATAGTAGAGGTGCCGACCTCCATGCCAATCAGATGATCCAGATGTAGGTCTTCGATCGATGTCATTCCATTCAATAATCCCGTCAGGTGCTAAGATCTTTGTTTTTATTAGATATAATTATACGGGGATAATCCTTGTGTATCAATCAATATTCTCCATGACGTCACCCCTTGTCAGCCTAGCGCCGGCCAGGCCTCTGCCGCCCAGCGTGATGGTTCCGTTTCTCCCTTGACACACTAGGACGCACTTACCTATTCTTCGACTCATAGGAAGCGGGTTCTTATCTTCTCTTCTCATCTCATCTGTAGTCAAAAGTCAACTGTCGAATGTGTATGGACCCGCCCAACCATGAAACCTTTTGAGAGACTGAAGGAGGATCAGTCATGAAACTTCTCATCGTACCTGTACTTGCCTTAATCGCGGCAGTGACCTCATCTGCTCCCGCGCCAGCGGCCGACAAGATCGCGTTGAGCCCAAAGGAGCAGCTCGGCGAGTTCTTGTTCTTTGACCAAACCCTCTCAGTCCCTGAAGGCCAGTCCTGTGCTGTCTGCCACGCACCGGAAGTCGGCTTCACAGGCCCTGACGAGGAGCTGAACAGAGCCGGCGCAGTCTATGAGGGGGCAGAAAAGGGCCGCTTCGGGAACAGGAAGCCGCCTGCGTCCTCCTACGCGGGAGACAGCCCCATCCTTCACTTCGACAAAAAAGAGAAAGTCTGGGTGGGCGGTATGTTCTGGGACGGAAGGGCAACAGGGAAACGGCTGAAGGATCCTCTTGCCGAGCAGGCTCAGGGGCCGTTCCTCAATCCCCTTGAACAGAACCTCCCGGACACAAAGACCCTGTGTATGAAAATCAAGGACTCTTCCTATGCCCCTCTTTTTGAAAAGGTCTGGGGGAAAGGGTCCCTGGACTGCGGGAAAGGCCTTTCTGCAACCTTCGACAAGGTGGCAAAAAGCATCGCCGCCTACGAGCGCTCGAAGGAATCGAATCCGTTCACGTCAAAATTTGACTACTGGCTCAGGAAAAAGGTGGATCTTTCGGAAGAGGAAAAGCGAGGACTCGATCTCTACGAAGGCAAAGGGAAATGTTCGGAATGCCACCCGAGCGAGCGGGGCTCAAAGGGCACTCATCCTCTCTTTACCGATTTTACCTATGACAACATAGGCGCACCGAAAAACCCCAAGAATCCTTTTTATGCCATGCCTGCAAAATTCAACCCAAAAGGGGCGGCCTTTGTGGATGAGGGATTGGGCGGGTATCTGAAGGAAGCAGGGTACACGGCATCCGTCTATAAACCCGAGATTGGGAAGTTCAAAGTCCCGACGCTCAGAAATGTTGACCAGCGGCCATCCCCCAGCTTTGTGAAGGCCTTCGGCCACAACGGTTACTTCAAGACCTTGAAGGAGGTTGTCCATTTCTACAACACGAGAGACGTGTTGCCCAAGTGCGAAAACCTGACCGACCCCAAGCCGGGCGTCAATTGCTGGCCCAAGCCCGAGGTCTCGGCGAATCTCAACACCGAAGAAATGGGTAATCTCGGCCTCACTGACGATGAGGAGGACGTGATCATTGTCTTCCTGAAAACCCTCACAGACGGGTATCGTGTTGAGAAATGAGAGAAGAGCCCCTGCCCGTTTTCCCCACTGCCCTCGGAGGAAGTAAAAGAAGTTGAGAACGTGGCGAGGAGAGTGATACTATTCATGCTGTATGCAGGACTACTGTGAAAGGATTACCGTTCAAGACGGACCCCGCCTTCCGCTTGAAGGAAGCGTTGACCTCACCTACCGCTGCAACAACGCCTGCCGGCACTGCTGGGTGAGTCTGCCTGCCAACTCCTCTGAGAGAGAAAAGGAACTCTCCTTTGATGAAATCACCCGAATCGTAGCCGAAGCCAGAGCCATGGGCTGCCAAAGGTGGGCTATCTCCGGTGGGGAGCCTATGCTCAGGCCTGACTTTGCCGAGATTTTTGATTACATCACTCGCAAATCCGTCTCCTATTCCCTCAACACCAACGGTACACTAATTACCCCTCGCATCGCCCGCCTGATGAAAAGAAAGGGGACCAAGATGGTTGCCCTTTACGGAGCGACGGCTGCGGTCCATGACCACATCACCAGAACTCCAGGCTCTTTCGAGGCGGTCATGCAGGGGTTTGCCTACTTGAAGGAAGCCGGGGCCCGCTTTATCATCCAGCTTATCCCAATGAAGGATAATTATGGCCAGCTCAATGAGATGATCCGTCTTGCAGAATCTTTGAGTCCTCTTTGGCGAATTGGAGCTTCCTGGCTCTACCTGTCGGCCTATGGGAACCCGGAAAGGAACAGAGAAATCCTCAAACAGAGGCTTCACCCTCTTGAGGTCCTAGAACTGGATAAGCCTGATCTCTCCTTGAAAGACAGCCTGGAGAAAGAAGAGAGCTCAGGGTGCCGGCACGCTAGGGACGATGGCCGCTTATTTTCCTCGTGCATTGCCGTCAGAAACGACTTCCATGTAGACCCCTACGGTCGTATGAGCTTTTGTGCTTTTATCCAGGACCCTGCTCTTCGCTATGACCTGAAGGCAGGAACCTTTCAGCACGGATGGGACGTCTTCATTCCTTCTCTATCTGGGGCAGTGAGGGGAGGCGGGGAATACCAGGAAAACTGCGGCTCCTGCGAATTCAGGGAGGATTGTCTCTGGTGCCCTGTTTATGGGTATTTAGAGCATGGCCGTTTTTCTGCGAAGGTGGAGTATCTCTGTTCCGTGGCAAGCGAGAGCAAAAGATACAGAGAGTCCTCGGTAAAGGATCAGCGCCGCTACTATCAAATCGCCGGCATCACGATCAGGGTGGAATCAGAACTCCCCATAACGGATACCACTTTTTCGCCCAAGTTCAAGCGCTTTGAGGTGAATAGCCCCGGTGAAGACAGTATCACTATCAGGCACCGTTTTTCTTTGCCTGATCTAAGGAATCAGGATCTTGGAGTGGAGGTTTATCGAAAAGCACCCTGGGCGATTTACAGGAAGGGAGTTTCCTGGATCTATGTAGGCATCTCGCCTGACCCTCAAGACCCTGACGTCCATGTTGTTGCCGTTTTCAATCACAGTCATTCCCGCGCCACAATTTACCATGGTCAAACCCAAAGAGACCTATTCGTGAAGGGCAAACTCACTGCCCTTACCCTGTTCCCGTCAGACCAGATTCTGCTTGCCCGCGTTCTTGCCGACAGGGGTGGGTGCTTTTTCCACGCTGCCGGTGCAATCTTTAACGGCAAAGGGCTCCTCTTTGTCGGCCATTCCGATGCGGGGAAATCAACCATAGCGACTATGCTGAAAGCAAAGGCAGAAATCCTCTGTGATGACCGGATCATTGTCCGGGACGGGCCTGAGGGATTAAGGATCTACGGGACGTGGAGCCACGGCGATGTTCCTGAAGTGTCGGCGAGTTCCGCGTTCCTCAAAGCCATCTTCTTCCTTGAGCAAGCTAAGCACAACCGCCTCATTCCCATCAAAGATAAAGGTGAGAAGTTCAAGAAGCTCCTGCCTTTCCTCATTAAACCTCTTGAAACTAGGGAGTGGTGGGAGAGGATGCTTTTTCTGGTTCACGGGATCGCCAATGAGGTTCCTTGCTATTCGCTTCAATTTGACAAAAGTGGGGGCGTCGTTGAATTGCTTACGAGTCTCAAACCTGACGCGACCGCCCATGTAGGGGCGGGCTTTACGCCCGCCCGGGGGAGGGGATAAACCCCTCCCCTACTATTGCCGGATCGAGCGCTCATATTAAGAGCAAAGTATACTGGGAGAGATAACTACTGATGATTGAACAGGGCAGCCCCTACATTGTTCGGTTGAGCTCAGAAAAAGCTCCTTTCTGGAAAACGGCAAAACCCGCTCTGATGGAGCTTGACATGGAACTCACGGAACGATGCAACAACAACTGCCTTCACTGCTGCATCAATCTCCCGGCTGATGATCCCGTCGCCAAGAAAAGAGAACTCCCCACGGCGGCCATCAAAGAAATTCTCAATGAAGCCGCTTCCCTTGGATGTTTCACCGTGCGTTTCACCGGCGGGGAACCGCTTTTGAAAGACGATTTTGAGGAGCTGTACCTCTATGCGAGAAAGCTCGGCCTTAAGGTACTTCTTTTCACGAATGCCACATTGATCACACCACCCCTTGCGGAATTGTTTTCACACATCCCGCCTCTCGTGGAAATAGAGGTCACGGTCTATGGCATGAAGAGAACTTCCTATGAAGCGATAACAAGAAGTTCCGGTTCCTTTGAAGCGGCATGGCGGGGAATCAACCTTCTTTTGGAGAAAAAGGTCCCCTTTGTCGTCAAAAGCGCTCTATTGCCGCCTAACAGCGAAGAGGTAGAAGCGTTTGAAAGCTGGGCCTCTACACTCCCTTGGATGGATAACCTCCCTTCCTATTCCGTCTTTTTTGATCTTCACGGTAGGAGAAACGAGGCGAAAAATATACTCATTCGAGACTTTCGGCCAACGCCCCAACAAGGCGTCGAATTTCTCGCCAGGAGAAGAAAGAAATACCTCAGAGAGCTACAAAGCTTTTGCGCCAAGTTCATCGGCCCGCCTGGAGATACCCTTTTTGCTTGCGGTGCGGGGCTGGGTGGAGCCTGCGTGGACGCTTACGGCGTGCTCCAGCTCTGCATGGATCTCAGGCACCCTGATACTGTCTATGATCTCGGGAAGGGATCTCTAAAAGAAGCGGTCACCCGGTTTTTCCCGGAGGTGCGCAAGATCAAAGCCAAGAACCTTGACTACTTGACGCGTTGCGCCCGGTGCTTCCTGAAGGGACTTTGCGAACAATGCCCAGGGAAATCCTGGGCAGAGCATGGAACTCTGGATACCCCGGTTGAGTATCTTTGTGAGATTGCCCATGCCCAGGCAAGACAGCTTGGGTTGTTGGAAGAAGAAGAGATGGCATGGAAAATAGAGGATTGGAGAGAAAGGATTCAGCTTTTTTCGGAGGGAAGAGAGAATGAGCTCAGGAAAATCTGTTGACGTTAGGGTTTCTCTGGATGGTCTCTATATGCCATCGGAAGATGTTGTGGCGAGGAGCATCGAGGGTGAACTCATCATTGTGCCCCTGGTCGCAGGCATCGGGGACATGGAGGACGAGCTGTACACTCTCAACGAAACCGGAAAGGCGATATGGGACCGGCTGGACGGCAGAAAGAAACTGAAGGACGTCTTGGCGGAACTCTCCGCGGAATTTGAGGCGCCGGTCGGCGAAATCGAAAAGGACTTGACCGGACTGGTGGAGGAGTTGCTCAGACGAAAAATCCTCATAGAGGTTCGCTAAATGGAGCTACGGACGAGAGCTGAAAACAAGGCTTTCACTCTGAGCCCCTTCATGAGTGAATGGCTGGCCGGGGGGCAACCTTCGAACCAACTCCCCATCAGTGCGGTCTGCAACAGCCACTGTCTTTTCTGCTCCAATCACCTGAATCCCTTTCCTGTGGCAGGCGGCTTCTTCAGAGAGATCGAAGATGTTAAGCTTCAACTGTGCGCCATGAGCGCCAACGACGATCCCATCAGAATGAGCGACAGCCTGCCCGGACGCATCAGCGAAGGGGAAGCCCTGCTCCACCCGCAGCTGTTCGAGATTCTTGAATTGGTGCGGCGCAAGTTCTTCTACAACACCCTCTGCTTTACGACCAACGCCTCCATGCTCGATTCCGTTTTCCTGAAAAAGCTCTCCGCCTACAGGCCCATCGAAATCAATGTCTCCCTCCACTCCTTGGAGCCCCCCCTTTGGGCGCGCATCTTCGGCCAGGACACCAAGAGAGCTGAAATCGCCATCTCCTCGCTCCCTCTCATCCGTAGCCACAAGATCGATCTTATCGGCACCATCGTACCGCTTCCCAAGATTTGCGGCTGGGACAGCCTTGAGCGAACTTATGCTCACTTTGTCGCTCTGGGGGCAAGCTCCATGATTCTATATTGGCCAGGGCACACCAAGCGCACTCAGCCTGAAATCGTTGCGGACCTGGAGTGTTCCCTGGCAGAGTTTACGGATTTTGCGGAGCGGATGAAGACCACTTATAGCGTGCCTTTGATTCCGCATCCGGACATGGTTTCTCCACTGCGGGTTGGCGTGGAGGCTATCGTCGCCAAGACCCTGAAGGGCAATCCCAAAAACGGCGGCTCCGCTTACAGAAAAGTCGTGTGGCTCTCTTCCGTAGCGGCCTTTTGCCGTCTGGAATCCCTGGTGAAGGAGAAAACCCGCTTAGTGCTCAACATCCATCAGGTAGAGCCCGTTGAAAATGGCACCTACGGCGGCAACATCATGGCGGCAGGCCTGCTCATGGTTGAGGACTTTGTTCGCGCAGGCAAAAGGGCCCTCGAACAGTGGCCTGATGTCGAGCTTTTCCTGGTTCCCAGAGAGCCCTTCGATTCTCTCCTGCGCGACCTGCAGGGAACGCCGGCCTACAAGATTGCCGATGATCTCGGCAGACCTGTGTGGCTGGTGGATCCTCATGGCGGGATAGATCCTCTTGTAAGCCCACGTCTTGTGACCCGGCGGGGGACCACCAATGCAGTCCTTGAGAGAGTCATGGAGCGTTTTAACCGGGCGAGATCCAAGGATGAAGAGATCGAAGCAGGCCTTGACCTGGTCGCCTCCTTCCCCATAGAAACCTCGGGAGGCGTCCTGGACCGCGCGGCGTTGAGGGAGTCCATCCGCGCCGGCCGGGATCTAACAGAGGGTGTCTTCCCCTCAGTGCAACGATTAGAGATACTGGATGCTGATCATGCTCTGTGCATTGAAGTATGGCCACTGAAGAATTCGGCGCGCTGGCTTAACCGGTGGACGCGAATGGTGCGGCGCCAATCCGGATGGCTGATCGAATCCATCTTCGAAGGTTTTATGGAGGCCTGATTGGACTCTAAGGGCACCAAACCTGAATTCTCCATTATGAAGGGAAGTGATCTCCCCCTTTCAGGCCGAGGTCTGGTTGATCTCCTTCGTGCCGTGCTGCACAAAGGAGTGCCCGTCCGATTTCAGGCTAAGGGTTTCAGCATGGCTCCTTTCATCAAGAACAACGATGTGGTGACCATCTCGCCGTTGCAGGGTACGCAGCCGGGCTTAGGGGACATCATCGCATTTGCTCATCCGGAAACACAGGGGCTCTGCATTCACAGGATTGTTCGCAGTAAAGACGGTTTTTTTGTCACCAAAGGGGATAACCGTTCTCAAACCGAAGAGTCGGTACCAATAGAAAACATCCTTGGTTTTGTTACAAGAGTGGAAAGGCATGGAAAGAAGATTTTTCTCGGCCTTGGACCTGAGCGTTTCCTGATCGCTTTTCTCGGCCAAAAGGGTCTCTTTTTTCCGATCTTTCTTCCTTTGTGGAGGATTTTCCGCCCTTTTACGAGGAGGTCCGAAAGGTGAAAAAGGGCTTCCAAAGCTCTGTCCCTTTAGACCAGTTTTCTCTCTGGGAGAAGACGAAAGCGAAAAGGATCCCCTTTTCTTTTGAGCTTGAGGTCACGGCGCGGTGCAACAACAACTGCCGGCACTGCTGTATTAATTTTCCGGCCGACGATATGAAAGCCTGCGAGCAGGAGCTCTCTTTCGAAGCGATAAAGAAAATCACGGACCAGGCTGTATCCATGGGTGCTATCTGGTGTCTCATTACCGGAGGCGAACCTCTTCTGAGGGAGGATTTTTTCTCCATCTACCTATATATGAAGAAAAAGGGGCTTCTTGTTTCGGTCTTCACCAATGCCACTCTGATCGGAGAGGAACACATTAGGTTGTTTCAGCAATACCCGCCACGGGACATTGAAGTTACAGTCTATGGGGTCACTCGAGAGACTTACGAACGGGTGACCCGGACAGCCGGCTCCTATAGCGCGTTTATGAAAGGCCTTGATATCCTTCTCAAGAGTGGAGTCAAAGTACGGCTCAAGGCCATGGCTTTACGCTCCAATCTTCACGAAATGCCTGAGATCGCCCGTTTCTGCCGCGAAAGGACCAAGGACTACTTCCGCCTTGATCCCTTTCTGCACCTGAGGTATGATAGAAATGCTGAAAGAAACGAGGAGATAAGATCCGAGAGGCTTTCCCCTGAAGAGATCGCAGCACTTGAACGCGCTGATCCCGAGCGTCTGGAAGCGCTGCGAAAAAGTTGTGGTACTTGGATCGAATCGGATTCATCCCACCCGGACTGCAACCATCTTTTTCATTGCGGGGCAGGCGCTGGGAGCTTCAGCATCAGTTACGATGGGATCTTTCGACTCTGCTCCTCTCTCTGGCATCCTGATTGTGTCTGTGATCTCAAGAGGGGGAATCTCCAAGAGGCCTGGCATACGTTTGCACCGGCAGTGCTGGAGATGCAGTCAAATAGAAGAGAGTTTCTGGACAAGTGTCATGGTTGCTCATTGGTCAATCTCTGCATGTGGTGCCCGGCGAACGCCCACCTTGAAACAGGGGAAATGGGGAGACATATAGATTACTTCTGCCGTGTGGCCCATGCCAGAGCCGAGTTTTGCGTAAAAGAGTGAGAGCCTATGGGCCTTTTTAAGCAGGTGTCTGATTTGGACTTCGAGACCATGTTTGGATAAAGGGAGGATAGTCTGGAGATGAAAAGGATCTGGCAAAAACCCAAGCTGATCATTTTGGAGAGAGGTAGGCCTGAAGAGATGGTCCTCGCGGGGTGCAAATTGGCAACCGTTACCGGTCCAAGCGCTAGT
>Ga0316616_100000959_pt1 | contig 10821 bp, 9 predicted proteins | sample OWC_Aug_M1_C1_D1_FD_207660 | JGI IMG/M metagenome (GOLD analysis project Ga0316616, IMG submission 207660) | Wetland soil microbial communities from Old Woman Creek delta, Ohio, United States - OWC_Aug_M1_C1_D1_B | ecosystem: Environmental > Terrestrial > Soil > Wetlands | place: USA: Ohio...
GGGCGCGCAGCAGCAGGTCGACACCAGCAGCCAGATCGTGCTGGAATACACCGCCGACCGGCGCATCTCGGTGAACAAGCAGGACATCACCATCCAGGAACTGGAGACGCGCCTGCGCCTCATCTTCGAGCAGCGCAAGGAAAAGACGATGTTCATCGTGGCCGCCGGCACGCTGCGGTACGGCGACATCGTCGAGGTCATCGACGCCGCCAAGGGCGCCGGTGTCGAGAAGGTCGGCATCGTGACCGAGGGGATGCGCGCCGAAGCCGGCGTCGTCGGCGGCTAGACGGGCCCCGCGGCCGCTGGCCGCACGCGCATGACACCACACGGCCGGCCGCGCCTCGCGGCCGGCCGTGTTCTTTGTACGCCGAATCTGCACACAGACCCGCCACCTCCGCCCCTTCTTCCACAGGGGCCTGGCCCCTGTCGAACTGCACTCGGGAGGCAGGTCCCGCCCGCACCGCTGACGGGAGCCTGGTCCGACGCTTCCGAATCTCGGCATCATCGTTGCTGGGATGCTGGCGGAGTGGAGGGTAGCCATACGCCAAGAAAGAGAAGATTTCTGCCGCTATGGGTTCCGGTTCACGTCGTCAACCGCGGTGTTGACAGACGCCAGCTCTTCTTTCAACGCGCTGACTACGAATCGTTTATGTCATTGTTGGCCGCCTGCGTCTCGCGGTATCCGGTCGACGTGTTCGGCTACAACGTCCTGTCGAACCACTTTCACCTGCTGCTCAGGCAACGATCGGAGGGGGCAATTTCTGCCTTCCTTCACCGGCTCGCAGGTGGCAGTGCGTGCCACTACCGCAGGGCGACGTCCTCGGTCGGCCTCGGGCACGTGTACCAGCGGCGCTTCTGGAGTCATGTCGTCAGCGACGAACGGCACTACCTGATCGGATTGCGCTACGTCGAGGACAATGCCCGTCAAGCGGGGCTCGTCACGCGAGCGGAAGCCTGGCGATGGGGAAGCCTCTGGGAGCGAGTCACGATGGAGCGCAGCCTGTTGTCTCCATCCCCCGTTCCACTTCCGGAAGCGTGGGTCGAACTGGTCAACCAGGCGCAGCCGTCTGCGGACCTGCAGTCCTTCAGGACGCCCACTCGCGCGCCCCGGACCCATGCGACAATCCCCGCGCCTGCGACACCGACATAGCCGGCGGGGACTCTGGCCGTCCCGCAGGTGAAGCCTCAGCAACCAGCCGCTGTGCGGTGGGATCTGGCCCCGCTGGGCGGGAGGAACGGGACCTGGCCCCCGACAGGCGGGCAGGGGGGCCTGGTCCCATGGCAGGTGGCAGGAAGGGGCTGCCGCGGCGCTGCAAGCCCCGTACAGGCGAAGGGCCGTCCTGCCGGGGAGCAGGACGGCCCGATTGTCGATCGCGGCGCTGCGGGCCGCTACTTGATTCCCGCAGCCTGCTTCTTCTGAAGGTCGAGGGCCTGGTCGCGCAGCTTGTCCGCCTCCTTGAGGAGGGCGGCCTGCTTGGCCGTGTCCTTCTCGAGGTTGGCCTGGAGCCGGAGCAGGAGGTTCTTGTAGGTCAGCGCTTCCATGTAGTCGGACTTGAGCTGAAGCGCCTTGTCGACCTGCTCGATCCCCTTGAGGACGAATTCCTTCTTCTCGGGCTCCTTCAGGCGGAAGTCACGATAGGCCTTGTCCCAGTAGTAGGTCGAGATGGTGTAGAAGGCCTCGGGGTTGTTCGGCTCGATCGCGGCGCGCTGGTTCAGGGCGTCGATCGTCTTCTCGAACTCCTCCTGCCGGTTGTAGAACCCGGCGAGCTGCAGGTACACCTGGGGGTCGTTCGGGCGGGCCTGCTTGGCCTGCAGCAGGACCTCTTCGGCCTTCTCGTAGTCGCCCGCGTCCTCGCGGATCTTGGCCAGCGCGAAGTAGTTGGTCGCATCCTGCGGGTCGAGCTGGATCATGCGGTTGACGATGGGTTCCTGCTGGCTGGGGTCGTTCATCTTGTCGGGACCGTAGGCGGCCACGAGGAACTCGAACGAGCGCTTCCGCAGCGTCGGGTCCTGCTCCTTCTCCGAGGCCTTCGTGTAGTACTCAATCGCCTTCGTGAGATAGCCGTCGTTCTCCGGCTCGCCCTTGCGCGAGGGCTTGAACAGGTTGTCGTAGCTGTTGGCGAGGTAGAAGTAGGCCACCGACAGTTCGGGGTCCTGGGTGATCGCCTCCTCGTACAACGCGGCGGCTCGCTTGTATTCCTGCTGCGCGTACAGCACGTTGGCGTCCTTGAAGGCCTGCTTGGCCTTGAGCTTTCCGTACTGACTGCAGCCGACCAGCCCCGTGGCGAGCGCCAACACGATCGCCAGCGACGCGATCCGCCCGAAAACCCTCAACATGATGTCCCCCTTACATTGCGCACGACGCGCGGTATCAAGCGGCCCGTGGCGGCCTTGTCGGAATCAAGCCAGACCGCAGAATGACTGACACTGACAGCAAGGAGCGCCGTCTCCCGCCGGGGAGGAACATTCCAAGCCGGGCCAGTATAGTGAACCGAAAAAGGGCGAGTCAAGCAACGCCGGCGGGCCAGGCCGGCGTACCGGCGCTGGGCGGGCGGTCATGCGGCCACGGGCGCCTTGACCCCCCGGGATCGGCTCCCTATGATGAAGCCGGGTGCGGGTGCGCAAAGCGCGTCCCGGGCCGGCCGCCATGATCCGATTCGAAGACCTGGTCGAACGGGCCCAGGCGTACATGCCTGACGGCGACATCGAGTCGCTCAGGCGGGCGTACGTCTTCTCGGCCCTCGCCCACAAGGGCCAGGTCCGGCAGTCGGGTCAGCCCTACCTGGTCCATCCGCTGGAGGTGGCGTATTTCCTCGCGGACCTCCGCCTCGACCCGGCGGCGATCATCGCGGGCCTGCTCCACGACGTCGTGGAGGACACGCTCACCACGGTCGAGCGCCTCCAGGAGCTGTTCGGGCCCGAGGTCGCGCACCTCGTCGAGGGCGTCACCAAGATCAGCGCCATCCCGTTCTCGACGAGCGAGGAGCGGCAGGCGGAGAACTTCCGCAAGATGCTGCTCGCGATGGTCGACGACATCCGCGTCGTCCTCGTGAAGCTCGCCGACCGGCTGCACAACATGCGGACGCTCGCCGCGATGCCCGACGAACGGCGCCATCGGATCGCGCAGGAAACGCTCGACATCTACGCGCCCATCGCGAACCGCCTCGGCATGAGCCGCCTGAAGAACGAGCTCGAGGACCTGGCGTTCCAGTACCTCGAGCCCGAGGCGTACGAGGCGCTCAAGGCGAGGGTGGAGCGGCGGCGGAAATCCACCGAGGGGCTGCTCGACGACCTGAAGCGTGCCATGGGGGCGAAGCTGAAGGAAGCCCAGATCCCGGTCGTCGAGATCGACGGCCGGAGCAAGCGCCTCTACAGCATCCATCTGAAGCTGAAGCGGCAGAAGATCGACCTCGAGCAGGTCTACGACTTCCTGGCGATCCGGATCATCACGCACGGCGTGAAGGACTGCTACGCGGCCCTGGGGATCATCCACCACACCTGGCCGCCGATTCCCGGGCGCATCAAGGACTTCCTCGCGACGCCGCGGCCGAACGGCTACCAGTCGCTGCACACGTCGGTGATGACCACGAAGGGCGTGCCGGTCGAGGTCCAGATCCGCACCGAGGAGATGCACCGGCAGGCCGAGGAGGGCATCGCCTCGCACTGGAAATACAAGGAGGGGCGCGTCGGCGCGGCCAACGACGAGCGCTACTTCCTCTGGCTGCGGCAGACGCTCGAGTGGCAGCAGGAGGTGCGCGACCCGCAGGAGTTCATCCAGAACCTGAAGGTGGACCTCTACCCCGAGGAGGTCTACACGTTCACGCCGAAGGGCCAGGTGAAATCCCTGCCGCGCGACGCGACGGTCGTCGACTTCGCCTACTCGATCCACACCGACGTGGGGCACCAGTGCATCGGCGCGCGGGTCAACGGCAAGATGATGCCCCTGCGCACCCGCCTGAAGAACGGCGACATCGTCGAGATCGTGACGAACGCGAAGCACCGGCCGAGCCGGGACTGGCTGAACTACGTCGTGACGACGCGGGCGCGCAACCGCATCAAGGGTTTCCTGCACCTGGAGGAGAAGGAACGGGCGGTGGAACTGGGCACCAAGCTCCTGGAAAAGGAAGCCCGGCGATTCGGCGTGAACGTGAAAGCGCTCCTCGAGGCGAAGACGCTGGACGGCGTGGCGCCGGAGTGGGGCGTGCCCAACGGCACGGACCTGCTGGCGGCCCTCGGCTACGGGCGCGTCGGCGCGCGCCAGGTGCTGAGCAAGGCCGTGCCTGCCGAGCAGCTCAAGGAGAAGCGGGAGTCACCCGTCGCCTCGGCCGTGAAGCGCGCCATCGGCCTCGGGGGCAGCAGCGACTCGATCAAGGTGAGCGGGGCCGACGACATGCTCGTGATCCGCGCCCGCTGCTGCAACCCGATCCACGGCGAGCGGATTGTCGGCTACATCACCCGCGGCAAGGGCGTGTCGGTGCACTCGGCATCGTGCCCGAACGTCACGCACCTGCTGTACGACCCCGAGCGCCGCATCGACGTCGAGTGGAGCAAGGGCGCCCAGACGGCGCAGTACACCGTGCGGCTCACCCTCGAAGTCGAAGACCGGAAGGGCATGCTGGCCGCCGTGAGCGCGAAGATCGCGGCGGTCAACACGAACATCCTGGACATCGAGGCGCGCACCGACGAGCAGCGGCGAGGCTGGATACGGGTGACGATCGAGATCAGCGACATGAAACACCTGGAGAAGGTGATGAAGTCGCTGCGCGGGATTCCCGGCGTGCTCTCGGTGGATCGGGCCCGGGCGGTGCCGCTGGACCTGTCGCAGCCCGCCCAGGGACCGGCTACAGGACCGCGATAACGTCGATTTCGACCCGCAGGTCGCGCGGCAGGCGTGCGGCCTGGATGGTCGTCCGCGCGGGCGCAGGGGCCGCGAAGTACTCGCCGTACACCGCGTTCATCGCCGCGAAGTCGTTCATGTCGGCCAGGTACACCGTCGTCCGGACGACGTGGTCGAACGACGCGCCGCCGGCCTTCAGGATCGCGCCGATGTTGTCCATCACGCGGCGGGTCTGCACCCCCACGTCGCCGTCGACGAGCGCGCCGGTCGCCGGGTCCAGGTGCCCCTGTCCCGAGACGAAGAGCATGTTCCCCGCTCGGATGCCCTGCGAATAGGGCCCAATCGCCTGCGGGGCGTCCTGGGTGCTGATCGCGTTGCGCATAAGGATGTCCTCAGGCGGCCTTGACGATCTTGCGCGAGCGGATGCAGCGCGTGCACACGCGCATGTACTTCGTCCCGCCGTTCACCTGCACCTTCACGCGCTGCAGGTTCGGCTCGAAGCGTCGAGGCGACACGTTGTGCGCGTGGCTCACCTTGCGGCCCACCACCGGGCCCTTGTCACAAATCTCGCAGCGTTTTGCCATGGCGAATCACCTGGCGTCTCCGGGGCCGCACGGTCGGCCGGACCGGCCGGGACGCAAACTCCTATGATATCACGCCGCGAGCGGGGCTAGGGGAGGATGATCGACGGCCCGACGGAAGGAGCCGGTTCGCCACCGGTCCGGGATTCCTCCGGGGCCGGTCCGCCCAGCCGCATCGCCACCCGGCCCGCCAGATCGAGAAACGCCCGCGAGTCCCCCGGATTTTCGCGCTGCACCGCCCGGGCGCGGTCCTCGACCTGCCGCAGCACGGCGGCCGCATCGGCGGCAAAGCCGGTTGGGCGGCCGTGGCCCAGCTGTTCGAATGTCCCCTTGATGCCGTCAACCATGCGCTGGGCGGGGACTGAGTCGGGCCGCTGTTCGTAGATGAGCCCTCTCGCCGCTGTTTCGTACGTCCCGGCGAGCGCCGCAGCTGCCGACGCGGCATCGGCGTCGCTGGCGGCGTCGAGCCCTTCTCCCCTGAACCGGTCGACGAGGGTCAGGGTGAACAGGAACAGCTGCTGCCTCGCTTCCGAGAAGCCGCCGAGGGCCGGGGCGAGGACGGCGAGATCCTGGTCCTGCTGCCTTCTGACCGCCGCCGGCGGGTGGGTCCTGGACGTGGCAAGATAGGGACAGGCCGCCGGGCACCTGATTTCCACCAGGCGCTTCGTGCCGCAGCATACGGGGCAGATCTCGCGGCCGACAGCGGGACAGGACCGCTTTGCTGGACGGGCGGAACAGAGTGGGCAGCGCATCTGCTCAGCGTGGCACGCCCCAGCCCCGCCGTCAATCCCGGCTTGGCAGAGCCGCTACATGGGTGTGGTGCAATCGCCACGCGTCACCTGCCGAGGACACCGGCGCAGGCCGCCCCTGCCCACCCTGGGTGGCAGCCGTCCTCTTTGTTCACGCCAGTATTGACGAATCTACACGGCTGAACCCGAACCTTTAGGGCGTGTGAGGCGTCTAAATCCTCAAAGGCGACGAAATCGGTCGTGTGTGTGCAGGACTGCTGCATGCTTGACAGAACATGCGCCAGTTCTTAGAATGGCAGATTCTTTGCAGGGCGGGTGATTGTCAGAGAGTCCCCCGTCGCCCCAGGGTGACGCGAAAGGAGCGTCAGGCACCATGGCCACGAACGGCAAACACGTCAAGGGGATGGCGAACGAGCGCTACGCTGAGTTGAAGCGCATGCTCGAGGACCGTCGACGTGAAATCATGAGCGAGGTCCACGAGAAGATCCGCGACGTCCGCACCGAGAGCGGGCACGGCAAGATGAGCGAGGTGTTCGACCAGGGTGAAAGCTCCGAGGCCGACATCCAGGAAGACATCGAGTTCGCGCTGATTCAGATGAAGGCGGAAACGCTGACGCGCATCAACGAGGCCCTCTCGAGGCTCGAGGAAGGCGCCTACGGCTACTGCTACGAGTGCGGCGAGGATATCGCCCCCCAGCGCCTCCGGGCGCTGCCGTTCGCCGTGCGGTGCAAGGACTGCGAGCAGGCGCGCGAGAACGCCATCCAGCGGGAGCGGCTGCAGTCGCAGCGGTCCTCGTCGCTCTTCTTTGACATCTCCGGCTAACTGCGGCATTCTTCACCCGGGCCGCCGGCCGGTTGCGGCCGGCGGCCCGCCCCTTTTTCGCCCGACACAGCAGAGCGGCCATACGCCCTCCGTGCGCCTGGCTGAGGGTTGCCGATGAGCGACACACCAGAGACGTCCCCGCTGGAAGACGTGGGCGGGGTCGAAAAGTCCCTCGTCATCCCGCCCGAGCTGCCGGTCCTGCCGCTGCGCGACACGGTCCTGTTCCCGAATTCCTTCATGCCCCTCGCCGTGGCGCGCGAGAGCTCCGTGCGCCTGATCGACGAGGCGATCGGGTCGGGGAAGCTGATCGCCGTCTGCACGCAGCGGGACGCGGCGGTCGAGGAGCCCAGGCAGGAGGACCTGTACACCATCGGCACGGCCACGCACATCCACAAGATGTTCAAGCTGCCCGACGGCAGCCTCAGACTGATCGTGCAGGGGCTCGCGAGGGTCCACATCGACGAACTGGTGGCGACCGAGCCCTACCTGCGCGGGCGCGTCCGCCGCGCGGCCGAAACGACGCTCGACGCGGACCGCCTCGAGATCGACGCGATGCAGCGGAACATCAAGTCGAACTTCCAGCAGGTCGTGTCTCTGTCGCCGCTGCTCTCGGACGACCTGCAGACGCTCGCCCTCAGCATCACGGAGCCCGGCCGGCTCACCGACTTCATCGCCTCGAGCCTGAGCACGATCACGACGGCGCTGAAACAGGAGATGCTCGAGACGCTCGACCTCCGCGAGCGGATGGCGACCCTGAACCGCATCCTCATCAAGGAACTCGAAGTCCTCGAACTCGGGTCGAAGATCCAGTCGCAGGTGCAGTCGGAGATGGGCAAGAACCAGCGCGACTACTTCCTGCGTGAGCAGCTGAAGGCGATCCAGCGCGAGCTCGGCGAGGGCGACGACCAGGCGAAGGAAATCGAGGAACTGCGGGAGAAGATCGACGCCGCCGGGATGCCGGAGGCGGTGAAGAAGGAGGCCGTCCGCGAGCTGGACCGCCTGGCGAAGATGCCCGTGGCCGCCGCCGAGTACACCGTGGCGCGGACCTACATCGACTGGCTGATCGCCCTGCCGTGGGCGAAGCGCGCCGACGAGGTGATCGATCTCCCGCGCACGAAGTCCATCCTCGACGCCGACCATTCCGACCTCGAGAAGGCCAAGGACCGGATCCTCGAGTACCTGGCGGTGCGCAAGCTCAACCCCGCGGTGAAGGGGCCCATCCTGTGCTTCGTCGGCCCGCCGGGCGTGGGCAAGACGTCGCTGGCCAAGTCCATTGCGACGTCGCTCGGCCGCAAGTTCGTGCGCGTCTCCCTCGGCGGCATGCGCGACGAAGCCGAGATCCGCGGCCACCGGCGCACGTACATCGGCGCCCTTCCCGGGCAGATCATCCAGGGACTGCGGCGCGCCGAGTCGAAGAACCCGGTGTTCATCCTCGACGAGATCGACAAGCTGGGCTCGGACTTCAGGGGCGACCCGGCCTCGGCCCTGCTCGAGGTGCTCGACCCCGAGCAGAACAACACGTTCCGCGACCACTATCTCGACGTCCCCTTCGATCTCTCGGAGGTGCTGTTCATCACCACCGCGAACGTCCTCGACCCCGTTCCCCCCGCGCTGCGCGACCGCATGGAGGTGCTCGAGCTGCCGGGCTACACGGAAGAGGAAAAACTCAAGATCGCGGTCGAGCACCTGGTCGCGAAGCAGGTGCAGAACCACGGCCTGACGCCGGAGTTCATCGACTTCCCGACCGACGCCCTGCGCACGGTGATCCGCGGCTATACGCGGGAGGCCGGGGTGCGGAACCTGGAGCGCGAGATCGCCGCCCTGTGCCGGAAAGTCGCGCGGCTGCGGGCCGAGGGCCGCGAGCGTCCCGTCACCGTGTCTCCCGATCTCGTGATGGAGCTGCTCGGCGCCCCGCGGTTCCTCGACGAGGAGGTCGAGGAGCGCACGAAGAACCCCGGCGTGTCCATCGGCCTCGCGTGGACGCCGACGGGCGGCGAGGTGCTCTTCATCGAGGCGTCCCGCATGCCGGGCGGGGGCCTGCTCACGCTGACCGGGCACCTCGGCGACGTGATGAAGGAATCGGCCCGGGCCGCCCTGTCGTGGTTCCGCGCCAACGCGGACCGCTACGGCGTGGCCGGTGACTTCTTCCGCGACGCGGAACTCCACCTCCACGTGCCCTCCGGGGCCATCCCGAAGGACGGGCCGTCGGCCGGGGTCGCCATGGTGACCGCCATCGCGTCCGAGATCACCGGCAGGCCCGTGCGCGGCGACCTGGCGATGACCGGGGAGATCACGCTGAGCGGGCGTGTGCTCCCGGTCGGCGGCATCAAGGAGAAGGTCCTGGCCGCCAGGCGTGTGGGCATCCGCGAGGTGGCGCTGCCCTGGCAGAACGAGAAGAACATCAAGGAGGACATCAGCGAGGATCTCCGCCGCGACATGACGGTGCACTTCGTGACGACGATCGACGAGGTTCTCGCGCTGGCCCTTCAGCCGGCGCCGTCTTCGCCCCCCGACGGCCCCGAAGTCCCCGCGCAGGCGGCGCCCGAGACCGCAGGCGTCGCGGAGTAGTGGCTGCCCGTGTACATCGTCTACTCCGAACGCTATCAGGTTGACATCGGCGCGCACGTCTTCCACATGGGGAAGTATGCGAAGGTGCGCGACGGTCTCGTGGCGCGGGGCCTGGTCGGCCCGGCCGCGCTCGTCGAGCCCGCGCCAGCCGGCTGGGACGAACTGGCGCTGGTCCACACGGGCGAGTACCTCGAGAAGACGCGGAACGGCAGCTTCCGCCCATCGGAGCTTGCGCTGCTCGAGCTGCCCTGGTCGCCGGACGTCGCGGAAGGGTTCCGGCTCATGGCCGGCGGCACGATTGCGGCCGCCCGGCTCGCCGTCGAGGCCGGGCGGAGGCTGAGGGAGGACGCCGACGGCGCGGAAGGGACACGGCCCCGCCTTGCCGCGGCGGCGAACCTCGGAGGCGGGTTCCATCACGCCTTCCCGTCGCACGGCGAGGGGTTCTGCCTCTATAACGACGTCGCCGTTGCCATCCGCGTGCTGCAGCGTGACGGGATCATCAGCCGGGCGGCGGTCGTCGACGTGGATGTCCACCAGGGAAACGGCACCGCGTTCATCTTCGACGGCGATCCGTCGGTGTTCACCTTCTCGATCCACCAGGAGCACAACTACCCGCACGTGAAGCCGCGCGGCTCGCTGGACGTGGGCCTGCCCGACGGCACCGATGACCGCGAGTACCTGCACGCACTCGAGCGGGCGCTGCCTGCCGCGCTGGACGGCAGGCCGGACCTCATGATCTACGTGGCCGGCGCGGACCCGTACCTGGAAGACCAGCTGGGCGGGCTGTGCCTCACGCACGAAGGGCTGCGGGGCCGCGATTTCTTCGTGTTGTCAGCCGCCCGCGCGGCAGGCATTCCGGTCGTGATTGTCTTTGCCGGCGGATACGCGAGGCGCGTCGAGGACACGGCGGCCCTCCACATCGCCACGATCGAGGAAGCGCTCAGGCTGGGAGCCTGAGATCAGGCCGTTTTCGGCCAGTTGCGCCGCTCGAGGAACGTCATCGGCTCGATCCGCTTCCCGTGCGGGTACTTGCGCGCGTCCCGGCGGGCGAGCCACAGCACCGCGGGACCCGCCACGCGGTTGACCCAGCGCTGGGCCACGCCGAGTTCCTGCTCCATGTCCTTGCGCAGGGCGTGGATCTTGCGGCTCACCTCGACGTTGGACTCGCGGAGATACTTCTCCATCGCGAACAGGGCCGCGCCGTAGCCGCCGCGCAGGCCGCGCCCGGCATTGCGGATGCGCTCCCGCACGCGGGGGTCGGGG
>Ga0316616_100000960_pt1 | contig 10820 bp, 11 predicted proteins | sample OWC_Aug_M1_C1_D1_FD_207660 | JGI IMG/M metagenome (GOLD analysis project Ga0316616, IMG submission 207660) | Wetland soil microbial communities from Old Woman Creek delta, Ohio, United States - OWC_Aug_M1_C1_D1_B | ecosystem: Environmental > Terrestrial > Soil > Wetlands | place: USA: Ohio...
AATTAGTGTACTACCTGTCCTAATATCACTTAACGTGCCATAAGGAATTACCGTGTCTTTGTTGTACTCAGATCCGGGGTGGTTCCACTCAAATCTGGGGTACATCCATTGAATTTGTGCTACGATTATATCGGTAACGTCCTCTATGTCGACAACCCATATCTTCCACTGTACTTCAAAATCGGATTCTTTCGGATATTTGGAGATGTAAATGACAGTACTAAGATCAACACCCAGCGGCGGATTACCTTCAATGATAAATATCTTAGCAAGCCCGTTAATAATAGGATCACTTGCTAAGCTATTGTAGATATCCAACGAAGAAAGAATCATTTTTAGGTAATCGCTAAATACATAATACCACAAAAAAAGAGGGGACTAGCCCCTCCTTTTTCCGTTTTGATTTTACCGAAAAATCAGACGGTTGCGGTTGCATTCACGTTCGTCAGTCGAGCAGCAGCACGACCGTTGATCAGAGCAAGACCACAGAACCACTCAACGCGAGTCACCAGAGTGGGGGAGCCGGTAGCCTCACCCAGGTCGCGCACCTGCACGCCACCGTTTTGGATGCCGGTCAGCAGATCGTTACCGAAAGACACGATGTAAATAGACTGATCAGCAGGGTTGCTGTCCAGAATTGCAACGTTCTGATGGTCACGATCAATTTCCAGGACGGGAATGCCGCCGTAGAAAAGCTGCTGGTAGCCGAAGTCGTTGCGCTCAATGTCAATCTGGCCGTTTGCACGAGCAATCTTGCTCAGGTGACGACGAGCAGACTTGGACATCACCAGATACTTGCTGCCGCCTTGGGCGTCAACAGCGTCAATCGCTTCGTCCAGAGCGCCGGTGTCCAGGGCAGCAGCAGAGGTTGCGTTCCGGATCACCTGAGAGTTGGTGGCATATGCACCAGCAGGCAGGCGAGTGGCCAGGCCATCGAACTCAGCGGCGTTGCTGTTGCTGTCGCCATTGATGAACAGAGCTTCCCATGCCAGGCGCATTGCGCGGGTCTTGGACTGGATCTGATAAGCGCGAGCTTCGGGGCCTTCCAGTTCAACGATGGCGCGGTCAACCTTGATGTCACCACCGAACAGCTTCAGCGCTTCGCTGTGCTGCTCAACAGTGGCATAGCTCTCGGTGTAGCCATCGTTGTAAGCGCGGAAGCCCACGTCGCCGAGGCTGGTCTCACGCTTGAAGAACAGGCCGTTGCCCTGGACTTCACGGAAAGGCAGGTTTTGCAGCAGGGGACCAGCAGCAAGTTCGGTAATAATTGCTGCTTCCTGCGGATTGCGGGAATGCTTCTTGGCTTCTGCAAGAGTAAGAGCCATTACAGTCTCCTAAGTGTGAACAAAATGGGAAAGGATAACAACCTAGGCACCTCACGTACCCTCAGTTCTGACCCTCCCCGCAAGTTGTCACAACTAGCCAGGGTTGGGTACTTCAGCCCTAGGATACCAATAATAATCAACCAAATGCTCGCAAAAACATTTCGTCTACGCTAAGCGAGTCAAAATCCTCAGTAGTCATACCATTTGCGTCGCTACTGCCAGCACCGATACCAGCACCAGATCCTTTGTAGCCCTTGAAAAATGTTCCAAAAATCGGATGCGTCTTGTAGCGAACCAAGTAATCTTCTGGAGAAATGCGTTTGCCGCTTTCTGAATCCAGAACCGGGTCGCCATTGTTATCTACAACGGTAATGGTTCCGTTACTTTCAAGACGGAACTGTTCACCGATCTGATTGGCCATCAAATCAAAGAATGACACTCCACCATCCGAGTCGGTGCGGCCTCCAGCAGAGAAAAATACTTTTTCGAGGGCATACCTTTTGCGGAACTCAAGTAGTTCTTTTTCTTTTTGCTCCGCCTTGCGAACTGCTTCTGCCGCTTGCTTGCCGTACTTCTCTTCAAGTAAAGATGTTCGCTCTTCTGCAGCAGCACGCTCCCGAGCAGCAATAGAAGCCTCTTCTTGAAGTTTCTTCCACTCAGCAGGATTAACGTCCTTAAATCGCTCCAATGCTTGAGTTTTCTCTTTAACTTCTTTCTCGTAAATTTTACGCGACTCTCGTTCTGCCTTAAGTGCCTTCAAAAGCTTTTGTACTTCATCTTCTGAATAAGTCTTACGTTCTGCCTCGGTAACAAATTCTTCTTGTGTAGATGTATTTTCAGAACTCGTCTCGAGTTGCTGAGTAATCTCTTCAGACATTTTAAATCGGCGTCACGCCGCTTGATTGCCCGCTAGTATGCCAATAGAGTTAATAATTCAGCAACTTTGTTACTACAGCTTTTTGTGTCTTTTTCTCCGTCTGCTTTTCAATATGCACGGTTCGGTTTGCCACTTGAACCTGCTTAGCCTTTTCTACAAGTTCACTCATGATTCGAATAACGCTAAACTATATTTCCTAGTTCAAATGCTATTCACTAAGATATTCAGAAAGGTTATTTCTGACCGTAAGCCATTCAGCCCAGCGTTCATCATACTGAGGTGCATAGCTTATTGGCTTGGTTGCGTCAATTTTGGTTACGTAATTGGTCGGTCTTCTGAAATCTTGTATGAATTTATCATAATCTGGCTGTATTGTATCAAAATCCATTGATCCAGAACTATCAATAGCAAATCTGATTTCACCAGCAAACATAGCCCATGGCTTTAAGATAGGGAACCAATTCGATAAGGGCTGCCCTTCGCCAGAACGATTCACCTCGTAATATCCAGTATAAGTATTCGCCGGATATACGATCTCATTTTCCCAGTCGTCAGCAGCGTATTCACTATAAGAATTCAATTTCTGGGGAGATCCAATTTGAAGACCGTCATCTCTTTTTACCCTGAGAACAACTAAAGCTTCACGCCTGTGCTCTGAGCGATAGTTTTGCCACTGGTCTTCTAGAATTGATGGCTGGAATGTGTACTCATCCGATTCATCAATTACAACTACGTCCAATGACTGCGGCTTGTATGTTCTACTTCCTCCAGTCTGAGACCCTTTTGGTCCACCTTTAACACTAGAGGTTGTTTGCTTCTGTGTTACCTTTTTAGTTTCTGCTGCTTTTGCTTGAACTAAATAAGTCTTTGCCTCTTTCTTTGCTTTTGCAATATCAACATTATAAGGCGTTTTTACGCCACTCATGTTAACTTTTTGCTCTGATTTTTCGTATGGCTTCTTAATAGCAGAAGACCGGCTCTCTTTTGTCAGGCCGGTCTCTCCTTTCGCTGTCTTCTTTTTGATTTGATTGACCACTTCTTTGATCGCTTTCTTTTCTCTAGCCCCTTCACTGTTGCTCACTTTAATCTGACGATTGGCGGCTGTTTGAGCTTTGTTTTTAGCGATCAATTCTTCCTTGGCCATCGTCAATCATCAACTGCTAGCTGAATCCTGTAAGTAATAGTAGTACCAGGAGCAAGCTGAATACTTGGGTTCTCAGTAAGCAACGAATGAAGGTAGGCTTCCTCCACGTAACCACCGGAACCGTCTGGTACGCCAATTACAACATAGACACTGTTGTAAGTATAGCCAATTCCAGTTGCTTCAAAGACGGCATCTACATAAGTATTAGCACCAGCAACACCGCCAATCTCATACCTGTTGTCAGTGCTATCGTAGCCGCCTGTCGCCAGGACGTCGAGGAAATCTGCATAGCCATTTCCGCTAATTTTAATACTATCCCAGTTTGCTTTAGTACTGGAAGCAGTGTATCCTTGAGAGCTAAGCAAGGCCAAGGAAACTCGAACTTGGTGACCTTCGTAACACTGGACAGCGATCCTCTCCAGTTCCTTGGTGGAAATTGTTGTAGTAAGTGCCATGATGAAATCCTAGGGAAGAATTAAGCTACTGTCCAAGTAATAATACCGTTGGTACTATTCCAGACAATACGGAAATCGGCACCATCCGATGCCGTCTGGGTACCACCAAAATCAATATATAGAACCACTGGATCGCCTGTTTCTGTGTCGTCGTACAAGAGCGCAGCACTCGCCGCAATCGAGCCACCAGAAGCAGTCCAAATTACGTCATCCGCATCAAGTTTTGCGTCATTTGTCGTTACCGTTGTCAGCGTCAAATTCGTCAGGGCTTGACCACCCGTTGTATAACCATTGCCGGACGCAACTTGAGTATACACCACGTCCGCCAATAGAGCGTCGGTTGCGTCATAGGTTCCAGATGTCAGCAACATCAGCTTAAAGGTATCAGCCGGATTAAATGTCCCATCCGCAAAATTCTTTGCTGTATGGTTATATAGGGATACGGTAACGGCCACGCTAGACCAGGCTTAATTCGGCTCTAGTGTTCCTATGATTATTGAATAGTCAAAACACCCGTTCCAGGATCAAAATCTACTGAAAAACTCTCGGCTTGAGCTAAAGTAACAGGCGTGCCATAGTTCCACCAACCAATCAAATCTTTATTGGTTGCAGTATCTGAATACAAAATAGCGTATTGAAACGGTCCAATGCTATCTGCAGTTGCTACCCATGCTCCCGGATCACTAAGAACAAGCTTATAGATTCCCCCGCTCTGCTGGCTACTGGCGATCGGAGCCGTTTTGCCGCCAGCCAAGTACCCATTACCAGCAGAAATCTCCGCAGGGCCCGTAGTGCCCGTCGTGCCATCGTATCGTGTATGTGTAGCAGCGCTTGGAGCTGTATTACTCAAGTAAACCTTCAAAGTATCTGTCCCAAGGTTGAATTTACCTTCGGCCAAAGATTCGGAGAACGAATTAAACTTAGAGAATGTTGCCATGTTAATAAAATTTTGACTTAGCTTTCCTTAGCGGAATATTTTCTATTCTTCTTGTTGCGAAGAAATAATTCTCTTTTTGCGTCGATAGATGGGGTACATACCAGGTTTGCTTCCAAGATATCCTTCCGGATCAAGACTTAACACCGTGGTTGAAACAATATCTACTGTGTCAAAATTTTCAACAGAAAGATTTATATTATAGCTGGTGGCACTAACGCCAAAATTGGTAAAGATGCTTGGCAGTAATCGCGTCGTCTGGCCAAGAGGACTCTGGTTAAAAGATGCCATTACACAACTCTGGCAAGGAACATTGGAGATGCTCCAGTTGGAGGCGCGAATGAATTATTTAATAAGTGAATCATTTCCCATTCCTCTACGCCAGCGGAAACAACTAAAGTATCCTGCACGGCCATCGTATTGTTTGCGTAATGAAAGCTAAATCCAAGGTCAGCAGGTAAAAGTTCATTAATATAGCTATAATAACCGGCTCCGGCAAATACAGGATTTACATCAGTCGTGTATGCATCATTCGTATTGTTAAATCCAATCGGAACAACTATTCCCGTCCCTGTTGAGTATAGGTTGCTAGTACTATTGCTAGCATTTCCAAGTCCTATATATCGATGTGTTGCAAGCTTAAAATTGCTATAATAAGTAGTACTAGAAGTGTTTGCACGAAGCGATCCCTGAGACAAGTAAGATCTTCGTGTTACAGGGCAAACATTGACAAATCCCATGATGCTAGCGTATGTATTGGTAGTACTTTGAATATTAATTACTGCTTGAAAGTTAACTTTATTAAGATCTAGCCATGAAACCAGGGTATGCGCCGATGTCGGAATGAAAAAATTAAAATTGTTGGTACCATTTCTAATGAGGAACCATGTATAGCTTGTGTCAATAGAACTCGTGTAGCGAATAATGTTTGTCTGAGTTGTACTTGATAAAGTTATGATCTGATAATGGTTTGTTACTGTGTTTGTAGATGTCGAATAATAATCTAAATACACCGTCCCAGTTGGGACATGAGTCACAGCATTCCAGCCTAATGCGACATGTATATAAATTCCCGTTGTTGTAAATTGAAACCAATAGTAAGTCTTGCCGTAGGTCTTAGTATTGTCATATTGAATCTCTAGAATTCTATTTTCAACTGTATTTAAAAAGCTATCATACCAAGCCGTCATCAAGCCTGCATCTATAAAAGCCTGCCCAAGAGCAGACGCAATCTGAGCAGGCGTCCAGGTAGGAGATACGGAATAGGTCTGTTTGTTTACAGCCATCTATGCTAACGCTATCGGCTTTAAGCTTGCATAGATTTCCGAATGGACGTATTACCCAATGTCGCGATAAGGCTTGCGCCAATCAGGCGTAAGAGCACTTGCAATAGTAACCGCTACGTCTCCCTGGTCGGGGAACTGCGCAGAAGGAGGAGTGAAATTACCCGTATACCTTGCAACTCCCTTTGTTATACGAAAATCATCTAATTTGCCACTGAAAAATGTTCCCGCCGCCAGATCACCTCTTCCTGCTAGCCTGAAACCATTGACGCCAGCAACGGAATAGTCATTAGTATCAGCCGCCGAATCTTTCAGCACTCCATCGAGAAAAGCTTTTACCGTTCCGGAACTCCTGGCAAAAGCCACATGGTGCCATTGGTTATCATTGATAGCTTGCATCGTAGATACGGTAGACCCTGTCGCAAGAGGAGTAATTAGTTCTATAGCATTCTCAAATTTAGCACCGCTAATAGGACTTCCTGCGTGAGCAATCTGAAATACTTCGCCAATATTTGTTACAACTTGTGGCGCAATCACTCTGCGATATGGGGTTACACCAGCCATGTTAAATGTAGTTTTCACCCAAAACTCAACAGTAAAATCACCAAGCCCAAAGTCAAATCCAGAAGTTGCAGCAATATCGACGTAGTCACCTGATCCGTCAAACAGGCCACTCGCTCCACCGAATTTACTATCGGTAGTATTTATCTGTGCATTACCAAAGGTTGTCGTCACTAATGGGAATGGGCTGCTATCCGTGAAAACAGTTGAGCCTTGAGTACCATTCATATGCAACAATAGTTGCACGCTGCTAAAATATGTATCAGTCACCGGACCAACAACCAACGGTTGATTAATAGAATTAAGGACGGCTACATTCGTGATAAACTCCGGAAGAGTAGTATCAAAAGGATCACTATATCCACCCTTGTTGTCAATAGCACTAACAGTAAGATTCGTCAGCGAAAGACTGACTTCAGTAACCGTCCTTGTGTAATCTGCAGCCATTAGAACACTGGCTCCGTTGTCCCCATATTAAACCAAAGCGCGGCCCTCGCCATGTCGGATTGCGTGCTTAAGTAATAGTTTGTTCCATCGTATACAACTACTCCATAGCTAGTGTAGGAATTAGAGCCGGCCCAGTCGCCACTTGTATTAGTGCTAGGAATGAAATGTTTAACATCTGAATTGTCTTCAACATACAGAAGAGAAGAGTTATCATAAGGAAAAGTATAATTAGGACTCGAGGCAATAAAAGGAAAGTTTGAGTACAGCCTATTTGGTTCCGTATTAACGTAAGTAGCGGAACCAGAGAAAACATAAGGACAAACAAACGAAAGTTGCCCTGAACTTCCTGATAATTGAGGAGGACCTGAGCACTTAAAGCCAGTGTCAGCAAAGGGGTAAATATAGTTTTTATTAGCTTCTGAAGTTACGTTGTAACCACCGTAAGAATTCATGCCAGGCCAAAAGAATACTACCTTTTTACCCCTGGTCACCAACAATGCCTTTGATTTTGAAGTTGTCGACCAAAAACCCCAACTGTCTGTAGCCTGATAATTAGATACATAAGCATAATAGGTCCTAGTGGAGGTCGTGTAAGTAGCAAGGTCTCCCGGTGTTGTAGTAAATGTTTTGTCTGGATACCATGAACAACTCGCACTTGTGGCGCTTCCCCAGTTCACCCAAAACCTCATGGTCGTAGTCGTGCCCGTATTCCAATCGGTCATGGCATACGAGGCCCTGCGTTTAAAAGCATTTGAATCGGGATGAGCGGAAATCGTCCACCCCTTGCCAGCAAGAGCAGTGTCAAAAAGATATGTATGATACGACCCGTTTGTACTATCGCTTACCCAAGGAATTGAGTGAAATTTAGTCCAAGCCATCAGTTAATCTCCTCGTAGTTAACGGTCAGGTCAATGCTACTAGATGCGCTAGATCTTGCTCGAATTTCGTCGCCTTCTTCCAGGTAAATATATTCGTTTTTATCTGTAGTAATTAGCGTTTTTCCGATATCGATACTGCCACCTTTAATCAAGTAAACAGTACTTGCGCCGCGCACAACTGCAATATCAACAGTTACAACTGTTGCTCCAATATTCGCCGCTCTGATTGTATTAACCTTAAAAACTTTACCACTGGCGGCAGCATTAGCCAGCACGGAGCTCAAGCTTGTCGTCAAAGACTGCAAGGCTGTCTTGCCAGTGACAACTGCTGGTGATCTAAGATTAGGGGCTGCCATGTCTTAACGCAGTTTGAACTAGATTTCCTAATCAGCCCACCAGTCAGGAAGTAGACCGGATTCGTAACTGTAGACTTGTTCGGCCCAATCGCTAAAGTAAATAGCTTCGGCCGTATCGACAACCAGTTCTGCATCTTGACCATTGGCGCTGAAGCTGCCCACTGCAGCATTGAGGTTGTAAGCGTTGATGCCGAGGCTGCTTTCTCCTGTAATCTGCAGGCTGCCAGCCGCGGCAACAAGGGTTACAGACCTTCCTCCTGTTGTGTCGTATCCGGTGATGACGTAAGAACCGGGACCACCAACCAGATCCGCCTTGACCGAGTAAGTAATTGGATTTACAGAGACTGTAATCAAGCTTGCGGGAACAACAACAGAAGGACTCAAGCCGACTTGAACGTTGTTAGCTGATACTGTAATTATCGAGGCTGCAGGATAAACATTTACAGTAATATTTACAATTGGATTATTAGCATTCACGCTAATTGAAGAAGAACCAACGTTCAGTCTTACATTAGCAAAAGCATTGGCCTGACCCGCCGCAACCTGAATCAAGGTTGCAGGCACAAGCATGTATGGAGCTGTCGTTACTTTATCAACAGGCGAAGCTGCTACTACGATAGCGGCGGCAGGTACGTCAAGTTCAACTTGTACCAACACGCTTACGGCGCTCGCCTGAACGCTAATGCTGGCAGAAGGGGGCGACACAACCGTAAAGGTTTTAGTCAAAGGAGAAACCAATGTGCCAGCAACAGCCAAATAAAGATAAACACTTCCCGCCTTGCTTAAATCAGTATTGGGCTGTATTGTGAAACCATTGCTGCTAACCGTTACCTTTGTTCCAGTATATGTTTCAGCGTTGTATTCAATCGGCTTGATTTCATAATCAAAACCTCTTGCTGCATCATAGATAACAATCCCTTTACCGCTAAGGTTTGTATCTCCATACATCAATCTTAGTAAAATAAAAGCAGGCTTAAACCCTGTTTCAATAAATATTGGGGTAGTTGCATTTCCCAGATACTGGTCGTGCTTTACGTAGCCTTCTGTATTCTTGAAAGCTATAAAAGAATACACTCTATTTGTTTGATTGTCTAATATCGAAGAAATCCCCATGTAGTCAGGTCTTGTTGCGCTGTATTTATATAGCAGCCTATTATCAGCATTGATTGCTACTTGGTTACTTTCTCTCCAGCTAAGATATCCATTTTGCGGGAACAATTTACTAACCGTCCAAGTCTGACCAGAGTTTGTCGGCATAAATATCATGAAATCAGGCTCTCCGCCAAGGCCATGGTAGACCCATGTTCTGTATGACGAAGGTTGTGATTCACTATTAGTATCATTCGTGTAATATTTTCCGTAACTAATGCCTTCTTTTTTATTAACATTTACCGTATTTTGCGCCAAATATCCATCACTAACTTCAGTCCTTGAAGTCGTAATATAATTAGTTTCAGCTCCTTTAAAAATCCACGCAGAATAACTGTTGGACGAGCTGTTTACATAGGACGAGCTGCCGACTGTAATGCTATCTTGGCCAAAAGATGTGACAGAATTGCTGTAAAAATTCTCGATAGAACTGTAACTATCCAAAGAAATACTATAACCTATAGTCCTCGTGACATCAAACACATAAGTTTGGTTACCGCTGTAATTCCTAGTTTTAAAAATAGCCAAACCGGGCCTGAAGCCTATCGAGCTAAACGTTCTACTGCTGGCACTATTGCCAGTATAATAAGCAGGCTTAAAGCCGTAACCAGTTGTAGATAAAATTGACGGACGAACCGCAATACTTAAGACAGTTACCCTGTTAACATAGAAAAATTCAGCTAAAATTCTAGTGCGAACCCTAAGTCTGGCTACACGGAATGGAGGCTGAGGGTCATATGGTTGCGTAGTTTCTGGCCCATTTATCGAAAAGCCTATGCCAGGTATAAATCTAACCTCGTCAATATATCCAGTGAAATAGTCATTTTTTGAAGAATTCCCGAATATATGTGTAGTTGTTCCGCATATCGGAGCGGTACCAGACATAAGGGCACTAGTCGTAGTGCCGAAGTTGAACGAATAATAAATATAGTTACCTATCCTTGAAACAAATAAGTGATTCCATTGGTTGTATTGAATACTATTAGCTACGGCAATACTGCTAGTAAAAAGAGAGTCGGCTAAAGGTTTATAAGCAAAGTATGCGCTATTTCCTACCATATATATGCCATAATCCGGTCTACTACTATTGGCACCAGAATCGCCAGAAGAAAATAAATACCTGCCAACAAAATCATTACTAGGAGTAAAAGAGTAGAACCAAAAATCAAGAACAAAATTATTCGTGCTCAGGTCGATAACAGTACTAGTCGCTGTTATCTGAGATGTTGCTATAGTAAAATCGCCAACACTTATCCCAAGTTTTTCTTTTGATGATGTTAGACTAGCAAATCGACTTGTCCATGTGGTATTACCCATCTGATCAATGAACTGGGTAGAGCCATCCAGTCCATCCATATGAAGCAAATAATATGGATCAGCAGCAATCCCTAGATTTTGTCCAGATATCGCA
>Ga0316616_100000961_pt1 | contig 10813 bp, 6 predicted proteins | sample OWC_Aug_M1_C1_D1_FD_207660 | JGI IMG/M metagenome (GOLD analysis project Ga0316616, IMG submission 207660) | Wetland soil microbial communities from Old Woman Creek delta, Ohio, United States - OWC_Aug_M1_C1_D1_B | ecosystem: Environmental > Terrestrial > Soil > Wetlands | place: USA: Ohio...
AGTGTTGGAGGGGAATCCTTGCCATGAAGAGGCATTGGAAGTGGCTCAGACCGTTGGAGTTGATTTTATTGTGAATGTCAATCTCGATAAAGATTTGCACCTCGTCCGGATCTTCGCCGGAGACATGATGGAGGCGAATTTGAAGGCCTTTGAAATGATCAAGGGCTATGCCGAGATCCCTTTGGAGAAGGCGTTCGATATCGTCCTCACTCATGGCGGATATGTTGGAAGAGATCATTATCAAACAGCCAAGGCAGGGGTAGGTGCCCTCCCGGCTGTAAAAGAAGGGGGTACCATCATCATTGCTGCTAATAATCGGGATCCCATTCAACCCATTGGGTCGACTGAATATAAAACGTTGATCCATCTATTGAAAATTCAGGGACCGGATCGTTATTTAGGGTTATTGCAAAGTCCCAATTGGCAATTTACAAAAGATCAATGGGAGCCTGAGGTTTGGGGAAAAGTGATTAGAAAGGTAGGAGAGGAAGGATTGATCTACTGCACCATGGAAATTTCGAGAGAAGACCACTGCCTCTTGCCCGGAGTCTGTGGCCTTGATTTGTTAAAAGGAAAGAGGAAGACCCCCACTCTTGAAAAAGCCCGAGAGATGGTTCAGAATGGGGTCCTCTTAGCGGTAAACCGTTATCGGGAAAAAGGAATCGAACCCAGCATGGCCTTCATTCGGGAAGGTCCTTATGCCGTACCTATTCTGAACAAATTGGGGGATTAAGGAATTACTCAGGAGTCCATAATTGAAAAGACATTTTGTTGTGAAAATCTCCCCTAACCCCTCTTTACCAAAGAGGGGGAATTCCTCCCTTTGGAAAAGGGAGGTGGGGAGGGATTTTGAAAGGTTTATTTCAAACGGCGAAATTGGTACGAAGTTTGGGATTCGCAATCAATCTTCAAAGGTAGCCCCTGTATTAGCCGAAGTAACGAGTTCTGCATATCGTTTGAGATAACCCTTCAACTTCTTCTTGGGTGGTTTCCATTGAGAAAGCCTTTTCTTCAATTCTTGATTAGGGATCAGAAGATTCAATTTTTTTCCGGGGATGTCGATCGCAATCTGATCCCCATTCCGAACCACAGCAATCGGACCTCCCTCTGCTGCTTCTGGAGAGATGTGGCCAATTGCCGCTCCACGGCTTCCTCCTGAAAAACGGCCGTCTGTGAGCAAAGCAACATCCCGATCTCTCCCTACGCCAACAATGGCTGAGGTTGGAGCCAGCATTTCCCTCATCCCCGGTCCCCCTTTAGGGCCTTCATACCGAATAACGATAATCTCCCCCTTTTTAATCTTTCTATCGAGAATGACCTTGGTGGCCTCTTCTTCAGAGTCAAAGACTCTGGCCGGTCCCTGATGTCGGAGCATCACTTCATCAACCGCTGATTGTTTAACCACCGCACCCTCAGGGGCCAAGTTTCCGAAGAGGACCGCTAATCCTCCTGTGGCGTGATAGGGTTTTTCCAGGGGACGGATCACTTCTGGATTAACGATTTTCTTCCCCTTAAGATTGTCTCTTATTGATTTCCCTGTGACCGTCAATAGATCCTCATGAATCAATCCTCCGCGACTCAATTCCTTCATCAGGGCTGGAATTCCACCCGCCTGATGAAGAGTCTGAATATGATGAGGCCCACCGGGTGACATATTACAGAGATGAGGGGTCTTCCCACTGATTCTATTAAAGGTTTGTAATGAGAGTTTCATCCCAGCTTCTTTGGCAATCGCAGGGAGGTGGAGCGAGGTGTTGGTGGAGCCTCCAAAAGCCATATCTACTGTGACGGCATTCTCAAAAGAATTTTTCGTTAAAATTTGGGAAGGCGTGATATTCTTCTTAACCAGTTCCATAATCTGAATTCCTGATTTCTTGGCCAGACGGATTCGGTCGGCAAAGACAGCAGGGACCGTCCCATTATAAGGAAGTGCCAAACCAAGGACCTCTGCAAGGCAGTTCATTGAATTTGCTGTAAACATCCCGGCACAGGACCCCACGCCTGGGCAAGCACATCCCTCAGCCTCTGTCAATTCTTTCAATGTCATTTCTCCGGTCTTCACCTTCCCAACCCACTCAAAAACCGTGATCAGGTCAATTTCCCTTCCTTGAAATTCACCTGCCAACATGGGTCCACCGCTAATGAGTATGGTAGGAATATTGAGACGGGCTGCTGCCATAAGCATTCCTGGGACAATCTTGTCACAGTTTGGGATGAGTACCAGTCCATCGAAAGGGTAGGCCATCGCCATGGATTCAATCGAATCAGCGATCAATTCCCTTGAACTAAGAGAATATTTCATGCCCTCATGTCCCATGATGATCCCATCGCAGATGCCGATCGTGAAGAATTCAAGAGGAGTCCCCCCTGCCATTCGGATACCCGCTTTGACAGCATCGGAGAGTTGATGAAGATGAAGATGACCTGGGATCACTTCATTGGCTGAATTGGCAATTCCAATCATGGGTCTTTCGATCTCTTCGTCTGTCAGGCCAAGGGCCTTAAAAAGAGAACGATGGGGTGCCCTTTCAAGCCCCTTTTTCATCCTATCGGATCGCATGAGTTTCTCCTCCAAAGTTTAAAAATAATGTGACCATGTTCATGTCTTATGCACGTCATTTTTTTAACTTCTAACACATGATTTTTACTGAGACAAGGGGTTGACAAAATCCTTGAAAGCTTATAATTATTATTGCAACGCCAGACGCGTAACGGATCACGGAAATCAAGAGAAATGCCTGGGTGGCGGAATTGGTAGACGCAAGGGACTTAAAATCCCTCGGTGGCCCCCCACCGTGCCGGTTCAAGTCCGGCCCTAGGCACCAGTTAAATAAAGGGGTTAGACATTCGTGCTAACCTCTTTTTGTTTTTCTAAATTTCTCCTAGTGTCTACAGAGGTGCCTATTGGCAAGGATTCCAACTCCGAATAAACCTTCTTCTAGAAGGCCACCTGGTGGAATTCATTGAGAATCGTTTGCTAAACTCTCTTACAGATCCCATTTGTCCTGACATTTTTATTCTATCAAGCTTTTTGCTATAATTTTATATTACTATAAAAGGATCGGAGCACTAGCGAGAGAATAAGGTTCATGTCTATGTTGGGAAGATCCCTGAGAGACGCGCACTTCGTACACAACACTTGTAGACGATTATGAGGCGATAGAAAAGCATGCGAAGAAAAATATTTCTGATATTCATATACCTAATATTTTTGTTCGTTTTGCTGGAAGTATTCTCCAGATTCTATCTGTCAGCAAACGCAAGATCCAATCTGGTAAAACTAGTGAGATGTGATGCCACCTGGCGAAATTTCTGGATGAAACAACACCAGACCCGTTCGCCCGAGTATTTTTATAGTTTTGATGTTTTTGATCCCACCAAAGGCTGGGCATTGAAACCAAACTTGGTAAACCTTCCTGTCTTCGAAAGCAAGGTGTTAAATTCAAATTCCAAAGGCATAAGGGGTGGGGAATACTCCTACGAAAAGATCGAGAAAAAAAGGATTCTCGTTTTCGGTGATTCGTTCACTTTTGGGGAGGAGGTGAGCGATCACGAGACTTACTCTTATTATTTACAGGAAAAACTCCCCTCTTCCGAAGTTATCAATCTTGGCGTCCATGGGTATGGTCATGACCAGATGCTGATCTATCTCAAAGAAGAAGGAATCAAATACAGGCCCGACATTGTTATTTTAGGCTTTGTTTATGAGGATACCCAAAGAAACATTTTGAGCTTTAGGGATTATGCCAAGCCAAGATTTGTCCTGGTTAATGGTCAGCTCGAATTGAAGAATTCGCCGGTGCCAAAACCGGAAGAATTATTAAAAAAGGAGTTTTATCGGTCAAAGTTTATTGATCTGTTGACGATCCTTTACCAAAAATATCGGCAGCTGACAAAATTGCAGGAAAGAGAGGCGGAAACAACAACGACTGCGATATTGGACGAAATGGTTCGTGTGATTCGCGGGGTAGGGGCTCGTCCGGTTTTTGTCTATTTACCCGTATTCAACGAGATGACTATTTCGGGGACCAAACTTACTAGGGAGGAAGAGTATTTTTCTAGTTATTGTCAATCACGAAGGATTGACCATCTATTTTTGCGGCCTTATTTCTTGAGTAAGGCCCAGAGCGGTGTTCAGTTGAAAACCATGCAACATTGGGATCCATTAGAACACCGTATTGCGGCTGATGCAATTGCAGCCTTTTTGACCAACATAGAAGCGCTCCAGTCGCCAAATCTTGTTACTCCCCCAAAAACAGTCCCACGGCAAACGAACTGAGCGACCTAACCGAGTCGAATTAGGTAAAAATACAAGACGATACACTGGAGATCCTCTCCGAAGGTGGACAGTGTCTTTATTTGATCGAAGGAAGTGGCATTGGGATTTGCATCCTTCTCCAGAATAGACTTCACGGCAACGATGTCCAGATTCAAAGTAGCCTATCGAAGTTCCGCTTGAGCGAAAAATGACCAGACAGCAAAGTTTTCATGCCAAAATTTGTCATTTTGGTTTCACTTTAAATATCGCACTTTAAGAAACTTCCTTATAACAAGAAGTTACGAGACTCGATCGGTTGGGATGGCTCGTGCAAATTTCTAATTTTTATGGAGAATTTAAAGAATCGATTAACCCCTTTCTTAAAACGAACGGGATTGAAGCCTCTTGATTCAGAGGAAAGTGAACCTCACAATGGGAACAAAACCTCTTTCTCTTCGACGTTTCTCATGGAACTCGTTTATCGAATTAAAAACTCACTTGGCTCTATAAAGAAGTTTTCGCTTATTTCACTAGATAAATTTGATGATAAAGAATTCAGGAAACAGTCTCTTACTGAAGTGTCTGAAGCTTTCAAGAAGATTGATTCTGTGCTAAACAGTCTTCTAAATTACATCAGCATTAATGCTCCCATTGTCAAAACGGATACCCTGAACCTGATTCTTGAGGGGATTTTAGAAGCTAATGAAAAACCCATCCAGAGAAAGAACATCAAGATTTTCAAAAAATTGGAGAAGGACCTCCCCGAAACCAGCATGCACGGTGAGCAAGTCAGATTTATTTTGAATTCTGTTCTTCAATATGCGATCCTCTCAACGCCCTCTAATGGAAGCATTGGATTTTTGATTAAATCTCTTGATAATCATCAGGATATCCCTGGCAACAAAAATTCATCTAAAAATAATGGAGCCTATATTGAAGTCGACATTGGCTTCATGGGAAATGGTCAGCGGAGAGGGGAATCTGGAAATGGTTCCAACAAAGAGGAGGCGATCCATTTGATATTGGAGTTGGTAAAAGAGATTCTTCAGAAGAACCGCGGAGAGATGGTTTTCCAGGTTGATAAAAAGAAACCGAGAACCCTGATTACTTTGAAACTACCTACCGAGAGAAGAAAAGTAATCTACTACGAACCGATCAGCATCTGACCCCCAATCCATTTCATTTTAACTATCAACTTTTCATTCATCATAAATTACCTCTTCATTTTTATTGATCGAAAAATCTTTTTCCAATGATAAGAACATTGAGCTCTCATGGTCGAGGGGCTGGGCAAGTTCCTTGATTCTTAGATTTAGTTTTAGTATATTTTTAAAAAAATTGAGGTTAGGGAATAAGTTTTAGGAATTAGCGAAATCTTTATGAGATGGATGAATGAATAGAAAGAAAGTATTAAAGGAGCAGGTAGTTCAGAAGCTTCCTTATCGGTGTCCTTATTGTGATCACCCCATTTCTTATGGGCAATTCAATATGAAGGTAGGAGAGAATAAAATTAAGTGTCCCTCGTGTAAAAAGAAATATATAAAAGTAGTTTCTGATGGGTTACTCCCACTCTCGCCCTCCCCCGTTGAGGGGGAGGGGAGAAGAAGGGATCCCCGTCAAAGAGGGGGAAATAATGGGTTCCACTATGAGGTGGAGATAGGAAGTATTAGGAAATTTCCTGCAAAAAAAAGAAATAAAAGTTGATGAATCGGTCACAATCCCAGCATTTTTCTAATCGCCTTCTCACCCCTATTCAGTATGTGAAAGGAGTAGGGCCCAAGCTGGCTAAACTCTTTGAGCGAAAAGGTATACTCACCGTCGAGGATGCCCTTTATTTTCTCCCGCGGTGTTACGAAGACCGAAGAAGCTTGAAAAAGATCTCCGAACTTAAAGCCGGGAGAAAGGAGACGGGGTTTGGTGAAATCCTGCTCTCTGGAGTTGCTCTTTATCAAAATAAGCGGAAAAGAGTTTTTGAGGTTGTCGTCGGAGATGGGAGCGGGACGATCACATTGAAGTGGTTTCGTGGAAACGAGAGATACCTCAGGGAACGATTTAAAAAAGGACGTAAATTGATTTTCTCCGGTGAAGTGAGGTGGTTTAACTATCAGAAAGAGATTCATCATCCTGATGTGGAGGTCGTCGAGGGGGATATTGAGAAAGATTACCTCAACTTTAAACGGATCGTTCCTATTTATTCTGAAACAGAAGGCCTTTATCAGAGGACATTGAGAAGGTTGATGAAGACCGTTCTCGAGGGATATGCTGATGAGCTTTCGAGTCCCATTCCATCAGTGGTTGTGGAACGTCAGGGCCTGATCGACTTTTCAGAGGCCTTTCGGAGAGTCCATTTTCCATCCGACGGAGAATCCATTGACCTCCTCAATCTTCAGCGCTCAGACGGCCACCGAAGGATCATTTTTGACGAATTTTTTTTCTTAGAGCTCGGAATGGCATTGAAAAAAAGAGGGGTGGCGCTGGAGACCGGAATCTCTTTCAGAACAGATGGCGTCTTAGTCCAGAAATTATTGAATCTTCTTTCTTTTAAATTAACCCGTGCCCAGGAGAGGGTATTGGAGGAGATCAAGGAGGATTTGGAAAAACCCCATCCCATGAACCGATTGATTCAGGGAGACGTAGGATGCGGGAAGACGGTTGTCGCTCTCTTGACCTGCTTGTATGTTGTAGAGGGTGGGTATCAAGCGGCGATCATGGCCCCCACGGAGGTGTTGGCAGAACAACACTTTCTCAATCTCCATCGGTGGCTGGAGTCATTAGGGGTAAACGTGGCCCTGCTGACCAGCAGCGTCAAAGGTTCGGAGAGGGAAGAGCTTTACCAAAGAATTCGGAACGGAGATATCCAACTGGTGATCGGAACCCACGCTATGATTCAGGAAGCAGTTGAATTCCGTCGTCTGGGCCTCGCCATTATTGATGAGCAACATAAATTTGGTGTGGTTCAAAGAGGGCTTTTGAAAAAGAAGGGAGAAAATCCTGATGTCTTGGTGATGACAGCCACCCCTATCCCGAGGACATTGGCCATGACCATTTATGGAGACTTGGATGTTTCTCTCATTGATGAAATGCCGCCAGGCAGAATGTCCGTTGAGACTAAAGTTTATCCTGAATCCGCAAGGTCGAGAGTCTATCGAACCATTGAGGAAGAGGTGGGGAAAGGTCGGCAGGCTTTCATCGTCTATCCATTGGTTGAAGAATCTGAAAAGTTAGACCTTAAAGACGCGACTCGAATGGCCGAACATCTTCAAAAAGATGTCTTCCCAGAGTTTCGTATTGGACTACTCCATGGCCGGATGAAAAGTGATGAAAAAGAAGCCATCATGATGGAGTTTAAAGATGGAAGGATTCAAATCCTCGTCGCGACCACCGTCATCGAGGTGGGGATCGATATTCCCAACGCCTCGGTCATGGTGGTCGAGCATGCTGAACGATTTGGCCTCTCTCAACTTCATCAGTTGAGGGGAAGGATTGGTCGAGGGCGTTGCCCTTCAAAGTGTATTTTATTGGCTCAATACCGGTCTTCTGAGGAAGCAAAAATCCGGCTCCGAGCCATGGAAAAAACAACGGATGGCTTTAAGATCGCTGAAGAGGATCTGGCGCTCAGAGGGCCCGGAGAATTCTTCGGTATCCGACAATCCGGGTTGCCAGATTTCAGGGTCGCCCATATTATCCGAGACACTCCTATTTTGATTGAGGCCAGGAAGGAGGCCTTTCGACTCATTCAGGAAGACCCGGAACTGCTTCATCCCTCTCATGCGGGAGTGAAGGATCTATTGATCAAGCGTTGGAAGGGAAGAATGGAACTGGCCACCATAGGTTAAAAATTAGGATTTCGAGGAGGGCGGTGACCCTCACATGGTTCAGGGGGTAAAATGAATTGAAAAGAAGGGGAAATTATGTTAACCCTAACTCTTAAGAGATCTCTTTAGAAAGGAATTGAATATGGAGATGTTTCATCCCGAGGGGGCTGGGTTTCATCGAATGCAGAGGCTCCCCCCTTATATTTTTGGAATTGTTAATCAACTGAAGATGGAGGCCAGAAGAAGGGGAGAGGACATAATTGATTTGGGTATGGGAAACCCTGATCTTCCGACGCCCAAACATATTATTAATAAGTTAATTGAAGCCGTAAAAAATCCGAAGAACCATCGGTATTCTGCCTCCAAAGGAATTTATAAATTGAGATGCGCGATGACGGGCTGGTACCAAAGGCGCTACGATGTTGATCTCGATCCGGAAACAGAGTGTGTGGTCACGATCGGTGCCAAGGAGGGACTCGGACATCTGGTATTATCTACCCTCGGCCCTGGGGATGTGGTTCTCGTTCCGGATCCAACCTATCCCATTCATGCCTATTCCGTGGTCATTGCGGGAGGAGATTTGCGCTCGGTTCCTTTAATCGGGGAGGGAGATTTTTTCCACCGATTATTGACCGCCACGAAACAGACTTGGCCTCAACCGAGGATGATCATTGTGAGTTTCCCCCACAATCCTACCACGATGGTGGTGGATCTCGATTTTTTTGAAAATCTGGTGGATTTTGCAAAAGAGCATCACCTGATGATCGTCCATGATTTGGCTTATGGAGATATTGTCTTTGATGGGTATCAGGCCCCCAGCTTTCTTCAGGTCAAAGGGGCAAAGGAGGTGGGAGTAGAGTTTTACTCTCTTTCCAAAAGCTACAATATGCCCGGTTGGCGAGTGGGTTTCGCAGTGGGCAATGCAGAGATGCTAGCAGCGTTGGCAAGATTGAAGAGTTATTTCGATTATGGAGTCTTTCAACCTATTCAGATTGCTGGGATCATTGCTCTCAATGACGATCAAGAATGTGTACATCAAACCGTAGAGGAATATCGCAAGAGGAGGGATGCCCTCGTCCATGGATTGAAACGGGTAGGTTGGGAAATTGAAAAACCGAAAGGGACGATGTTCGTCTGGGCAGAGATCCCAAAGCCCTTTAAAAAAATGGGTTCGATCGACTTTTCAAAACATTTATTAATGGAAGGAAAGGTTGCTGTTTCTCCAGGGATCGGTTTTGGTGAATATGGCGAAGGTTTTGTAAGGTTTGCTCTGGTAGAGAACGAGGCTCGCATCAAACAGGCAGTCAAAGGAATTCAGAACGTTCTGAAAAAAGGGTGACTTGCGTAAACTCCAAATCACAGATTCCAAGATCCAAATAAGCTCCAAACTCCAATGACCAAATGATTAAAACTGCATTGTTTGGAGTTTGAGAAATTGGGATTTGTGTGTGATTTGATAATTGGAATTTGGTGCTTCTCGCTAGAAATATAGAGAAAATAGGCTCATTCTTCGAGTAGAAAAGGGGAAGCGATTTATGCGAGAGATCAAGGTCGGTTTGATCGGTTTCGGAACAGTGGGGTCCGGTGTTGGAAGGATCCTCCAGAAGAATTCCAGGCTCATTGAAAAGCGCTTGGGCGCCAAGCTCACCTTGAAACGAATTGCTGACATTGATTTAGAGACGGACCGTGGCGTGAAGCTGAAACGAGGGGTCCTCACTCGAAGAGCAGACGACGTAATCAAGGATCCTGAAATTGATATCGTCATGGAGTTGATGGGGGGGACTGAGCCTGCAAAAACCTTTATTCTGAAAGCTATTCGGAATAGTAAGCATATCGTCACTGCCAACAAAGCCCTCCTTGCCCTTCACGGAGACGAGATCTTCAGGGAGGCTCATCGGTTTGGCGTGGATGTCAACTTCGAAGCATCTGTCGGGGGTGGCATTCCACTCATTCGCTCGATCAAGGAAGGTTTAGTAGCCAACCGAATCTATTCGATTTTCGGAATTCTAAACGGGACCTCTAACTATATCCTCTCGAAAATGACGGATGAAGGAAGAAACTTCAAAGAGGTTTTAAAGGAGGCCCAAGAGAAAGGATACGCAGAGGCGGATCCGACCTATGACATTGAGGGAATCGATGCTGCCCATAAGCTGGCCATTCTCATCCGCCTCGCCTTTGGGACCCCTTTCCAATTTAAGGAGATCTTCATTGGAGGAATCTCCGAGATCACGCCACTCGATATTCAATTCAGTCGGGAATTTGGATATCGCATTAAACTCTTAGCCATTACTAAAATTGAAAAAGGGAAGATCGAAGCACGCGTTCACCCCACCATGATTCCAGAGGGGCATTTACTTTCAACGGTGGAGGGGGTTTTCAATGCGATTTATATCAAGGGGGATGCTGTGGGCCCCACGCTCTTTTATGGCCAGGGGGCAGGGCAGATGCCGACCGGCAGTGCAGTCGTGAGCGACCTGGTGGAACTGGCGCGGAATCTTCTAACCCGAGCCTCCGGGAGACGAGTGCCACTGCTCTCTTTTCAAGAATCGGCCATTGAAAAAATTCCTCTTAAGAAGATGGATGATGTCGTGATGCCGTTCTATATGAGGTTTTCAGCATTGGATCGACCAAGGGTCCTTTCAAAGATCTCAGGAATCTTGGGGAAGAATGACATCAGCATCTCTGCGGTGATCCAAAAGGGGAGGCAGGTCAATGGGGCCGTGCCCATTGTCATGATGAC
>Ga0316616_100000963_pt1 | contig 10811 bp, 10 predicted proteins | sample OWC_Aug_M1_C1_D1_FD_207660 | JGI IMG/M metagenome (GOLD analysis project Ga0316616, IMG submission 207660) | Wetland soil microbial communities from Old Woman Creek delta, Ohio, United States - OWC_Aug_M1_C1_D1_B | ecosystem: Environmental > Terrestrial > Soil > Wetlands | place: USA: Ohio...
CAGCTACGGTCCATGAGGACCATTTCGCCGGCCGCCGGCAGATGCTGCACATAGCGCTGGAAATACCACTGGCTCTGCTCGCGCTCGGTCGGCGCCGGCAGTGCCACAACCTTCGTGACGCGCGGGCTCAGGCTTTCGGTGATGCGCTTGATGCAACCACCCTTGCCGGCTGCATCGCGGCCTTCGAAAATCACGACAACCTTGAGCCGGTTGAACTTGATCCATTCCTGGAGCTTCACCAATTCGACCTGCAGGCCGGCAAGCGCCTTCTCATAGGCCTCGGCCTTCAGGCGCTTGTGCGGATGGGCAGCCTCTTCCGGAACCCCCTCGGCGCCCGCGACTCCGCCCAGGCCGGTTACGTGTGCGGATTCCTTTCTGGCTGCCTTGATGGCCTTTACCGCGTCCGCCGACGCCTTCGTGAGGGCCGCCTTGGCCTTCACCGCGCCGACGGGGATCTTCTTGTCGGCCGGCTTGCCCTCCACCGGTACAGCCGCCTTTTTCGGCGCCGCCTTCTTTGCATCGGGCGTCGCTTTTTTTCCGGTCGACTTGGCTACCTCGGCTGTTGCGGCATGTTTAGTTGCATCGACTGCCGGGGATTCCGAAGACCCGCTCGCCAATTTTTTCTTGGCGACTCCTGAAGTTCCTTCATCGCTGTTAGTTGCCATTTCCGTACCCCCTGTTATCAGTTGGCGACCGATCAATGTGAAGCAGTTTCTGTTGCCTTGAATCCGGAAGTCCTTTCAAGGACCGATCTGCCGTTACTCCCCTGCGCACGGCGTTCCCGGCAGTGCCGCTTCCCTCAGTTCTCAGTTGGCCTGGGCGGCAATGTCGGCGCGCACCTGATCCATGTCGAGCGACTTGACCTGATCGATCAACTGGTCGAAGGCGCTCGCCGGCAACGCGCCAGCTTCGGCGTAGATGATGACCTGCTCGCGGAACACCATCAGCGTCGGGATCGAACGGATGTTGAAGGCACCGGCAATTTCCTGTTGTTCCTCGGTGTTGACCTTGGCGAAAGTGATGTCCGCATGCTTGTCCGAGGCGGCCTCGAAGGTCGGGGCGAACGAGCGGCAGGGAGCGCACCAGGGAGCCCAGAAATCGACGATCACGATACCCTTTTCGTCGATATTGTCCTTAAAATTGTCGGTGGTGAGTTCGATGACTGCCATGGCTTTTCCTTTGATAAAGTGGTCGAGCATGCTACCCGTTCCAAAAGCGGCATGGTACCAAAACGGCTGACGCCGGTGTGAAGGAAAGTGGCTGACGAAGTCGCCCCACCGCGCCAGATACCGCGAACCGCGTCCGGCAAGTAGAATGGGACGCTTTCCTGCTCCCCCATTTTTCCGCCATGTCCCAGCACCTGCTCACCCCCGTCCGCCTCGGCGCCCTTGAGCTGAAGAACCGCGTCGTCATGGCGCCGCTGACGCGTTGCCGCGTCGACAACCCCGGCTACGTACCCACTGAAATGATGGCGCGCTATTACGTGCAGCGGGCCGGGGCCGGGCTGATCATTTCCGAAGGCACCATCGTTTCGCCGCAGGCGCGCGGCTATCCCTTCACGCCGGGCATCTGGTCAGCCGAGCAGGTCGCCGGCTGGCGGCTGGTGACCGATGCCGTGCATGACAAGGGCGGCCTGATCGTCTGCCAGCTCTGGCATTGCGGCCGCCTATCGCTGCCCGAGTTCCACGACGGTCAGCCGCCGGTGGCGCCTTCTGCGGTCAACCCGCAGTGGAAGATGTTTTCCATCACCGGCCAGCCCGACACCGTCACGCCCCACGCGCTGACCGTCGAGGAAATCAAGGCCATCGTCGGCGATTTTCGCCAAGGAGCGGCCAATGCCATGGCTGCCGGCTTCGACGGGATCGAGATTCATTCGTCCAACGGCTACCTGTTCCACCAGTTCTTTTCGCGACAGGCGAATTTGCGCGACGACGAATACGGCGGCAGCCATGAAAACCGGGCGCGCTTTTTCATTGAAGTGCTCGATGCCGTCGGCGAGGCCATGCCATTCGACCGCGTCGGCTTCCGCCTCAACCCGATGATGAACCGCTTCCACGGCGTCAGCGTCGATGAAGACACGGTACCCATGTGGGAATACATCGTCCGCCGCGCCAATGATTACGGCCTCGCCTTCCTGCACCTGACCGAACCTTTCCTGCCGCACCAGCTCGACGGCACGCCGCATGCGCTGGCCGATGTCGGCGCCCATTTCCGTCCCCTCACCCGGATGCCGATCATCACCAACGGCGGCCTCGACCAGGCCGCCGGCGAAGCGCGCCTTGCCGCCGGCCTGTGTGATGCCGTGGCCTACGGCCGGGCGTGGATCGCCAACCCGGATCTGGTCGAGCGCTTCGCCCGCCAGGCGCCGCTCAACTCGGCCGACATGGCGACCTTCTACCAGGGCGGCGAGAAGGGCTACCTCGACTACCCCGCACTGACCGCATGAAGCGTCTTTTCGCGCTGTTGACGCTGTCCGTATTGACCCTGCCGGTGCTCGCCGGCGGCCTGCCGCCCAACGTGTTGCAGGCGCTCAAGGCGGCGCAGATACCGGCGGCCAGTGTCGCCGTTGTCGTCCAGCCGGTCGACGCGGCGCAGCCGCTGGTGGCGCACAACGCGACCCAGGCGATGAACCCGGCGTCGGTCATGAAGCTGCTCACCACCTACGCCGCGCTCGACCTGCTCGGCCCGGCGTGGACCTGGAAAACCACGGCGTGGGCGGAAACTTCCGCGGTCAACGGCGTTTTGAACGGCAATTTGTACCTCAAGGGCAGCGGCGATCCGCGCTTCGCCATCGAGCACCTTTGGGGCCTGTTGCGCCAGTTGCGCGTGCGCGGCATCCAGCAGATCAGCGGCGACGTGGTGCTTGACCGCACCGTCTTCGACGTCCCGGCCATCGATCCCGGCGCCTTCGACGACAAGCCGATGCGCCCCTACAACGTCGGCCCGGACGGCCTGCTGATCAACCTGCGCGCCCTGCGCTTCACGCTGCTGCCGGACAACGGCAAGCCGCGCCTGCTGATGGAAACGCCGAGCGACGGGCTGCGCGTGGACAACCAGTTGCGTGCCGGCGAAGGCGGCTGCGGCAGCAACTGGAAAGATTTCATCAACGTCCGCCTGATCCCGGAAAACAGCGGCAACCGGCTGGAATTCACCGGCACCTATAGCCCGCTGTGCGGCGAGAAGGCGCTCAATCTGGCGCCGCTGCCCGCCGACGGCCAGGCGGGCGGCCTGATCCGTGCCTTGTGGAAGGAACTCGGCGGCACGCTGGGTGGCCAGGTGCGCGGCGGTACCGTTCCCGCCGGTGCCCGGCTCGTCGCCAGCCACGAATCGCCGCCGCTGGCCGACACCGTGCGCGACATAAACAAGTTCAGCAACAACGTGATGGCGCGGCAGGTGTATTTGACGTTGGGGAATGAAAGCGCGCCAGCCACCGCCGAGCGCGCACGGCAACGCATCGCCGACTGGCTGAATGCGCGTGGCCTGCGCTTCTCCGAACTCGAAATCGAGAACGGCTCCGGCCTCTCGCGCCGCGAGCGGATCAGCGCCGACAGCCTCAACCGCCTGCTGCTCGACGCGTGGAAGAACCCGGTCATGCCTGAATTCGTGTCAAGCCTGCCGATCGTCGGCATCGACGGGACGATGAAGAAACGCCTCAACGGCTCCGAGGCTACCGGCCGCGCCCACATCAAGACGGGTACGCTGGACGGCGTCAAGACCGCCGCCGGCTATGCGCTCGATGCCCGCAGCCGGCGTTATGCCGTCACCTTCCTGATCAACCATCCGCGCGCCTCGGCCGGCAGCGCAGCAATCGACGCATTGCTCGTCTGGGTCGCCCAGCGCCGGGCCGGCGAGAAGAGCCCGGTGCTCGAAGATGAGTGAATTCCAGCCCTTCCCGGGCGCCGCGCTGGATCGTTATGGCCTGAACCGGCACGCAGTTTTCAATGTCGCCGACCTGCCTGACGACATAGCCGGCGATACAACCGACTATCGGCAGTTGATCCTGATCGGCCATGGCGGCAAGATGCTGTGGGAAGCGGTCACTAAATCAGGCGTCGGCGGCGCCAATCCGATCGACGACTTCACGGTACGCACCATCCGTCAGTGGATGTCCGAATTCCAGCCCGACAACCGCTACGCCATCCTTTATCCCGGCCTGCAGCCGGTCGCGCTGCAACGACTCGGCGCGCTGGCCGGCTGGCATCACGCCTCGCCCTTCATGCTCGGCATCGACGCCGAATGGGGCACCTGGTACGCCTACCGGGCAGTCGTGCTGGCCGATACCCATTTTGCGCCTTCGCCAGTGGTCGACCGCGCCCCGTCCGCGAGGGATACCGTTCCCGGCAGCACCGGGAACATAAAGGAAGTCCCCTTGGGGGGCATCAGCCCTTGCGCAGCCTGCCAGGACAAGCCGTGCATCGCCACCTGCCCCGCGTCAGCCATGGCCGGCGGAATATTTTCCCTGCAGAAATGCGTCGCCTGGCGCAAGCAGGCCGACTCGCCATGCGCCTTCACCTGTCTGGCGCGGGTCGCCTGCCCGGTCGGCAGCGATCACCGCTATTGCACTGAGCAACTGGCCCATACTTATTCGGTTTCGCTGCAGACCATCAGGGGACATTGCTGAATGAGCAACACTGAAAAATTCACGTTCCAGCGCATCAAGCACTTCATCGGCTTCCCGGCGAGCGGGCACCACCTGAGCGAGCAACTGGTCGCAACACTCGGCGGCGTCATCAGCATCAGCCTGGTGATTCTGGTCACCCGTGCCCTGCTTGGAGAGCAGGCGGCCCTCGTCATCGTTCCTTCGCTTGGCGCTTCGGCGGTCCTCATCTTCGCCGCGCCGCACAGCCCCTTCGCGCAGCCATGGGCGGTATTGGGCGGACATCTTCTGTCGGCGCTGGTCGGTGTCGCCTGCTGGCAGCTGGTGCCCAATCCGACGCTGGCGGCCGGCCTCGCCGTCGGCATGGCGATCGGCGTCATGCATGTGGCGCGCTGCCTGCACCCGCCGGGTGGCGCGACGGCACTGGCCGCGGTGATCGGCGGCGCCGCCGTTCATGATCTGGGCTTTGGCTACGTGCTGAACCCGATCGCGATCAATTCCGCGATCATCCTCGTCGTCGGCGTCGTTTTCAACTATGCCTTCGCCTGGCGCCGCTACCCGGCAAGCCTGATGCGCTACCGCGGGGCGGCAGTCGCGAAAGGGACCGCCTGGCCGAGGATATCGGAGGATCATGTCAGCGCGGCGATGGACCACCTGAACGTGGTCATCGACGTCGATCCGAAGGAAATGAGCGAAATCATCCGGCAGGCGCTGGCCGTCGCCCAGAAACAGCGCGACGCCGAACTGCCTGACGTCAAGCTGGGCCATTATTACTGCAACGACCTTCCGGGCCAGCAGTGGTCGGTACGCCAGATCATCGACGAGCGACGCTCCGACAATCCGGAATTCGACCTCGTGATCTACAAGGTCGTCGATGGCAAGAGCCTGAACCGCACGGGAAGTTGCACGCGCAGCGAATTCGCCCGCTGGGTGGGCAGTGAACTGCAGCCGCGCGACAGGAAACCCTGACTCAGCCGACCGGGCGCGCGTCGGCCAGTGCGACCCAGCCGCGAATGACGCGGTAGCCGACCCATAGGCCGAGAAGGGCAATCATGATCCAGGCGATGGGGATGCCGATGATGGTGATGATCAGCAATCCATAGATGATCAGCCATAGGAAAGTGAACCAGAAGGTGCGGATCTGCCAGCGGAAATGGCTTTCCAGCCAGGTGCCATTGACGTCGCTGCGCTTGAGGTAATTGATGAAGACGGCGACCAGCGACGGCAGCCCGAAGACGAAGCCGCCGGCGACGGTCGCCGCAGAAGTCAAGCCGACCAGCACGGCGATCGCGTGCAGGCCGTAGATGATGTGGGTCAGTTGTACCAGCGAAGGGCGCACCGCTTGCAGATCGGCGGCGGGAACAGGTTCTTGCATCACGGCTCCGGGAGAAGTTTTTGCATCAGCAGGGCATGCCCGGCGGCAGGGTCGAGCACATAGGGAGCATAACCTGCGCGCTCGTAGGACGCCATCGCCCGCGTATTGCCGGAGAGAATTTCCAGCGTCAGCTTGCAGCAGCCGAGCCCGCGCGCCCGCTGCTCTGCCCATTGCAGGAGCGCCTGGCCGATGCCCTGCCGGCGCGCGTCGTCATGGACGACGATGTCGTGGATGTTGAGCAGCGGCCTGGCGGCAAAGGTAGAAAAGCCGGTGAAGCAGTTGATCAGACCGAGCGGCTTTTCGCCGCGCCAAGCCAGCGCCCCGTGGAAGGTCGGCAGGCGCTTCAATTCATCGACCAGATGCGTTCTCGCGTACGCGGAGAGTCCTTCGCCGCCGCCCATCGGATCGCAGGCGTAATGGTCGAGCAGGTCGAGCCAGGCGGCGGAAATGGCCTCGATTTCGAGGTCGACCGCGACAATCCGCAGGGTCACAGCCCGAGGTCAGCCCACATGGCATCGACGCGCTTTTTCACATCGGCATCCATGACGATCGGCCGCCCCCACTCGCGGCTGGTTTCGCCCGGCCACTTGTTGGTCGCATCCAGCCCCATCTTGGAACCGAGGCCGGCGACCGGACTGGCGAAGTCGAGGTAGTCGATCGGCGTGTTGTCGACCAGCGTAGTGTCGCGCGTCGCGTCCATGCGCGTCGTCATCGCCCAGACTACTTCCTTCCAGTCGCGGATGTCGATGTCGTCGTCCACGACGATGATGGTCTTGGTGTACATGAACTGGCGCAGGAAGCTCCAGATCCCGAACATGATGCGCTTGGCGTGGCCAGGGTAAGCCTTCTTGATGCTGACGAGCGCCATGCGGTACGAGCAGCCTTCCGGCGGCAGGTAGAAATCGACGATTTCCGGGTACTGCTTCTGCAGCAGCGGCACGAACACTTCGTTGAGCGCGACGCCGAGCACGGCCGGCTCGTCGGGCGGCTTGCCGGTGTAGGTGCTGTGGTAGATCGGATCGCGGCGCATGGTGATGCGTTCGATGGTGAAGACGGGGAATTCGGCCTGCTCGTTGTAGTAGCCGGTGTGGTCACCATACGGCCCTTCGAGCGCCATTTCGCCGGGATGGATGACGCCTTCAAGGACGATTTCGGCCGACGCCGGCACTTGCAAGGCCGAGCCGACGCACTTGACCAGTTCGGTCTTGCCGCCGCGCAGCAGGCCGGCAAACTGGTATTCGGACAGCGAATCGGGCACCGGCGTCACGGCACCGAGGATGGTCGCCGGGTCGCAGCCGAGGACGACGGCAACCGGGAACGGCTGTCCCGGATTGGCCAGCTGGTGGTCGCGGAAATCCAGCGCCCCGCCGCGATGGGCCAGCCAGCGCATGATGACCTTGTTCGGCCCCAAGACCTGCTGGCGGTAGATGCCGAGGTTCTGGCGGTTCTTGTGCGGCCCTTTGGTGACAACCAGGCCCCAGGTAATCAGCGGCGCAATGTCGCCCGGCCAGCAGTGCTGGATCGGCAGGCGGCTCAGATCGACATCCTTGCCCTCCCAGACGATTTCCTGACAGGGTGCGCTCGACACTGTTTTCGGCGCCATGTTCATGACCTGCTTCAAGATCGGCAGCTTGTCCCAGGCATCCTTGAGGCCCTTGGGCGGCTCGGGCTCCTTGAGGTAGGCCAGCAGCTTGCCGACCTCGCGCAGCGCCTGCACCGACTCCTCGCCCATGCCCAGCGCGACCCGTTTCGGCGTGCCGAACAGGTTGGCGAGCACCGGAATGCTGTGGCCCTTCGGCTTTTCGAAGAGGATCGCCGGACCTGCAGCACGCAACACGCGGTCGCAGATTTCGGTCATTTCGAGGCGGGTATCGACTTCGACGCCGACGCGCTTCAGCTCGCCGGTTCTTTCCAGTTGCGCCATGAAGTCGCGCAGGTCGTGGTATTTCATCGGGTCCGGAAGGAAAAGTGGCAGGCGACGCAGGCCGTGGTCAGATTGGGCAGCAGGGCCAGCGCCTTGTCGCGGTCGCCGGTTCTGGCAGCCGCGGCGAACTCGCTGGCCGCCTGATGTCCATCCATGCCGATGCCATGCATGGCCGGCGGCATATGCGGGCCGGGACGCGCCTCGAAGGGCTTGTCGCGATGCTTGCCCATGGCCGACCGGCCGAGTTTGCTTTCGGCAACCTCGCCGGCCTCCCTAACCTTGCCGGTGGCCATCAGCGACAGGATTTCGTTGACCGCCAGCAGGTTGTCGAGCATTTCCTGGCGCAGTGCTTCCTGGGCCGGCGGCGGCAGCCTGACCAGCTGACGCGCATCTTCGGCGTGCGCTGGTCCCGCAACCCCCACAGTCGCAGTCGACGCCAAGAAAAGGGCAGAAATCAGTGCTTTCATCCAAAACTCCTTCCGGAAATCAGAAAATCGATGACAATGCCGGCGAAGATCGCCGCACCGACCCAGTTGTTATGCAAAAACGCCTTGAAGCAGGCCATCCGCTCGCGGCCGCGAATCCACGTGTAATGCACACCCATGATGCCGGCGGCGACCGCCAACCCGGCATAGAAGGCCCAGCCGAGATGCAGCGTGAAGCCAATCCAGCCGAGGATGGCGAGCGTTGCCGCATAGCAGAATATCACCGCCGCCACATCGTGGCGTCCGAAGGTGATGGCCGAGGTCTTGATGCCGATCTTCAGGTCGTCGTCGCGGTCGACCATCGCGTATTCGGTATCGTAAGCAACCGCCCAGAAGACGTTGGCGAGCAGCAGCCACCACGCTTCGACCGGCACTTCGCCGAGATGAGCCGCATAGGCCATCGGGATGCCGAAGCCGAAGGCGACACCGAGGTAAGCCTGCGGAATGGCGAGGAAGCGCTTGGTAAAGGGATAACTCGCCGCCAGGAAAAGCGCCGGCACCGACATCCAGATCACCAGTGGATTGCCGAGCACCAGCACCAGCGCAAAGGAGCACAGCGAGAGGGCGGCAAAGAGAGCGAGCGCTTCCTTCGTCGTCACCTTGCCGGCGGTCAGCGGGCGCTCTTTCGTGCGCTCGACATGGCGATCGAAGTCCCGGTCGGCGTAGTCGTTGATGACGCAGCCCGCCGAGCGCATCAGCACGGTACCGAGAATGAAGACCCAGAGCACGATCCAGTCCGGCTTGCCGACCGACGACAACCACAAAGCCCACATTGTCGGCCACAGCAGCAGCAGGATGCCGATCGGCTTGTCGAGCCGCATCAGCTTTTCGTAAAGGTCGAGGCGTTCCCTGATCCGGTCGAGTTGCATTGCCATGCGGGAATTCTAACCGACTGCCCGGCTACTTCCAGTCGCCGCGCAGGCGTCCGACGATTTCCTGCAGCCTGGCCGGGGTCGCTTCCACCGGTGCCACAGGTGTGGCGCCGACGACGGCAATCTTGGAGAACAGCGGACGGCGGAACGGCTTGCTCATCGCCGGGCCGCCCTTGCGTGAGAAGAAGCTGCCCCACAGCCCCTGCAGCGCCAGCGGAATGACCGGCACCGGATCGCGCTCGAGAATCCGCGTCACGCCGGGACGGAAGGGATAAAGATCGCCACTATCGGTGATCCGCCCTTCCGGGAAGATGCCGACCAGTTCGCCCTCCTTCAGGGCCGCCGAAACATCCTCAAAGGCGCGCTCCATCATCGCCGCATCCTCCTTGGCCGGCGCGATGGGAATCGCCCGGGTGTGGCGGAAAATGAACGAAATAAGCGGCGTGCGGAAGATGTGGTGATCCATCACGAAGCGGATCGGCCGCGGCGAAACAGCCATCAGGATGACCGGATCGACGAAGCTGACATGGTTGCAGACGATCAGCGCCGCGCCTTCGTGCGGAATGTGCTCGACGCCGCGCTTCTTCACGCGGTAGAAAAGGTGGATCAGGACCCAGGCCAAGAAGCGTAGCAGGAACTCCGGCACCAGCCCGTAGATGAAGACCGCGATGGCCGCGTTGCAGATGGCGGCGACCGCGAACAGCATCGGGATCGACAGCCCCCCGGCGAACATGGCGGCGGCGACGAGCGCCCCGACAACCATGAAAAATGCATTGATGATGTTGTTGGCGGCGATGATCCGCGCCCGCTTGTCCGCAGTGCTGCGCAGTTGCACGAGCGCATACAGCGGGACGATGAAGAAGCCGCCGAACATCCCGAGCAGCAGCAGATCGGCGAGCACCCGCCAGACGCCGGGCTGGCCGAGCAGCGCGCCGAGCGACAGTTCACCGTTCACCGCTGGCAGCAGGGTCGAGGCATAGGCCAGATCGAGCCCGAAGAGGGTCAACCCGATCGACCCAAGTGGCACCAGCCCGATCTCGACGTGGCGTGCCGACAGCCGCTCGCAGAGCAGCGACCCGGTACCGATGCCGACAGTGAAGGTAGCCAGCAGCAGGGTGACCGCCACCTCGCCGCCACCCAGCACATACTTGCCGTAGGCCGGTATCTGTGCGAGAAACAGTGCGCCGTAGAGCCAGAACCAGGAGATGCCGAGGATGGACAGGAAGACAGTGCGGTTCTCGCGCGCGAAACCGATGTTGCGCCAGGTCTCGCTCAACGGATTGACGTTGACCACAAGGTCCGGCACCGGCGGCGGCGCATCCGGAATGCCGCGACTGGCAATGTAACCGGCCCCCGCGACACCCAGCCCGGCCAGCGCGATCCACACCGCATCGACGCCGGCCCCGGCGAGGAGGCCGCCGGCCAGCGTGCCGATCAGGATGGCGACGAAGGTGCCGGCCTCGACCTGGGCGTTGCCGCCGACCAGTTCCCGTTCATCCAGGTGCTGCGGCAGGATCGCGTACTTGACCGGCCCGAACAGCGTCGATTGCAGGCCGAG
>Ga0316616_100000964_pt1 | contig 10810 bp, 12 predicted proteins | sample OWC_Aug_M1_C1_D1_FD_207660 | JGI IMG/M metagenome (GOLD analysis project Ga0316616, IMG submission 207660) | Wetland soil microbial communities from Old Woman Creek delta, Ohio, United States - OWC_Aug_M1_C1_D1_B | ecosystem: Environmental > Terrestrial > Soil > Wetlands | place: USA: Ohio...
AGCAAAAAGCAAAACTCTTGTCAAGCCTTTTTCTTTGTACTCTATTGGATAGAAGAAGAGTTCTCGGCATTTTCCAGTTGAAACTAACTTCCTGAAGTTCACAAGGCGAGAACCCATGTCACTATACCAGATTTCCAACGATAATCCTCAAAAAGATAATTTTCACAAGGCTATTTATTGATTGACATGTTCAACATGTTGATGATATTTGTTTGATGAAAAATTAATCACCTGAGGCTCAGTCAGCCTAACTACCTAACCTCTAACCCATTGGAGTACAGCATGAAATGGAGTTTCCAAAAGATGCCAATGTGAAGCCTCCAAGGGATTGTTGTATCCCTTTGGAGGTTTCTTCTTTGAATTAATCTTTCATAAATAAAGAATTAACAGCCATTTCGAGGTTGAAAATAAGAGGGTGGAATAAAACTGCGGGCCAGTCTTTAAGAAAAAGGAGGGTAAAACCATGCAACTACTTAAATCCAGAAGATTAATGCTAATATTCATCAGTTTTGCCTTAATCTTTGTTTTTGGAGTCATGACTTCGGTCGCACAGGAGAAACAGATTAGAGAATTTTTACAAAAAAGTGTCCAGCCGTCGGGCGCCCAGGAGAAGATTAAACTTAAGGATAAGAGATTTTGGGTTACCACCAAAATGGAAATTTTAAAGACTGGTGACACCGAGGGTCATATTGTTCAGATGAGTGAGGCAAAGGGGGTTGATGTTGGTACAAGCACGGTAGCCATTAGCGTAGGTTTCTGGGATTTGGTTAAGGGAAATGGAACTCATGACAGCTACGTAACAAATACGGACACAGACGGCGATGTATGGTATTGTAAGACACAAGGAAAGGTTACCACTACTCTATCTCCAGCAGGCAAACCCGTTACAACGATATATGGGACCTTCTCCCTTATAAGGGGAACAGGCAAGTGGGAGGGCTTCCATGGGGGCGGCTCCTGGAACTTAAAGATGATGGGACCGGGAATCTCGGTCATGGATTGGGAAGGCGAGTTCACTAAGAAGTGAAAAAAGACTTCTCTTATAACCTTTCGAAGTAGATTCTTATCACTGTCCGAAGTTTTTAGCAAATGGAGTGGGCTGTTAACCACAGCCCACTCCTTCATGTCAATCATCCACATTTCGATCAGTAATCCTTGACACTCAGAGTTATCTCAGACTGTAGAGTTGTAGGTGAAATCACCAAAAACTATATGAGTCTTTTTTGCCACCCACCTTTGTCGCCTTCTGCCTAAAAAAGTGACATTTTCATTTTCTCCTCTTTAGCCACTCTGTTTTTTCACTCACCTGTGGATAAACAATTTGCGACACCATGTCGCCTTTTTGTATAATGAACGAAAAAGGAGCTATTTGAATTATGGTAGAAACTAAATGGGAATCTTATGAGCAAGTCGCTCAATTTCTTCTGGATCAGATGGCCGAGCATTTGGATCTTCGTCATATTGAGGGAAAACAAAAGGTCGAAGGTAAGCGGTCAGGCACTACCTACGAGATCGATGGGAAAGGTATAGCAAAGAACGGCGACGGGTTCGTTATTTTAGAATGTCGCCGCTATACAACGTCTCGCCAGAAGCAAGAACACTTAGAAGCGATAGCTTACCGTATAATTGACACTGGAGCAAAAGGAGGGATAATCGTTAGCCCATTAGGTCTCCAAGAAGGTGCCAGGAAAATTGCAGAAGCCGAAAACATCGTGAGTGTCCGGCTGGGTGAAAACAGCACAACCAAAGAGTATGTGCTATCATTCCTGAACAAAATTTTTATTGGTGTTACTGATACGCTCCAGTTAACGGAAGGTGTGGTTGTTGCTGTTAAGAACCCCGCCAATGAGAACACACCCCAAAAATAGACATCATTTATGCTCTACCGATCCAAACGAGGACAATAAAACGACGATGAAGTCAACCGGCTTAACAATGCTTGTGAGACTTTCAACCCATAATCGTCAAATCCTCTCATGTCTTATTTCTCTTGACTTGTAGGTGTTCTAAACAATTTCGGCATAGCTGTTTCTGCTAACGGGTGTGCTACCTTCTACCCCCCGCGTCATGGCCTGTGTGGTCTTCATTCTTTGAGGAATTCGAAGATTGCTGGATTGACTTCATCGGGAGTCTCCCACATGGGGATATGACCGCTTTTTTCAATCTTCAGAAACTTTGAACCTGTGATGGCCTGATGGAGGGTTTCCCCCACATGGGGAGGGACGATGAGATCCCTCTCCCCCCAGATCAATAACGTAGGACATCCAATTAGGGAAAGTTTATCCCTTAACGTGAGAGCTTCCTCGGCATGTTTGAAAGTGGAATAAAGCACCCAGGTGGTCCCTTTGATCTTAGAAAGTTGGTATTGCCGATTTAATATTTCTGGAGTGATGAGTTTAATATCCGAAACGCATTCAAGGAGGATCCATTTGATCGAGTTTCTATTCCGACCTGCCATGACCAGATAAGGAAGTAAAGGAATATCTTTGATGGCCACCAAGGTTCGGAAGGAATCATTGTTGACCGAATTAAGGACATCTGGGGGAACGCCATTGATTAAAATAAGTCGATCCACACGCTCAGGGAAAAGGATCGCCATGGCCCAGGCAATCCCCCCTCCCATTGAATTTCCGATCAAGGTGGCCTTCTCAATTCCCACCCTCTCCATGAAATCTCTCAGAAAATGGATGTAGGTCTCCGGGCTGTAAGGAATCTTTGGCCGGTCTGAGTAACCATGACCAATGAGGTCTAAGGCATAAACCCGATAGGATTGAGAGAGGGCTTCGATCTGTTTCTCCCATACCCACATCCCAGCGCCATACCCGTGAATCAATAGGAGAGGTTTTCCCTCTCCTTTCACCGTGTAAAAAATCGTATGGCCATTGATCTGAATTGTCTGTGGAGTGAGAGAAGGGTTCCAGTCGATCCGCGATGGCCGGACCAGCGGAACGCTACATCCCCACAAAAATGGCATCAACAAAAATGAAACAATCCACCGAAGACGAGTCATTTGTGAACCTTAATTGGGTTTCCTCTCCTCTTGCCATTACATCTGAAGTAGAAATTTATATATTTCTATAAAGCCTTTGTGGATTCCCGTTTCCACTGGAATGACATTACAACACGGGAAAGTTAAAATTCTGTGACTTCCCCTCCTTGGATGGGTCGGCGGGTTTTGGTATTGATATCAAAGGTGACACCAGGCTCAATCATCCCAGAACGGGTATAGCCCCTATCCTCCCAGTATCCCCCTTCGTCTTGATCGACAAATTCAATCTGACCCACCCATTTGCAACTTTTATATCCCCATAAGTTGGGGATGACCATCCTCAAAGGCCCTCCATACTCGGCTTCAATGGGACTTCCATCCACGGTATAAGCGAGAAGAACTCTAGGATTCTCTAAATCTTTAAAGGAGACTGCGGTGCTGTATCCCCCTCCCACAGAGGTGAACCGCACATGATTCGCTTTGGCATCCATTAAAATCTGCTTGAGGAAGTCATGCCATCGGATGCCCTCCCAATCCGCTCGAACCGACCAGCCTGAGACAGAGGTCATACGACAGTTTACCCGGCTCTTTGGCATGTCTAAGAGCTCCTGCCATGAAACATGTCTTTCCTCCTTGACCAGTCCTCCTACAAAAAGAGAATACTTCTGGAGGTCGATCGCAGGCATCCCGCCGGCTTTAAAAGCAGGCACACCGAGGTCTTTAAGAAGGCTCACCTTTTCTTCTCCTTCTTTCTCTTGAACAGCTCTTCGATGGATTTCCATCCTTCAGTTCCTCCACCTGTATCCCCAGGGAGGCTTTCCCCTGAAATCTTGACCGGAAGCCCCAAGGCTTCCATCAGGGAGAAGGCAATTCGAGTTAATAAGGCCTCTTGGAGTTTGAAATGAGGATCCTTTAAATTTCCCTTTACGTGAAAGGGCGCTTTAACCCGATTTCCTTTTTTCTCCAATAGAGGGACCAACGTTTCCGCTGGAATCCAAAAAACAGTACCCCCTCCTTTTTTGATATGAAGGTTGATGAAATCCAGCTCTCCGGAGGCATCGATCCTCTTTCCCCTCAATGTAATTTTCGATTCCATGTCCATCGTGCCCGATTCAATCTCTGCGGAAACCTTCTTCCGATAGTACGGCTTGAAGGTCTCCACCTCTATTTCCCGAATCTTCAATGTGGCTTCCAAATCCGTTGTTTTTAGGTCAATCCATCCTCTTGCCTCAATACTGCCATCCTGGTTTCTCCCCTTCATTTTTCCTCTCAAATCAAAGGGAGAATGCGACGAAGCAAGAGGGGATTGGATATCTTTTATCTCAAAATCAATATATCTCAGTCTGATGGGTTCGGGTGGTTCTCCCACTTTTCTATCTTCAAGATCAATAGCACCCTTCTGGATTCGTATCCGATCGATCTCAATTGGAATACGTTCCCCTTTCTTCTTCTCTCCCCTATCGGAAACCTCTTTTTCTTCCTTCTCCTCAACCTTCCTCACCCAGGGGCCAACCCATACCCCCTCTCGAGAGCGATAAAAGAAGAAGGAGGGCTGGAGGAAGGTAATTTCTTTAACGGATAATGATTTCCCGAACAGAGAGAGCAGAGAAGGATAAATTCTCAACTCCTCGATTTGAAGAAATCTCTGTTTTGAATCAGGGTCCTCATATTGAATTCCCCTAACGGAGAGGCAGGTGGTTTTGAGCTTCACTTCCACCAACGTGAATCCCGGCCCCATCCTCTTTTGAAGTTTGGGTGCAATCAATTTGACAGCATAGGAGGAAAGGACAAAATATCCCCCAATAAATAGAACCGCGAGAATTCCCACCCAGATGAACCATTTCTTCATTTTTTAACTTCCTCTTCTAAAATTTCCCTATATCCCAAAGGAGTAATGGTGGCAAAATAAAAGGGTGGCCCAACTTCCTCCCCTTCCGTAGACCTCCTCTTGAGAAAAGACTTGCACAGAGTGAGAAGTTGATCGAGGGAAGATCCTGTCCCACGCTGATTCTCCAATCTCCTCTCCATGGATAGGGATCGGGGGACGACAATGATCTGGGAGGTGGAGAGGGCCCTTATTGAGATCTTCTCTCCCTCACTGGTAAAGAGGTGGACCTGATACGGTTGGGTACGGTCTCTGAAGGAAAATCCAGCCAGAATAAGATAAACCTCATTTAAAGGAACGGCCTCCTCGGATTCATCGTCAGATGCCTGAGAGGAGAAGGAATGGTGCAACCCTCTTTGGCTTAACCATTTTCCATATTGATCGGTAAAAAAGAATAAAGCCATGTGGGCGATATCATCGATCGCCTCTGTCCCTTGCCTCTGAAGGAAATTCTGGAAAGCTAAACTCATTTCTACTCCTATCCCCGCCCCCGCGCTCAATATAGCAGAGTGGGAGGTCAAACGAAGCAGCTTCTTCAAACTAAAATGCTTCATCTCTCCAGCCTGATCGAACCAGGTCGCCCGGCTATCCGTCGCCAGCACAATCCCTTCATGGGTGGAACAAGCAATCACTTGAGTCATAACAATTTTGGAATGCCCCTCACCCTTCCCTCTCTCCCCCTGCCTACCGGCAGGCAGGCCCTGGGGAGAAGGTGGGGATGAGGAGGTTACGGTTTTACAATCAAAGAGACTTCCTTCGTCTTCTTCTCATAGGCCTCTGCTAAAAGACTAAAGATCGACTTGGTCACCAATTGGAAGAGGAAAGGATCGGGTTGAATCGGATTGAGAGGTTTTTCAAGATCCTTCGCTACGGACAGGGAAATCTTTGCCTCTTCTCTCCTCCCCAATTTGAAGAGAAGATAAGCCATCTCCTCCAATCTTCGCTGATAGAGAATTTTCCTCTCCCCTGAAAAGAGGTCAGTCAATGCCTTTTGATAGATCCCTTGGAATCGCACCTCCTTTTGGGCAGGGTTGAGAACGATCTTTGACTGTTCTGCCTCCCAGACTTCATCGGCATAGGGTCGAATTTCCTCCTCCTGGATCCTCCAACTGGAAAATAGATCTGCCTTAAGAAGATCTCCTCCCTTTCTCAATAGCTGGTTGTCTCCCCCCATTTCATCGACGAGAAGTGTGGAATAAATGAATGGTCTCGCATAATCTTTTTTAACACTTTCTATCTCATTTTTCGCATGGAGGTAGTCCTGAGGGGGGTTCTCTTTTCTATCCAGGGTTAAGAGATAGGCCTGGGTAAAGAGGAAGGCAACATAGGAAGGTTCCATATCAACAAACGGAAATGGATTTTTTCCTTGAACCTCTTCAAAGAAATTCTTAAATACCTTCCTGGTCATCTCATCTCGGGAAAAATCAACAATCCCTTTCCTGTCACTGACTATGCCGTGGAGGACCGTTAAGCCCCGACCTGGATGAGGAATAACTAACCACAGGAGCCGGGACCCAAGAAAATCGATGCCGCTTGCAAACCCTTCTTTGGGATCTCCCTGAAAAGGACGCAGAATGGGACTTTCTTTATCGGGTGAAATCTCCTCCACCGGGACACCTTTGCTCTTCAGTCGGTAGAGGGAGCGCTTGATGATTTTTCGAACCTTCTTATCTTGGGTCCTTTCGAACATCCTTTGGAGAAGTCTGCCGATCTTCCTGTCCGGGAGGGTGACCATTAACTCAGCCAATCTTCCAATGCGGTGTGGACCTTCTTCTAAATGAGGATGGAGAAATTGAAAGATTTCTTCTTCAGATTTTCCATCCGAGATAGCCGCCTTGATCTGTTCAATAAAAGATTGAAGTGGTTCCATCGTTAGCTCGTCGTTTTTTTAAAATAACGATTGAACGGATCGTTTCCCCGTTAATGTTTATTCACTCCTCTTCAGCCCCGTTAAAAATTTCTTCAACAACGGGATTTACCCTGGTCTCCCTCCAAGAGGAAGGAGGAAAGTTTGTTGAATGGTTAAGAGCATGGTCATGGAAAGATTCACGAAAAGGGTATTTCGGCAGAGAAGTTCAAGTTTTTTGGTATCATAATAATTTCCTCGCCAGACCTGAATAAGATTCCACAGGATAAGAAGGGAGGGGAGAGCCGAAAGAACAAGAAGCCAGAATGGGGTGTGGCCTACACCCCATATTATTTTGATAAAGGAAAATCCTGTCAATATCGAGAGCCCGATATAGAGATCGCCCATCCTCTCTTTCCCAAATCGGACCACTAAATTCTTTTTCCCAACGACCCGATCGGCTTCCTCATCGGGAAATTCGTTAATCAAGATCACGTTAAAGATCGAAAGACCGATGGGGATGGAGAGAAGAAAGACCTGTGGACTGAAGAACCCTGTGAAGAGAAAAAACCCTGTGGCGATGGGTAGCCAACCATAACAGAACCCGATAAGAATTTCTCCCAATCCACGGGAACCCCATCGAAAAGGTCTGCTTGAATAAAAAAATCCAAAAAAGATACCCAACCCTCCCAATAAAAGAGCCCAAAGATCATGCCGATATCGGAGGTAGATATAGAAAACGATCAACATTGCTCCTAACAAACATCCATATCCCAAGACCAGTGAAAACCAGGCAGGGATCATCTGTTTTACTAAAACCCTTGATCCCCCTGAAAATTGATTAAAATTTTGATTGATCCGATCCCCCTCCAGATCGTTCCATTCTCCCACATAGTAAGTCATCCACATGATGAGGATGACGGCTAGGATGGCCAGCCCATAGAGCTCCAAAGGCCCTTTGTACCCCCATCGCCACGCCAGGACAAACCCTAAGATCAAAGGGAGAATCCCCACGGAAAGAAAAGGGACCCGTGAGAGTTTCCACCATCCGATAATATAAATTTTCAATTTCATCATCATGGAATCTAGGGTTGAGGTTGATAGTCGAAGATTGAAATTAAAGGGCGAATAAATTCCAAATCTCCCTGGGTAAAAATGATTAAAAAGTTTGTTGATGAGATGCCTCCATGTTTAAATCCAAAAATCCTCTTCCGATTTTTCATGGGTTGATAAAAGACAAGTTCGCCCATTTCTAAAAATTAGAATAAATCGTTTGAAAATTCAACCTTAAAGTTTGTATGATGATATCTGGAAGGGAGGCAGAATGGACAGGTTCATGAAAATGGAGAGGGACCAAGCCGTCCTCATAGTGATCGATGTTCAGGATGTCCTGATGAAAAAGATGGATCGGGAGGTGGGGAAGAAGGTGATACAAAATATTCAGACCCTTCTCACCTTTGCCAAGGGGATGGCCATCCCCATTATGATTACGGAACAATATCCCAAGGGACTAGGCAAAACGGTCGCTGACATCAGAATGGAAATGGGATCCATTCTCCCTATTGAAAAGGTCTCCTTTAGTTGCTGCGGCGTGGTGGCCTTTAACAACCAATTGAATCATCTGAGGAGGAGTCAGATCCTTCTTGCCGGCATCGAGACACATGTGTGTGTTCTTCAAACAGCCAGCGATCTCATCCAAGAAGGCTATGAGGTCCATGTGGTGGCCGATGCAGTTTGTTCAAGGAAAAAACTTGATTGGGAGACTGGGTTGAGGTGGATGGAAAAAAGGGGGGCGATGATCTCGACCACCGAGATCATCGCCTTTCAACTATTGAAGGAGGCTGGGACTGAAGAGTTCAGGAGGTTATCAAAATTATTGAAATAAATAATATGCATTAGATCCATTTCAACAGTTTGGCAAAGAAATAAGAGACGAAGAAGGCATTGGTAAAAACCAATGTCCAACTGGCCACTCGTTCGAAGCTGACCTCTTTTTTTCTTTCCTTTTCTGTTTCCTGGACCCCTAAAATTTCTTGACCACTCATTTTTCACTCCACTGAGAATTTTGGAAGAAAAGGAGCAACCCTTTCAGTTTTCTTGTAATGAATTACCAATCCTCCAATTGTCTTTTCAAAATTTTTAGAAATGCAAAACCACCGAAAATGATAAGCCAGATTATAAATAAATTGGATAAGGCTAATTCTTTTATCATCATGCTCATCTTCTTACCCCTTCTATTATTTTTAAAGATTTTAAAGCAAGTCTTATGCCAACAAAGAAAAACAAAGACAATTAATTGAAATTTAAAGAGAATTTAGGTGCGAGGTAATTGTAAAAGAATTTACTGGAAGGCACAAAATGTCATATTTCTATAAAATTTTTTTAACCTTTCAGGACTGGTAAAAATTTATTCAAGGGTATTTGTCAGTTTTGGATTGGGGATTAAGAATAAATTTTATTGGAAATTTATGACAAGCCTTGGTTAAAGGAGCTTCAAAATTCCCCTGGATTCTTGTGGGGTAGCTACTTCCCTCCCAAATTCGTTTGCAATCCTGACGACCCTCTCCACCAATTGCGCATTGCTTTTGGCTAAAACGCCCTTTGAATAGTAGATGTTATCCTCCAATCCAACCCGGACATGGCCCCCTATAGCCATGGCAATCATGGTCATGGGGAGTTGACCCGGACCAATCCCAATCACCGACCAGGTTGAGTGCTGAGGCATCATTTCTGAAAGATGGAGAAGAGACTTTGCTGTGGCAGGCATACCACCCAGAACGCCTAAAACGAATTGGAAGTGGAGCGGGGGCTTAAGAAGACCTTCTGCCAAATACCGGATACAGGTTTGGACCATTCCAACCTCAAATACCTCCAACTCAGGCTTAATACCTTTTGCCAGGGTCTCTTTGGCCAATATTTCTAAAAATTCTGGAGGATTGAGAAAAACATTCTCCCTCATATTGATTGAGCCCGCATCGAAAGAGACCAACTCTGGATTGAAGGATAAAGGAGTGAGCCTTTCGCGAAATTCGAGGTTCCGTCCCGGAATACCACTTGTGGTCAGGCAGAGGATTGCATCCGTTTCACTTCGAATGCGGTCCACCACCTCTTTGAAAATAGAAACGTCCTGTGTCCCAAGACCGGTCTTAGGGTCTCTGACATGAATATGAAGAATGGACGCTCCTGCTTTCCAAGCCTCGATTCCTGACTGAGCGATTTCTTGAGGGGAAATGGGGATATAAGGCGTCTGTTGTCGTGTGATTCGAGAGCCTGTAATCCCTACGGTAATAATGAGCTTTTCCATTCTACCTTTGATTTGCGTTAAAGGTTAGGAATGATCCCTTTAAAATTTAACAGCCCCTTGATGATGATTGACTCACCCTATGGATAAAGTCCTCTGAGCCTTGTCGCTTCAGCTACCCTTCCGATCCCGAGCACAAGGGCAGCTGCCCTCATGGGGATTTTTTTGGAAAGGGAGATATCCAAAACCTCTTTAAATCCCTTCTGCATGATTCGGGTCAAACGATCTAATACTTCTTCCTCACTCCAGATGAGTTCCTGAAGGTTTTGTACCCACTCAAAATAGGAGACCGTCACCCCTCCTGCATTGGCTAAGATATCAGGGACAATAAAAATTCCCTTGTCATTCAAGATCTCATCTGCCTCGGGAGTCGTTGGTCCATTTGCCCCTTCTGCAATAATTTTCGCTTTGATCCGAGAAGCATTTTTCTCCATGATCTGATTTTCTATCGCAGCAGGCACCAGAATATCACATTTCAACTCCAACAATTCCTGATTGGTGATCTCAGTTTCGTCCTTGGTCTCGCAAACGAAACATTTATATTTTGCTTTGTATTCCAAGGCTCTCTTCACGTCCAATCCGTTCTCATTAAAAAGCCCTTTTTGTGAATCGCTGATGGCAATGACCTTTGCCCCCAGACGATCGAAGTGCATCGCAGCAATGCCTCCCACATTCCCACATCCCTGGATCGCCACTTTCGCTCCTTCAAACGGTATTTTTAAATATTTCAATGCCTCAAGAGAGGTGATCACCACTCCCCTTCCTGTGGCTTCAAACCTTCCGAGAGAT
>Ga0316616_100000965_pt1 | contig 10804 bp, 11 predicted proteins | sample OWC_Aug_M1_C1_D1_FD_207660 | JGI IMG/M metagenome (GOLD analysis project Ga0316616, IMG submission 207660) | Wetland soil microbial communities from Old Woman Creek delta, Ohio, United States - OWC_Aug_M1_C1_D1_B | ecosystem: Environmental > Terrestrial > Soil > Wetlands | place: USA: Ohio...
CGTCCACCTCGTAGGCGAGATGCCCGAATGCCCGGCCGATGCCGTACTGCTCGGGGTCCCAGTTGTGCGTGAGCTCGACCTGCGCGGATTCGTCCCCAGGCGCAGCCAGGAAAATCAGCGTGAAGCGGCCCTGGGAGCTTTCGTAACGACGGACCTCGCGCAGGCCGAGCGCGTCGCAATAGAAACGGAGCGACTGGCCGATGTCGCTGACGCGAACCATGGTGTGCAGGTATTTCATCTTCTCTCGCTACGTGAACCGGACAGGCTTTGCGATGGGTATGTTAAGGCTTTGATCGCGCAAAACCTCGCTCCGGATTCGCAGGGCTTGATCCGCAGGCCCGCCGCGTAGCAATCTGCCCGCCCCGAAACCACGCAGGCTCTGCCAATGACCCGACGCCTTGCCCCGTTCCTGAGCCTGATGCTGCTGGCGATTGCCGGCGGCCATTCGACAGCCGCCGCCGGCGCGAGCTTCGAGGGCGTCTTGCCCTCCACGGGCCTCGAGTTCAACGTCGTCGGACGCGCGGACGCCCCGGTCACGATCGTCGAGTTCAGCGACCTGCAGTGTCACCATTGCGCGCGCAACGCACTGAACACGTTTCCGGAGATCAAGCGCAACTACATCGACACCGGCAAGGTGCGTTATGTGGCAAGGGATTTCCCGCTGGCCATGCATCCGTTCGCCATGCCGGCCGCCATCGCGGCGCGCTGCGCCGGCGAGCAGGGCAAGTTCTGGGAATATCGGCACGCGGTGTTCGACCGCCAGAGCGAGCTCGCCAACGCGCCATTCGATGCGCTGGCTGCGGAACTGGAGCTCGACGTGCCCCGGTTCGCTGCATGCCGGAAGGACGGCGCGCAGGAGGCTGCGGTGCGCAGGGATTTGGCTCTGGCTGGATCGAACCGCGTCACTTCGACGCCGACGTTCCTGCTCGGCCGGGTCGTGAACGGCAAGCTGGAGGGCGAGGGGTTCGCCGGCGCCAAGCCCTACGCAGAATTCGCGGCCCGCATCGACGCCGTGCTCGCCGCGGGCAAGTGACGCCTGCGGCGCCGGGAGCAGCCCCGCTGTTCGGCGCAGCAGCACGATTCTGGCTGCACCTGGGGCTGGTGTCGTTCGGAGGCCCCGCAGGACAGATCGCCGTGATGCACCGCGAGGTCGTCGAGCGGCGTGGCTGGCTCGACGAACGGCAGTTCGCGGGCGCGCTCAACTTCTGCATGCTGCTCCCTGGGCCGGAAGCGCTGCAGCTGGCCATCTACCTCGGCTGGAAGCTGCACGGCATACGCGGCGGCCTGGCCGCCGGGCTGGGCTTCATCGGACCAGCCGTGCTGCTGCTGCTTGGTCTCTCGTATGCGTATGCACGCTTCGGCAACCTGCCGGTGGCCAGCGGGATCCTGATGGGGCTCAAGGCGGCCGTCGTCGCCATCGTATTGCAGGCGCTCATGTCCATCGGCAGGCGCGCGCTCGGCCGCCCACTGCACGTCGTGCTGGCGCTGGCGGCCTTCGTCGCACTGCAATGGCTGCGGCTGCCTTTCCCGCTGGTCGTGCTCGTCGCCGGCCTGGTCGGTCTCATGTCCGCGTGGCGGACGCCACGCGCGGTAGCGCCAGCCGCTCGCGCCGATGCGGCGCCAGCCGGATCGCTGCGGATCGTCGTCGTCGGCCTGGTGCTGTGGATCGTGCCACTCGCCATCGTGGCGGCTTCGCTTGGCGCCGGATCGCTCTGGACGCGACTGTACCTGTTCTTCTCACAGGCGGCGCTCGTCACCTTCGGCGGCGCCTACGCCGTGCTCGGCTACGTGACCCAGCACCTGGTGCACGATCTCGGCTGGATCACGGCCCAGCAGTCGGTGGCCGGCCTGGCGCTCGCGGAAACGACGCCCGGCCCGCTGGTGATCGTGCTGCAGTTCGTCGGGTTCATGGCCGGGTGGAACAATCCCGCGCCGCTGGAGCCCACCGCTGCGGCAGTGCTCGCGGCGCTGCTCGCCTCGTGGGCGACGTTCCTGCCTTCGTTCGTGCTCATCTTCCTCGGCGCACCGCACGTCGAGCGGATCACGCACGAGCCTCGGGCGGCGGCCGCGCTCGCAGCAATCACCGCAGCCGTCGTCGGCATCATCGCCACGCTCGCGGTGCTGCTCGGCCGTGTCGTGCTGTTTCCCGGCGGGTCGGGTGGGGCCTTCTCGTGGCCAGCGCTGGTCATCGCGGTGACGGCGTGGCTGGCGCTGACTCGAACGAGGCTCACCCTGCCATGGATCCTCGCCGGTGCAGCCGCGGCAGGGCTCTCGGCCCAGGCTCTCGGCGCGGCCTGGTAACGTGCCCGGGGCGCGCCTCAGAACATGCCGGTCGCGTCGGGCGCCTTCGTGTCGGACTTGCTGCGCGACTCGATGAAATCGCCGGTGATCATCTCGTCGTAGGACTGGCCCGGGCCCACCATCGGGTAGACGCCCGCATCCGGGTCGATGATGACCTCGAGGAATGCCGGGCCGGCGAACTCGATGAACTCGCGTACCACGCGCGGCACGTCTTCCTTGCGGTCGAGCCGCACCGCGTAGCCGAAGCCGTCGGCCTGCGCCGCCTTCACGAAGTCCTTCTTGTGCAGCGACTTGTCGCTGGCCGACAGCCGCCCTTTGAAGAAGAGCTTCTGCCACTGCTTGACCATGCCGTCGCCGAAGTTGTTCAGCACCACCACCTTGACCGGCAGGTCGTAGGTCGTGACTGTCTCGAGCTCGCCGAGGTTCATGCGCATGCTCGCGTCGCCGTCGACGTCGATGACGAGACGGCCGCGCCTCGCGAACTGGGCGCCGATGGCCGCGGGCAGCCCGAAGCCCATCGTGCCCATGCTGCCGGACGTGAGCCACTGCCGCGGTTCGCGGAAATCGAAATACTGCGCGGCCCACATCTGGTGCTGGCCGACGCCGGTCGCGATGATCGCCTCGCCCTTCGTCAGGCGATTGATCTCCTCGATCACGTGGTAGGGCTGGATCAGCTGGCTCTCGCGATCGTAGTTCATCGCGTGACGGCGCTTGAGGCCGTCGAGGTGCGTACGCCACGCAGACCAGTCATGGGCAAAGCCGGACTGCCGGCCGTGCGAGCGCAGCGCCTCGAGCGCCGCCGGCAGCAGCCCGACGTGACTCCAGGTCACTCGCTTGACCTTGTTGATCTCGGACGCGTCCACGTCGATGTGGGCGATGCGCTTCGCGTTCGGCGCAAAGCGCTCCGGCACGCCGGCCACCCGGTCGTCGAACCGGGCCCCGAGTGCAATCAGGAAGTCGCAGTCGTCGACCGCGTAGTTCGCGAAGGCCGCGCCGTGCATGCCGAGCATGCTCATGGCCAGCGGGTGCGTCGTATCGACGGCGCCGATGCCCATCAGCGTCGTGACGACCGGAATGCCGAGGTCGGACGCGAAGGCACGCAGCGCATCCGCGCCGTTGCCGTTGATGACGCCGCCGCCCGCGTAGATGAGCGGGCGCTCGGACTCGGCGAGCATCGTGAAGAACGAGTTGCACTGTGCCTCGGTCACGGCGCTCTTCTGCAGCGCCGACATGCGCTGTCGATAGCCGCGAATGTCGAGGTGTCCCTCGCCCCTGAACGGACCCTGCCAGTTCTGGACGTCCTTAGGGACGTCGATGACGACCGGGCCGGGCCGCCCGGTGCGCGCGATCTCGAAGGCAGTGCGGACAGTGGCCTCGAGCCGCTCTGGATCGGTGACCAGGAAGCAGTGTTTCGCCACGGCACCCATGATGTTTGCGACCGGCGCCTCCTGGAACCCGTCGCTGCCGATGGCGGCGGTCGGAACCTGCCCGCAGATGACGACGATCGGTACGGAGTCGGCCGTGCAGTCGCGCACCGGTGTGACCGTGTTGGTTGCACCCGGACCGGAAGTGACCATGCAGACGCCGACCCGGCCGCTCGCGCGGGCGTAGCCCGCGGCCATGAAACCGGCGCCCTGCTCGTTGGCCGGCACGATTAACGGAATCGGAGCGCCGCGACCGGGGACGGCATTGTCCCGATTGAAGCGGAACACCGCGTCGTAGGTGGGCAGAATTGCGCCGCCGCTGTAGCCAAAGATCGTGTCGACGCCCTCGTCGGCGAGGACCTGCACGATGGTCTCGGCTCCGGTCATGACCTGGCCGGCCCTGGGGTGGGCCGCACGGCTCGCGGTGGCGTGGCTCTGTTTCACGGGAAAATCCTGCCCCGACGGCCCGGGGAATTCATGTTGCGCCGCAATGCAGACTAGCAGCCGCATCCGTATGCGTCCATCTAGGCGGCCTCTCGTCCATCACCTATGCTTGGCTCCAGGCCGATGCGACTCGGAACGCCGCAAACGCTTTTTAAATCAGCTAGTTACGATTAGACGGCGGAGCGATTCCGCAGGCGGTTCACGGTGAAGAGCATGCGCCACATCATTTCGGTCACGCTGCAGAACGAGGTGGGGGCCCTGACCAGGGTCGCCGGGCTCTTTTCTACCCGCGGCTACAACATCGAGTCGCTGAGCGTGGCGCCGACCGACGATGCCGCCGTCTCCCGCCTGACGCTGGTCACGACCGGCAGCGAGGCGGTCATCCACCAGATCTCGAACCAGTTGCTGAAACTCGTCGACGTCGTGGACGTCGAGGACGTCACGCGCGAAGAGCACTTCGAGCGCGAATTGCTGTTGATCAAGCTGAAGGCGAAGGCGACGCTGCTCGGCTCGCTGTGGTCAGCCACGCAACGCGCGGGCGGGCGCGTGATCTGGGACGCCGCGGACAGCTTCACGATCGAGCTGACGAGCAGCGAGGCCGAGAGCAATCGCTTCATCGCCGAGGTCTCGGCCTTCGGCGAGGTGCTCGAGGTGGTCCGCTCGGGTGCGTTGGCGATCCAGAAAGGAAAGGAAGTCCTGGAGTCCTGAGGCAAGGGGACACTCTCCGCCGGGGGATTGTCCCCTACGGCAGCGGCGAGGTGCCCGCACAGCCGTCCATCAGCGCCGTGAGCGCTGCGCGAATCTGCGGCGGCACCGGCACCGGCCTGCGGCTCGCCGCATCGACGTAGACGTGCACGAACCTGCCGATCGCGGCCGGTGCGGCCTCCTCGTTGCGGAACAGCCCGATGCGGTAGACCACGCTCGAGTTGCCGAGCTTCTCGATCGCAAGACCGGCGTGGATCGTGTCCGGAAAACTGAGTTCGCTGATGAAGCGGCAGCTGGTCTCGGCCACGATGCCGATCGCCGGCAGGTTGCGGATGTCGGCGCCGCTCGCCTCGATCAGGTAGCCGTTCACGGCGGTGTCGAAGTACGAGTAGTACACGACGTTGTTCACGTGGCCGTAGTGGTCGTTGTCCATCCAGCGCGTGGTGATCGTGCGCAGCACGGCGAAGTCGCCGCGTTGCTCGGGCAGTCGCCGCTCGTTCGGTTCGCTCATGATCGATTCATCTCGCTGCTTTCGCGCTGCCGCATTGCCTGACGCTTGCGCGACATTAGCCCGTGCGGCAGGCGTGGGGAAGAGGTAGGCGAGACACGCCGCAGGTACGTCCGTGTAGGCTCGCACGCGGCGTGTTTCGCCGGCCCGACCGGTCACCTTCGGCTGCGCAGGACTGGAGCAACTCACGACCTGAGGTATCCTCGCGAGCATGAGAATCAAAGCCGCAGTACTCCGCGAGATCGGCCGCCCGCCACCCTACGAGCAGTCGCAACCGCTCACGCTCGAGGACGTCGAACTCGACGCGCCGGGTCCCGGCGAAGTGCTTGTGCGCATTCGCGCGGCTGGGCTCTGCCACTCCGACCTGTCGGTGATCGACGGCAACCGGCCGCGTCCGTTGCCGATGGTCCTCGGGCACGAGGCGGCAGGTGTCGTCGAGCGGACAGGCGAAGGCGTGAAGAGCCTCGCACGTGGCGATCACGTCGTCGCGGCTTTCGTGCCGAGCTGCGGCCACTGCGGACCCTGCGCCGCGAGCCGGCCGGCACTCTGCGAGCCGGGTTTCTCGGCCAACAGCGCCGGTACGCTGCTGTCGGGCTCGAGGCGGCTGCACGACGCGCACGGCGACATGCATCACCACCTCGGCGTGTCTGGATTCGCGGATCACGCGGTGCTTGCAGCGAATTCGCTGGTGCGAGTGCCCGCAGACCTGCCCTTCGCCGAGGCTGCGCTCTTCGGCTGCGCGGTCATCACCGGCGTCGGCGCCGTGGTGAACACGGCCGCGATGCCGCGTGGCTCCACGGTCGCAGTCGTCGGCCTCGGCGGTGTGGGTCTCGCCTCGCTGCTTGCCGCGCGCATGCTCGAGGCCCCGCACATCGTCGCCATCGACATGAACGACTCGAAGCTGGCGGTCGCGCGTGACTTCGGCGCAACTGCAACAGTAAACGCCGCGGACCCGGAGGCCATCGAGCAGGTCCGCGACCTGACCGGGGGCGGCGTGGCTTTCGCGTTCGAGATGGCCGGAGCGGCGCGCGCGCTGGAACTCGCTTACCGCATCACGCGCCGCGGCGGCACGACCGTGAGCGCCGGACTGTCGCATCCCGAGCAGCGTTTCAGCCTGCCGCACCTCGGGCTCGTCGCGGAGGAGCGGACCCTGAAAGGAAGCTATCTCGGCAGCTGCGTGCCGTCACGCGACATTCCCCGCTACATCGAGTGGTATCGGGCCGGGAAACTGCCGGTGAACCGGCTGCTCAGCGAACGCATCCGCCTCGAGGAGATCAACGGCGCGTTCGACAGGCTCGCCGCAGGCGCGTCCATCCGCCAGGTGGTGGAGATTCCCTGATGTCGGCCGCCGTCACTGCAACGCCGCAGCGGTCCGTTCTGCTCGACTTCGACGACCCCGTCGAGATCTCGCAATGGACGCCCGTGAACGACGCGGTCATGGGCGGCATGTCACGGAGCGCGTTCGAGCTGGCGGTGCCCGGGATCGCGCGGTTTCGCGGCGTCGTGTCGCTCGAGAATTCGGGCGGGTTTGCCTCGGTCCGGACCGCGCCTCGCGGATGGGCCTCGTCCGGGGCGTCCGCCTTCCTGCTGCGCGTTCTGGGCGACGGGCACGCCTACAAGTTCACGTTGCGAACCGACGACGGGTTCGACGGCGTCCAGTACCAGTCCCGCTTCACACCACCCGCCGGTGAATGGCAGGAAGCACGCCTGGCGGTCGCTTCGTTTGCGGCGACCTTTCGCGGACGCAGCGTCCCCGGATCTGCGCCGCTCGACCCGGACCGTGTGCGCGCTCTGGGGCTGATGATCAGCGACAGGCAGGCCGGACCCTTCGAGCTGCTCGTCGACTGGATAGCAGTCGAGACTGGCTGAGCGCCGCGGCGATGCCCGGCTAGAAGCGCGCCTTCGTCTCGACGACCAGCTGCACCGAGTCGATGTCGTCGTCGCCGTCGAGCGGGAACGCGAGGTCGATGTGCAGGACGTTGCCGAAGGCCGACCGGCTCGTTCCCAGCCTGAGGCCGATGCCGACGTCACTGAGCAATCCGAGGCTCGTGGCGCCGGTCACGTCCGTGCCCCACGTGCGGCCGGTGTCGGCGAACACGGCGCCGGCGACGTGGAACAGCCGGAACGGATACCACTTGGTGTAGTAGCGCTGCTCGAGCGTCAGCAGCGCCTTCGCGGTGCCCGCCTGGTACGCGAACGGGTAGCCGCGCAGGCCGGTGTCGCCGCCGAGCGTGAGCTGCTGGTCGTGGTCGAGCTGTTCCGTCACCGTGCCGGACAAGTCGGCGAAGAACTTGCTGCGCGCCGAGGTCTCCAGGTAGTAGCGCGCCTCGGCGCCAAGAGTGCCGTTGCGGATTTCGCCGTGCTCGTAGCGACCGGATGCCCAGGCAGACCCGAACAGCGATTGCGCATGACTCAGGTCGATGCCATTGCTCGCATATGCGGAAACGAGCACCGCGTCCGTCGCCGAACCGAATGATTCGGTCGCAAACCCGAGCCTCGCCCAGCCGTTGAAGCCGACCAGCACGTCCTCGGTGCGACGGATCTGGTCCTGGTTGACCCGCTCCTGGAACGAGTCCTGCAGCAGCTCGAATCCCACCCAGGGGTATGCGAACTTTCGATCCGCCGGCAGCGGCCCGCCGAGCGGCGCGCCCTCCACGGGCTCGAAGTCGTCCTGCTGGTAAGTGGCACCGTAGGTCCAGCGTCGCACCCAGCCATCCCGCAGCCCGGCCGACCAGCCCCCGTTGAGCTGGTAGTACTGCGCGTGCGTCTCGAACTTGCCGACCCGCTTGCCGAGTTCCCAGCGGTCGACGACGAACTCGCTCTCGGTAAGCAGCGTGCCGGCGGACCAGCGTGTGTCGAGCGCATAGAACGGCCGGTCGAGGTTGAAGTACTTCGTCGAGCCGTCGCTGGCATCGCTGTACGCGACCGCCAGGCGTGTGAAGTTCTTCAAGAGGTGCGGATCGCTGAAAGAGAGAGTCAGGGCATCGCGATCCACGTCCGATTGCCACTCCAGCTCGAGCGACTGGCCTCGCCCGAGCAGGTTCTTCTCCTGGATCTGCACGGCGTACTCGTTTTCTCCGCCCGTGCGGCTGAAGTTCACGCCAGGGTTCAGCGTCCACGTATCGCGCGTGCGTACCTCGAGATCGACGTTCCTGCCGTCGTAGGCGACGGGCACGATCTTCGCGTCGTTGAGGTAGGCATTCGCGCGCAGGTTGCGCTCGGTCTCCTGCACGACGCGGTCGCTGTAGCGGTCACCGGTCTCGAACAGCAACTGCTCGCGGATCACCGACGCGCGAGTATTCATGTGCAGCCTGTTCGCGGTCCGGTACAGCCAGCCGCTCTCGCCCTCGATGCTGAGGTCGAAGATGTCGTCCGGATGGACGGTGATCTTGCCCACGACCGCGCCACTCGCCTCGAGCTCGCTGGGGCTGGGGATCGCGGGCGACTCGCCAGCGACGGCTGCGCCTTCCTCGGCCCCATGTGCGACCCGGGCAGCGAAACATGCCGTCAGAAGAAGCAGTCCCCACGCCGCGCCACACGCCTCCCACTTCACGTGTGCGGGACCCTCACGCTAGGGAATCAGGACAGTGGAGCCGACCGTCCGCCGGCTTTCAAGGTCGCGGTGTGCCTGGGCCACGTCCTGCAATGGATAGGTCTGGCCGATCTCGATGCGAACCGCGCCGCTGCCGATGACGTCGAACAACTCGCGCGCGGCCCGCGCGAGGTCCGCCCTGCGGGCAATGTAGTGGAACAGCGTCGGCCGCGTCAGGAACAGCGAGCCGCGCCTGCTCAACTCGAGCGGCTGGAACGCGGGCGCAGGGCCCGACGCGTTGCCGTAGCTCACCATCAGGCCGAGCGGGCGCAGGCAGTCGAGCGAGGCGAAGAACGTGTCCTTGCCGATCGAGTCGTACACGACGTTCGCGCCCTTGCCGCCCGTGAGTTCGCGGACCTGCGCGGGCAGGTCGTCGCGACCGAGTATCAACGTGTGATGGCAACCGTGACCGCGCGCGAACTCGGCCTTCGCGTCACTGCCCACGACGCCGATCACGGTCGCGCCGAGGCGCCGTGCCCATTGCGCCGCGATCAGGCCGACGCCTCCGGCAGCCGCGTGGACAACCACCACGTCTCCCTTCCGGACGCGATGCGTGCGACGGAGCAGGAACTGTGCCGTGAGGCCTTTCAGCATGGCGGCAGCCGCGAGCCGGTCGCTGACCCCGTCCGGGATCGTCACCAGGCGGTCGGCGGCCATGCAGCGGTGCTGCGCATACGAACCGGCCTGCGACGAGACATAGGCAACGCGCTCGCCGACCTCCAGTCCGCGGACCCCGGGGCCGAGCGCTTCGACGACGCCCGCGCCCTCGCGGCCGAGGCCCGACGGCAGCGCATTCGGGTACAGCCCGGTGCGTTCATAGACGTCGATGAAATTGAGCCCGATGGCCGTCTGGCGGATGAGCACTTCGCCGCGACCCGGCTCGCCCGGATCGTGCGACTCCCATCGCATGACTTCGGTTCCACCGTAGGCGTGGATGCGGATGGCGTGGGACATGGGAAGTGATCAGTGACCAGCGGTTAGCGGATAGTGTAAGAGAAGAGTCACCGACGCAGTCGGCTTCATCACTAACCGCGAACCGCTGATCACTAACCGCTATCGGCAGTCCGCTTCCGCCCCCCCGAGCGGCGCCTGCGCAATCACCAGCTCCGCAACCGGCCGGCCGCCGATCAAGTGCTGCTCGATGATCCGGTCGAGGTTCGCGGGCGTGCAGTCGCGGTACCAGGTGCCATCGGGATAGACGACGGCGATTGGGCCGGCCATGCAGACCCTGAGGCAGTCCGCCCGGGTGCGCAGCACGCCCCCGATCGCGTCCTGCAGCCCCAGATCCTTCAGGCGTCGTTTCAGGTGGTCCCAGCTCTGCTCGGACTGCTCCCGAGGCGCGCACTTTCCGCGCACGCAAAGGAATATGTGCCGCTGCTGGCGGCCGATCTGCAGCTTCTGCAGCGCGGTTTCGAGGGGATCGGTCAAGCCATCACAGGGCCTGGTCGTCGGCCTCGCCGGTACGAATGCGAATGGCACGCTCCAGGTCGGAGATGAAGATCTTGCCGTCGCCGACCTTGCCGGTGCGGGCTGCGCCGATGATCGCCTCGATGACCTGGTCCACCAGCGAGTCCTTCACGGCGACCTCGATGCGGGTCTTGGGCACGAAATCCACGACGTACTCGGCGCCACGGTACAACTCGGTGTGGCCGCGTTGGCGCCCGAAGCCCTTGACCTCCGTCACCGTCATGCCGGAGACGCCAAGGTCCGACAAGGCGGCGCGCACGTCGTCCAGCTTGAAGGGTTTGATGATTGCGCTGATCAGCTTCATAGGGCTCTGGCTCCTGAACTTTTCGTCATTCTCCGGCGGAGATGGCTCCAGCCAATATG
>Ga0316616_100000966_pt1 | contig 10795 bp, 9 predicted proteins | sample OWC_Aug_M1_C1_D1_FD_207660 | JGI IMG/M metagenome (GOLD analysis project Ga0316616, IMG submission 207660) | Wetland soil microbial communities from Old Woman Creek delta, Ohio, United States - OWC_Aug_M1_C1_D1_B | ecosystem: Environmental > Terrestrial > Soil > Wetlands | place: USA: Ohio...
TCTCCGCCTGCTCCTTGTCCGAGAAGGAGATCTCGCGGACATCGTCCAGGGAGACCTCCTTGGCCCGGCCCTTCTTCCGGAGATGGTCCTTGATATGGTTGACGGAGATGCGGTAGAGCCAGGTCCCGAACTCCGACTTCCCGTGGAACCGGGGCAGGGCGAGATAGGCCTTCAGGAAGATCTCCTGGGCCAGATCGTCGGCCGCTTCCCGGTTCCGGGTGAAACTCAATGCCATGCTGAACACCTTCGGCTGGAACTTCCTGACCAACTCCTCGAAAGCCTCCGGGCTTCCTTCCTGAGCCAGTCGAACCAGCTGCTTTTCTTCCATGCGGATAATCTCACTTGTCCTCCGCACCCTATTAGACGGGGGGAGGGCCTAAAACTTCCGGGGGGCCGGTCGGTCCCCTCAATTATACAGGAATACGGACGGCCCGGAAAACGGCCGGCAAAAACGTCGGGCGGCCCGACATTTTTGTCGTCTTTATTGGAGCCGATGATTAATATCTCATTTATTATCTTATATATAGATGTTGGCACGCTCTTCGCATATAAGGTCGGCGTAAATGACTTAGGAGGTCATAAGATGAAAAAGATGTTAGCTCTCACGGTCTGCTTCCTGATCCTCGGCTTCGCCTTCGCGGCCGCCCAGGATCAAACCGCGACGAAATCCCAGGAAAAGGCCCAGGTCCAGACCGGGCTGAAGGCCAAGGGCGAGACGCAGCAGAACAAGGTCCAGGCCAAGCCGGAGTTCCGGCATCGCAACCGGATCGCCTTCGTCGATGAGAACGGCGACGGGATCAACGACCTCGCCAGGGACCACGACGGCGACGGCGTCCCGAACGGCCAGGACCCCGACTGGGCCAAGCCCGAGGACGGCACCGGCTACAAGGCGCAGAACAAGAAGGGCGGCTCGGACGCGACGCCCGCCGGCGAAGCCAAGGGAGGCTATGCCTACCAGCTCGCCCGCGACGACGACGGCGACGGCGTCCCGAACGGCCAGGACCCCGATTGGGTCAAGCCTGAGGACGGCACCGGACTCAAGGCCCAGCACAAGAACGGCCAGCCGGACGAGGCCGCGATGACCAAGGGCCAGAAGGCCGGCAAGGTCACCAAGTCCAGTTTCGGCAAGGGCTCCTTCCGGACCGGGATGCAGGGCGCCGGACGGGCCACCGGCGCCGGCGTCTGCGACGGGACCGGCCCCAACGGCACCGCCCAAAGAAAGGGCCGTCGTTAAGCACGGACCAGAAGCCTCCCCTCCGCCCTCGCGGAGGGGAGGCTTTTTTTCTTGATTGATCGGGGGATTTCCATCATGATGATCAAAAAGATGCGCCATCTGGTCCCGCTCCTGCTCGTGCTCGCGGTCGCGGCCCACGGCGGCACGGTCTACCTGTCCTTCAACCAGCATTCAACCCAGAACCTGTTCCAGACCCGCGACGCCGTGGCCGAGCAGATCTCCGCGTTCTCGCTCGCCGTCGAGCAGGAGCTCTCGGCCCTTTCCCTGCTCGCCAACGTGGAGTACTCGGCGTTCCACCAAACGGCCGGGCTGAGCTTCTTCGCGGCCGACGTCGGTCTCGACTACCTCGTTCCCGCCGGCGCCAAAAGCGCGTTCTATTTCGCCGCCGGCGCGGCGGGGGCCTTCTACAGCCGGGATTACGCAGGCTTCAGCACGTTCGGCGGCAGCCTGACCGGGGCTTTCAAGACCTACCTGGCGCCGTCCTCGATCCTGAAGATCCAAGGCCAGGGTGTTTATGCCTCTTACGCGGACAGCCTGTTCGACTTCGCCAGCTTCGTCGCCTCTCTCTCTATCGATAAGTACTTCCCGACCCGGACGACCTTGAAAGCGGACGGGGAGTACGGCTACAAGCGTTTCCTCCATCCGTTCGTGGCCGACACGACCGGCTCCCTGCCCGCGCCGGCCGGGACGATCCTCATGGGGGCGGGGCCCGGCTCGGGGTACGGATCGGGCTCCGGGAGCGGCTCGGGATCGGGCTGGGGCGGCCGCCGCTACGACGGCGGATACGGGTTCATCCCGCAGGTCGGGGCAGGAGGGGCCGACATCGGTCACGTCTCCGCGTCCGTGCTCGCGGCTCAGGGCGTCGGCGACATCCTAGGGCTGAGCGCTTCGGCGCTGAGGCAGTGGACCGTCTCCGGCGAGAATCCGTTCATGTCGATCGAGGAGTTCTACCTCGTCGCCAACCCGAGCTCCGACGCCTTCTCCTGGGAGGGCGACCAGCTCAACGGCCGGATCACGCTGAACCTTCCCTGGAACGTCGAGCTCAAGGCCGGCTACACGTATTCCGACAAGACCTATCGGGGCGTCGAGCTTCTGGATCTCGAGGGCCTCCCGACCGGGATCACCCGCAACGACGTCCGCCATCTCTTCGAGGCCCGCCTGGAGAAGGATTTCCGCCGGCTGACGGTCTTCCTGGCCTATTCCCACATCAAGAACGCATCGAACGACCCGCTCTTCGAATGGGCGAGCGGATACGTCATGGGCGGGTTCCAGTGGAACCTGCCGGCCGGGAGGAAAGGAGGACGCTCATGAGACGCGTATTTTGGCTCGTTCCCCTGCTGGCCGCGCTCGCCGCCGTCCCGGCGGCGGGACAGCCTTCCGGGCAAGCGGCCGCCGGGCACTTCTACGACGTCGACAAGGAGGTCCGCTTCGAGGGCACGGTCCGGGAGATCGTCCTCGAGCCCCGATACAAGGGCGCGGCCCCCTTCCTCGTCCTGCGGATCGAGGAAAAGGGGCTGGCCAAGATGTCCGACATCGAGGTCAGCCCATCCTGGTTCTTCGGCGACGACATCCACGCCGGCGAAAGGGTGAAAGGCGTCGGGTCCCTCTCCGAGGGCCCGGAGGGGGCGCGGACCATCATCGCCCGGGAGCTCCATCTCCGCGGCGAGACCGTCACGCTCAGGGACAAGCGCGGTTTTCCCAATTGGCAGGGCGGCCCCCGGGGCCGCCGCGGCATCAGGAGGATCGGCAGCTGGTGAAGCGCCGCAACGCCTTCCTGTTCTTCGTCCTCCCGTTCCTCGCCGTCTTGGCCTTTTTCGCGCTGGCCTCCCTTTTTCAACAAGCCGACCTGAAGAAGAGGACCGAGGCGCTCGTCCGCGAGCAGCTCTCGGCCACGGCCGGCATCCTCCAGACGACCGTCGCCCATTTCCTGGATGAGGGGAGGTCTCCGGAAGCGATCCTCGACGCCATCCTGTCGGAAAAGGACATCTACTTCGTGGCCCTTCTCGACGCGGAGAAGAACGTCCTGGCCTGGAACTCGCGCTATGAAGGTTACCTTCCCATTTCGCTCCGGGAGGCCCGGGAAGGGCAGTCGGGGATCATCGACTCGCCGGCCGGGAAGATCTTCAGCGTCCTCTCGGCCGTCGCGGCCGAGGGCGGCCGCGGCCATTTCCTCTATCTGGGATACGCCCTGACCGGAATGGAGGACATGATCGCCCGGTCGCGGCGGACGTCGCTTCTCCTGGCGGGGCTCATCCTGCTCGCGGGCGGGCTCTTTTTCCGGGGCCTCTACCGGCTCCAGTCGAACTACGTGAACAAGGCCCGCGAGGCCGAGTCCGAGCGCCTGGAGAAAGAGCGGTTCCGGGAGATCTCGGCCTTCACCTCCGGCGTCGCCCACGAGATCAAGAACCCCTTGAACAGCCTGGCCCTCGTCCTCGAGCTCCTGGACCGGAAAGTCCCCGCGGACGCGAAGGGGGACGTGAACCTCGGCAAGGCCCAGGTCCGGACGGTCGCCCGCATCGTCGACCGGTTCTCGCGGGTCGTCAAGGCCGTCGAGCCCGAGGTCGCGCCGCTCCCCCTCGACGAGGTCCTGCGGCAAGCCGTAGAGAGCCTGGCCGCCGAGGTCCCGGCCGCGCGCTCGCGTCTCGGCCTCGAGAGTGCGCCCGGGGTCCTGGTCTTCGGCGACCGCGATCTCCTCGTTCAGGCCGTCCTCAATGTCCTTAAGAACGCCGTCGAGGCCTCGCCCGAAGCGCCCGTCCGCGCGGGCGGCCGCCGGGTCGGGAAGAAGGTCGAGGTCCGGGTCCGCGACAGCGGGCCGGGCCTGACACCGGAGGTCGCCGCCCGCGTCTTCGATCCCTTCTATACGACTAAAGAGAAGGGGATGGGCATCGGCTTGTACCTGACGAAACGGATCATCGAAGCTCACGGCGGGACGATCGAGGTCCGCGCCGCGGATGGCGGCGGGACCGAATTCCGGATCGAGCTTCCCGGAGCGTGACATGAACGAGCCCCTCATCCTGGTCGTCGAAGACGATCCCGTCCAGCGCCGGCTCGTCCGGCAGAACCTCGAAGCCCGAGGTTTCGCCGTCATCGAGGCCGCGACCCGCAAGGAAGCGCTGGAGGCCGTCCTTCGCGGACCCATCGATGTGGCCGTCGTCGACTATAAGCTCGGCGACGAGACCGGCATCGACGCGATCAAGGACATGCTCGCCGCGAACCCCCTGGTGACCCCGATCATGGTCACGGCCTACGGCAACATCGAGCGGGCCGTCGAGGCCGTCCGGGCCGGGGCATACGATTACATCGTCAAGCCGCTCGATTTCGAGAAGTTCCTCCTCGTCCTCGAGAGGGCCGCGGAGCGGCAGAAGCTCCGCAAGGAGATCTCCCTCCTCCAGGACCGGTTGGAGGAGAAGTTCAGTGCCAAGAATTTCGTCTTCGCCGCGCCGCTCATGGAGGATGTCGCCCGCCTCGTCGTCAAGGCCGCCCGGAGCGAGGCGACGGTGCTCATCACCGGCGAGACGGGGACGGGAAAGGACCTGGTGGCCCGCCTGATCCACCAGGCCTCGCCGCGCGGCAAGGGCCCCTATATCGCCCTGAACATCCCGTCTCTCCCGGAAACGCTCATCGAAGCGGAGCTCTTCGGCGCCGAGAAGGGCGCTTTCACGGGCGCCCACGAGCGGAAGATCGGCAAATTCGAGGCCGCCTCGGGCGGGACGGTCTTCCTCGACGAGATCGGCGACCTCGTCCCGGAAGCCCAGGTCAAGCTCCTGCGCTTCCTCCAGGACCGGGAGTTCTACCGGCTCGGTTCGAACCAGGCGCTCCGGGCCGACGTCCGCGTCATCGCGGCGACGAACCAGGACCTCGACGCCCTGATGAAGAAGGGCAGGTTCCGGCCCGACCTCTTCTACCGGCTGAACGTCATCGCCATCACCGTACCGCCGCTCAGGAAGAGGAAAGAGGACATCCCTCTCCTCGCAGATTTTTTCGTCAAGAAATACGCCGCCCGGGAAGGCAAGAGGATCCAGGGGATCAGCCGGGAAGCCCTGGGCATACTGGTGGGCCACGCCTATCCCGGCAACGTTCGCGAGCTCGAGAATGTCGTCGAGCGGGCCGTCGTCTTCGCCGAACGGGACGTCCTCGGCGTCGCCGACCTGCCGATGGTCTTTACGGAAAGCGCCGCCGAAGACCCCGGCCCGGCCGGCGATTCCCTCCTCGGCAGGGTCCGCCGGCTCGAAATCCAGGAGATCCGGACGGCCCTTCGGGAGGCGGCCGGGGTCAAGAGCCGCGCCGCCCGGGCCTTGGGCATCACCGAGCGGATGCTGGCCTACAAGATGAAGTCCTACGGCCTCGCGGCCGGCCCGGGTAAAGGCCCCGGATCGGGCGATCCTAGCCGATCTTGACCGAGGTCTTGGCCAGGCCGCCCCGCGTCGACTGGATGGCCACCTCGGCCTCGCCCTTCGTCCCCGGCTTGACCTTGATCTTCCAGCGGACCTCTTTCTTCTCGTTCTGGCCGAGGTAACCGATGTCCTGGCGGGCCCGGGAGCCGGCGAGTTCCGCCCCGGCCGGGAGCCGCACCGAGACCGCGTCGGGCCGGACGATCTTGACCCGGTCGGCCATCTTGAGGGCCGTCGGCAGGAAGCCCTCGTTGGTGAAGACGGCCACGATCTCGAACGTGTCGGCCTCCTTCCGGACCGGCTTGACCTCGGCCGAAGCGATCTTCACCTGCGGCAGCGACTGGGCCAGGAAGAGGTTGAACAGGGCCTCTTTCTTGATCCACTCCTCGAGGAGCTCGACCGGCGGATTCTGGCCCCAGAACTTGGGGTTGAAGCCGCCGATCTCGACCTCGCCGAGGGTCGGATGGTGGGCCTTCGTCCAGGGCTTGAAGTAGCGGCCGCCGAGCTCCTCGTCGATGAAGCGCAGCCTCTCGAGGTCCGTGACCCGGCCGTCGTTGTCGTAGTCCTTGAGCCGGCCGCCGTTCCAGAGCTCGTCGCCGTACCAGACGGCGCCGTAGTAGAGGTAGCCGAAGTCGGGGGAGTGGCCGAAGAGCGGGCGCCCCTGGGGCTCGCTCGGCATCTCGAAGCCCATTTCCGCGGCCCGGGCCCGCATCTCCCGGTCGCCGCGGCCCTGGTTGGCGTAGTCCCAATACGTGTCCCCGGCGCTGGCGTAGCCCGTGATCTTCTTGCCTTGTTCGTCGAAATACTGGTAAATCTTCATGTCTTCCGGGAACATCGCTTCGCTCATCCGGCTCGTCGACGGACCGTGGAGGAGCATGGGAACGGTCGTGTCCATGGTCTGCCCGATGCTGACGTTGGGGTGCTCGAGGAGAAAGCTGAAGACGGCCCGGGTCTCCGTTTCGGAGAGAGGGTATTCGCCCGCCCCGCCCTGGGTCCAACCGCGGCCGGTCAGGTCACGGCCGGGCATCGGGCGCCAGTTCTCGAGATAGTTCCGGTGGAGGTCCAGGCCGCCGATCCCGTCCTCGTTCACCAGCCCGTCGCCGTCGTTGTCGAACCCCTCGGCCAAAACGGTATAGTCGCCCTGGCCGGGCTCCGCCCGCTTCATGAGCCGCCCCGACGGATCGGCCGGGTCGACGGTCATCGTGCCCTTGCCGGCCTCGACCTTCTTGCGGACCTGGAGGATGAACCCGTCGCCGTCGATGTCTTCGGGCGGGTCCTCGTCGAGGAGGTTGTCGCGGTCATCGTCGTAGGGCCGGACCGTGCTCCGGTTCGACTGGGCCGTGTTGAGGTAGAGCTCCGAGCCGTCGGGGTTGTTCTTGACCTTGACGTAGAGCGCCTTGGTATCGACGAGCTTCGTCAGAGCCGGGTCCTTCCCGTAGCCGCTGAGGATGTGCCAGGCGAACCAGAGGGTCGACTCGGCCGCCGTCACCTCCCCCGAATGGCGGTTGCCTTCGATGAACATGGCCGGTTTGTCGGTGTCCTTTCCGGTCGATTTGTTCGTGATCGTGATCTGCCAGATGTCGCGGCCCTCGAACGATTTGCCGACCGAGTAAAGCTCGACCAGATCGGGATAGTCGGCCGCCCACTTGCGCAGGAAGGAGATGACCTCGTCGTAGGTATGGTAGTGGAGGAAGTCCATCTCGCCCGGCGTCCTGGGCTGGATGAACGGATAACCCGACCGCGGGAAGTGGCTGATCCCATGGCGGATACCGCCAACGACGTAGGCCTTGGTCGGCCTCGGCTCAAAGCTTCCCCGCCCCCGGAACCCGGGCTCCTGGGCCGCGGCGTAGACGATGACGGCGGCCACGGCGACGCCCGCCAGAAGGGTAACGCGACGCGCTCGTTTGTTCATTCTTTCCTCCTCGTCGTCGAGTAACCGGAGGATAGCCGTAACCCGCCGCCAAGTCAACCGCCCCTTCCTGGATATAATTGCGCAAGAGATGTTCTGATGGATACCCACGAAGGCGCGGACGGCCGCGGAAGAAGGGGTTGAGGGGTATCACTGGAGCGAGCATAAAGCGGTGAAATAGCCGGCATCGGGACGGAGACGTCCGCGTCGGCTCCGGACCGGGACGGCATGAAGTTTCACCGCAGCGAGCGGAAGTGATCCCCGAAGCCCCTCCGCGGCCGGCGAACGCTGAAGTAACGAGGCCCGGGTTTAATCCGGGAAGCGGACGAGGGCGACGGCGTAACAGGCGATCGCCCGCTTCTCGCCGACGGGCCCCAATCCTTCGTTGGTCTTGCCCTTGATGCCCAACGCGCCTGCGGGAAGGCCGAGAACGGGGGCCAGCGCCGCTTTCATAGCCGCGGCGTGAGGCCCGATCTTCGGCTCCTCGGCCACGACGACCGTGTCGACGTTGACGATCTCGCCGCCGCGGGCCCGGACGAGGGCCGCCACGGCCTCGAGGAGCCGGCTGCTCCGCGCGCCCTCGTAGCGCGGGTCCGTGTCGGGAAAGCGCGTCCCGATGTCGCCCTCGCCGAGGGCCCCGAGCAGGGCGTCGATGACGGCGTGGACGAGGGCGTCGCCGTCCGAGTGCCCGAGGAGCCCCGTCTCGAAGGGTATCTCGATCCCGCCCAGGACGAGCTTGCGCCCGGCCTCGAGCCTGTGAATGTCGTATCCGAACCCGACTTTATACATCGAGAAGAGCCTCCGCGATATTCATGTCGATCGGCGTCGTGATCTTGATGTTCCTGGGGTCGCCCGCGACCGTGGTCACGGGGATCCCCAGCCTCTCGACCAGCGCCGCCTCGTCGGTCCCGTAGAACCGGTCCCGCCGGGCCGCTTCCAAGCCCTTCTTCAGGACCTCGAACCGGAACCCCTGGGGCGTTTGGGCCCGGGCCAGGAAGGTCCGGTCGACCGTCCCGGTGACGCGGCCCTCGCGGGCCTCTTTGATCGTGTCCTCGATCGGAAGGACGGGCACGGCCGCCCCGTCCACCCCGGCCACGGCGATGACCCGGCTGATGAGGTCCGCCCGGACGAGGGGCCGGGCCCCGTCGTGGACGAGGACGATCTCGGGGATTTCCCTGGCGACCAGGAGGCGGAATCCCTGCCAGACCGAGTCCTGGCGCTTCTCTCCGCCGGCCACGCTGTCGATGATCTTGGGGTACCGCATGCGGTAATGCTTCAGGCTCTGTTCCTCGGGCAGGACGAGGATGATGGCGTCGACCCCGGGATGGGTGTCGAACGTCTCCAGGGTCCATTCGAGGACGGGCTTGCCCCGGAGGTAGGCGAACTGTTTCGGCTCCCCGAAACGCTTGCCGGCCCCGGCGGCGACGACGAGGACGGCGGTCCGGATCATTTCGCCTCCCCGTTGTTGAACCGGCCGAAGATCATCTTGCCGACCGTCGTTTGGAGGACCGACGTGACCGTGATGTCGACCGTCTGGCCGATCATCCGCCTCGAGTTGTCGATGACGACCATGGTCCCGTCCTCGAGGTAGCCGACGCCCTGGTCCTTCTCCTTGCCCTCCTTGAGGATAAAGACGCTCATCGTCTCCCCGGGCAGGGCGACCGGCCGGAGCGCGTTGACCAGGTCGTTGATGTTCAGCACCTTTATGCCGTGGATCCGGGCAACCTTGTTCAGGTTGAAGTCCGTCGTGACGATCTGGCCACCCATGGCCTTGGCGCACTCGATGATCTTGGAGTCGACGTCGTGGGCCTCCGGGAAGTCCAGATCCGACAGGACGACCGCCACCTGGGACGATTTCTGGAGGTGGTCGACGACATCCAGGCCGCGGCGCCCCCGCTGCCGTTTCAGGGCGTCGGCGGAATCGGCCACGAGCTGGAGCTCCTTGAGGACGAAACGGGGCACGACGAGCGTGCCCTCGACGAAGCCGGTGTCACAGAGGTCGGCGATGCGCCCGTCGATGATGACGCTCGTGTCGAGGATCTTGTGGCTGCGGCCGGCCCGCCGCTCCTTGAACAGCGCGACGAGGTGGGCCGGCTCGAGCCACTCCGGTTTCTTCGTCCCGACGAGGAGCCCGATATAGGGCATGATGACCAGGAAGAAGATGCGGACGAACGAGGCCATCTCGACCGTGTGGACGACGGAGCCGTAGATCGCGCCGAGCAGCCAGCCGGCGAGGAGGCCGGCGGCCAGGCCCAGCCCGGCGCTCCAGAGGACCCGGAACGGGACCTTGCGGATGCGGGTCTCCAGGAACATCATCAGGGCGCCGGCCAGCAGCGCGGCCGCGGCCCCGGCCGTCGGGCCGAGCCTGAACGGCGGATAGAAGAACCCGCCGAGCGTGATGAGGCTGAGGATGAAGAGGCGGAAGATCCAAAGACCCATGGCCTTTTCCTTTATTTAATTCGCAAGGTCAGAATACGCGCTGCAAGGCCTCCCGGACCGTCTTCGCCCCGAGGCACTCGATCGCCGGCAGGTCCTTCCGGTCCAGGGCGGCCAGGTTCCCGGCCGGCAGGAGAACGGTCGCGAAGCCCAGGGCCTGGGCTTCCTTGATCCGGACGAGGGGCTGGCCGACCGAGCGGATCTCGCCGGAGAGGCCGACCTCGCCGAAGAAGGCCATGTTGGCCGGGAGGGGCATGTTCTTGAGCGACGAGACGACGGCCATGACGACGCCCAGGTCGACCGCCGGCTCCTCGATCGACATGCCCCCGGCCACGTTGAGATAGATGTCTTCGCCGGCGAAGCTGTAACCGGCCTTCTTCTCGACCAGGGCCAGGAGCATGGCCGTCCGGTAGTGGTCGAGGCCGATGGTCATGCGCCGCGGGTTGCCCGCGAAGAGCGTCGAGGAGACGAGGGCCTGTATCTCGGCGAGCAGCGGCCGCGTGCCCTTGAGCGTGCAGACCACCGCGCTGCCGGCTTCTTCGCGGGGCCGCTCGCGGAGGAAGAACGCCGAGGGGTTGAGGATGGGCTGGAGCCCGGCGGCGGTCATCTCGAAGACGGCCAGCTCCGAGACCGGCCCGAAGCGGTTCTTCATGGCCCTGAGGACGCGCTGGCTGTGGTCCCGCTCCCCCTCGAAGAGCAGGACGACGTCGACGATGTGCTCGAGCGATTTCGGGCCGGCGAGCGACCCGTCCTTGGTGATATGGCCGACGAGGAAGGCGGGGATCTGCCGGGTCTTGGCGAAGCGGAAGATCTGGTTGGCCGCCT
>Ga0316616_100000967_pt1 | contig 10792 bp, 10 predicted proteins | sample OWC_Aug_M1_C1_D1_FD_207660 | JGI IMG/M metagenome (GOLD analysis project Ga0316616, IMG submission 207660) | Wetland soil microbial communities from Old Woman Creek delta, Ohio, United States - OWC_Aug_M1_C1_D1_B | ecosystem: Environmental > Terrestrial > Soil > Wetlands | place: USA: Ohio...
CACCCACGGTACTTAGCAGCAACAAGATCAGCATGGAGGTGAAGCCGGAGGTTTCCGAGCTGGATTTCACGAATGCCTTAACCATTTCCGGTTACACCGTGCCGGCTCTTACGACGCGAAGGGTCGCCACCACGATCGAGCTGGCCGACGGGCAGAGCTTCGCCATCGCGGGCCTGCTGAAGGAAGACCTCCGCGAGATCGTGTCCAAGTTCCCCGTGCTGGGCGACATCCCCATCCTGGGCGTCCTTTTCCGGAGCACGTCCTATCAGAAGAACGAGACGGAACTGGTCATCATTGTGACGCCGCACCTGGTCAAGCCCGTCGACATGGCGAAGCAGACGCTGCCCACGGACGCTTTCGTAGAGCCCAACGACTTCGAGTTCTACCTGCTCGGGAGCATGGAAGGCCAGGGCGAGCCAACCAAATCGAAAAGCGCGGCTGCAACGCCCCGGTCGGACAAGGGCGGTCTCGAGGGGGATTTCGGACACATCGCACCCAAGTGATAAGGAGAGATCAATCATGCGAAAAACTATTGTTCTGATCGGGATCATCGCGGCGCTGTCTCTCACCATGGGCTGCGCCTGGCAGGAGAGCCGGGTTGCCATGGACTATGGCACGTCTTTTCAACTCCAGAAGTACAACCAGACGCTCAACCCGGAGGCGGAGAAGAACACGGCCCCCGTGACCGGCATGAGTGGGCAGGCTGCGCAGGCTACGGTTGACAAGCACAATAAGGGGTTCGAGAAGGAGGCATCGACCTCGACGAGCTACCAGATCAATGTCGGGTCAATGGGCAAATAAAAAAGAGAGGTTTCGGGCATGAGAAGTCAATCTTCTTCTCAAAAAGGCGCATCGGCGGTGGAGTTCGCGCTGATTCTGCCATTGCTGATAGTGATCACCTTTGGTATTATCGAATTCGGCATGCTTGTTTATAACCAACAGGTTATCACAAATGCAAGCCGGGAAGGGGCAAGGGCCGGAATTGTCGCCAGCAGTCCCAGGGTTCCCGCAACGGGGACGAATTCCATAGACTCCGTGGTTCAGAGTTATTGTGCGAATCATTTAGTTACGTTCGGTACTCAAAATAATCCAGTTACGACTGTAATCGGCTACAGCGCTACTGCACCTTTCAGCTCCGATCTCACGGTGCAAGTCAACTATCAATATTCATTTCTAGTGATTCCGAACTTCATTCCAGGCATTACCCAGTTACGAAACATGCAGGCAGTAACGGTAATGAGATATGAATAATTCATGCTTTTTTCAGGAGCAGAAATATAATGAAAACATTATTTAACATTTCTGCAAAGCTCAAGAGCGAGAATGGCGTCACGGCGGTTTATGTTGCCATCCTGCTTGTCATCTTTGTCGGGGTAGCCGCCTTTGCGATAGATATAGGATATCATAGGGTGGTACGCAGTCAACTCCAGAATGCCGCCGATGCAGCGGCACTGGCAGCATGCAATCATTTTTACGCTCGTGGCCCTGTGATAGTTGGTGCTGATCCAAATTGGGCTGCTGCGGCTGCAGAAGCTGCCAGCGCAATCACAATCAATACGGCGGATAATAATCAACTTCGAGTTGGTGTTACTTTGACCGGATGGTGGGATATCACGCAGGCTTATCCAGGCACCATGTGGAATCCAAACGCACCGAGCAGCCCGCCGAATAATCCCCCGACGGCCAATTATGGTCCGGCGGTAAACGTGACTATTACGAAATCTGCAGGTCAAAATGACGGGCCGATAGCGAGTTTTTTTGGCAGGATATTCGGTGTGCAGACGACTGACATGAGCGCAACGGCAACGGCCGTGGCTGCTTCCCCCGGTTCTGCCAGGGCTGAAACTCTCGTTCCCGTTGCCTTGGCAAAAGAGGTGGTAGTCGAGCCGAATTACACCAAATATAAATGTACAGCAGGCATTCCACCACTCGCTTATGACCCAGCCCACGTACTTACGATAGGTTCACCCTATATGTACCCAAATAGTCTGGCAGGCCAGTGGACCTCGTTTCAGCTGGATACGAATAATGTGCCGGACGTCCAGGGGCTGATCAGCAACGGAAACGCGACGACGCTTTCAACCGGCGACAATATCTGGATACAACCCGGAGTTAAAGATGCGCTGTACGATCAAACTAACCAGCCCAGCATCGAAAATTTCTACGCGGGCGACGACATCTATTTTCCATACGTCAATGCCATACTTTCCGATGTAACTCATTCACAGGTATCGATAGATGGATTTATCGGTTTTCATATCATATGCGCAGGGAAAGGTTGTGATGGCACTCCTTATGATCCCAATCCCGCACAAAATAATGAGAAGATCATTGTTGGCTGCTTCACGACAGCACCGGCTTCTGGCGGCCCCGTCGGGCCTCATTATGGCCCCCTTGACCGCTGCAGGCTTTGTCAATGAGGGTCTCATCCAAAAGAATGGGAATGTTAATCCGTGCGAAAATCAAGAAACAGCTTCTCGGGGCATGAAATCGATACTACAAGGAAGTAGATGGAACTGACGACATTGAAGGTCCGACTGGAAATAAGAGACGATTCGATCCGGCAGGAATTTACCCGGGTCGTATCGTCGGTGGAAGGCTTTGCGACATACGGACCGGGGGACTCTGGGAGTGTGGATCTGCTCATTCTACAACTCGGGGATCGTCCAGAGGAGGAAATCAAACAGGTCCAGGAGGTCATCATTGCAGGGACCGCCCGCGAAGTTTTTTTGACATCGAGAGTCCTCAAGCCCGAAATCCTGATCGAGGCGATGAGGGCGGGAGTGAAGGAGTTCTTCCCCCAGCCCGTCAACAGGGAGGAGGTCAAGCGAGCCCTTCTGAAGCTCAGGGAGCAGCAGTCGTCTCAAAAGCATCAGCAAGCAGAAGGCCCGAAGAAGCATGGCAAGATCATCAATGTGATCGGAAGCAAGGGCGGAGTGGGGACGACAACGGTGGCGGTGAATCTGGCCACGAGTCTGGCCGAGGTCGACCGCGAGAAAATGGTGGCTCTCATCGACATGAACCTGCTCTTCGGCGAGATCCCGCTGTTTCTCAGCATCGAGTCGGTCTTCGACTGGATGGAGGTGGCGAAAAACATCTCCCGCATCGACTCGACCTACCTGCTGAGCGTCATGTCCCGGCACAACACGGGCGTTCACGTTCTGCCCTCGCCGGCGAAGGTGCTTGACGAGTTCAGGGTGACCCCGCAGGTCATTGAGGCCCTGCTGGTGCAGATGCGCACCATGTTCGATTACATCGTGATCGACAGCGGTCAGGTTCTCGATGATATTTCGCGAACGATCCTGAAGCTCTCGGACAGCCTCATCATCGTGACGCTGCTCAGTCTGCCCTGCCTGATCAACGTCAAGAGGCTTATGGAGCACTTCCGTAAATTCGGCTACCCCCAGGACGAGGACATTCAGATCCTGGTCAACCGCCATCACAAGCGCTCCATGATCTCCCTGGAGGACGCGGAAAAAAGCCTGAAAAAGAAGATTTTCTGGAACATCCCGAACGACTTCCAGACGACCATGAGCGCGATCAACCAGGGCAGGCCGCTTTCCGTCATGGATTCGGCGTCTGAGATTACAGCCAGTTTCCGTGAGCTGGCGGCCATGATCACCGGCAAGGGCCAGAAGAAGAAGAGCATTCTGCCGTGGAGGTGAAAGAAATGTCATGCCCGTGAAAACGGGTATCCAAAGAAATTAAATAAGTCATTGCGAAGGAGTGAAGCAATCTTCGTTATCGGATTCTAAATCGTAGATTACCACGCCTCGCTAGGCTCGGCTCGTAAAGACTTGGATTTGCAAAGTAAATAAGCAGAGGGAGAATATATGCGGATTATTCAGGGATTGAACAACAACTCATTCATGTCCACCAACGAGTTCAATGATCTGAAGGCAAAGGTCCACGACCGCCTGGTGGAGATGCTGGACCTGTCGCTGATCGACTCGCTCGAGGAACAGACCCTCCGGCAGGAGATCCGGCGGCTGACGGCGGGCATCCTCTCCGAGGACGGCATGCGGGTGCCGCTGAATGCCGAGGAGAAGGAGCGCTTCTTCCGGGAGGTCCAGGACGAGATCCTGGGCCTGGGGCCCATCGAGCCCTTCATGCAGGACCCTTCCATCTCGGACGTCCTGGTGAACTCCTACCGGCAGGTCTACGTGGAGCGGCACGGTAAGCTCCAACTCACGGAAGCGCGCTTCAAGGACGACGCCCATCTGCGCAAGATCATCGATCGGATCGTGTCGGCCGTGGGCCGCAGGATCGACGAGTCAACCCCCATGGTGGATGCGAGGCTTCCAGACGGCTCGCGCGTCAACGCCATCATCCCGCCCCTTGCCATTGACGGACCGGCGTTATCCATCCGCCGTTTTTCTGTCGACCCACTGGAGATGGAAGACTTGATCACACTGAAAAGCATCACGGCGGAGATCGGTCAGCTCCTGAAGGGCATCGTCCAGTCGCGTCTCAACGTGCTGATCTCCGGCGGTACCGGCACGGGCAAGACGACAATGCTCAACGTCCTTTCGCGGTTCATCCCCAACGACGAGCGTATTGTGACCATCGAAGATTCGGCGGAGCTTCAGATGAAGCAGGAGCACGTGGTGCGCCTCGAGACGAGGCCGCCGAATATCGAGGGCCGCGGCGAGGTCACCCAGCGCGACCTGGTGCGCAACAGCCTGCGCATGCGCCCCGACCGCATCATCCTGGGCGAGGTCCGCGCGGGCGAAGTCGTGGACATGCTTCAGGCCATGAACACGGGACACGATGGGTCGCTCACAACGGTTCACGCCAACTCGCCGCGCGACGCCCTGCTTCGAATGGAAACGCTTGTGGCTATGGCGGGACTTTCCATCCCCAACGAGGCCGTTCGGCGCTACATCAGCTCGGCCCTGAACGTGGTCATCCACATCTCGCGCCTGATCGACGGAAGCCGAAAGGTGATGAGCCTCTCCGAAATCACGGGCATGGAGGGCAACGTCATCACCATGCAGGAGATCTTCGCCTTCGAGCAGACCGGTGTGGATTCCAACGGAAAAGTGGTGGGACGCTTCAAGATGACTGGGATATTGCCCCGGTTCGTAGAGCGCTTCAAGGCACACGGCATCCCGGTTCCCTATGATGCCTTTGACCCGCGGCGGGTCATGGAGATCTGAAATCTTCTGAACGGGAGACAGTATGGAACTTTTTCTGGCCGTATTCATCTTCATCGCCGTTGTTCTTCTGGTCGAGGGGGTTTTCCTGCTCTCCCGCTCCTGGTGGAACCCCGAGACGAGGAGAGTCAAGACGCAGCTGAGACAACTCAGTGCGGAGGCGTACGGGCAGGCGGATGTGGACCTGGTGCGCCGTCGGCTGATGAGCGATATCCCCTGGTTCAACCGCCTTCTCCTGAACATTCGACTACCGATCGTAGATCGGATCGACCGAATGGTGGTTCAGGCCAATCTACCCTACCCGGTGGGAGTTTATCTCCTGTCTTCAGGGATGCTCGCCGTACTCGGTTTCGCCGCGTCGTCCTTTGCCACGCCGTGGTTCCTGGTCAGACTGGCTGCGGCATTGATTCTCGGTCTAATACCCATCCTTTATGTTTACATGAAAAAGCAGCAGAGGGTCAATCGTTTCGAGGAGCAGCTCCCGGAGGCGATGGACATGCTGGCCCGTTCCCTCAAGGCGGGCCATGCCTTCACGGGGGGACTCCAGATGGTGGGGCAGGAGTTCCCCGACCCCGTGGGCACCGAGTTCAGCAAGACCCTTGACGAGATCAACTTCGGGGTGGCCTACGAGGATGCTCTCAAGAACCTGTCGTCCCGCATCGACAGCGACGACCTGAAGCTCTTTGTGATCTCGGTTATCATCCAGCGGACCAGCGGCGGCAACCTGGCCGAGATCCTTGAAAACATCGGCCGTCTGGTTCGGGAACGCTTCAAACTGAAAGGTCATATCAAGACACTGTCCGCGGAGGGCCGTTTGTCGGCCTATATTCTGACAGGGCTTCCGTTTTTCATCGGTTTAGCGATCTTTTTCCTAAACCCTTCTTATATAATCTTGTTGTTTACGGATCCCATCGGGCACGTAATGCTTGTTTTCGCCGGCGTCATGTTGTTAGCAGGCATCATTGTCATGAAAAAGATGGTTGATATCAAGATTTGAGGCGACGTTATGAATGAATCATTGCTTCTATCCATCCTTATATTTGCCGGACTTCTGTGTATTATCGTTGCTCTCTATTTAATACTCAAGGCACAGGCGGAAAAAAGCCGTATCGTCGAGAAGATCGAAAAAGAGGGGGAAATTAATCCCTTGAGCAGTTCGATTGACGATGCCTCAGAGTCCACAGGCGCCCTGAAAAAGTCCTTCGTCAACCTGACAACCCGGCTAGGGCAGTACTCGGCGCCGAAAGGCGAGGAGGAGCTGACTCATCGGAAGAAGAAGCTGCTTGTAGCGGGATATCGCAAGCCCAATGCCCCCATCGTTTTTTACGGTCTCAAAATCATGCTGGCTGTCGTACTGCCGTCGGCCGTTTTCATCGTGCTCATGCTTCTCGGCGTTCCCGTCCGGAAGATGGCCATGCTGGTGCTGCTCCTTACGCTGGCCCTCGTCGGGTTCTACGTACCGGATATGTGGGTCCGGCTGGCCATTGCCAGGCGTCAGGAAAAGATTACGGACGGATTCCCCGACGCGCTTGACATGATGGTAGTCTGCGTCGAGGCCGGGATGGGGTTGGACCAGGCAATCAAACGGGTCTCCGACGAGATGAAATTGAATTACAGGATCATCAGCGAAGAGTTCGGCCTCATGAACCTGGAGCTGCGGGCAGGTCGCTCCCGCCAGGATGCCATGCGCAACCTGGCAGCCAGGACCGATGTGGAGGACGTGAAAAGTCTCGTCACGCTCCTGATCCAGACGGACAGGTTCGGCACCAGCATCGCCCAGGCGCTGCGGGTCCACTCGGACTCGATGAGGACGAAGCGGCGCCAGAGAGCAGAAGAGAGGGCGATGAAACTGCCTGTCAAGCTTCTTTTCCCATTGCTCCTGTTTATTTTCCCATCCTTATTTGTCGCGGTAATCGGACCGGGCGCCATCCAGATCTACCGGGTGCTCATAAAAGGGGGGGGCTGATCGCAATTGGTTGCACGCAACGGATTTATCCAAACATACCAGGAGAGGCCAAATGAGAGACAATCGTAGATTCCTGAAATCCGTGTCCACGGTGACGCTGCTGGTCTTCTTCTACATGACGGTCTCGAGCTGCTCCATGTTCAATTCGAGCTGGGCCAATCTCAAGTTCTGGTCAAAGAACAAGCAGACCGCCATGGACGAAAAGGACGTGAACCGCTTCGTCGCCAAGATCCGCATCCGGCCCGGCAACCCCGAGTCTCACTACCTGCTCGCCTGCTACCACCAGGAGCGGGGGAAGCACCGGGAAGCAATCTCGGAATTTGCCAAGGTTCTCTTCATCGACTCCTCCCACGTGAAGGCATACAACGGCAAGGGGGTCTCCCATGACCGGCTCGGGGAATACGAACAAGCCGAAGAGAGCTACCGGCTTGCGCTCTCCCTGGACCCGAAGCTCGATTACGTGTGGAACAACCTGGGGTATTCCTACGTGCTGCGGGGCGAGTTTGCCGAGGCCGTTGTCGCGTTCCGCAAGGCCCTCGACCTGAACGAGAAAGAGGGAAGGATCCGCAACAACCTGGCCATGGCCTATGCCATGGCGGGGGACTATGAGAAGGCCTCCCGCGAGTTCGAGCAGGCGGGCGGTGCCGACAGGAGCTACCCGCATCTCAAGATGGCGTCGGTCTACTACGAGAAGGCCATGTTCCCGCAGGCCATTGACAGCTACCGGGCCGCCCTTGCCCTGAACCCCTCCTCCGATGCCGCAAAACGGGGCTTGGAGGCCTCGGTTGGGCTTCTTCAGATCGCCGAGGCGGCTGCTGCTCACAATGTAATGGAACAAAAGCGGGCGCTGCTGGAAGAAGACCTTACCGATCCGGTCATTGCCGGCGTGGTCGCTTCCGCGCAGAAGGACGAGACGAGCGCCCTGGAGAACTACCAGACGGCTGTCCGGCTCTACGAGAAGGGGGCCTTCCAGGAGGCCAAGAAGCATTTTACCCTCGCCGTTGCGGATAACCCATCCCTCGCAAGCGCCCGGAAGGGGTTGATTGCTTCGGAGGCCCTGGCTAGGATCTCCGAGGCGTCCTCCGTCCGCAAGGAGCCCGTTGACACGCTGAAAGAAATGGCCTCCGGTACGACGCACAGGGGCAGGACGATCGGGATCGAGGTCTCGAACGGCAACGGCGCCACGCATATGGCGAGGGATATCGCGGAATATCTCAGGGCAAAGGGATTTAAAGTGGTGCGACTTACCAACGCCGACAAATTCAACCATGCCGAGGGGAGCATCGTTTACGAGAAAGAATACGAGGAGTTGGCTGGCCAGATTGCCGGGGCAATCCCTCACATCACGGATGTCAAGCAGACGGGCAAACTGGACCGGCCGAACGTGAAGGTGAAGGTCATCGTGGGGAAGGACATGGTGCCCCACCGCGGGGAGTTCAGGATTCAGAAAAATTAAGGATACCTCCCGACCCTCTCCTGAAAGAGGAATGGGGATTATTCACCCTCACCTCAATCCTCTCCCCTCAAGGGAGAGGAAGATCAAGGAAAAGGGTTTTCATAGGGAGAGGGAAGTAATCGGTTAAGGGTTTAGAGATTTAGGGAAAATCCCCCCTTTCCCCCTTTTTCAAAGGGGGGTATAGTTTGCCCTGTCATGCCGGACCTGATCCAGCATCCAGTCTTTACATGGATTCCCGCCTTCGCGGGAATGACACATGATGATCTATGAAACTGGCACTCAGGAGTTACAATGACCCATTCATCGAGACGAATTCTATTCCTTGCGGCCCTGCTGTGCGCTATCTGGGCGCTGTCCGGCTGCTCCTGGTGGAACAAGGACCAGGGGCCCATGGAGAGCACCGGTTACAAGAAGATGATGGAGCTGCAGAAACAGAAGAACGCAGCGATGAGCAAGGAGCCCGATATCTCGAAAAAGCTCGGCGAGCCGGACGCTGAGGAGATGGAGCGGCTGGGGGACCAGTACATCCGGCAGGGGAATATGAACATGGCCTTCGTCTACTACGACAAGGCCGTCCGGATGGACCCGAAGCGAAGCAGCGCGCATTACAAAATGGGACGGCTCTACCTGTCCAAGGGGATGAACGACGAGGCAGCGGGTGAATTCGAGGCCATCCTGAAGGACTTCCCCAAGTATGCCCTGGCCTACGAGGGCAAGGGGCAGGTAGCCCTCGCAAAGGGCAACCCGGATGCGGCCATGGGCTACTTCAAGGAGGCCATCTCGCTGAATCCGGAACTATGGCAGGCCTACTCGTACATGGGCATCATCAGCGATCGCCAGAAGCAGTATAAGGAGGCCATCGGATACTATCACAAGGCCATCGCCATCAACCCCAAGTCCGGGGCGCTCTTCAACAACCTGGGCATGTCCTATTATCTTGCCGGCGAGAACGACAAGGCCCTGCAAGCCTTCATCACGGCAGCGAAGCTTGATCCCCAGGACAAAAAAATTTACAACAACATGGGCCTTGCCCTCGGAAAGCTCGGCCGTTACGACGAGGCCCTCGACGCGTTTAAGAAGGCGGAAGACGAGGCGTCGGCCTACAACAACCTCGGCTGCATCTATCTGGCGCAGAAGAAATACCGTGAGGCCTCCGCGGCGTTTCAGAAGGCGGTCGAACTGAACCCGAAATACTACGAGAAGGCCAAAGAGAACATGAAGGTCGCCGAGGCGTCGCTGAAGAAGGAAGAGGCGGCGCAGCAGTAACGAAGGGGATTTTCCCCCTCACCCTGACCCTCTCCCGCCCAGGGGAGAGGGAGAACATGGTAAGAGTTCATTTCCTCTCCCCCCTTTTGTAATTGCGAGCCAGGGACCCCGTCTGGGGACGGGGTTATCGATAAAAGAAACAGACGACGAAATATCTAAAATGAGTCATTGCGAACGGAGTGAAGCAATCTTCGTTATTGGATTCTAAATCGTAGATTACCACGCCTCACGAGGTTCGGCTCGTAATGACCCATTGTTTTTGAACTGTTTCTTGGGCGCCCCGGACCCCGAGTTCGTACGGGGTTATCAATGAAATAAACAGCCCGTACAAATCCTCCCCAACCCTTCTTACAAAAGGGGGGGTATAATCTGCGATGTCATGCCGGGCTTGAACCGGCATCCAGAGTATTTTCATGGATTCCCGCCTTCGCGGGAATGACCAATTTTGACGGTTTGTCGCCGATTCGGTGAGCGACGATGGTCGAGTACGGCTTGCTCGCATCCAAGGCATCCGATTTCCTGGGCGATTTCTTCTGGCAGATGAAAATTCTCCTGGGCTCGATGCCTCTGTGGCAGATGATCGGTGCCGGCGTCATCCTTGTCGCGCTTCTTCACTGGCTCCTCAAAAGTCGTTGATCTTTCCCGCCATATGAAATAAACACTTGTGAAACCCGATTTCACGCGTTCCCGCGGGTGAGCCGGCAGAGAGTGAGCATATGGCGGCGGATGTCCAGGTAATTTTCTTGAAATTCCTCAAAAAACTCTGCTCCTTGTGCGGTATGGCCCTGGAGAAGCGTCCCGCCGTGCAGGCATTCCTTGCCGTCCTGATTCCTCTTTCTTTGTTTATCTGTCTTGTTTTCGTAGCCCTCTCTCCCCTCAGGAGCGGTCCTCTGCAAGTTCTGTTATGGATTGCATTCCTGGCAAGCGTTGTCATTGCATTCAAAACGG
>Ga0316616_100000968_pt1 | contig 10790 bp, 7 predicted proteins | sample OWC_Aug_M1_C1_D1_FD_207660 | JGI IMG/M metagenome (GOLD analysis project Ga0316616, IMG submission 207660) | Wetland soil microbial communities from Old Woman Creek delta, Ohio, United States - OWC_Aug_M1_C1_D1_B | ecosystem: Environmental > Terrestrial > Soil > Wetlands | place: USA: Ohio...
CGCGGCGAGCGGCGCCCTGACCATGCTCGCCTATGCCCGCGCGGTGCACCTCGTCTGCGAGACGCTCGAGGTCAGCCCCGCGCTCGCATCCGAGCTGCGCAAAAGCGCCGTGACCCTCCACGAAAACTGCAAAGTCAAGGAAATCAACGGCCGGGACGGCGTCGAGGGGATCGTCATGGACGATGGCTCGCGGCTCTCGGTCCAGGGGGTGTTCATCGAGCTCGGCGCCAAGGGGGTGATGGAGCTCGCCGGCCTGCTCGGGGTTCAGCTCGACGACGAGATGAAACACATCCGGACGAATAAGAAGATGGAGACCAGCGTGCCCGGCATCTACGCGGCCGGCGACATCACCGGCCCGCCCTGGCAGGTGGCCAAGGCCGTGGGCGAAGGCTGCATCGCCGGCCTGGAAGCCGCCGGATACGCCAAGAAAAAGGAGAGGGAGTCCGCGGCGCCGTAATGATGTGAAGCCGAACAGGTTCGCCGTTCGGCGAAAGGTCCACACGGGCCTTATGGGTTCTGGCCGGAACCTCCCGCCAGTCGCGCACGCAGGGCTTCGAGGGCCTTGGCGGCCGCCTCCGCGTGGGGGGTCTTGCCTTCGGCCAATTTGGACAGGAACTCCTCGGAGCGGGCGGAGCCGATGGCGCCGAGGGCGGTCACGGCCGCGCCGACGATGGCCGCATCGTCCGCCGCGGCGGATTTGCGGATGCGCTGCAGCAGCCCCTTTTTGTGGCCTGCTGCGCGCTGGGCGGTCTCCAGCACCGCCGCCTCGGCGGCTTCGGGTTCGTGGAAGCTCCGCATGCTGCCGACGGCCCGGAGCAGCTGAGCCGCCTTGCGCGAGTGCCGTGCGGCCAGTTCCTTCTCCTCGGGGGGCTCCGCGCGCATGCGGCTCAGGAGCTTGTCCATCGATTCCTTGGTCAGAGGGGAGAGCTCGCCCAAGGCATTGACGGCGCGCCATCGGATTCTCTCGTCGGCGTCGTCCAGCGCCTTGATGGCGAGGCGCTCCGCATCGGGAGTTTTCAGCGCGACGAGGGTGTTCAGGGCCTCGTCCCGCACCCGTGCGTGGGTGTGGCCGAAGAGCTTGCGGGCGAGGTCGATGTCGCCGTCGCCCTTGGCGATGTGCCGCAGCAGCATCAAGGCGTTGCGTTTCAGATACCATTTCCGGATCGGGTCCTCGAGCGTCGTGAGCACCCACTCGCGGGCCAAGTCCCCTCTCTGCACGAGGGCGGCCATGGCGGCCTTGCGCGCGCCCTTGTCCTCGCTGTCGGAGAGGACCTTGCAGAGGATTTCGATCCCGAAGCCGCCCAGCGGCGCCAGCAGGGCCTCGATGGCCGTGCGCCGCGCCTCGTCGGCTTTTTCGTAGGCGAGCTCGAGCTCGCGGGTGCGGTCCTCGAAAATGAACTGGAGGGCATCGGGCCCCGTTTCGGCCTCTGCCTGGAGCAGCCCCTTCTCCGCGCCCTTTTTCACCGCCTGCACGATCTGAAGGACGACCGGCACCTCCCCCTGCTCCACCAGGTTCGGGATGACGCGCCGGAAGCATTTCAGCGTGGCGGTCGCATCGCCGGGGGTGCGCGGCCGCAGGAGGCGTTCGAGATAGGCCCGCAGATGGCCGGCCACGTCCCGGGCCATCTTCTGGGTGTTCACCAGGTATTGCACATCGGCCGGCAGCTCGTCGAAGGCCAGCACGCCGTTGGCATAAAGCTCTTCCAAAAACCGCTGCGCCCCGCGCACGTCCGCAAGCACCAGGCGGCGGGACACCCACTTCAAAATCCGCTTCACCCCGGCAAACCGCCGCTGGATGGAAGGGTTGACCGGGTCCTTTCCGCCGATCTCGCGCAGCCGGTTGAGCTCCTGGAAAATGTAGCGCGACGTCGGCAGCAGGGTCTCCATGGGGAAGGCCTCGATGATGACCTTTTCGATGTCTTCTTCCTGGATGTTCTTGACGTGTCGGGCGATGACATAGCAGTTGATGATGAGGTCCTTGAGGAACTCCGGGTGCTTGAGCGGGCGCAGAATGTCCTGGATGATCTGCAGCTTCATCCGCTTGATGGCCTCATCCGATTCCCCCTGGAACATCGGGAGCACCTTCAAGTCCTTGGCCAGGCGCTGGATGGCCATTTCCACCCGCCAAGGCAGGTTTTTCTCGAGGACGATGATGTCGTCCATGAAGACCAGGGAGATGTCGCTGATCCCCCGCTGCACCAGGGCTTTGGTCAGCAGCTCCCCGACCTTGGCGTTGGCACCGTGATCGGCGGCGGGGTCGCTCATCACGTTCACGAAGCCGTCGAAATGCTCCGCCGAAATGCTTTTCCTGATGGCGAAGCTGACGAGCCCCTTGCGGCTGAAATACTCCCGCAGCTTGGGGACGAAGAGCTCCGCCATGCCGGCCCCCACCAGGGTGCGCACGTTGACGGGCTCGTCCAGGATGCCGGTGATCAGGACGTCTGATTTTTCGCGGGTTTCCTGGCTGGTGATCATGATTTCCGCGGAATCATTCAGGCATTTTCGGAAGGCTTCATAAAGGCCGCGCTTGGCATTCTGGGAGCCGGGGTGGTCCGGGGAATAATAGCCGGTCCGCAGCATGGCCTTGGTGAGGTCCATGACGAAATCGCCGGCGGGTTTGATGCGCTCGCGCTCCGCCGGGGTGAGGTCTTTTTTTTCGCGGCCGGCCGGAGCGGCCGGCTCCGGCCCCTGGGTTTCGCGGGAGGCCTCCGCCTGGGCCACGGCGGAGCGGATCCAGTCCATGGACAATTCAGGGGACGACCCGGTTGCCTGCTTGGGTTCAGGGCACCTTTGAGGGGTCGCCGCCGAAGCGCTGGGTGTGCCGGCCGGCTGGGCCGCCGGAGAAGTTGCCGCTGATGGCGTGATTTTTTCGATCGGAGCAAGGGACGGGACGCCGCCACCCGAACGCGCGGTACCCGGCGGGTCCGAAGGGTTGCCGTCGGCGGCGGGTGCGATGCCCAGCTCCTGCTCCAGGTCCCGGATGGCCGCCGCCTCGTCGCCGACTAGGCCGAGCAGCATCCCGGCGACTTTTTTTGTGTCCGCGGCAGCCTGACGGTCCGTCGCTTCGAGCACCTCCGCTTCGACTGAAATACGCCGGTTTGTCTCCGGCAGAACGAGCGCCAGCCTCAGCCGGGTCTGCACCGACAGCGGCATTTCGGTGGGGATGAAAATACGGCCGGTTTTCAGCTGGCGATAATGCGCCAGGGCTTGGTCGATGGAACGGTAGCGCAGCTTTAAAGATGTGGCCGTCAACGCCGCCTCGCAGAGAAAAAGCATTTTTGCTTCGTCAACTCGATCTAGTATATCGGAGAAGCCATGCGAAGTCAAAAAAACCGAGGCCCCGGCGGCTGGCTGCAGCGGTTTCCCGGGAAGACAAAAAGTCAAAAAAATGACGCACTTGGCATTCAAACCCGAGCCGCAGCCATCGACCGGGTCCGCCGGCCGGCCTGCAACTGCCGCGAACCGGTTGATTCTGCCGACCCCTGCCTGTCAAAACAACTCGTGGCATGTTTTCTGCATTATCCATGCTTTGGAAGAAGGAATAGAACATCACGGGAGAAAGATTCGCGATGAAAGCCTCGAGCGGCGAAAGTGAGCCTCTGTCGCCAAAAGCCGCAGTCCCTTCTTCCCCGCCCCAGCAGCCGCCTGCCGGCAAACCAGATGAACCGAAACCGAATTCCTCCGAGAAGAAGTACTACAACCTTTTTCTAAACGCCGCCGACATCGTCGCGGTGATCGATCTGGACGCCAACCTGGTAGACATCAACCTAAAGGTCGAAGCGGAGCTGGGGGTCTCACGGGAAGAGTTGATCGGGCGAAACCTGACGGCCCCACGGTTGTTGACCCAGGAATCGGCGGACCGCATCCGGCTTCATCTCAGGGAGATTGCCGAAAGCAGGGCCCAGGCCGTTTTTGAAATCAACGCACGCGCGATGGACGGCACACTGGTGCCCTTCGAGGTCAACGCCGTGCCGATCAGGGAGGGCGGTGTCGTCAAGGCCGTTCAGGCCAACCTCCGCAATATCCGCGACCGGCATCAAAAAGAGCAGGCCCTGCGCAACAGCGAGGAAACCACCCGGGTGTTGTTGAACGCGGCCTCCAATGCCGCCTTCCTGATCGATACCGGGGGGATCGTTCTGGCCGTCAACGAGCAGGCTCTCAGCCGGATGGGAAAGACGGCCGCCGAGATGGTGGGAAAACCGCTCGCCGGTTTCCTGCCGCCGGAGTTGGGGAAGGCCAGGAGGCAGCGGGGGCTTGAAGTCATTCGCACGGGGCGGCCCCTGCGCTTCGAGGACGAGTGGGACGGTCGGACGTACTCCAGCTCCATCCACCCGATTCACGACGAGAAGGGCCGCGTCCTCAAGCTTGCCATTTACAGCAAGGACATCACCGAAGAAAAGGAATCCGAGGAGGAGCGCAAAAAACTGACGAAGCAGCTTCAGCAGGCCCAGAAAATGGAGGCCATCGGCACCCTGGCCGGCGGCATCGCCCACGACTTCAACAACCTGCTGATGGCGATCCAGGGCAATGTGTCGCTGGCGCTGTTCGACATGGAGCCGTCCCACCCGCAGCACCGGATTCTTGCGAACATCGAAAAGCTGGTGCGAAGCGGCGCGGACCTGACCTCGAAGCTGCTGGGCTATGCCCGCAAGGGCAAGTACGAATCGCGTCCCATGGGGTTGAACGATTTGGTGCGGGAGACCTCCGAAACCTTCGGGCGGATGCGCAAGGACATCTCCATATTCCGGGACCTGTCGGAGGACCTCAAAAACGTCATCGCCGACAAAGGGCAGATCGAGCAGGTGCTGCTCAACCTCTTCGTGAACGCGGCGGACGCCATGCCGGCGGGCGGCAAGCTCATCCTGAAAACCCGCAACGTGACCCATCAGGACATCCCAGCCAAGGGTTACACGATCAAACCCGGCGGCTACGTCATGCTGACCGTCACCGACACGGGCGTCGGGATGGACAAAGAGGTCATCACGCGCATCTTCGACCCGTTTTTCACCACCAAGAAGATGGGCCGCGGCACCGGCCTGGGGCTGGCCTCCGCCTACGGCATCGTCAAGAGCCACAACGGCTACATCGATGTCACCTCTGAAAAGGACCAGGGTTCCGTGTTTTACATCTATCTGCCGGCTTCCGAGCAGCGGCCGCACGCGGTTCCGGAGCCCAGCCGAAGGCCGGAGGGCGGCATCGGCACGATCCTGCTGGTGGATGACGAGGAGAGCGTCATGGAGGTCACGGCCCAGATGATCGAGCGGTTGGGCTACACGGTCATAAAGGCCCATAGCGGCCGCGAAGCCATCGAACGCTTCCGGGAAAACTCCGATCGCGTGAGCCTGGTGATCCTGGACATGATCATGCCGGAAATGGGCGGCGGCGAGGTCTTCGACGAGCTGAAACGGATCAGCCGCAATGTGAAAGTGCTGCTCGCCAGCGGCTTCAGCCTGCAGGGCCAGGCCCGCGAGATCATGAATCGCGGCTGCGTCGGTTTCATCCAGAAACCCTTCACCATGGAGGATTTGTCATTTAAGCTCAGATCCGTTTTGCCTCCGGTTTAGGCTGCCGGCCGGCCCAACCTTTCTTTTCGCACTTTCTATTGTCTTGCCCCCGCCCCGTCGTTACATTGAGCTGAAAATTTTCGGCCGCCGTCGGCATTCCACCCGCGACACCTGCGGGCCCGGCCGGCAGCGCTGCATGTTGGATGATTACCCGTGGATGAACTCCAGGTGCCGGGTGGATCCGTCGGCGGTCATAGCCCGGCGTGAGGCATAAAGGGTTCAAGCAAACGCCGGATGGTCAACTTCTGTCGGGCTTATGGAAATCTGGGAGACACTCGCCAAACTCGTCCTGCTTCTTTCCGCCGCCTTCGTGCTCGGCGTGGGGGCCCGGCGCCTCAAGCAGAGCGCCATCATCGGCTATCTGCTCGCCGGCACCATTCTCGGCTCGGCCCTGTTCGACCGGGAGGCCCTCGCCCACTGGGGGGAGCTGGGGGTGGCGCTGCTGCTGTTCAGCATCGGCTTGGAGTTTTCCTTCGGGCGGCTCAAACGCATGGGGTCCGTGGTGCTGCTGGGTGGGGTGATGCAGGTGGGGGTCACCCTGGCGCTGTTCGCTTTTATTTTTTCCTCACGGGGCTCCGTCGGTGCGGGCGTCGCCTGGGGGGAGATAGTGGCGGTGAGCTCGACGGCCATCGTCCTCAGGACCCTCATGGACCGGTCCGAAATCGACTCGGTCTCGGGAAGGGCTGCTTTGGGCATCCTGCTCGTCCAGGACATCGCGGTGGTGCCGATGGTGCTCGCTCTCACCGTGGTGAGCCACGGCGGCAGCGCACCGGAGGTCGCCCTGCAGATCGGCAAGACCATCGGCGCGGCCGGCGGGATGGTGGTCGTGTTCTACGGGTTGTTCTACCACCTCATCCCGCGGCTGCTGACAGGCCGGGGGATGTTCGCCGACCGGGAGCTGGTGGTGCTGCTGGCCATCATCCTGGCCTTCGGTTCGGCCTGGGCGGCGCACTCCTTGGGGCTGTCGCCGGCGCTGGGGGCTTTCCTGGCGGGGATGCTGCTGGCCGAGTCCCCCTTTGCTTCTCAGATTCGCGCGGACGTCGGCTCCCTGCGCACCCTGTTTGTGACCTTGTTTTTCACGTCCGTGGGGATGCTGGCCGACCCGAATTGGTTTCTGGCCAACTGGCAGGAAGTGCTCGCCTGGCTCGGGGTGGTCTTTGGCGGAAAGGCCCTCATCATCTTCGGCATCGGCGTGGCGCTCAAAATGAGCCCGGCCTACGCGCTGGCCACCGGGATCACCCTGGCCCAGATCGGGGAGTTCTCTTTCGTGCTGGCAACCGAGGCCAAGAACGGCGGATTGATCGACGACCACATTTTCTCACTCGCGGTGTCGGTGACGATCCTCTCCATGTTCCTATCCCCCTACATGGTCGCCTTCGCGCGGCCGGCCGCCCGCAGGATCGTCGGGCTGTTTTCACCGCCGGGACGCCCGACCGTTGGGGAGAAAGAGACCGTCCCTCCTGCACGGACGAGAGGCGTGTTCATCGTCGGCTTCGGGCCGGCAGGACGCAAGGTGGCGCGGGCGTTGCTTGAGAAGGGTATCACCCCAAACGTGGTCGAACTCAACCCCCGCTCCGTCAAGGCGGCGCTGCGAATGGGGCTGAAGGTTCACTTGGGGGATGCCTCCAACGCCGACATCATCGCCCACGCCGGCATTCACGGCGCCTGCGTGATTGTGGTGACGGTGCCGGACCCGCGCTCGGCCAAACGAATCCTCCAGAACATCCAAGCGTTGTCCCCGGGCTCCAGCGCGATCGTCCGCAGCCGCTACCATATTGCCACGCGTGAGCTGTGGGAGCTGGGGGCCGCTTTCGCAGTCGATGAAGAGAACGTGGTCGGGCGCGAGCTTGCGCGGCAGGTGATCGATTTTTTACAGGACTCCGACCCGGCCGACACCGAGTGCGCACTGTCGCCGGATAAATGAATGTTCGAAGGGACTAAAAAGGCGGGGCCTGAGTGCCAGGCCCCGCCGACAGTTAGTTTGATCCGAGGCTATTTGGCCGGTTTTGCCTTTGCAGGAAGAAATCGCATGAATGGGCGCTTGGCGCTGAGAATCAAGCCTGCAACCATGCACCCCAAAACAGTCAGAGCAACCGGCCAGGGGTTGAAAGGAGCCGAATCGGTCGATGCTGTTTCGATAAAACACCCGGCACCGCCGCCGCTGCCGCCGCTGCTTCCGCTGCCGCCACTTCCCACATCCGTATTCGAACAGGGGACAATCACATCGCCGACTTCGGCACACACCGAGTTCGAGAAATAGCTTTCGTTTCCTTCGGTGTCATAGGCCGTTACCGCAAAATAATAGCGAGCGCCTTTTTCAAGACCGGTGACGGTGAAGGCCGGGTTGCTGGGGTTGGTAAGTTCACCCGTGGTGATATAACCGAAAAGATTATATGGGGGGCCCGACGTGCCCATATTGAAATACACGCCATATCCCTCCAGATCGGATTCCTGGTTGGAATCCCATGCCAGCGTCACATCGGCGGCAGATGCCAGGTCGGCGGCCAGCAAAACAATCAGAAAAAACAGTCCGGCGCCCAAAAATCTGAAAGCGGCATTTAAGGTCTTTTTCTGATTCATCGATCGATAGCTGAGCAGGGAATGAAAAAGATGCTGGCACGGCACGGCTGCTGCGAAAAAAGCTAAAAACATGGTCTGCACCTCCGGAATCGAGATTGGAGAGGAAAGACCTCCGTTCGACTCCGAAGGTTCCCCTCATCGACGCCTACGAGGTTAGCTGATGGGCTAGGGCCGATAAGGTTACCCTTCGTCAGCAGACGATTAGCCCCAAAAAAATGGGTCCCCCGTTTCCGGCAAAACCGGAATTAGGCAATATGAAAGTATGCTATTCGATTTGTTGGCGATTGTCAACAGAAGCGAGCCCGGTTTTTTCGGCAAAGCGGCCCGAAGCGGCGAGAATCAGGCATGCGTTTCCGGTAAAGGGGCGGCGCTGCAAGCCTCGGAGTGCCCCTTGATCTGGTCGAGCATCTGCACGGTGAGCCGGTGCAAGCGTTTGGGCACCCCGACCAAATGCCCCAGGGCCAGCAGCGGCCCCTTGAATGTCTCAACACTCTCCAAAAGCACCCCGTCGGCAAGTTCCCGGAAGCGCCAGGTGTGCACGGCTCGAATGCCGAGCCGCTCGCCCTCCCAGACGACCTCCCGGCCCGGATCGCAGCTGACCACCCGCGGTTCCACCCGCACCGGGAAGATGATGGGCTTGACCACGAACGTGAAGCATGCGCCACCCGTCAGTGCCTCCCCCTCAACGAACCGGCAGCTGTTGCAGGCGGTGTTCCACTCCTTCCATTCGTCCAGATGCGAAAACACCCGCCAGACGACCGGCAGCGGTGCGCGGATGTGGACTTCGGCTTGGATGATCATGTTAATCTTTTAACGAGGCTTGCCATTGCCCTTCGAATTCATATGGTGTAATCATAATACCGGGCCGCCTGTCTGCAACCGGAGCCTGCGATGGCCGCCGGACGCGGCGGCGGCTCCTCACCTTCCCTCCCACGCTTCCAAGGGGGATGTTTAACGACGCGTCGGTCGTCCGGCCGGCCGGTCAGCCCGTCGACCGGTGGAGCGATCAAACATGGTTTTGTAGCCGGTTGATCGGACGACGGGCGGCCGAATTCCAATCAAAATGAAGGAGGTATTTATGGCTGCGAAAAAGATTCTCATGCTGGTGGGGGACTTCGTCGAGGACTACGAGGTGATGGTTCCTTTCCAAGCCCTTTCGGCCGTCGGGCACACGGTGCACGCTGTCTGTCCCGGCAAGAAGGCGGGAGACATCGTGCGCACGGCGATACACGATTTCGAAGGCGACCAGACTTACAGTGAAAAACGCGGCCACAACTTCACCCTCAATGCCGCCTTCGACGAGGTGAAGGCTGAGGGCTACGACGCCCTGGTGATTCCGGGCGGCCGGGCCCCGGAATACATCCGCCTGAACCCCAAGGTCATCGATATCGTCAAGCATTTTGCAGGGGCCGGCAAGCCCATCGCCAGCATCTGCCACGGCGCCCAGGTGCTGGCGGCGGCCGGAGTCCTGAAAGGGAAAAAATGCTCGGCCTACCCGGCCGTCGGCCCCGATGTCAGGGGCTCGGGCGGCGAGTACATGGACATCGCCGTGGACCAGGCCTTCCGGGACGGCAACCTGGTGACCGCACCCGCCTGGCCGGCGCACCCCCAGTGGATCGCCCTTTTCCTGCAAGCGCTCGGGACCAAAATAACGCTGTGACATTTTTCTCCCCTTGCCCGCGCGGCAAGGGGAGAAAAATTGATGAGTGTTAAGCCGCCCGGTGATCAAAACCGAATGGAATCCGCCTGCGCAAAGATCGCCGACCTGATCATCCGTCAGCCGCCCTGTGTGGCCCTCACGGGGGCCGGCATATCGGCCGAGAGCGGGATCCCGACCTTCCGGTCCAAGGGCGGGCTCTGGGAGAAGTTCGACCCGACGGTATACGCCTCGATCGAGATGTTCCGCAAAGACCCCTCCAAGTACTGGAGCATCCGGGGGGATTTTATCCGCAATTACGACGCCTACCAGCCCAATGCGGGCCACGCCACTCTGGCCGAACTGGAAAACATGGGACTTTTGAGGCACGTGATCACCCAAAACATCGACGGCCTGCACCGCAGGGCCGGCAGCCGCAGCGTGACCGAGATCCACGGCAGCCTGAGGGATATTTTCTGCACGCGCTGCGGCAGAGAGTACCTTGCCCCGAGCATCCCCGCGGGCATGCCGCCCCTTTGCGAGTGCGGCGGTGTGCTCAAACCCAACACCGTGCTCTTCGGCGAGTCCCTGCCGCCCCAGGCCTTGGAAACCGCCTGGCGGGAGGCCGGCGCCTGCCGGGTCATGCTGGTGATCGGCACCTCGGCCGTGGTGCAGCCGGCGGCGTCCCTGCCATACGTGGCCAAAGAGCACGGCGCCACGCTGGTCGAGGTCAACATCGAGAGGGCCTTTGCCGGCTCGGACCATTTCCTCGAGGGCAAGGCAGGAACAGTGCTCCCCGAGCTCCTCTCGGCGATTAAAAAATTTAACCTACAGGGTCAAAGCACACTGTGAAAGGAGGACCGCTCGAATGCCCACGGTGAGGCTGGAAGATCATGGGCCGATTGCCGTTGTGCGATTGACCAACGGTGCTACCAACCCTATCGGAAAGCAGCTTCTAGAGGAACTGGGCGCCGCGATCGCCGATATGGGGGATCGGCGCAAAGGCCTGG
>Ga0316616_100000969_pt1 | contig 10782 bp, 11 predicted proteins | sample OWC_Aug_M1_C1_D1_FD_207660 | JGI IMG/M metagenome (GOLD analysis project Ga0316616, IMG submission 207660) | Wetland soil microbial communities from Old Woman Creek delta, Ohio, United States - OWC_Aug_M1_C1_D1_B | ecosystem: Environmental > Terrestrial > Soil > Wetlands | place: USA: Ohio...
CAGCTCGGCGCAGCTCGGCGCAGCTCGGCGCAGCTCGGCGCAGCTCGGCGCAGCTCGGCGCAGCTCGGCGCAGCTCGGCGCAGCTCGGCGCAGCTCGGCGCAGCTCGGCGCAGCTCGGCGCAGCTCGGCGCAGCTCGATTACCTTCAGCGTCAAATCGAGCCGACTTAACCACGACGATCCGCGTTCCGGCAGTTCAAGCATCGAAACATTGAAATTTGCAAGTGTTATGCCAGGCTCAAAACATGGCTTCCCGCTGGCGTCGAGCACCCGCACCACGGGCTCGTCGTTGGCATCAAGTTCGACATGCAAGCGGCTCACGACATGGGGCAAGCCGAGCTTCGCATTACCGTCTGTCCATAAAGCTTTGACAAATTTTCCGAAACTTCAGCCTTGTGTTTTTCACAAATAAAGGAAATTCAAAATGGTAAAATTTGCACAATGTGCGGCGATTGCCGCAGTTTTCACGTTCGGGTGCTCTGGAAAAAATATGAATGGGCCCCAAGACGAGGCGTCCGCGAAAAAATATGAAGGGGCCCCAATTGCCTGCCCTTCTAGTCCGCGAACGCTAGTTAGCTGCGGAAGTGAGCAGTTCACCGACATTTGGGCAGAATCTCTCGGTAGGTGGCAAAATGTTCTAGTGTGCCAGGTCGGGTCTTTAACTCGGCAGGCTGACATTTGGGGACTTACGCCAGAATGCTCGGTTAGTGAAAACCCGGCCGAGTTCAAGCTATCAACGGAAATTGTCAACGGAAAAATTGTGTCAGAAAATATGAACTTGCTGTCTGACACTTGCCGAGTTCAAGCTGCCATGCGGGTAGTGGCAATGTGGATAGTCGGCATGGAAAATTCTGACGACTTTGAGCTTCCAGGGCGAGAGACAGAGATTGCCGTAATGCACAGGTCGATTCTTGACGACGGAACTTGCCAATTGGAAATTACTCAGTATGATGCGGACTGGTTCAACGAAGCCGCGAAAAAATATGAATGGGCCCCTTGACGGGCAGGAGTTTGAAAAAATATGAATGGGCCCCAAGCACACCTTTGCAACTTTATCTTGAGCCTTTCAGGAGAAAGAACGGTTGTCGTTTCTTTTTCAGAAAAGGTATCAGTTTCTGTATTCTTAAAAGCCTTCGCCTATTGGGAAAACTTCAGGGAGGTTTTTTCTCCTCCTAGAAGCTACGACAAAGACACCGTGCGCATGCACATTGTTGCAAAAGACGAGCCAGACATGTCTGTTGAGGAATTTAAACAGATATGCCGGGTGTGTGAAGCTATAGAATTTTCAGTAACAAGATCAGATAGCGGCAGAGTGCTAAACTGAAAAAATATGAATGGGCCCCTTGACGGGCAGGAGTTTGAAAAAATATGAATGGGCCCCAAAAAAGGCAATCTGTTTTGTATTTCACCGACGGGCATGTCGGAACTGGGCATATCGCAACTTGGTGTTCGATAAACAAAGCTCTGGAGGGGGCAGTGTCGATCACATATGCATACGGGCATTGTGGTTTCGGGCACTTTAGCAACGCACAACAGCTTCAGAACGAACGCGAAATGCGAACTTCTTTCAGGGAGCTTTCTCCGAAGTTGGTCATTGTCGACCAGACGTTACGTGGATTTTATGAAATGTTCGGGCCAACTAAACTCGACATTTGGGTTTTGGTCAGAGCAACCACAAGGGCGTGGTTTGTTGAAAACGTGCTCAGCGTGCTTCATCGTTTCCCGAACGCGAAGTTGATCGCAACTGAGCCTTGCGTAACCTTTGAGGAGATTGACGCTAACGTAAACCCAATCGTACTTTGGAACAAAGATGACCTTCTGCCACGCGATGAGCTTCGCAAAAAATTCGGCGTGCCCACAGGCTGGATCGGCGCAGTCATACATTCCGGGGCGCCAGGCGAGTTCGATGAATTATTCGACATGCCTGAAGCACAGGAGCACTTGGCCGATTGCGATTGGATCGTTAAATTGAACGGCCATGACCTGTCGAACCCTGCCCGAACCTGCGGGGCGCGCTACCTGTCTGGCGCAACCAGTATCGTCTGCGCTGCCGGCTACAATGCCTTCTGGGAGGCCCATTGGCTCGGGTACGCAGACAGGTGCCTGTTCGTCCCGCTGACCGGCGTACGGGTCATTCCGGAGCAGGAAATTAGGCTCGAAAAGACGCCATCCCGCTTCTTTATGCGCGAGAATGGCGCATACCAGCTGGCAGAAAAAATCCACCTGAAGCTTGCGCAGCTCGACGCAATGTGACACGTTTGCTGAGCCGAATGCGCCTTTGCCGAGGCTTGTTTTCGGTGCGCACTGGAATGCGCAAGCTGGTTATCACAGAACTCCTTTTGGATTTGATTGGACTCTGGACGCCCCTTGGTTAATACCTTGGGGCGTTTTACTGTGCGCTGGACAAAGAAAAAGCCCGAATCAGAACAACATGTCCCGATCCGGGCCTCATCTAGGCGTCACACCTCTAGCGTATTAACCTCGGCGTCGTCAAGCTGGTCCGTCGGTTCTTTGTCGGCCGGGTCGAGCAGCCCCTTTCTGCTCTTGTTTCGTGCCCTAACCCGCTCGGTGTTCCCCGATATCCGGGCCTTGTCCGCAGTAATGTCCCGCTGAAGCTCCTTGAACCTGCCCTCTCTTGCTGCGTCTGTCGGGTCTAGCTCGCCGTGGACTGCCCACAGACGGATGCGGTCCTCGGCCGCTTCAAACTCCTCAGGGTTGAGTTCGCAGCCCATGAAATGACGGCCCAGCATCAGGCACGCTAGCCCGGTTGTCCCCCTCCCCATCGTTGGGTCATAGACTCGGGAGCCCTCCCGAGTGAAGTGGTCCACGATCTGGAGCATCAGATCGAGCGGCTTGCCGGTTTTGTGCTTGCCTGCGCCCCTTAGGCATTTGGCCTCGAAAAGTCCAAAATTGCCAGGTCCGCTGAACGTCTCCTCGCCCCCTTCAGCGAGGACAATCAGCACAAATTCAACCATGCAGGGCGGCCTCCCTTTGACGATGCTCGGCGACGACCAACGAACCCAAGGGATTGTTCGCACAATTCGACAGCTGTGCCTCCCTAGCGCTTCTCGCCAACTTCCTAACGACACATCGTCCGAAAATATGACGCTGTATCCCGACGCGCATGCGCACGCCGATGCTATGTATTCCTGAAGCTCAGGCGCGATTGACGAGAACCCGAAATCATTTTTGGCGAAAACTCCGCCTACCTGAGAAACAGCCGAACTGTGGGTATGTTCGCTGAACGGAGGGTCGCATACCACATGATCCGTTCCGGAAGGATTTATATCAAGGCAACTTCGTTTATTTAGCAGATACATCCGATACTCCAAAAGACTCCGGTGTTTGAACTGAATACGCTACGCATGTTCTGCCAAATGTCGCAGACATTGTAGCTGGCGAGACTTCTTTAATTTCCCCCGATTCCACCAATGTGCGCAGGGCCCGTTTGATTGCAAACGTAGGACCAAGCCTGTCTGTCTTGAAGCATGACATGTTAAAGCAGACTTTCAACAGGTATGACATTGGTACTAACTTGGCGTTGTGCAGGTTTTCAAATCCCTTTATTGCGCTGCCTAGCTCTGCGCAGCTTGAGGTTAACATTAGCCCAATCTTCTTGCGTATTGATGTGAGCTGTTGTTCGTCGTTTGAGTCGGCGACGATATCACCTCCGTCGAATCTGGCTGTGATTCGCTTTACCTCCCATTTCTCAAGCTTAATGGCCCACCTCGCGTCACTCTCGTTTATCTGCGGGAGAATTGGATTTCTTCCGACGGCAATTAGGGCTGCTAACTTAAGCGACTTTAGGTGCGCTCTGTTCCAAAGCTGTGACCTAACGGCATCAGACGTGCCCATGGCTGCGTTTATCCTGTCATCACAGTACTGGTTGAATTTCCTGAACAGCAGGTCGGCTTCGTAGCTCAGAGTTACGTTAGTCACACTCTCAGATTTAGAGTTAGCAAGCGCCGTTGCAGCTATGTTGGTCAGTTTGCTAGCCAACGTATCTGGGAACTTCATCGCTAAGTGCAACTCATTCAAAGGCGGTCTGCTTCTTTGAGTTTCGATGATTAGGAATCTCGGGATTAGGCCGTCAGCAACCATAGATTGCGTCAAAGCCCCGTAAAATATCTCTGGTGTGGATTCGCCCATCCAGGTGAAGGACGGTGAAATCATAGGCTGGATGTTTTTGTCCTTGTCCGAGTAAATTGTACTTTCTACAATTTTACCGTGCCCTGACGCAGCATACAAGTTAAGCGCCATTCTGTGCATACCGGACAACGACGCGGAGGCGTTAGGGCGCTGCATCTCCTGAAGTTTTTTGCCAATTTCGCCGCAGTACGATAGGAAACATGGCGAAACTTGCGCCAAGTACCTGTTTAATGCCTGCGGCGAGCTGATTTCCGAAGGCCCGAAGAAACATTTCGCTTGCGGTAGAACTGACGTAACGGCTTTGTAAACAGAACCTATCCCTAGGTTGATAGCGTCCTTGCCAATCCCAGTTTTACCAATGATGAATACGTACTGATTTAATCCCGTTCCAGATACGTTCCAACTTCTGCCGCAGATTCCCGCCATAACACCAATTGCGGTTGCCAGTGCCACTTCTTGATTCGGCCTAGGTGCGGCGTCAAAAATGTATTTGGCAAGCTCGCCCACAACTCCATCGGGAAGTTCTAATTCAATTTCTGCCTTTTCGGGCTTGCTGTCAATTAAAACAGGAGTTGCTTGATAGTTAAGCTTGACCGAAGCGGCCAAGTCGATTGCTGGCATTTTTTGGTCGAACGCCCTATCGAGCATCGGCAACACATATCTGTCAGCCTTGGCTTTATCTCGCTGACCAAGGCCAGACTCAAGGAACATTCTGTGGATCTGAGATTTCGAGTCTGAGAAGAACCCTAGAATGTTTATAATTGCCAGATCAGCTTCGCTCTGAGACTGATAGTATTTCTGCCAATTTCCTGCCCACAGATCCATGAATTTTTGACCATTGGCCGCCGTCGACGCCGAGTCGAAAACGCGCTCGTCGTCCGTTGCGTGGCAGTCGGTGTAATTTGCGTTCAGATAGGCAGCCTTCTTAGGCTTGAGATACTCAACCAGCGATGTGACAACATCCTGGCACTGTGTGATAGGTACATTGCGATACGGGTTTTCCGTAATCGTCATGTACCGCTCACGATCATACAACTCGACCTTGAAGCGCTGATCACGCACACCTGCGCCTATGGCCGCCTTGGCGATCAGATGCAGACCGTTGCCGCTAGGGCTGAATTCTGCGTACGTGTTCACCCTATTGAAAATCTGCTGCTGGAAGGCGAAGGCTTCCTGTGAATCTGTTGAGTCAAGGTCTATGAACGTGAACGGATCATTTGCTGTTAAGACAAACCCAATGCCGTCGGCATTGGTTCGTCGAGCTGCCTGAACAGCAATTTCATAGTTCGACCAGTCGGAAGGCTCCGTCACTGAGGCGGGCACGCCTGTCTTCGGGTTGAACGGGATTTTGGTCGCCTTCCCGTCCCTATTCAAGTACCGCCAAATTACCCATTGCGGGTACGGCTTCAGCTCAGTCAGCATCCGTCAAACACTCCAATGTGGGCAGCAATTTATCTAGCTGTCGGCTGGTCGGGTTTGAGATTTTGCGCAGCGCGAACGCGCTCAGCCATTGGCGCGAAACCCCGGCTTCGGCTGCTATCTCCCCCTGCGAATATCCGCGCCCTAGTGCTAGGGCGAGCAGCTTGCGCGCCTTTTCTGCCGATGTCGACGGGTCCATGCGGCCCTGTTTAGGCGAGCTGCTTCAGGTTGTCAAAAGTTATTGACTATGGCTGCGACCGACGGTAGAACTGCCCCATGACGGACGATGAATTGGCACTAGTCATGCTGTGGAATAGCCAGCAACATCACCTCGCCTCTGCCAAAGACGCAGAGGCTGAAACTCGTCGAAAGGTGGCTTCCGACGTATTTAAGGGTGCGAAAAAGGGGGTATTGCCGTTGACCGAAGGTTGGTCAATTTCGTTGGAAGTCCCCGAAAACTTTTCAATTGACAAGGATAAGTTTTCAGAGCTGATGGACGTTGCGTCGGCAGAGCAGGTTTCAGAAATCTTGAAATTCATCAGGATGGTGCCTGACATCAAACCTGGAGCTTTCAAAAAGGCGCCTGAAGACATTAAGCGGTTGTTTTCGGAAATTGTCACTGTAAAAGACGGCATGCCCAAGTTAACTCTGAAGCCGCCGAAGGCATAACTAGGTTCAGCCATGTCTAAACTAGTTAAGGCGAAATCGTTGGCTGCGCATAATGGAACTAAACTGTTGGTGTATGGTCCGCCTGGTACGGCCAAAACACCGATCATCGCTACGGCGCCTAGGCCAGTAATATTGTCGGCAGAGACTGGACGCCGATCCATGTTTGCATTTCCCGACAACATAATGGCATGGGAGGCCAACAATGCGGCTCAGTTGAACGAGTTCTTAGCTTGGTCAACAAAAAGCGGCGAAATTAAAAACTACGACACGATTTGCATTGACAGCATGTCGCAAGTTGGCGAGCATTACCTGAAGGCCGCTAACTTGAAAACAACTCACGGTCTTCAAGCTCACGGGTTTATGCTCGAAGACACAAAGAAATTTTTTGACACGTTCAACCAGATGTTGGGAAAGAACGTGTACTTTATTGCCAAGCTTAGCTATAAGGAGCTTGGCGAGACTTCCAAGCGAGTTCCAAACTTTCCTGGAAATGCACTGGCCGCGTACATTCCGCACGAGGTTGACGAGTGCTATTATGCTGACAGGGTGTATGTTCCAGGCGGGCCGATGCACCCTGTGTTAGCATGGCAAACTTTTGCAACGCCAGATACGCATGCCCGATCGCGAAATGCGCACATCGTTGCTCCGTTTGAGCAGCCGAATTTGGCTGCCCTTTTCAACAAAATAGAGGTAGGATCACGAACATGAGTTTTGCAAAATTCACCGCACCGATCACTTTGGCCGACGTAGGTTCCCTTTCCGACATTGGGAAAGGCTTCCCGGCAGGAGAGCATCCGGTCCTGTTCACCAAGGCTGAGATCGGCGCAACGTCAAAGGACGCAAATAGCGGTAAGGTTACGCTTACCGGACGAATTTTGGACGGAGAATTCAAAGGTGTAGAGGGAGTACTCAGTTTCAATTGCTTCCACCAATCGGCGAAGGCTTCTGAAATCGGAAAGCGCGACTTGTACAAGATTGCTGTCTGCGCAGGTTTGCCGTTGGGTGCTCCGTTGTCTGACTTGAATGTCCTTGGCCAACGACCCGTGAAGATTACTATGGCCGTTCAGGTTGATCCTGAGACCGGCGGGCCATCTTTGAAGGGCTACACTGAGTTTCGCGGCGTAACCGCCTTCGATGGAACAAAGCCCTATCTTGGGGACGCACAGGGCGCAGCTCAGCCTTCCCAGGGCGCAGCTCAGCCTGCGCAGGGTGGATGGGGCGGCGCAGCTCAGCCTTCCCAGGGCGCAGCTCAGCCTGCGCAGGGTGGATGGGGCGGCGCAGCTCAGCCTTCCCAGGGTGGATGGGGCGGCTGACCCTCACAGGATAGACGGTGTGTAAACAAATGTAGATACAAAAGGCGCATGGACAACCGTGCGCCTTTTGTGTTGGTGCCTGAGCTAACATGGACATTTCATATGAAAATATGCGGTCAATTGAAAAGTCAATCGCAGCCAAGATTGACGAGTACATAACTACCGAATTCTCAGAGGACTTCAGAGACCATCTTGGCGCGTCTGAAATAGGGCGAGAGTGCGAACGCGAAATCTTCTATAAGTTCAGGTGGTTCAACGAACCAAACTACAAAAAGGTAGACCCTGATACAGGTGAAGTAGAAGACCATACCGCAAGAATGAAGCGACTGTTTCAGCGGGGACATTGCGAAGAGGACCGCCTTGTGTCTTACCTAAGAGGCATAGGCGCAACGGTTCATGAAGTTAATCCTGAAACCGGAGAACAGTGGCGAGTGTCCGGATTAGTGGGCGGACATTTCGGCGGAAGTTTGGACGGAATTGCTGTACTTCCTGAGTCGGTGACAGGGTTATCGTTTCCGCTGCCAGTTTTGCTGGAGTTCAAGACGTACGGCACCAAAAGCTTCAAGAGATTAGAGAAGCTAGGCTTAGACCAGACTAAGCCTGAACACGTTACGCAGATGAGCGTTTACGGCTGGTTTTACCAGTTGCAATATTCTGTATACATGGCCATACAGAAAGACGACGACACACTAAAGGTTTTGTTTAGGAAATTGGATCCAAATCGAGGATTGGCCGCTGTTGAGAAGGCCACCCGAGTAGTTTTGGCGCAAAACCCTCCTGACAGGATTCGGGAAGATCCGTCGTACTATAAGTGCAAGTTCTGTGACCACAAGCGAACTTGCCACGAAACGGGCCTGCCGACCCTTAAAAATTGTCGTAGTTGCCAATACGGTCGACCCATGCCCGGTCCAACTTGGGTGTGCGGCCAAAATAACCAGGTGATACCTCGCGAAGTGCTATTGCAAGGTTGCGATTGGTGGGAGCCTCTTAAGTGAAACATCCTCGCGACTATCAGATAGAAGCGGTCAATCGTACGCTAGATTTCCTATCACTCAGGTCCGGCAACCCTTTAATAGGGTTGCCTACCGGAACAGGAAAAGCGTTGGTCATTGCAGGTCTAATATACCGAGTTATGCAACACAATCCCTATCGACGTGTGGTCATGCTGACTCATGTAAGGGAGCTAGTTCTGCAAAACTACGAGGAGCTACTTGAAGTTTGGCCTCAAGCCCCAGTTGGTCTTCACAGTGACGGACTGAAGCGAAGAGATTGCGCAGAGCCGATAATCTTCGGTTCAGTACAGAGCTACGTTTCAACAATAAAGAAAGTGCCGACAGCATTCGGACACAGGGACTTGCTTATTGTAGACGAAGCCCATCTCATTCCGCCTAGCGAAGAGGGTCTGTATCAGCAAGCAATAGCTAGTATGCCTGGCGTTAGAATTGTTGGCATGACGGCAACCCCGTTTAGAATGAAACACGGGCTGCTTACCGAAGGCGGAGTGTTTGAGGACTTCAGCTTTAACATGACAGGTCGTGACGAATTTAACTGGTTCATTCGTCAAGGCTATCTAGCTCCGCTTGTGCCTAAAGGGACAAGGACTAAAATTGATTTAAGCTCAGTCAGAGTAACTGCCGGCGAATTCAACTCAAAGGACTTGCAGGAGGCATCTAACAAAGAGCTAATAACAATCGGTGCGGTTAAAGAGATGCTGGAGCTTGCAGGCGATAGGGCTAAGTGGTTGATATTCGCCAGCGGCATTGCCCATGTTGAAAGCGTCGTTGAGATTCTAGATAAGTTCGGGGTATCGTCTGTTTTCTCACACTCCAAGGTTAGTAAATCGGAAAACGACGCAGCCGTGTCGGCTTTCAAAACTGACCCTTCGATCCGAGCCATGGTGAACGCAGACCGGCTAACAACAGGGTTCAACGCTCCAATGATTGACATGATCGCCTTCCTGAGGGCGACCATGAGTTCAAGCCTGCACGTACAGATGCTAGGGCGCGGGACTAGGCCGTTCCCAGGCAAGCGAGATTGCCTGGTGCTCGATTTCGCTGGCAACGTGCCTCGACTTGGCCCGATCAACGATCCTGTTCTGCCCAGGAAACCTGGCGAGCGCGGAGCGGCACAGCCAGCCCCTGCGAAGTATTGCGATGCGTGCGGCTTCCTAAACCACGCCTCAGCTCGACTGTGCGTAGCGTGCGAAGCCGAGTTTCAGATGAAAGTCAAGTTTAAAACTCAAGCCGGCGAAGCTGACATTGTTAGTGGCCTGAACCAAGAAGAGCTTGAAGAGACTTGGGAAGTGTCCAACGTGTTCTATGCCAAACACGTTGGGAAGACCAACATACCTTCACTACGAGTAACTTACAGCGGCAGAAACGGAACTGCATCTGAGTTTGTATTTTTTGAACACAAGGGCTTCATGCGAACCAAAGCTATGTCTTGGTGGTTCCACAGGTCGCAAGAGGCCCCGCCGGCATCGGTCGACGAGTGCCTAGCTAGAAGCGCTTCGCTTCCAAATCCGAAGACAATAAGAATCCTAAAGTCGTCAACGTCAAAGTACCCACAGGTGACCCATGTCCAATTCTAAGAAATCTCAAAATAGCACGGTAAGTCGACTGCTCCAGATCCTGAAGCAGTTCAAAGCGCTCGGCTTCAACGGGCAGCTGTACATTGAAGCTGAGTTTGGCGTATGGGGCTCCCATAAGAACGGACAGCTGGTTTTTGCCAGGTTCCCAGACATCGGCGTGAGTTGCCGAATCGTGTCCTTCTCTCAATTTGAAAACACAGTGTCGGCGGTCAGCAAGTGCCCTGAGGTTAAGTTTGTCTTAGACAGTGGTACTTTGCGAATTGAAGCCCCCGGAATGGTGACTAAAATTGCAGCCCACCCCCACGTTCCTGGTGACACCGCTTTTCAGTTTCTAACGGGTTTGCCCGACGCGACACTTAGCAACATCGTTCAACTGGCTAAGTTTGGACTTAAGAGCAAAATCAGCAAGCTTTACGCATCATCAGGCACAGCTTTTGTTGTTGACGATGACGGCGGTATGTTCGTTCAAAGTCCATTTGTTGGAACGCCAACCGTGGTTATGGACACCAACACAGTAAGCAAGCTGAGCAAAGTGTCCTCGCCACCTGTGGGCATTGCGTTGAATTCGAGAAGCCCTTTTGCGTTCATTTTGTTTTCCGGCGAATTCGATATCGCTGTCGGCTGCATTGCTTTGGACCAAAGCA
>Ga0316616_100000970_pt1 | contig 10781 bp, 6 predicted proteins | sample OWC_Aug_M1_C1_D1_FD_207660 | JGI IMG/M metagenome (GOLD analysis project Ga0316616, IMG submission 207660) | Wetland soil microbial communities from Old Woman Creek delta, Ohio, United States - OWC_Aug_M1_C1_D1_B | ecosystem: Environmental > Terrestrial > Soil > Wetlands | place: USA: Ohio...
TGAACCATGTCAGTCGGAGCTTACGCAGAAGGGTCGGTGGTCGCGCGGAGGGGTCAACCCCGACCCTTCATCGTCAGCCCCGACTGACATCGTCAGTTCCGACTGACGTTCGTCAGTTCCGACCGACGTTCGTCAGTTCCGACCGAGATCGTCAGTTCCGACCCCTCGACTTCGCTCGGGGTCGCCCCGCGCATCGTCGAGGGGCGACTATCTTTGCACCCGTCCGCTCGCATCGCCCTTCGCCAGCGCATCCACCTCTGCCACCGACACGCGGTTGAAGTCGCCGGGAATCGTCTGCTTCAGGGCGCTCGCGGCGACACCGAAGCGGAGCGCCTCCTCGGGCGTCCGGCCGGTGACGAGGCCGTAGATCAGGCCGGCAGCGAAGCTGTCGCCGCCGCCGATGCGATCGACCAGGCGCACGGTGTAGTGCTGGCTGTGGTAGAAGGCGCCGGCCCGCGCGTCCCAGAGCGCCGCGCTCCAGCCGTTGTCGCTCGCCGACAGGCTCTCGCGCAGCGTGATGGCCACCATCGCCGGCCCCAGTTCGTTCGTGAGCCGCTCGGCCACCTGGCGGTACCCCGCCAGGTTCAGCTGCCCGCTGGTGACGTCGGTGTCGGGCACGTGCAGGCCGAGCACCGACTGCATGTCCTCTTCGTTGGCGACAACGACGTCGACCGACGCCATCAGCGGACGCATCGTGGCCTGCGCCTCGGCCTCGGTCCAGAGTTTCCTGCGGTAGTTGAGATCCACGCTGACCTTCGCGCCGGCCGCCTTCGCGGCCAGGACCGCCTCGCGGGTGCACGCCGCCGCGTTCGGCCCGAGCGCCGGCGTGATGCCGGTCACGTGGAACCAGGCCGCGCCGCCGAACACCGCCGCCCAGTCCACCGTGCCCGGCTGCATCTCGGAGATGGCGGCGTGCGCGCGGTCGTAGATGACCGTGGACGCGCGCTGGCTGGCACCGGCCTCGGCGTAGTAGATGCCGATGCGCTTTCCACCCCGCTGGACGAAGTCGGTGCGGACACCTTCCGCGCGGACGGCGCGGACGGCGGCTTCGCCGACCGCGTGCGCCGGCAGCCGCGTCACGAAATGGCTCTCGAGGCCGAAGTGGGCCAGGCTGACCGCCACGTTCGCCTCGCCGCCGCCGAACGTGGCGCCGAGGACGGGCGACTGGAAGAACCGCTCGAACCCGGGCGGGCTGAGCCTGAGCATGATCTCGCCGAAGGTCACGACTTTGGGCACGGACATTCCCTCCAGACAGCAGGCAGCGGGCAGCGGATCACGGATGCTCTAGCAGGCAGCGGATCACGGATACCCCAGCAGACAGCGGATCGCGGATGCCCCAACGGGCAGCGGATCACCCGGGACGCCGATCCGCTGACAGCTGCTGCATCCGTGGTCCGCTGCCGGCTGGCAGCTTCTACTTCCGTGCTGCTTCGACGTTCGCGACGATCTTCCGCGCGTTCGCCGTGATGACGCCGTAGTCGGCGGCGGCAATCGCCTTCGCGTCGAGCAGCGCCGTCCCCACGCCGACCGCCACCGCCCCCGCGGCAATCCACTCGCCGGCGTTGTCGAGCGACACGCCGCCGGTCGGCATCAGCTTCACCTGCGGCAGCGGCCCGCGCACGTCCTTGAAGAACCCTGGCCCCAGCGCCGTCGCCGGGAACACCTTCACGACGTCGGCGCCAGCCTCCCACGCCGCCAGGATCTCGGTCGGCGTGAAGCAGCCGGGCATCGCCGCGACGTCGTACCGGTGGCACAGCTCGATCACCTCGGGCCTGAACACCGGCCCGACGATGAACCGGGCCCCGGCGAGGATCGCGAGCCGCGCGGTTTCCGGATCGAGGATCGTCCCCGCGCCGAGCAGGAACCCCTTCGGCAGCGTCGGCGCGAGCTGGCCGATCAGGTCGATGGCGCCGGGCACGGTCATCGTGACCTCGAGCGCCCTGACGCCGCCTTCGCCGAGCGCGTCCACGACGGCCCGCAGCTTCTCGGGCTCCTTCATCCGGATGACCGCGACGACGCCGCATTCCTCGATGGTCTGGACGGTCCACACCCGTGACATGCGTTCTCCTCCGCCAGCCTGAAGCCTGAAGCCCGAAGCCTGAAGCCCTCTACCTTCCCATCCACCCCCCGTCCACCACCAGCACGTGGCCGTTGAGGTAGTCGGACGCCTTCGACGCCAGAAACACCACGGGACCGGCCAGGTCCGAGGGCTCGCCCCAGCGCCCCGCCGGGATCCGGTCGGTGATCGCCTTGTTGCGGACCGGGTCCTCCTGCAGCGGCCGCGTGTTCTCGGTCCGCATGTAGCCCGGCGCAATCGCGTTCACGTTGACACCGCTGCCCGCCCACTCGTTGGCGAGCGCCTTGGTGAGCTGCATCACGCCGCCCTTCGCCGCCGCGTAGGACGGCACCAGGATCCCGCCCTGGAAGGACAGCAGCGACGCGATGTTGACGATCTTGCCGTGGTGCCGCTCCAGCATCCTCGCCCCGGCGGCCCGGCACAGCCGGAACACCGCGGTGAGGTTGATCTCCATCACCTCGTCCCAGTCGAGATCCGGGTGCTCGGCCGCGGGCGCGCGGCGGATGATGCCGGCGTTGTTCACGAGGATGTCGAGCTTGCCCATCGCCGCGATCGCCTGGTCCACCAGTCCGATTGCGGCGGCGCGGTCCATCAGGTCGGCGACGAGGCTGATGGTGCGGACGTTCGTCTTCTCGCGGATGGCGCGTTCGGTCTCGCCCGAGGCGCACCGGTCGTGCAGGACCACATCGGCGCCAGCCTCGGCCAGCGCGAGCGCCATCGCCGCGCCGAGGCCGCGCGACGACCCGGTGACCAGCGCCACCTCCCCGTCCAGCCTGAACATGTTCTCACCCATGGCCTGCCTCTGCGCTGCCCTCGTTCTACTTCGCCTTGCCCGCCTCGAGTCCCGACTTCATCCCGGCGAATTCGGGCTGGACGTTGACGACGCCGAACTGGCGATCGACGCCCTCGCGCTCGGCCGCCATCATCCACAGGAATCCGATCCGGAACCCGGGCGCCGCGACGTTCGGGTGATAGCCGCGCGGCATGATGACCACGTCACCCTCGTGGACAATGGTCGCCAGCTCGGGCTCCGCGCCGTTGGTGTAGACGAGCTGCACGCCGAACGCCGGCGCCGGCATCGCGACGTAGAGATACGCCTCCTCCAGCATCACCGCGTGCTCGTGCGGCGGCCACGACGTCCAGTGCCCCGGGTCGCTGAAGGTGACACCGGCGACGATCCGACCGGCCTGGACGTTCTTCGCGAGCAGCAGGTTGATCTCGCGCATCGAGTTCTCGCCGCCGGTCCGGAAATGCAGCCCGCTGTCCCGCCGGACGTCGTCGAACCTCACGAACTGCAGCGGGTACGCATGGTCCACGTGAGCGGAGAGCTCGGCAAGATCGCAGCCGGCCCCGCGTGGCGAGACCTCGAAGGTCGTGTCGCGCGGGATGTAGATGGCGTCGTACGGCGCCATCTCGAATCGCTGGCCGTCAACCGCCACCGTCGCCTCGCCACCGAGGCAGACGAGGCCCGTCTCGTGCGTGCCTGGATCGACGCGCACCGCGGCCTCCGACGGGTCGAGAATGATGCGGCCGTAGTGGAGGTGCCGGGCGGCCGTCGTTCCCGGCTCAACGCTGCGGGTCCGCCCCTTCAGGCGGGCCGTGTTGCGGACGATGCATGTGCGGGGATCGATGATGGGGAGGCTCATGGGTTCCTTCTGGACAGTCCACATCGATCCCATAGCCTACTCTCGGCGTCTACCGAGGGCAAGGCCGAAGTGTGCGCGGCGAGGCGGCCTGTCGGCCGATCACGTTGATAATCTTCCGGATCCGGTCTCCTTGAACCTGACGTCCGTGCCTCACACGGACCGGCGTCATGGTAGAAGATACGGCAAATGGTCGGACCAATCGCAGCGCTGCTCGACGTCAAACCAGGGCTCTCTCCACCCGGCCCCGACGGCCGGACCCGGCGGACGGAATACCAACCGCTCGGGGCGGGTCTAAGACAGGGTCCCTGGTACGCGTGTGCGACGAGCCGGCCGAAACACGGGCGCCGGGCCGTCGTATTTGAACTGATTGCAGGGACTTCCTGGAACAGACCGCCATGCCGAACACCCGGAGATTCACCCGCCGGCGCCCTTGGGCGCGCGTCTCCACCCGGCTGATTCGCCTCGCCCGCGCGCTGGCCCCTCTCGCGCTGCTCGCGCTGCTGCCGATCGCGGTTCCCGGGCTGCTCGCCGACTCCGCCGGTCCGGCCCGGCGGCAGGGTGCGCCGCAGGCGCCGGCGCAGGCTGGCGCGAACGCACCCTGCGTCATCGCCGGGATGATTTCGGCCGGCCAGTCGCGTCTGCCCGGCGTTACCGTGACGATCACGCCGCAGGCGGGCGGCGCCGCCCTGACGACCTCGACGGGCCTCGACGGCAAGTACCTGCTGACGCTGCCCGCTCCGGGGAGATACACGGTGAAGGCCGAGCTGGCGGCGTTCGCGGCCGTGACAAAGGAGGTTGCGGCGGAGTCGCCTTGCCAGGTGCGGGCCGACATCACGCTGACGTTGGCCTCGCGCGTGCCGGCGCCGGCCGCGACGCCGGCAACGCCGTCCGCCCCGCCCACCACCGGCGCTGGCGAGGCACCGCAGAAGCCAGCCGCCGCCGCAGCCGCCGGGGCGCCGACGCCGGCCGGGACGCGGCCACAGGGCACCGGTCAGGCCGCCGCCGGGCAGCGGCAGGCCCCCGGCCAGTTCCAGCGCGTCGGAGCGACGGGCACCGCCGGCCAGCAGGGCCAGGCGACCGACCTGACCGTCACCACCGAGGACACGCGCGCCGTGGCCGAGCGGCTGAACCTGCCGCCGGGCTTCACACCCGAGACGATGACCGACACGGTGACCGCGTTCGGGCGGACGGGTCAGACCAACGAGATGCTGCTGTTCGGCCCGGGCGGCATGGGGATGTTCGGCGGCCGCGAAGGCATGCCCGCCATGTCGGGCCTGCCCGGCTCCGTGAGTGAAGAGGGAGCCGCGGGTGCCGTCACCGGGTTCTCGGCGGCGCCCGGCGGCGCTGGCGGTGGTCCCGGTGGCCGCGGCGGCGAGGCGGGCGGCCGCGGCGGCGAGATGGGTGGCTTCGCCGGGCCGGGCGGCGGAGGCCCTGGCGGCCGCGGGGGCGGCATGGGCGAGCGCGGCGGCGGCGGACGCGGCGGTCCCGGCGCCCTTGGCGACCGGCTCGCGCTCGCGAACCGCATGCAGCAGGATCGGCCGCGCGGCGGCGCGTCGTACCAGGTCGGCGGCTCGCCGCTCGACGCAGCGCCGTACTCGCTCACCGGCAACCCGGTCACCAAACCCGACTACCTGCAGCAGCGGTTCACCGGTTCGATCGGCGGACAGTTCAAGATCCCGAAGCTGTTCGACCTCGGTTCCCGCACGTCCTACTTCCTGAACTACTCGGGCAATCGCTCGAGCAACTTCTCGAACGCCTATTCGACCGTGCCGAACGAGGCGCTCCGCAACGGCGACTTCTCCGCGTTCTCGACGGTGATTCGCGACCCGCTGACGCTGCAGCCGTTCGAGAACAACGTCATTCCGAAGGACCGCATCGATCCGTCGGCTACGGCGCTCCTCAAGTACATCCCGACGCCGAACCAGCCGGGTGAGCGCCTCAACTACTACTACTCGACGACGAACAGCACGAGCGGCGACGACATCAACTTCCGGTTCGTGCGGACCTTCGGGGCACAGCAGCGCGGCGGGCGCGGCGGCGGGATGCGCGGCGGCGGGGGCGGCGGCGGGAGGGGCGGGGGCGGCGGGGGCGGCGGCGCGGCCAACCTGAACGTCACGGTGCACTGGAGTCGTTCAGAGAGCACGCAGACCGGCTCGTTCCCGACCCTGTCCGGCAGCTCGAAGCGGACCGGCTGGGACATTCCCGTCAGCTTCTCCTTCACGGCGTGGCAGATCGTCCACTCGCTGCGCGGCGGGTACAACCTGAACGACTCGGAGACCACCAACGCCTACGCCTACGTCACGGACGTGGCCGGCGACGCCGGCATCACGGGCGTCTCGACCGACCCGTTCGACTGGGGCGTGCCCTCGATCTCGTTCTCGACCTTCTCGGGGCTGCGCGACGTCACGCCGTCGATGCGCAAGACGCAGACGCTGACGTTCAGCGACTCGATGTCGCGCATGTACAAGAGGCACAGCTTCCGGTGGGGTTTCGATTTCAGGCGCGAGATGCTCGACAGCCGGACCAACAGCAATCCGCGGGGCTCGTACGTCTTCACCGGCCTGTTCACGGGCCTCAGCACGTCGCGTGTCAGCGGCACGGACTTCGCCGACTTCCTGCTCGGCCTGCCGCAGCAGGCGTCGCTCAACTACGGGCCTGGCACCGTGCGCCTCCGCTCGAACGCCATCAGCCTGTACTTCCAGGACGACTGGCGCGTCTCGACGAACCTGACGCTCAACGCCGGCGTGCGCTACGAGTACCAGGCGCCTTACAGCGAGAGCAACAACCACCTGGTGAGTCTCGACGCGCCACCCGACTTCTCCGCGGCCGTCCCCGTGCTGGCCGGGCAGGTCGGCCCGTATTCCGGCGTCTACCCGATGACGATCATCAACCCGGACCGGAACAACCTCTCGCCGCGGTTCGGGTTCGCGTGGCGCGCGCAGCCGAAGACGGTCGTGCGAGGCGGCTACGGCATCAACTACAGCTCCGTGCCGTACCTGTCGGTGGCGCAGCGGCTGTCCGCGCAGCCGCCATTCGCGACGACCGACACGCGCACGGGCACGTTTGCGTCGCCGCTCACGCTCGCGGACGCGTTCGGGACGCCCTCGACCTCGACGACGACGAACAACTTCGCCGTGGACAAGGACTACCGCATCGGCTACGTCCACCTCTGGAACGTGGACGTCCAGCGCGAAATCACGCGCACGCTCACGGGCGGTGTCAGCTACACCGGCACCAAGGGGTACAGCCTGGATATCCTCCGCGCCCCGAACCGCGACGCGACCGGTACCACGATCAACGGCGTCCAGCCGTTCACGTGGGAATCGTCGGGCGCCGAGTCGATCCTGTATTCGTTCTCGGGCCGCCTGCGGAAGCGCCTCGCGCAGGGGCTTCAGGTCGGCGGCAATTACACCTACTCCAACTCCCGCGACAACGCGTCGAGCCTCAGCGGCGGGGGCGGCGGCACGGTCGCGCAGAACGACAAGGACCTCGCCGCCGAGTGGGGGCCGTCCAGCTTCGACGTGCGGCACCGCCTGACGGTCGACTTCAGCTACGAGCTGCCGTTCGGCCCGAACCGGAAGTGGCTGAGCACGGAAGGCTGGGCCGGCCAGATCTTCGGCGGCTGGATGTTGAACGGGAATCTCGCGTTCTCGTCCGGCAGCCGCTACACGCCCCGCGTGACGGGCGCCGTGGGCGACGTCGCCGGCGGCGTCAACGGGACGCTGCGCGCCAACTACAACGGGCAGCCGATCGCGATCGACAGCCCGACGGTCGACCGGTTCTTCAACACGGCGGCCTTCAGCGTGCCGATCGTCGGGACGTACGGCAACGCCACCCGCAACATGATCGTCGGGCCGGGGTCGCGGACGTTCAACATGAGCATGATGAAGAACTTCACCGTGCGCGGCACGCGCGGCGTGAGCCTGCGGGTGCAGGCGAACAACGTGCTGAACGAGCCCATCTGGGGATCGATCGACACCGTCGTCAACTCGCCGACGTTCGGGCGCGTCACCTCCGTGCGCGCGATGCGGTCGGTGCAGATCATCCTCCGGATGAACTTCTAAGGGTCACACGCGATGGCACCGCAGTCACGATTCCGCTCTCTCGCCCTGGCGCTGGCCGCGGTCGCGCTCGGCTCGTCGCTGGCCGACGTCGGCGCCCGGGCGCCGCAGGCCCAGCAGCGTCCGGCAAACCAGCGGCCGACGGCCACGTTCCGATCCAGCGTCGATCTCGTCACCGTCAACGTCGTGGTCCGCGACAAGAACGGCGCGGTCGTGAAGGGCCTGACCCGCGACGACTTCGTCGTCAGCGAGGACGGGCGGCCGCAGGCGATCTCGACGTTCGACTTCGAGGAGATCGCGACCGGTCCGACCGAGGCCGTGCCCGTGGAGATTCCGACGATTCTCGGGAGCGTCGGCCGGGCGTCCGCTGCGGCGCCAGCCCCGGCTCCGGCCGCCGCGCCGGCGCCGACCATCGACATGCGCGGCCGCCGCGTCATCGCGATGTTCTTCGACCTCAGCTCGATGCAGCCGGAAGACGTTCAGCGCGCGGCCGCCTCCGCCCGCGAGTACATCGACAAGCGCTCGACCGGGTCCGACATGATCGCGCTCGTCACGCTGTCGACGACGCTCCAGGTCGTGCAGGACTTCACGTCGGACCGCGAACTGCTGCTGCAGACGATCGACCGGATGAGCGGCGTCGAGGGTGCGGGCTTCGAAGAGCTGGCCACCGACGTGACCGACGAGACCGCCACCGCGTTCACGGCCGACGACGCGGAGTTCGCCCTGTTCAACACCGACCGGCGGCTCCAGGCAATCCAGGCGCTCGTCGAGGCGATGGCGCCGATCGAACAGAAGAAGTCGCTGGTGTACTTCAGCGGCGGGATGACGCAGTCGGGCCTCGACAACCGCGTCGCGCTCCGCACGGTGACGGACCGCGCGGTGCGGAGCAACGTGTCGATCTACACCGCCGACGCGCGCGGCCTGCAGGCGCTCGGTCCAGCCGGCGATGCCAGCCAGGCGAGCACGCGCGGGCAGGCCGCGTTCTCGGGCCGGGCCGTGGCGTCGCGGTTCGAGTCGATGTCGGCGTCGCAGGACGCGCTCACGGCGCTCGCCGAGGACACCGGCGGGCGCGCGTTCTTCGACCAGAACGACTTCAAGGCGGTCTTCGACAAGGTGGTGGCCGACACGTCGGCCTACTACCTGCTGGGCTTCAGCAGCACGAACCCGAGCAAGGACGGGCGGTTCCGGCGCCTTCGCGTCAGCGTGAAGCGGCCCGACCTCAAGCTCGAGTACCGCGCCGGCTACTACGCGGCGCGCGACTTCGCGCACTCGGGGAAGGAGGACCGCGAGCAGCAGCTGATGGAGCAGCTGTTCTCGGACCTGTCGGTGACCGACCTCCCGGTCTACGCCTCGTCGGCCTACTTCCGGATGCGGGGCGACCGGTACTTCGTGCCGCTGTGGGTCGTCGTCCCGGCGTCGAAAGTGCAGTTCAAGAAGGCGAGCGACAAGGACAAGGCGACGCTCGACATCCTCGCGGTGGTGCGGGACCCGCAGCAGCGCCCGATTGCGCGCGTCCGCGACACAATCAACCTCTCGGTGTCGGCGACCGAGGAGGTGCACCGGAAGAACGTGCAGTACCAGACCGACCTGGAACTGCCGCCCGGGCTGTTCCAGCTGAAGGTCGTCGTCCGCGAGAACCAGACCGGATCGCTGGGATCGTTCGAGGCGATCATCAGCGTGCCCGACCTCGGGCGCAGCCCGATCCGGCTGAGCTCGGTCATCGTCGGGTCGCGCCTGCAGGCCGGGGTGAAGAAGGACCCGCGGAACCCGCTGCTGCAGGGCGGCAACGAGCTGATCGCGAGCGTGGCGCACGTGATCACCGCCGGCCAGCCGATGTACCTCTATTACGAACTGTACGACGCCGCATCCGCTGCCGCGGCGGCTCAGGCCGCGGCGGTCGCGCCGGCCGGACAGGGCGCCGCGAGCGGGGCTGCGGCAGCGGGCGCAGCGCCGCGCCAGGGCGCCAGGCCGGTGGCCGCCACGCCGCAGCCGGTGCGGGTCCTGTCGAACGTCGTGTTCTTCCGCGGGCAGAAGCGGGTGTTCGAGACGGAGCTGGTCGAGGTGACGTCGGAGGCCGCGTTCGACCGTCGGGCCGCGACGTTCCGTCTCGAGGTGCCGACCGCGGAACTCCCGCCGGGTCTCTACACCGCGCAGGTGAACGTCATCGACGATGTGGCCGGCACGTTCGCGTTCCCGCGCCTCGTCGTCTACGTCAAGAAGTAGACTCGGCTTCATTGCAGCCGCCGCCAGCTGGCAGCGGACCACGGATGCTCCAGCCGGCCGTCAGCGCCGCCTGCCCAGAGGAACATCCTCTGCCTCATCGTCGTCTCCCTGTAAGATGAGGGCGCCGATGCGACGAACGCCATTCCGCCTCCCGCTGGTGCTGTCGCTTGCCGCCGGCCTCTTGGCCGCGGCGTGGCTGGCGACCGGGGGCGTTGCGGCGCAGGCGCCGCCGACCCCGCCGGGCCAGTCGGCTGCGAAGCCGGGCACGCCGCCGCCGAACGATCTCGACGCGTTCATGCAGCGCGTGCTGCTCCAGCGCGACGAGACCTGGCGCCGCCTCCGCGACTACATCCTCGCCGAGACCGAGGCCTTCGCCATCGACGGGCCGGGCAAGCTGCCGCTCAACGGCTTTCGCCGCGAGTACGAGTGGTACGTCCGGGACGGCTTTCTGATTCGCAGCCCCGTCCGCATCGACGGCGTCGCGGTGTCCGAGAAGGACCGGCGCGCGTTCGAGGAGGAGTGGTACCGCCGCGAGGAAGCGCGCGAGAAGCGCGCGAAGGCGAGGGCCGCCACGGCGAAGCCCGGGGCGGAGCTGCCCCCGGAGAAGAGCACGGACGTTCCGCCACTCGACGCGATCGGAGGCCAACGCAACGAGCCGCGGTTCGTGACCGAGGCGTACTTCCTCCGGTTCCGGTTCGAGCCGGGGAACTACTACCTGGCCGGGCGCGAGAAGTTCGAGGGGAGGGACGTCCTTCGCATCGAGTACTACCCGAC
>Ga0316616_100000972_pt1 | contig 10778 bp, 19 predicted proteins | sample OWC_Aug_M1_C1_D1_FD_207660 | JGI IMG/M metagenome (GOLD analysis project Ga0316616, IMG submission 207660) | Wetland soil microbial communities from Old Woman Creek delta, Ohio, United States - OWC_Aug_M1_C1_D1_B | ecosystem: Environmental > Terrestrial > Soil > Wetlands | place: USA: Ohio...
GGGGTGACCCCGCCCGGATCCGCACGGCCCAGCGGGCACTGACCCTGCGCCGTGCGGCGCCCGGGGCCGCCCAGGCCCCGCAGGCCCCACAGGGAGGATCGGCGGCATGACGACGTCCGAGGCGACCGCCCGCAACCGCCGCCAGATGGCGACGGGCGTCGTGGTCAGCGACAAGATGCAGAAGACCGTGGTGGTGGAGATCACCAACCTGGTCCGCCACGCGGGCTACGACAAGCGCGTCCGGCGCCGGACCCGGGTGAAGGCCCACGACGAGGAGAATGCGTGCCGCCAGGGCGACAGGGTGCGGGTGGCGGAGACCCGCCCGCTCTCCAAGGACAAGCGCTGGCGGGTCGTCGAGATTCTGGAGCGGGCACTCTAAAGGGTCCGGGAGCGTGCCATGATCGGCCTGCGAACGATTCTGGATGTGGCGGACAACTCGGGGGCGAAGCGCATCAGCCTGATCAAGGTCCTGGGCGGCTCGGGCAAGCGCTACGCCCGTCTCGGTGACGTCATCGTCGCCAACGTCAAGGAGGCGATTCCCGAGGGCGGGGTCAAGAAGGGCCAGGTGGTCAAGGCGGTGGTGGTGCGGACCACCAAGGAGTTGCGGCGCGTCGACGGGTCGTACATCAAGTTCGACCGCAACGCCGCGGTCCTGATCAACGACAGCAACGACCCCGTCGGGACCCGCATCTTCGGGCCGGTGGCCCGGGAGCTGCGGGAGGCCCGGTTCATGAAGATCATCTCGCTCGCGCCCGAGGTTATCTAGCCATTGCGGGGTGCGGAATGCGGATTCGGGAATGCAGAAGCGGAACCGATCGACCGCCATCCGAAATCCGCAATCCGCAATAGGGAGTGGTCAATGGGAGTCGGGCATCGGCTGGCGATCCGGAAGAACGACCTGATCGAGGTCATCGCCGGCAAGGACAAGGGAAAGCGGGGGAAGGTCCTGCGCGTCCTCCCCAAGCTGGACCGGGTGCTGGTCGAGAAGATCAACTTCGTCAAGCGGCACAGCAAGCCGGGGCGGCTGGGCCAGCGGGGCGGGATCCTCGAGCGCGAGAATCCCCTCCACGTTTCCAACGTCCAGATCGTCTGCGCCAAGTGTGACCGGCCCGTGCGCTTCGGCCGGACCGAGCTGGCCGACGGCCGCACGGTCCGGGTCTGCCGCGAGTGCGGCGAGACAATGGATTGAGCCATGGCGGACAAGGCGGAACGCAAGGCTCGCGCCGAGGCGGCCAAGGGCGCCAAGGCCGAGGCGGCCAAGGGCGGCGGGAAGAAGGAGCGGGGGGGCAAGGGCGAGGCGCAGGCGGCGCCGAGCCTGCCCAAGGTGCCGCCCCGGCTCCGGGAGCGGTTCCGGACCGAGGTGACCCCGCGGCTGATCTCCCAGTTCAACTACACCAACCGCATGCGGGTGCCCGAGGTCAAGAAGGTGGTCATCAACATGGGCCTCGGGGAAGCGGTGAGCAACGCCAAGGTGGTGGATGCCGCCGTCGAGCAGCTCGCCGCCATCAGCGGCCAGAAGCCGGTGGTCACCCGGGCCCGCAAGTCCGAGGCCAGCTTCAAGCTGCGGGCCGGCATGGCCATCGGCTGCAAGGTGACGCTGCGCGGCGGCCGCATGTACGAGTTCCTGGACCGGCTGCTGTCGGTGGCCCTGCCCCGCATCCGCGACTTCCGGGGGGTGCCGACCAAGTCCTTCGACGGGCGCGGCAACTACGCCCTGGGGATCCGCGAGCAGCTGATCTTCCCCGAGATCCCGTACGACAAGGTGGACATGACGCGGGGGATGGATATCTGCATCGAGACCTCCGCCCGCACCGATGAGGAGGCCCGGGCGCTGCTGGAGCAGCTGGGCTTCCCGTTCCGCAAGTAGGCAGGAGTCGCCATGGCCAAGACCTGTCTCATCATGAAGCAGCAGGGGACGCCGCGGTTCTCGGTGCGCCGGTATCACCGCTGCCGCCTCTGCGGCCGCCCCCGGGGCTACATGCGCAAGTTTCAGATGTGCCGGATCTGCTTCCGCAACCTGGCCCTCCGGGGCGAGATCCCCGGCGTGACCAAGGCCTCGTGGTAGCGCGCCGCCGACCTCCGGTCGGCGGAACGAGTGGAGTCGCCCCATGTCGATGACGGATCCCATCGCGGATATGCTGACCCGCATCCGCAACGCCAACCAGGCGCTGGTGGAGCGGGTGGACATCCCGGCGTCCCGGTTCAAGATCGAGGTCGCCAAGGTCCTGAAGGCCGAAGGGTTCATCCGGACCTACCGCATGCTGGACGACAACAAGCAGGGGATCCTGCGGGTCTACCTGAGGTTCGGCCCGGGCAACGAGCGGATCATCCGCGGCATCCGGCGGGTGAGCCGGCCGGGACTGCGGGTCTACCGCAAGGCCCAGAAGCTGCCCAAGGTCATGAGCGGCCTGGGCGTGGCCATCCTGTCCACGTCCCACGGGGTCATGACCAGCAAGGCCGCCCGCGAGCGGTCGCTGGGCGGCGAGGTGCTGTGCTACATCTGGTAAGCCGGGGGCGCCCCTGGCGACGCCCGGCCACGGAGCAGTGAGTCATGTCCCGTATCGGCAAGCTCCCGATTCCCATCCCGAGCGCCGTGAACGTGCAGATCGCGGATCAGGCCGTGACCATGAAGGGGCCCAAGGGCACGCTCAGCCTGGCAGTGCACCCGGCCATCACGGTCACGGTGCAGGAGCAGCGGCTCCTCTGCGCGCGCCGCTCCGACGAGAAGAACGACAAGGCCCTCCACGGCCTGACCCGGAGCCTGCTCAACAATATGGTGACCGGGGTGACCCGGGGCTTCGAGCGCCGGCTGGATCTGGTGGGCGTGGGCTACCGCGCCTCCATGCTGTCGGGGCACCTCAACATCGCCCTGGGCTATTCCCACCCCATCGTCTACCCGGTGCCCCAGGGGGTGAAGGTCGAGGTCAAGGACCAGACGCAGATCATCGTGAGCGGCATGGACAAGCAGCAGGTAGGCGCCGTGGCGGCGAAGATCCGCAGCTTCCGGCCGCCCGAGCCCTACAAGGGCAAGGGCGTCAAGTACACCGAGGAGCGCATCCGGCGCAAGGCGGGCAAGACCGGGGCCAAGTAAGGGCGGGCGCGCGGGTGCGTGCGCGCGGCCCCCGGTGAGGCGCGGCCGGGTCCGTCCCGGCGGCAAGCGAGGGTGAGCGGTGGGATCGGTTCAGGAGAAGCGGTTGGCGCGCGAGCGGCGGCACCGCCGCGTCCGCAAGGTCGTGCGGGGCACCCCGGAGCGGCCCCGGCTCTGCGTCTTCAAGAGCGCCCGGCACATCTACGCCCAGGTGATCGACGACGACGCCGGGCGGACCGTGGCGGCGGCCTCCACGCTGTCCAAGGAGCTGCCCGCCGGCGAGCCGCGGCCCAAGAAGACCGCGGCGGCCAAGGCGGTCGGGGCCCTGGTGGCGGAGCGGGCGCTGGCGGCGGGGATCCAGCAGGTGGTGTTCGACCGGGGCGGGTACGTCTTCCACGGGCGCATCAAGGCGCTGGCGACCGCGGCCCGGGAGAAGGGGCTGAAATTCTGATGCCATACGTACGGACGGTTCAGCGCATCAATCCCGAGGGGCTCCGCCTGGTGGAGCGCGTGGTCCACATCAACCGCGTGGCCAAGGTGGTCAAGGGCGGCCGGCGCTTCAGCTTTAGCGCGCTGGTGGTGGTCGGCGACCAGGGCGGCCACGTGGGCATGGGCCTGGGCAAGGCCAACGAGGTCCCCGAGGCCATCCGCAAGGGGATCGACGAGGCCAAGAAGAACCTGGTCAAGGTCCCGCTGCGGGAGGGGACCGTTCCCCACGAGATCGTGGGCGAGTACGGGGCGGGCCGGGTGCTGCTGAAGCCCGCCTCGGCCGGGACCGGGATCGTGGCGGGCGGGGCCGCGCGCGCCGTGCTCGAGGCGGCCGGGGTGCGGGACATCCTGTCGAAGTCGCTGGGCTCGGACAACCCGCACAACGTGGTGCGGGCCACGCTGGCGGGCCTGCAGACGCTGCGCTCCGCCGGCGAGGTGTCGCGCACCCGCGGCCGCGAGACGGCGCCGCCGGCCGCGGCGGCGGCTGCCGAGGAGGGCCGGGCGTGAGCGGGTACCTGAAGATCACCCTGCGGCGCAGCCGCATCGGCAGCACCCCGCAGCAGCGGGCAGCCCTGCAGGGGCTGGGCCTGCGCCGCATGCAGGCCAGCGTCGTCCGGCCCGACGACCCGGCGATCCGGGGCCTGATCAGCCGCGTGGTCCACCTGGTCGAGGTGGCGCCGGCGGCCGAGCCGGCCACGGACTGAGAAGGGGCAACCGACCATGAAGCTGCACGAACTGCGGCCCCCGGCGGGCTCGCGACACCGCGTCAAGCGCGTGGGCCGGGGCCCCGGCTCCGGGCACGGCCAGACCTCGGGCAAGGGCGAGAAGGGCCAGCTGGCCCGCTCCGGCTCGGGGCAGCGGCCCTACTTCGAGGGCGGCCAGCTGCCGCTGCATCGCCGGGTGCCCAAGCGCGGGTTCACCAACATCTTCCGCAAGGTGTACGCCATCCTCAACGTCAAGGACCTGGACCGGTTCGAGGCGGGCGCGGCGGTCACGCCGGCCAGCATGCAGGAGGCCGGCCTGGTCCGGCGCGGCCCGGCCCTCGTCAAGATCCTGGGAGAGGGGACCCTGACCAAGGCGCTCAGCGTCTCGGCCCACGGCTTCTCCAAGACGGCGGCCGAGAAGATCCGGGCCGCGGGCGGCCGCCTCGAGGTCATCCCGTCGTGATCGAGCAGATCCGCAACATCTTCCGCGTGCCCGAGCTCCGCCGCCGGGTGCTGTTCACCTGCGCGCTGCTGATCGTGTACCGGATCGGGGCCCACGTGCCCACCCCGGGGATCGACGCCCACGCCCTGGCGCTGTTCTTCCAGCGGCAGGGGGGAAACCTGCTGGGCTTCTTCGACCTGTTCTCGGGCGGGGCGCTGCGGCGGCTGTCGGTCTTCGCGCTGGGGATCATGCCCTACATCTCCGCCTCCATCATCCTGCAGCTCCTGGCCGTCGTGGTGCCGGCCCTGGAGAAGCTGCAGAAGGAGGGCGAGCAGGGCCGCAAGAAGATCACCCAGTACACCCGCTACGGCACCGTGGCCCTGGCGGCCATCCAGGGGCTGGGCATCGCCGTCGGCCTGGAGGGCATGCAGATCCAGGGGGCGATGGTGGTGCCGCACCCGGGGTGGGGCTTCCGCATGATGACCACGCTCACGCTCACCGGGGGGACCATCTTCCTGATGTGGCTGGGCGAGCAGATCACCGAGCGGGGCATCGGCAACGGCATCTCGCTGCTGATCTTCGCCGGCATCATCGTGCGGCTGCCCGAGGCCATCGTGGCCTCCTGGACGCTCATCACCCAGGGCGAAATGAATCCGCTGCTCTTCCTGCTGCTGCTGGTGGTGATGGTGGCGGTGGTGGCCGGGGTCATCATCATGACCCTGGGGCAGCGCCGCATCCCGGTGCAGTACGCCAAGCGGGTCGTGGGGCGCCGGGTGTACGGCGGCCAGAGCACCCACATCCCCCTGCGGGTCAACACGGCGGGGGTGATCCCGGTGATCTTCGCCAGCTCCATCATCGCCTTCCCGGCGACCATCGCCCAGTTCATCCGGCACCCCTGGGCACAGACGATCTCGAGCTGGCTGGCCTTCGGGGGGCTGCCCTACACGCTGATCTACGGGGCGGGGATCATCTTCTTCACCTACTTCTACACGGCCATCATCTTCAACCCGACCGACGTGGCGGACAACATGAAGAAGTACGGCGGCTTCATCCCCGGCATCCGCCCGGGCAGCAAGACCGCCGAGTTCATCGAGCGGGTCCTGGATCGCGTCACGCTGGTGGGGGCGCTCTACCTGGCGGGGATCTCCATCCTGCCGGAGATCATGATCACCCAGATGAACGTGCCCTTCTACTTCGGGGGCACCTCGCTGCTGATCGTGGTGGGGGTCGCGCTGGACACGGTCCAGCAGGTGGAGTCGCACCTGCTCATGCGGCACTACGAGGGCTTTCTGAAGAAGGCGCGCGTGCGGGGCCGGATCGCGTAGCAGCGCTGATCGACTTGCCTTGGGTCAGGCTGCTCAAAACGGCCCAGATGCAAGGCGGCGCGCGAGGCGTGGTGCGAGGCGTACTTGGTACGTACGCCGCAGCGCCGCGCGAGCGCGCCAACGAAGCAGGTGGGCCGTTTTCAGCGGCCTGGTGGGCGGGGAGACGCGGGACCGGCGGTGCACACGGAGACGCAAGGCACTGGACCCACGCTGCGGGTGGTGTTGCTGGGGCCGCCGGGCTCGGGCAAGGGGACGCAGGCCAAGCTCCTGCTGGAGCGGTACCGGATTCCCCAGGTGTCCACGGGGGACATGCTGCGGGCGGCCGTGCGGGCGGGAACGCCGCTGGGTCGGGATGCCAAGCAGTACATGGACCGGGGCTCCCTGGTCCCCGACGCCATCATCGTCGGGCTGGTCCGGGAGCGGCTGGCCCAGTACGACTGCTCGTGCGGCTACATCCTGGACGGCTTCCCGCGCACGGTGGCCCAGGCCGAAGCGCTGGAGCAGATGCTGGCGGCCGCCGGGACCCCGCTGGATCACGTGATCAGTCTCGAGGTGGCCGAGGACGACCTCGTGGCGCGGATCGCCGGGCGCCGGACCTGCCGAAACTGCGGGGCGATGTACCACGTCCAGTTCTCCCCGAGCCGGGTGGATGGGGTCTGCGACGCCTGCGGCGGCCCCACCTACCAGCGGGACGACGACCAGGAAGAGACCGTGCGGCGGCGGCTCCAGGTCTACACCAGGCAGACGGAGCCGCTGGTGGCGTTCTACCGGGGGCGGGGGCTGCTGCGACCGGTGCCCGGGACGGGGGACATGGCGGAGATCGCCCAGCGCGTGCTCCGCGTCCTGGGCGTGTGAGCGTCCAGGGCCCCTCGGTTCCCGAGCCCCGGCGAGCGAGAGGAGCCCCAGGAGCCCCAGGAGCCATGACCGACCGCATCATTCTGAAGGCGCCCTGGGAGCTGGAGTTGCTCCGCAAGAGCAACCGGCTGGTGGCGAAGACGCTGGCCGAGCTGGCGAGCATGGTTCGTCCCGGGGTGACGACGCTGGAGCTGGATCGGTTCGCCGAGGCGTTCCTGCAGGCCCGGGGGGCGCGGCCAGCGTTCAAGGGGTATCGGAACTACCCCTTCACGCTCTGCACGTCGGTGAACGAGCAGATCGTCCACGGGATGCCGTCGGATCGCGCGCTGGTCGAGGGCGACATCCTCAGCCTGGACATGGGCGCCATCGTGGACGGCTACTACGGAGACGCCGCCGTCACCCTGCCGGTGGGAGGCATCTCGGCGGAGGCCCAGCGGCTGCTGCGGGTGACCCGGGAGTGCCTGGAGCGGGCCCTCACCGCCGCCCGCAGCGGGGGTCGCCTGGCGGACATCGGCGGCGCCGTGCAGGGGCACGCCGAGTCGCACGGCTACTCGGTGGTGCGGGCCTTCGTCGGGCACGGGATCGGCAAGAGCCTGCACGAGGCGCCGCAGATCCCGAATTTCGTCGAGCCCGGCCGCGGACGGGGGCCGGTGCTCAAGGCGGGGATGGTCCTGGCCATCGAGCCCATGATCAACGCCGGCGCGCCGGAGGTGCGGGTCCTGGCGGACCGGTGGACGGCGGTGACGGCGGACGGCTCGCTCTCGGCGCACTTCGAGCACACGGTAGCCATCACCGAGAACGGGACGGAGATTCTGACGGCCCTGGACTGATCCGGGGCCCGAGCGGGAGTGGGGCGAGGCGAGGCGCATGCCCAAGGAAGAGGCCGTCGAGGTCGAGGGGACGGTGGTCGAGCCGCTGCCCAACGCCATGTTCCGGGTGCAGCTGGAATCGGGCCACAAGGTCCTGGCGCACGTGTCGGGCAAGATGCGCATGCATTTCATCCGGATCCTGCCGGGTGACAAGGTCATCGTCGAGCTGTCCCCCTACGACCTGACCCGGGGACGGATCATCTACCGGTACAAGTGACCCGGCCCGGTCGGGGCGCGGGGGAGCAGCGCGGGAGTCTTGATGAAGGTCCGGGCGTCGGTCAAAAAGATCTGCGAGAAGTGCAAGATCATCAAGCGCAAGGGGATTCTGCGCATCGTCTGCGAGAACCCCAAGCACAAGCAGCGCCAGGGGTAACTCCAGTGCGGATTGCGGAATGCGGAGTGCGGACTGAGGAGGGCGGAGCCTTTCCGTTCCGCATTCCCCAATCCCCAATCCGCAATATAGGAGGGTGACGTGGCACGCATCGCAGGGGTGGACCTTCCTCGGGAAAAGCGGCTCGAGGTGGCCCTGACCTACATCTACGGGATCGGGCGGCCCTCGGCCCGGAAGATCCTGGCCGAGGCCGAGGTCAGCTCCGACGTCCGGGTCAAGGACCTGACCGAAGATCAGGTCAACCGCCTCCGCCGGGTCATCGAGGGCAGCTTCCGCGTCGAGGGCGACCTGCGGCGCCAGGTGTCCATGGACGTCCGGCGCCTGATGGACATCGGCTGCTACCGCGGGCTGCGGCATCGGCGGGGGCTCCCGGCCCGGGGCCAGCGGACGCGCACCAACGCCCGTACCCGCAAGGGGCCGAAGCGCACCGTTGGCGTGAAGCGCTCGGCCAAGACGACCACCCCGACAGGCAAAGGCTAGCCGGGAACTGAGACCGGGGTGCTCGGGGCCCTGAGGCACGCGACAGGAGGATTGCATGGCGACACCGGCCAAGCGACCCGCGGGGGCTCGGCCCACCAAGAAAGAGGGCAAGGGCGTGACCCACGGGATCGCCTGCATCCAGGCGACCTTCAACAACACCATCGTCACCATCACCGATGGGACGGGCAACGTGGTCACCTGGGCCAGCGCGGGCAGTGTGGGGTTCAAGGGGTCGCGCAAGAGCACCCCCTTCGCCGCCCAGACGGCAGCCGAGAACTGCGCCCAGAAGGCCATGGCGCAGGGGATGAAGCAGGTCAAGGTCTTCGTGAAGGGGCCCGGCGCCGGGCGCGAGGCGGCCATCCGCTCCCTGCAGGCGGCGGGGCTGGAGGTCACCGCCATCAAGGACGTGACCCCCATCCCCCACAACGGGTGTCGGCCCCGCAAGCGGCGGCGCGTTTAACCCCGGACGGCCGGGCGCCCGCGCGGGCGCTCGCCGCCCAGTCCGGCAGGTGAAGGAGTAGGGGCTGTGGCACGCTACACCGATCCGGTTTGCAAGCTGTGTCGCCGGGAGGGCACCAAGCTCTTCCTCAAGGGCGATCGTTGCTTCACGCAGAAGTGCGCCATCGAGAAGCGCAACTACCCGCCGGGCGAGCACGGCCAGCGCCGGACCAAGGCCTCGGAGTACGGGCTGCAGCTGCGCGAGAAGCAGAAGATGAAGCGGATCTACGGCTTGCAGGAGCGCCAGTTCCGCCGGTACTTCGAGATGGCCGAGCGGCAGAAGGGCGTCACGGGCGAGAACCTGGTGCGTCTCCTGGAGCAACGGTTGGACAACGTCGTCCACCGCCTCGGCTTCGGGGCCTCCCGCGCCCAGGCGCGGATGCTCATCGGCCACGGCCACCTGCGGGTCAACGGCCGCCGCGTCACGATCTCCTCGACGCTGCTGCGCGCGGGGGACGTGATCGAGGTGGCGCCGGCCAGCCGAGACCGCGAGGACGTGAAGGCGGCCCTGGAGGGCGCCAAGAAGCGGCGCGTGCCCTCCTGGCTGGAGCTGGATGCGGCCGCCTTCAAGGGCACCGTCCGCAGCCTGCCCAGCAAGGAGGAGTTGGCCATCCCGGTCCAGGAGCAGTTGGTGGTGGCTCTGTACTCGAAGTAACGCACCGGGAGCAGCCGAGGGGAGAGGCGCATGATTCAGAAGTTCAAGGGATTCCAGAAGCCGAAGCGGCTGGAGTGCGAGCTGGAGACCCTGACGAGCACCTACGGCCGGTTCTTCGCCGAACCCCTGGAGCGGGGGTTCGGCCTGACCCTGGGCAATTCGCTGCGTCGGGTCCTGCTCTCGTCCATCGAGGGCGCGGCGGTGGCGTCGGTGCGGATCGGCGGGGTGCTCCACGAGTTCTCGTCGGTCCCGGGGGTCAAGGAGGACGTCACCGACATCATCCTGAACCTGAAGCAGCTTCGGCTGAAGCTGAACGTGGATCACCCCAAGAGCCTGACCCTGAAGGCGGTGGGCGAGGGGGAGGTGCGCGCCTCCCAGATCACGCCCGACGCCGACGTGGAGATCCTGACCCCCGATCTGTACATCTGCACCCTGGACAAGGACGGAAAGCTCGACATGGAGCTGGAGATCCGCCACGGGCGCGGCTACGTCCCGGCGGAGCGCAACAAGCGCGAGGGCATGCCGGTGGACGCGGTGCCCATCGACGCGCTCTTCTCTCCCATCAAGAAGGTCAACTTCCTGGTGGAGGACACCCGCGTCGGGCAGGCCACGGACTACAACAAGCTGATCCTCGAGGTCTGGACGGACGGCTCGGTGCTGCCCCAGGACGCGGTGGCCTATGCCGCCAAGATCCTCAAGGACCACCTGAGCATCTTCATCAACTTCGAGGAAGAGCCGGAGATGGAAGAGGAGCACGTGGACGAGACGCGCGACCGGCTCATCGAGAACCTGAGCCGCTCCGTGGACGAGCTGGAGCTGTCGGTGCGCTCGGCCAACTGCCTCAAGAACTCCAACATCCGGCACATCTTCGAGCTGGTGGAGAAGACCGAGAGCGAGATGCTCAAGACCAAGAACTTCGGTCGCAAGTCCCTGAACGAGATCAAGGAGATCCTGGCCGACCTCAACCTGTCGCTAGGCATGA
>Ga0316616_100000973_pt1 | contig 10774 bp, 10 predicted proteins | sample OWC_Aug_M1_C1_D1_FD_207660 | JGI IMG/M metagenome (GOLD analysis project Ga0316616, IMG submission 207660) | Wetland soil microbial communities from Old Woman Creek delta, Ohio, United States - OWC_Aug_M1_C1_D1_B | ecosystem: Environmental > Terrestrial > Soil > Wetlands | place: USA: Ohio...
ACTCGTCGTCGATGAACAGGTGTTCTTTGGCTCAAGTGACGGATCGTTGTATTGTCTGAATGTCGCAGATGGAAGTCTTCTCTGGGAATATGAAACCAACAGTGCTTTTGTCTCCTCACCTGCGAGTGCAGAAGGACGGCTCTATGTTGGTATCGTGAACGGAGATTTCGTCTGCCTGAACAGTCTGACCGGTGAGCTCCTCTGGGTGTTCGCCACAACATCTGGTATTTATTCCTCTCCAACTATTGACGACGGCAAGGTCTACTTTGGCGCGAATGATAACAACGTCTATTGCCTCAACGCACAAACGGGGGGGATCCTATGGAGCTATGATACGGGATGCGAAGTGCATGCTTCCCCATCGGTTGCATACGGATGTGTCTACATTGGGACAAGTGACGGTCGTATGCTCTGTCTCGATAAGGAGACTGGCAATTTTCTTTGGAGTTATCTTGTCAACGGGAGTGTCGAATCCTCCCCTGGTATCGCTGACGGGAAACTCTATTTTGACTCTGATCCCTGCTGCGGGTATACAAGCTACTTGGTCTGTCTGAATGCGTACACTGGGGCATTGATTTGGAGTTATAATTTTAACACGCAGTTTCCAACGAAGTCATCACCAGCACTAGCAGCAGGAAAACTGTTTGTTGGATCTGGGGATGGGACCATTTATGCCTTTGGCGATATTCAATATCTTGCTGACGCAAACGGCCCGTACTATGGTTTTAAGGATTCACCAGTGCAATTCACCGGCTCCGTCTACGGTGGTGACCCAGGGTTTTCATGGTTCTGGGACTTTGGGGATGGAACGACGTCACCCTTGCAGAACCCAACTCATACCTATACTACGGTGGGGGAATACCCAGTCAGCCTCACCGTCATTGACAATCTTGGTCAAATAGCGACTGATGATACTCAGGTCTTTATTGAAGTCCCAAACATTCCACCACAGATTCCCCTCATTGAGGGACCAACAAGTGGGAAACCAGGGGTGTCTTATGAGTTTGTCTTCACAACCACTGACCAGAACAATGATAAAATCCTCTATTTCATTGATTGGGGAGATAACACGACCAGTGGGTGGCTTGGACCGTTCGCTGGAGACGTAGCGGTTCATCAAAACCATACTTGGTCTAACCGAGGAACCTATGAGATCCTGGTGAAGGCAAAGGACTGGCATGGCGCAGAGAGCACCTGGTCAGAACCCTTAACTCTTTCCATCATCGCACCTGTGCTTTCTCTGGATGTTACAGGCGGGCTGGGGTTTACCGTTTCAATTACCAACAGGGGAGATGCTCCAGCGACCATCATCCAATGGAACACTTCATTTGAAGGAGGAACCCTCTTCCATGTTTTTACAACTCAACTAACGGAAACAATTCCTCCAGGGTTGACGAAATCTGTAAGAATCACTCCTGTCGGATTTGGCTCAATGACCCTGAATCTGTCCATCGGGTGTGATGAGGGAATCACGTATAATACCACGGTTCCAGCAAAACTATTCCTCGTCTTTGTTTTTGGAATACATCCCTCCTAAGGAAAGAATCTTTGTTTTTTATTTATATAACCACAAGATTTAAATCACAGGACCACCATGCTTTATATAGGGGAAAAATTACATGAAGAGAACAACAACTCATAATTTTAAAGTAGGCAGACTAGTTGTTGGTGTAGCAATTTGTATATTGATGCTCACTACATCGGTAACAACTGCACTCGTTGACCCAAAGGATTTGAACAATCAAGGGCTAATAAGCAGCTCTCAATTGACGTACACCTGGACTTTCCGTGAACCAGAGTATCAGACAATCGCTGCGGATGGTTCCGAATATACTTTGGTGAACATGCAAGGGTTAATTGGGAGAGGCACCGAAGTAGGAGCCCCTCAGTTACCCATGAAGATGATACAACTGCTCCTCCCACCAAAGACAGCAGTTACCAACATCCACGTCACTGGGACACCAGTCATGGTATCCCCACCAGTCGATTTACTCACACACCCAGTTCTTCCCTATCAGAAATCTGTTCCATTCGGCAGCACTGAGCCACAGGTGTTTGAAAAAAATCTAGAGATCTACTCCGCAAGCACTCCCTATCCTTCCGAGATTCGCACGCAGCATCATATTGGGTACTCCCATGGGTATGCGATCCTTGATTTTGGATTAAGCCCGCTGCAGTACACCCCTGGTACAGGAGCGTTGATGTTCTACCCGACGATGACGGTAACGATTACTCTTGAGAAGACTGGTTACATCAATGAATTCTTCCGGGACAGTCCTGCTGATGCTAGCTACGTGCAGTCATTGGTCGCCAATCCGGAGATACTACCACTGTATGAAACCGCTGATATGCCGATCCTTGAGTACCCTGGTGGGTTATGTGACCCAAGTGGGAATTATGATTATGTGATTATCACCACCACCCAAAGCGGTCTGGATTACTGGGACGTCACCACAGAGACGCCCTATAACTGGGAAAGTCTCATGGATCAACATGCGGGTGATGGATTGAGCAGCACGTTAGTCACGGTCCAGGACATCGACGCATGCTCTGATTACTTTGGGACGACCCCTTTCAATGACCAGCAAGCCCATGTCCGTGAGTTCTGTAAAGACGCCTACGAGGACTGGGGAACACAGTATATCCTTGTCGCTGGTGATTCCAACTACATCCCTGCTCGTCTGATGTCCTCAGGTGGTGAGTCAAACGTCGACTCCGATTTATACTGGAGCAACCTTGACAACAACTTCAATGGTGATTCCGATGGCTCATGGGGCGAGGAAGGAGATAGTGGGTTTGACTTTTATGCAGAACTGTTCGTTGGTCGAGTCACTTGTGATGTTCCTCAGGATGTCTCTAACTGGCTGACGAAGAGTTTCTTCTATGCAAACAGCGCGGATTGGGAATACTTGGACAACGCCGCATTCTATGGTGGGAACACTGGGTGGAGCTGCCAGGGTGATGATTTCATGGACTACAGCGCGATAAAGGGGACGAATGAATGGCTTGGCCCCTCCCCGGATCAGTTCCCCAGTTGGGTCGGTTTCCAGTATGGTTTTGAGACCTGGAACCTTGTCAACCCTGGGAACATGTATAACCTTTCCGTGAAATACACTGAGGCACCCTCACCAAACCCTGGATGGAATGGAGCAGGAGTCTCCGGATTCAGAGATGCAATCAACAACGACCTTGTCACAATCATCAGTGGGATCGCCCATGCAGATAACCAGATGTCCCTGGATGTCTACGCGGATGACTGGGAATCCAATTACCATAACACCAGACCATTCTTCATGCATGATTACGGCTGCCACTGTGGTGATTTCAACGATGGCGATGACGGGGTGCTGGAATCCATGCTGTTCCACTCTGATGTCGAGCTTGCCTTCGGCTGTGTTTATAACACAGGCTACGGTTGGGGAAACCTCTACTGCACAAATTCCAGTAGCGCGTTCCAGGCCAAAGAGTTCTGGCGATTCTTCCTTGATGTGGAGAACCTCTCCCTGGATCTTGGGAACTGGCAGATCGGCCGGTCCCATGCTCATTCAAAGGACATGATGGCACCGATGATCGACTGGGATGGTGGAACATGGCGAGAGATCGTCCAATGCTGTCTCCTCTTCGGCGACCCTGCTCAGATACTTCGGACACCTCATCCAAGTCTCCCTCCAACAACCCCCTCGAAACCCGTGGGACCAACCCTGGGGATCTGGAACGTCGAATACAGCTATACCTCTCAAGCCACTGAGCCGGACAATGAGGAGATCTTCTACCTATTCGACTGGGGCGACGGCAGCAACAGCGGATGGCTTGGACCATATACTTCTGGGGCGACCGCGACCGGGAAACACACCTGGACGGTGCTAGGGTCCTATACCGTGAAAGTCAAAGCCCGTGACGTCTGGGGAGCTGGCAGCGGCTGGTCTGAGGGATTACCCGTCACGATCACCGATAACACACCGCCAACGGTCCCTGAGGTCACTGGACCTGCAGAGGGAAAACCAGGTAACCCCTATTTGTTCAACATGGTCTCAACTGATGCTCAGGATCAGACCATCTACTACTTTGTGGACTGGGGCGATGGGACAACAACGGACTGGCTAGGACCGTATCTCTCAGGCACCCAGATCCATCAGACCCATTCCTGGGCAGACGCGGGGTCCTACACCGTGAAGGTCAAAGCAAAGGACTCAATGAACTCGGAAAGCGACTGGGGAGAACTTACTGTTGCCATGCCAACGGAATACAAATTCACGCTGCTTGGGTTCATCCAGCAGCTGCTCGGAATGTTCCCGAACCTCTTCCCCATTCTCCGCCACCTGGTTGGATATTAAAAACCAACCTCCCTTCTCTTTTTTTTTCTTTTCTTGTTACATGAGCTATTGAAAAGACTTGATAAGAAGAACCGGTTTTTTATCTTGATAGTCTCAGAGAGAGATCCTTCGTAGCATAATGAAAAAAAAAAAAAAAGTTGGTGTTTGGTGTATTAGGGTGTCATTGGTTTTGGTGGTTCTGGTGCAGTTGGAAGGTTCTCGGGGAGTGAGAAATACGAGACGATCTCAAGGATTCTCGCTATGAGGATGATAAAGATTCCGATGACGATAATGATGGTTGCTGCACCAATTAGATTAACTAGCCCTGTGGTCTTGAAAAGGTCGACTTTGGTGTGATCTGCGATGCTGTTGTAGCTTTTTCGTAGATAGAGAGCTCCGATGAGTAACATTATCCATGCGACGAGGAGGGCGAGCGCGCAGCCGATAACCATAGAACCAAAGGTCTCCCAAAATGAACTAAAATCAGTGAAATCTTTGCCTTGCATGGCATTGACCCAGGACATACCACCTGAAATACCGAAAGCCATGATCATGATGCCTATCACGGCACCAATCGCGATTATGTCGAAGATGAAATTCATGAGGTAGTTTTGGAATATCGTATGGTCTTTTGTTTCCTCTGCGATGTATTTAACTGCGATAAACACCAGAATCAGCCCCACAAGACCGATGATAAATCCGATGCTTGGGACCACAGTCAAGAGCGATAAGAGCGCTCCTATTCCACCTAATATTTTTGCTTGGCCTATTTTCGACATAGCTTTTCTCTCCTCTATGATACTTATTAGTGCAGAAACAGTGTATTAGGCTTAAATATTACGCTCTTGAGGGGTAAGTTTTTATACATATATCTCTTATAAATCTGTGGAATTGGTGATGATCATAAAGAAAAACACAATGATATGTTGTTGTATTTTGATGCTGATGGTTCTACCAATCGTCTCTGTATCTGGGAATGGTGTGGATCAAAAACCTTCTGAAGAGTCTGCAACACCGGTGGAGTTGAAAGGATATCTCCTTATCCATGTCTCGGTCTACACCCCGGGGGAGGGGCTGCATCCTTACATGGGGGCGAATATCAGCGTGAAAGGATTTTTCTATAAGTATTCTGGGCAAACTGATGAGCGAGGGGATTGTCTGTTCCAGCTTCATTCTCGGTTGTTCCGACCGAAACTGTATTTTATCAAGGTCAGTATCCCCCCAGCGGATTTGCTGCATACGAAAATTAATTCGATGTATATGCAAACAGGACAGATTGTGTACCGGGATTACTTGTTTGTGATACTGTAAGAATATCCCATTGGATTGACTCTTTCAGGGGGTTTTCTGTTGTTTATTGGGGAGAGTCCTTCTTTTTTTTACTTGGAGCTGTAAAACAAGCTTTCCATCATAATTCCATATTTTTTGTCATCTGTAAAATAAAGATATAAAATATTATGTTTCGTCCAAGATTTCTTTAAATATTATTATTAATCTGATAAGATTTGTTATACTAGGGGAATACATATATGAAAAAATATAAGAAGAATATTGGAAAGGCAGCTTTCGTCTGTTGTATCGCCTGTGCCCTCATCCTACCAGCATCGGCAATGAACACAACCACAAAAACAAATCCTGAGAACCAGAGTGGGCAAAACACCGCCACATCAGACCGGGATATCTTGTTCTCCGATAGTTTTGAGACCTATGAGGATTTCATTGTTGATGATTTCCCACCATGGACGACCTTTGATGGTGAAGGCGGTCAGACCTGGGGTATGGAGGGTGTTGACTGGCCCAATGAGTATTACACCGGGTCGTATATGATCTTCAACCCAACGCAGACTACACCACCACTCGATGAGACCTTCAACGCGCATACCGGGGAAAAATACATCTCGTGTTGGGACACGGTGACTGCGATGGCGCCAAATGATGATTGGTTGTTCACCCCGCAGCTGACCGCAACATCATATGATGCGGTTTCTCTATGGGCTCGATCGTTGGATGACCAATACGGTCTTGAGGATTTCGAAATCGGCGTCTCGACAACGGATACCGATCCGACAAGCTTCACCATTCTTCAGGTGAATAACGATGCACCTGTCACCTGGACGCAGTACAGCGTTGACATCTCCGCGTATTCAGGACAATCTATTTACATCGCCATACATGTCTTTTCCTATGATGTGTACGCGTTCTTTATGGATGATTTCGAAGTCACCGGCTCTGGTACTGAAGACACCACCCCACCAGTCACCACCTGTACTCTGGAGGGAACCTTGGTTGGTGATATCTACACAAGCGATGTCACTGTCTCACTGGGTGCGACGGATGCTCAATCTGGTGTGAACTATACACAATACAAACTTGATGATGGGGCATGGACAGCATATACCGGTTCCTTTGATGTAACGATGGATGGCTCACATACAGTCCGCTTCTATTCTGTGGATAACGCAGGAAACCAAGAAACGGAGAAAACAAGTGTCTTTACCATCGAACATGCGTTACCGGTGCAGATCACTCTAAAGGGTGGTTTTGGGGTTTCAGCTGAAATCAAGAACATCGGAACAACTGAGTTAACCGATGTCGCTTGGTCCATTACCGTTGATGGTAACTTGATTTTTGTGGGAAAAGACAAAAGCGGAACAATCCCCAGCATTCCTGCTGGTGAATCTGTCACCGTCAAGGATATCGTCGTTGGTTTTGGAAAGGCGGATATCACTGCAGCAGTCGGTGTGACAGAGACAGCCAGTACGGGGACAGTTCTGTTGTTCTTCGTCATCGGGGTCTCCTAGACTCCTCTCTTTTTTTTCTTTTTTTGTGATTTTTTTTCATAAAAGATTTTTCTCTGATAGAAAACTTTAAATTAAATAATTACATATCAAAAAAACACTAGGAGATATTAAACTACACTAGGTAGTGAGGTGGAAATAGATGAAAATATGGAACTCTAATGAGTTAATTGGAAAAGAAGTTTTTGACGCCACCGGAAACGCAGTCGGTTGGATAGACAAAACATGGAACAGCTGGAACGACGATTATCCCGGGTATTTCTTCGGGATAAAGTTAAACGACTTCGCACGGAACACCTATTTCCGTGGCGCAAACAAATTAATACCGGTCTATAACGACTATATCCGCACGGTCGGCAACACGGTCACCTTGACGAAAACCATGGATGACCTGACCAGATACTGGAACAAGACACTGCCCTGCGGTACAATGACCTGCCCTATCGATGAGCTCATCGAAATGCCGGTCTATGACAAGTTCCACTCCCGGGTAGGGACCTTTACCACCTGGGTGGAAAGCAATGGGACCATTAACAACATTGGTGTCCTGCTGGACCCCTATATCTGTGAGACCTGGCATCTGCCGCATAACACGACCTTCCCGATCGAGCCAAATCATATTACGACCGCGAAGACAACGATTACGCTTGATCAGGCGCTTCATGAGTTAAAAGAATATTGGCAGAAGACTCGGAAGTATTAAAAAAGGAGATAGACGGTAGGAGACGTCCTCTCTTACCTTTCTTTTGTTTTTTTTATCGGATGTAGGTGTTGTCGTTTTCTGGTTGGTCTTGTTTGTTTTGGAAGGTCTGATTGGTGACTTCGATGATCTTCTGGTAGCTTTCCCCGTGGAGGTTTAACAGGGTTTCTTCGAAGCTGATTTTAAAGGAGCTTTTCATGGTGACAAGCACGAGGATATATCTGATGAGCCAGAGGGCGAGTTGTCTGGTGAACTCTGGGTCGTTCTGCTTTGCGAGTTCTTTGAAGATGTGGGTCTGCATGAGGTCGTCGATTGCCTTTTTGATGGAAACGCTTTCTTGCTCGGTCATAAATCACAACTCATTGTTTCTTCCTAACATCTAATTTTAAATCTTTATATTTTATATATTAACTTATATAATATTTAAACCTATGGTTCAAACATCCAAAAAAACCCAGAGAACAACAGAGGAAATACCCAAGAAATACTCCTACGGCTCAACAGAAAAAAATCATCTACCCCCCCTGAGAATTTGAAAAACTTTTTAAGGAACAAGGGCTTGTGCAGCTGACAAAAAAAGAAGGAATATCATGAATCAACCCATACGACTCCTTGGAATCATCACCATACTCACCTGCATCATCCTCTTAAACAGCGGCTGCACCCAACAACAAACCCCAACACCAGAAGAAACCATCCAAACAATCCTAGAAAAAGCAGCGATCCTCGAAACCGTCTCCTACCAGATTGACACCACGTTCGTCATCGACGGGATCATCCCCCAAACCACCACTATGAAAATTTGGCAAAAAACACCCTACCTCAAAGAAGACGTCACCATCACTACCATCAACACCAACAGCTCTATTGGCAATATGACAACCAATCTCTCTGTCATCAAACGACCAGAAGGCATCTATGTCTATGACAATACCACGAATTCCTATCAACTCAATTCACAACAGATCATCCCTCAACCAACCACCACCGACATGGTCCAAAACCTCCTCAACAACCAGACCCTTACCATCACAGGAACCGAGAATCTCAGCGGTATTCCTACCACCATCATCCAATACCATCCCAACCAAGGTGGAAACACCACGACGGTCACCCTCTGGCTCTGGAACGACAGAGGCGTACCACTCAAAGAGCAATACACCTCCACTACCGAAGGAAGCATAGTAACAATCACCTCAACCTACACAAACTACTCCTTCGAGGACCTCGCTGACAGCATTTTCAGTGTCGAATAATAATTAAAAATAAAAAAAAAACGACACTCCAAATAATTCAATACTCTTTTAAGAATTTATTTTTTCGCAAAAAAAGCCCGAAGCTTCTCCCAGTACCATTCCTTCCACCCCTGAGCAATCTCCTCATACAATGCCTCAGGGATAAACGTCTGTGTAAAATCCAATCGAGTCCCCCGATCGATTTTTTTTAATTCAAACATCACCTGTGAATAATGATCCTTCGGCCAATCAGCACCTCGCCATTTTTGCACAATCTTCTTATCAGGAACAATCTGCACATTCGAACCAGTCGCCCAGTCATCCCAGACACTGAAGTTGTCCCCGACATTCCGACCGATTTTTGCTTTCGCACCAGTGAATGCTGCATGTTTTTTTGAATCCATCAACATCTCAAATACCTGATGAGGTTCTGCCTCAAAGACAACGGATTGATGAAGGGTTTTCGTTTTCATAGATACCCACCGTACTGATTATTCAATAAAGAATCGCACTATAAAAAAATATCAATAGAAAAAAAAGGAAAAAAAAGTGATTATTCCTGAATCACTTTGATGACCGGCTGGAACAGGTAGGTATGGCTTCCAGTCTCCGAGATTGATTCTTGTGCATCGAAATCCAACGTCAAGACTAACGTCTCATTGGCTCGTAACACAAACGGCTTGATGAGTTTGATCTTTTCGGAGGGAACCTTACAATCATACTCCGTTCCATTCACCGTGATGATGCAGGATTCTACGGTGAGTCGAATCTGCGTGTACATCCCCACACTGAGGTTCGCACTACCGAAAAACTCAGTGACGTTTGTCAATGCGATCAAATCAAAGGTTCGCGATTCATTCACCACCGTAAACCACCCAGCGGTCGTGTTATTCCCCTCACCAGCGCTCCTATGCACCTGGACTTGTGAGATAGTGACGTTCGCATGAGTGATATTCAAACCACTGGGAGCATCGGTTATCTGAAGAACCAACTCCCCGGTTCCTTGCTGTAAGCAACCACTAAACACGGTAGCAGCAATCAATGCTGTACAGATACCTAGAAAGAAAATCTTTTTCATTCACAACCTCCCTGTTTTCTTTTGAGAGTTCCAATGTTCCTCTGATTTATAAATTTTTCTTTTAAATATATTAAAAAGAATTTGTAATTATTTTATTCACGAGGTGGGACGATTACGAGTTTTTTTCCGCGATATCCCCAACAATCGGTAGCTTAAATTTCACCATTTGGTAGGCTTTAACCATCAAGACTAACCATATGACAAACACGATTCCCCAGAACACCCAGCTGATCCAGGCTAAGAAATACCATCCAGACCCGTACGAGAACACCCCAAAAAACCCGCCGAAAATCCAGGCAAGAATCATCAACGGGAGAAATACTAGGATAGACTGCATCGCATGGAAACGGATGAACTTGTTCTTATCCTCAACAAAATAAAAAAACAGTCCTGAGATCCAAAGTAAGAGATAGCATAGCATCGCCTCAAAATTCTCCTCTAACCCTAACGCTGTTTTCGTCATGACCACGTATCTGATTTCACCTTATTAGCGTTATTCAAAAAATTAATAAAAAAAAGGGGTAAAAAAAAAAAGATGTTCTTTTCTCACCGTACGTTCAATGATTGGATGATCGAACGAGCAGCGTTCATCAAAGTATGAGCCTGTTCTTGTGTCAACCGTTTCCCGCTCTGTGCATCGACAAAATGAA
>Ga0316616_100000974_pt1 | contig 10771 bp, 7 predicted proteins | sample OWC_Aug_M1_C1_D1_FD_207660 | JGI IMG/M metagenome (GOLD analysis project Ga0316616, IMG submission 207660) | Wetland soil microbial communities from Old Woman Creek delta, Ohio, United States - OWC_Aug_M1_C1_D1_B | ecosystem: Environmental > Terrestrial > Soil > Wetlands | place: USA: Ohio...
CTCCATCGTTGAGAGCGGTCCTGATCCGTTCGGCGGTGTGTGTGCTCTTCGGCAGTGCGCTTTGGGCGTTGCTGCCGCTGCGCACGCGAAACGAGCTTCACCTGGGGGCGACAGGTTACGGCGTGCTGCTTGGATGCCTCGGAGCGGGCGCGTCGATCGGCGCGTCGGCGCTCCCGAGGCTGCGCAGCAAATTGTCAATCGACACGCTTGCCTCCGGCGCGTCTGTCGTGTTCGGCGCAGCCACCGCGATGTTGGCGCTTGCGGATCGATTTCCCGTCCTTTGCGTGGCGATGCTCGTCGGTGGATTCGCGTGGCTGGCCGTTCTGTCGAGCTTCAACGTCGCCGCCATGGTCAGTGCCCCGGCGTGGGTCAGGTCAAGGGCGCTGGGCGTGTACATGCTGGTCTTCCATGGCGGACTCGCCCTGGGCAGCGCGGCCTGGGGCGAACTGGCTAACCGCACGAGTCTGCGGGTGGCATTACTGACGTCCGCGGCCGGACTGGTGCTCGGCATTGTCGCCGCCGCCCGTTATTCGCTGAACGACGTCGACAACGCGAACCTGGCCCCATCAAGGCACTGGTCCGAGCCGACTATTGTGCACGAGATCCGCCACGATCAGGGCCCGGTAGTGGTCACCGTCGAGTATCAGATTGACGTAAGGACGGCAGATGCATTCGCGGCGGCGGCGAGAAGGCTCCGTGCCGAACGCCTGCGCGACGGGGCGCTCGCCTGGCACTTGATGGTGGACATTGCCTGTCCCGCGCGTCACGTCGAGTATTTCGTGGTTGAGTCGTGGCTAGAACATCTCCGCCAACACGAACGCGTCACCATGGCCGACAAGGAACTGCAGGATTACGTGAACTCCTTCCACGACGGTCCGGAGCCGCCACGCGTGTCGCATTTCCTGGTTAGCGATAGTCCGGACGCCGGATCCGGTGCACCGGACGACAAAGGATGAACCACGGAGGATGTGTGATGACCGCAGCGAATAGAAAACACGCACACGTGATCCTTCAGAACGGCAAGATCACCACGCTCGATCCGAAACATCCTCACGCCACAAACATTGCCATCACAGATGGTCGCATCGTCGGAGTGGACGACGCGGAAAGCTACGCGCACGGGCCCGCCACCCGGGTCATAGACCTGCACGGCCGGCGCCTGATTCCCGGCCTGAACGATTCCCACATGCACGTCATCCGCGGCGGCCTCAGCTACAACCTCGAGCTCCGGTGGGACGGCGTGCCGTCCCTCGCGGACGCATTGCGCATGCTGAAAGAGCAGGCGCAACGGACACCACCCGGCCAATGGGTGCGGGTCATCGGCGGCTGGAGCGAGTTTCAATTCGCCGAGCGCCGCATGCCGACGCTCGAGGAAATCAACGCCGTCGCCCCCGACACGCCGGTCTTCGTGCTGCACCTGTATTGCCGCGGGCTGTTGAACAAGGCCGCGCTGCGGGCCTGCGGTTACACCAAAGACACGCCCAATCCCCCCGCCGGCGAGATCCAGCGGGACGGGCAGGGCAACCCCACCGGCCTCCTCATCGCCCGCCCCAACGCCGGCATTCTGTACGCGACCGTCGGCAAGCAGCCGAAGTTGCCGCCCGAACACCAGTTGAACTCGTCCCGCCACTTCATGCGCGAGTTGAACCGTCTTGGCCTCACCAGCCTCGTCGATGCGGGCGGCGGCTCGCAAATCTACCCGGATGATTACGCGATCATGGAGGAGCTGCACCAACGGGGTGAAATGACCGTCCGCATGGCCTACAACATCTTCACGCAAAAACCCAAAGAGGAGAAGGAGGATTTCCTCCGCTGCATGAAGTTGACTGCTCCGGGCAAGGGCGACGATTTCTACCGCTGCAACGGCGCGGGGGAAATGCTGGTGTATTCGGCGGCGGATTTCGAGGACTTCCTGGAACCCCGGCCCGACCTCCCGTCGAATCTGGAAAAGGACCTCAAGGAAGTCGCGTCCCTGCTGGTCGCGCAGCGATGGCCATTCCGCCTCCACGCCACCTACGACGAGAGCATCACCCGGATGTTGAATGTGTTTGAAGAGGTCAACCGCGAAATCCCCTTCCAGGGATTGCCGTGGTTCTTCGATCACTGCGAAACCGTTTCGGACCGCAGCCTGGAACGCGTCCGCGCGTTGGGGGGCGGCATCGCCATCCAGGACCGCATGGCGTTCCAGGGCGAGTACTTCCTGGACCGCTATGGCACACCAGCCGCGGAGCGGACCCCGCCGGTGCGACGAATGCTCGAGCTCGGAATCCCGGTGGGGGCCGGCACCGACGCCACGCGCGTGGCGAGCTACAACCCCTGGCTGTCCCTGTACTGGCTGGTCAGCGGTAACACGATCGGGGGTGCCTCGCTCTATACCGGGGCAAATCGCCTGAGCCGGGAGGAGGCCCTGCGTCTCTACACGCAGGGCAGCAGTTGGTTCTCGGGTGACAGCGGCAAGAAGGGCACCATTGCCATTGGCCAATTCGCGGATGTCACCGCGCTGACCGAGGATTACTTCTCCGTGTCTGAGGAGAATATCAAAGGGATCGAGTCCGTCCTGACCATTGTTGACGGGAAGATTGTTTACGGCGCTGGCGAATTTCGGGACCTTGCCCCGGCGCCGCCGCCCGTACTGCCGGAGTGGTCACCGGTCAAGGTGTATGGCGGGTATGGGGCGCCCCTCGATACTCGCAAGGCCGCCCGGGCCGGTGTCCCGGTCCTCCCGCATCGGCATACCGCTGAGTGCCGTTCGCACGGCGGTCGCCATGCGACCCACCGACTCCCGGTTGGCAGCAAGACGGCCGCACCCCGCTACAGTGATTTCTGGGGCCTGGGCTGCGAGTGTTTCGCGTTTTGATCCGACGGCCCGAGTGGCTGGCACAGGAGCACAAGACGGCAGAAAGAAAGCCGACGACGATGCGATCAACGCCGTCCAGCCTCGGGGGTTCTTGATCCTGCGGACTACGGGCAGGGTTCGGAGGGTCACGGGGCGAGGCATACGCCGGCCTGATCAGGCCGAAGCCAAGAGGGTGTTCGTAGGGGGACGCAGACGTTTTCGGCCAACACCGTAGCCAGTTCCCCCATCGTCATGGTTTAACCGCCTGGGGGCAGGGCGAACGTCTGGCGTGCCGTTGTTCGCTGGACGCGGAAGCCACCCCCAGGGTTCCGATTCCATTGCGCGCGGGGAGTGTGGGTTGTGGAGAGCACAATCCAGTTCGTCATCACGCATGGCTACGTCATCCTGTTTGTGTGGGTGCTTCTTGAGCAGGCGGGCCTACCCACCCCGGCGGAGCCAATCTTGCTGGCGGCCGGCGCCTTGGCGGGGACCGGCCAGATGCATCTCGCCCTCATCCTTGGGATGGGCGTGGTCGGCGCTCTCATGGGTGACGTCGTGTGGTACGCGCTCGGACGTTGGCGCGGCCCCAGCATTTTGCAGCTTCTCTGCCGGATTTCCCTTGAACCGGATTCGTGCGTCCGCGACACGGAGGCCCTGTTCGCCCGCCGCGGAGGTGCCTCCCTGGTCATCGCCAAGTTCATTCCCGGCCTGAGCCAAATAGCACCCCCGCTCGCGGGGATCATCCGGATGCCACTCGGGCGCTTCCTCCTCCTCGACGGCTTGGGCGCACTCCTGTGGGTCGGCGCCTTCGTCGTCGTGGGCTTGCTTTTCAGCGAACAACTGGAACGGCTGGCCGGGCTCATGGCGACGACGGGCTTCTGGTTGCTGGCGATCCTCGCGGGGGGCTTGGGCGCGTATCTCGTGTGGAAGGTCGTGACCCGCCAGCGCTTTCTGCGCCGCTTGCGCATCGCACGGATCACCCCGGAGGCGCTCCACCAGATGCTCGAGACGGGGGAAGACATCCTGATCGTGGACCTGCGCCACGCGCTCGAGTTTGATGCCGACCCTAGGGTCATCCCCGGAGCGGTGCGCCTGAGTGCCGAGGACCTCGACGCGCGTCGTCTTCCGTTCGCTCGGAATCGGGAAGTCATTCTCTACTGCAGCTGACCCAACGAAGCGAGTAGCGCCCGGGCGGCGCTCAGTTTGCGACGGCGCGGCGTCACGCGCGTACGCCCCCTCTTGGAGGGCATTCAGGGCTGGCGGGCGCGCGGTTTCCCGGTACAAGAGTGGCGGGGCTCCGTCGCGCCATCGCCTTAACCCGTGTTTCGCGACGACTTCGGACGCTGCCAAACGCTCGGACGTGTTCTTCCCGAAAACCCATACCGCGTGAAGCGGCGACAATCCCCCCCTTCTATCTCTAATACCTCCGTCCGGAAGCCCGCTGTCATCACATCGCGTGGGGCCTCCCTGGGGACCGCGCGCGGGCGAAGTCGTTCTTCGTGGGCGTGCCGTTGGTCCAGAGTCTTGGTCCGCTGGCCGCCATGCTGGAGGGGGGCCGCCGCCCCCTTCACGCGTGGTTTCGCTTCATCGCCGGTCCGCCGACCCGATACCCGGCGTCCGGCTCCGCCTGGATGCTGGACCCGGCGCAGAGCGGGGGCGGCTGTTTCATCAACCTCTCGGGCCACTTCCTCGACCTGGCCTTGCGGCTGCTGCCGCGGGTGACCCGGGTGTCCGCCCGCACGAGCAACGCCGTCTACGGCGAGCCGATCGAGGACTACGCGCTCGCGACGCTGGAATCGCCCGACGGCGGCACCGCGGTGGTGGAGACCGGCTACCTCTACCCGTCGAAAGCGGGCCGGGTGCGCGAGGTATACTACAGCCTGTTCGACTGCGACGGATGCCAGGTCTGGTGGGCGGACCGGGGCGGCAGTGCCTCTAACGGTCGGCCGTGGATGGAGCAGGCGGTAGATCTCGACAGCGATCCCCTCTATCCGGCCTTCGTCGCGGCGACCCTCGCTGCCTACCGCGCCGGACGCCCTGCGCCGGTGAGGCTCGACGCCATGGTCGCGGTCATGGAGCTTATCGAGGCGGCATACGGGTCCGCGCGGACCGGGCAGCCGGTCAGCGTCGACGTCGCAGGCTACTGAGGACGCGCATGGAGCGGCTGCGAAAGCCGTGGGACCGGGTGGCGCCATTCAGGACGACGCAACTGCTTGGAGCAGCGATGGTGACGATGGTTGTGGTCTACACCGGAGCGTTCGCCCAGCGTCGGTACGCCTCGATCCAATCCGTTCCCTGAGGTGGCGGGTCGGGAAGCGGCAGATCGAGGATGGGGATCCGCTGCTGCGCCCGGCCGTGCCGGCAGACGGCCACAATCTGCTCGTCGGCGGTGAGGTCGAGGCGCTCGACAATCATGTCCACGCCCAAAACCTGCGTGGTGAAGGGGAGGGCCAGCGCGTCCTCCATGGCTGTGAAGAACGCTGTACGCTGCTCGGAGTCGCCGTAGGCATCCACCAGCGCCTCCGCGATGAGGGTATCGAGCGTGGCCGCGGACAGCCCTGAGCGCCTTCTTTTTCTCCTATCATTGTGCGGCATGCGGGACTTCACCTTGGCGGCTCCGGCATCATGGGCAATTGCGGCGCCCACTCACCGCGTTCGCCTCGCGATGACGCGACGGACTCGCCCGCCACCTGCTGTTCATAGCCAATGGCGCGGTACGCGCGAAGGCGTCGCTCGAACATCTTCAGGAGCATTGGTACCCCGCGATCGACGTAGTCGAAGATCCGAACGTCCGTCTTCCGGGGATGGGGTCGGTGCAACCGGCCGGTGTACTGCACCAGCGTCCCTTTCCAGGAAATGGGAAGCGCCAGGAAGAGCGTATCCAGGCGCGCGTCGTCGAAGCCCTCGCCGATATAGCGCCCCGTGGCGAGGACCAGCCGCTCCTCGGTGTCCGGAATCGCCGCGAGGGCGGCCCCGCTCGCCCGGCGTTCCTTCTCGGTCTTCCCGCCTTGCAGGACGATGAGGTGCTTGACGAACCCCCGAAGGCGCTCCGCGAAAAATGCGAGGTGATCCTTCCGCTCCGTGAGGAGGATCGGGGACCGGCCCTCGTCGATGGCGCGAATGACGTCGGTGAGGATCAGATCGTTCCGTACTGGATCTGCCGCGAGCTCTCGATAAAGGGCCTGGATGGGGAAAGTGGCTTGCTCCGAGACGAGCCGGAACTGCGTCTCCCGGATGACGAGTCGGGCGCCGAACGGTCGCCCGTCTCCTGACCCGATGCGATCCGCCGTGTACCGGACCGGACCGAGTTGCATCGCGGTGATGGGCTGATGGCCGTCACGCCGCTGGGGCGTCGCCGTGAGGCCGACAACGTACCGGGCCCGGACCTCGGAGAGCACGCGCTCGAAGGAGACCGCGGGCATGTGATGGCATTCATCGACGATCACCTGGCCGTAGGCCGCCACCCGATCGTCCACGCTGTCCTTGCGGGTGACGCTCTGGAGCATGGCCAGATCGAGGCGTCCGGTTGCGTGCTGTTTCCCGCGGCCGATCTCCCCGATGGCCGCCGCGTCGACGCCGAGAAACAGGGCGAACTGCGCTTTCCACTGATCGAGGAGCGGCCGACGATGGACGAGTACCAGCGTGCTGCGCCTCCGCTGAGCGGCAAGGTAGACACCGAGCACGGTCTTCCCCATGCCGGGGGGCCCGACGAACACGCCGGTGTCGTGCTGGAGGAGGGCCTGCGCGGCCTTCGCCTGTGCGGGGGTCAGCGCCCCGTGGAACTGGACGTCGAGGGGTTCTCCGTCGGTGCGCTGATCGTCGATGACGAGGCACACCCCATGCTGGTGGAGCAGGGCCTCGAGATCGGGACGACACCCCCGGGGCAGGGCAAGGTGCTCGGAGAACTCCTGGGCGCAGGCGATCACGCGGGGAGTCCCGCCGGTGGGCAAACGCATCCGTTGCTTCTTGTAGAACTCAGGGTTCTGGAACGCGGCCAGCCGCTTGATCTGATTGAGCAGCGCGGAGGGGAGGCCGGCTTTCGCGACAAAGAGGCGTTGAGCCAGGACGGCCTGGACCTCCGGGGGGAGCGGACCGGGGATCACCGGAGGCTTGCACACCCCGGAAGGCGGACGCGTCCATGGGGCGGCGTCCTCGGCCTCGTCATCGAGGCCGGCGGACCGGATGCCCAGGATCTGTCCCCGTCGCGCAGCGTCCTTGACCAGGGCCTCCACGCGGGCGGGCTGCAATCGTGGCGCGGCGGCCAACGCGGCCCACTGGTCGGGGTGTGGTGTCCAGGTCGTGTCGACGAACAGCGTATTGCCGTTCTGGATGGCCGCATGCTGGAGGGGCAGGGCGATGAGGTTCCCGAACCCGCCGCGGGGCAAGGTATCCTGGTTGGGGAAGAGGCGGTCGTACGAGCGCATGCTGAGCTCATGTCTCCGCCCCATGGTCTCGGTCAGGAGGAAGGAGCCGAAGTTCCGCGCCAGACTTGCGGCGATGGGCGCGGCGAAGAAGAACCAGGCATGGGCCCCATTGCCGGAGCGGGACCGTTCCACCGCGGGCGGCCACCCCACACCCCTGCACGTCTCGACGAATGCGGCCACATCGTCGCGCCACCCCGCCCCGTCGAAATCGACCGCCAGGAACCAGCACGTCTCATCAGGCAGGAGCGGGTAGACACCGAGAACATGCCGGCCTTCAAGGTGCCCGCGTATCGCCTTGTCGTCAACCGGGAGAAACGCCTGGTGCGGACATTGTCCGCACTTGACCCGCGGCTTCTCGCAGACACCCCGGACCCACTCGTTGGCGCAGGCGGGCGCGTAACCCTTGGTCTGCTTCTTCGGATTGGTCCACAACCGGGCGAAGACATCCTCCCGACCGCGGAACAGTAGGCGGAAGAGCCGGATCCGATCCGGCGTCAGGCTGCCCTGCGCCGTCGGGGGAAATGGGGGAGTGATATATGGCGGCGGGGACTCGTGGACGTCCGCCTTCCGTGCCCGAAGTGCCTGCACGCGGGCGCGGGCCTCATGGGTCTTCCGCTCCAGCTCCGCGAGCGCGGCCTCCGCACGGGCCAGCTCATCCTGCGGCACATTCGCGTCGGGGTCAACCATCGAGTTGCCGGCCCTTCTGTCGTGGACCCGATCCGGCGGGTGTCGGGGTTGGTGGGGGGCAGGAGCCGAATGCGCCCACGACGCATGCAATCCTAGCACAGCAGAGTGGAAAGCGATGGCCGAACCCTGAGGCTCAGACGGGAAAGTGAAATCTGGGTGCTCCTCCGAGCGAGGGAGAGCGGTTGCGGCTGTTGGGAGGGGTCGGTGCCGGCGAAGCCCCTTTCCTTGGTGGTGCCTTCATCCTGCGCTGTGGTATCCTCCCGGTCAGAATCCGACTGTGCGCCATGTCCTCATCTTGCGCGAGGAGCATCCCGATGACACTCGCCGCGCTTCGCCAGCTCGTCGCGCAGGGGGAGGGGCCCACGCTGGAGTTTAAGCGCACGACGGGAAAAGTGCGGGAAGGCCTCGAAACGGTCTGCGCTTTCCTAAACGGCGCCGGCGGCCGGGTGCTCTTTGGGGTGAGCCGCACGGGGGCCCTCGAGGGCCAGCAGGTGTCCGAGCAGACGCTGCACGAGCTTGCAGCCGCCCTGGATCGGTTTGAGCCCCCAGTCGCGGCCAAGATCACCCGAACGAAGGTGTTACCCGGCCGGGAGGTGCTCGCTGTCAGCGTGGCGGCGAACCAGGAGGCCGTCCCCTACACCTTCGAGGGGCGAGCGTTCGAGCGGGTGGGTAATACGACGAGGAAGATGACCCAAGCCCGCTACGAGGCGCTCCTCCTGCAGCGCGCACACGCGCGACGACGATGGGAAAACCAGCCAGCGGTCAGCGTGCGCCTAACAGACCTGGACCGGGAAGAGGTCCTTCGCACGCGGGAGGTTGCGATCCAGCAACGCCGCATCTCCGCCGGGACCGGGGCGGCGATCGGCGACATCCTGGATCGACTGGGGCTGCGCCGCGACGGCGTGATCACGCAAGCGGCTCAGGCGCTTTACGGCACCAAGTTCTTGCCGGACTATCCCCAGGGCCTCTTGAAGCTGGGTCGCTTTCGCGGGACCACGGTCACGGGACCCATTCTGGACAACCGGCAGGAGTATCTCCATGCCTTCGCCATGGTCCGGGAAGGCCTGGCCTTCCTAGAGCGCACCCTGCCATTGGGGGCGCAGTTTCCAGAGGGGAAGATCTTCCGGGAGGACCGACTCGCGTTACCCCCGAACGCCCTGCGAGAGATCCTGTTGAATGCGGTGATGCACCGGGACTACGCCGACCCTGGCGGCTACGTGGCCATCGCCGTCTTCGACGACCGCGTCGAGATCCGCAGCGTGGGACGGCTTCCCGCAGGGATCACGGCGGCCATGCTGACCGGACCGCATCTTTCACGGCCGCGGAATCCGCTCATCGCGGATACCTTTCACCGAACCGGAGCGGTTGAGATCTGGGGGCGGGGGACGAATCGGGTGATCGAGGAGTGCCGGCGGTACGGGGTGCCACCGCCGACCTTCGAGGAGCAGGGTGGCGCCGTTGTCGTGACATTTCGGGCTCCGATCGGTGCTGGGACCAAGTCGGGACCAAGTCGGGACCAAGTCGGGACCAAGCTGTCGCTCAGCCGGGACCAGCGTGCCGTCCTGCGGCTGGGCGCCACCCCGCAACCCATTCACTCGCTGATGACGCATTGCGGCAAGGCCAACCGGACCAAGTTCCGCGATAAGGTCTTGCGGCCCCTTCTCGATGCTGGTCTCCTGGCTATGACGGTCCCCGAGAAGCCTCGCAGCTCAAAGCAGCAGTACCGCACGACCCAGGCAGGAGCGGCCGGTCTGGAGGATGGGCCGCCCGAATAGTCGCCCGCCTCGGTGTCTAGGGAGCGCGGAAACGAGAACCTCGCCGACCGTGGGGACTCAGATACGATTGATATTCTCCTCGTCTGAGCGGGCGACACCGTGATGCCGACGATTGGCATGACGTCCCCTCGACAGGTGCTCGCCGTGAGCCCAACTCATGATAAACGTTGCGTAAGTTCTTCCATCCATCCCCATACGTCGTCCCATTCCGGTCCATGCGCACAATGTGGCTGCCGGTCCCGCGGTTTCCTCTTCGTACTACCAACGATTGAGACAGGGCAGTTGACCGATCTCATGATGCCCACTCCCCGGCGAAGGGAACCAGAAGTGCAGGCCGGACTGTACAAATACCCTGTGTGCCGGCCCCCCGGCATCAACAGGTTGCTCCGGGCCTCAAGACGAACATACCCGGTTGCTCCCCGGTCTTGCTTTCTCCTGCGCCTCATGATATTCGCTCCTCCAGATTAGATGAGGAAGAGTTCGGTGAAGTTCATTTGGGGGCGCTCATGCGCGCAGACGTGGTCGTCGTGGGAGCGGGCCTGGCCGGGATGGCGGCCGCGCTCGCCGCGGAGGAGGCCGGGGCCGACGTGGTGCTCATCGACCGCGGTCCGATCGGGATGGGGACCAATTCGGCGCTGTCCAATGCAGCGTTTTCAGGTCCGATCGCGCCGGAGCGCGCCGACGAGTACGTCGATCTGGTCCTCCAGATCGGGAAACACCTCAATCGTGTTGCCTATGTTCGGCAGGTGGCTCGCGAGTCTTCGGGGGCCGTCGCGTTCCTTCAGTCGCTCGGATTGGACATCGCTCGCACCCCAGGGCAGTGGTTGGTGCGATCCGCCCAGCCTGGGGCCATCCCGGGAGTGTCCCTCGTGCGGCGTGTGGCCGAGTTGGTCGCCAAGCGGGACCGGATCCGCGCAGAACGCGGCCTGTACGTGCAGAGGTTGCTGACGGCCCCGGACCAGGTCGTTGGAGTCGCGGGCGTGGATGCCGGCGGACGCGAGCGAGCCATTCACGCGTCGGCGGTCATTCTGGCTTGCGGCGGGGCCGGC
>Ga0316616_100000975_pt1 | contig 10770 bp, 9 predicted proteins | sample OWC_Aug_M1_C1_D1_FD_207660 | JGI IMG/M metagenome (GOLD analysis project Ga0316616, IMG submission 207660) | Wetland soil microbial communities from Old Woman Creek delta, Ohio, United States - OWC_Aug_M1_C1_D1_B | ecosystem: Environmental > Terrestrial > Soil > Wetlands | place: USA: Ohio...
GTCCTGCTACGCCTGTAGTTCGACGATGACAGCCCTGGCGGTCACCTTGCCCGGAGTGCCGGGCGTGTTCGCCAGCGGGTAGCCGACCATGGGCTGATAATCGGGCTCCATCATGTGCAGCGAGACGTACTCGTTGTCCCACGCGACGCCGTAATCCATGAACGGGTCGATGGTCACGTTGACCAGGCCGATCCGCTCCATCTCGCCCCTGGCCCAGGCCTGGGCGCGCTTCATCGCGTCCGAGAGCGTCAGCCGCGCCCCGAGCACGTCGGTCAGGTAGGATTCCAGGTCCATGACCCGCGACCGCTGCAAACCCTCCTCACGGATCTTCGCCACCATCGCGTGGTCGACGGCTGGCGGCGCGGCCGCCTCGAGGCCCAGCGCGCACGCAATCAGCAGCGCCGCTATCACGAGTTGTCGTTGGCGTGTCATACGCTACGGTAGCCTCCATGCGGACTTCAGCCGTTCGTATTCGGCCCGCGGCAGTTGCACCAGGAGCGGCGCCGGTTTCGGCGAGAGCCAGGCGATCGTCGTCGTGAGCGCGGATTCCTCCATCGCCGTGCACCCCGCGGTGCCTCGGCCCGGGCCCCTCCAGATGTGCAGGAAGATGCACGAACCGCCCCCCGGCCGCACCGGCGACGCATTGTGGTCCACCACGATGCCCCACTTGTAGAGGGGCTCCTGCCACATCTTCTCGGAACTCGACCAGTCCACGCGCGTCGCCGTCCCGCGCGTCGTCAGACGGTTGTACGACGCCGACTGCGCATCGTCCACGCACTCGACGTCGTCGGCCAGGTCGCGGTAGGGCATCAGCCAGCCCGCGGGCGCGCCGCGGGTTTGGCCGAAGGCGGTCGAAAGGTGGAACGCGCCGGCCGGGGACTTGCCGTCCCCTTCCCGCTTCACGGGTCCAGGTCCCGGGCTCGACGCGATACCGGTGCCCCAGGCGAGACCACTCCTGCCGACGACGACGGGAACCGCCGCGCCAACCTGCACCCACAGCGCGGTCGCGGACGGCCTCTCGAATCGCTGCATCGTCCCGTCCACGGCGTCCCACCCGTCGGTGAGGACCAGCAGAACCTGGCGCGCGCCATTCAGCGGATCGTCCGACGGCTCCGCCTGGCCCCAGCCCGCGAGCGCCGCCCAGACGATCGTCAGTGCGAGGACGAAGCTCCGCATCGGCACATTCTACTCCGTGCGCCTGCTGCGCCCGACGAGCGCGAGGACCGCCACCGAGACGAGCGGGAGCGCGCCGCACAGACCGCACACCGCCCCGAACCCGAAGCGGTCGATCAGCCACCCGAAGATCGGCGACGCCACCGCCTGCATCAAGCCGTACGAGCCCGTCAGGACGGAGACGGCGAACGCCGCCCGCCGGGCGCCGAACAGGTCCAGCGGCATCGCGTAGATGTTGGCGCTCATCGCGACGGCCATGAAGAAGCTCACCGAGATGAGCGCCGTGGCGAGGGCCGCTCCGGGAACCCAGGGCACGAGGGCGGTCGTGGTCAGGGCAACGCCGCCAATGACGCAGACACGAAGGCGTGCCGCGTACAGCCCACGGCCAGCCCTGGCCCATCGCATCGACAGCCACCCGCCGGACAGCCCGCCGAGTGACGCGAACACGGGCGGAATCCACGCAAACCGCCAGTTCGCGTCCTTCATGGACAGCCCGTGAGCGGACACGAGGAAGATCGTGGTCCAGTTCATCCACAGGCTGTAAACGGTCATCATCAGGACGTTGGCCACCGCGAGCGCCCACAGCCGCCAGTCCCGCGCCAGCGTCCTCGCGCCGTTCGGACTGCCGGTCGGTGGTGGCACGGGAATCCGGCGCACCGTCAGCCACCACAGGGGAATCCACGCAAGGCCGGCGACACCGGTGGCGACAAACGCCGCCCTCCATCCGTAGGCCGCCGCCAGCCAGCCGACCAGCAACGGCGCGGCCATCATGCCGATGGTGATCCCCACCTGATTGAGCGCGGTCCCCATCGCCCGCTCGCGGGGCTTGAGATACAGCGCGAAGCCCTTCGCCGTGGCCGGGATCCCAGCCGATTCGGCGGCGCCCAGTGCGGCGCGGCAGGTGAGCAGGCTCCCGAGGCCGCCGGCAAACCCGGTGGCCACGCCGGCCATGGACCACAGCGCGACGGCCGCGGAGATTCCGACATTCAGGCCGACCCGGTCCACCAGCAGACCGGCCGCCGGCGCGAAGACCGCATAGGTGAGGGAGAAGGCCGAGACGACCCAGGCGTAGCCGAAGTTCGAGAGGTTGAACTGCTCTTGCAGAACCGGCGCCAGGGCCGCCAGCACCTGCCGGTCGACGAAGCTCAGCGCGGTGGACAGCACGAGCACGCCGACCACCAGCCACCGTAGCCGGCTGCGTGCGTCATCGGCGTCGTCGGGCGATTCGGCCATCGGGCGATTGTACGCGAACGCGCCGCGTGCCGGCGATCGGGGTGCCAGCCAGCAGGCGCGGTGACGTAGAATACGGGTGGTTCCCGAGGAGGTGGCAGTGGCCCTTCAATCCGCACACGGTGACGCCATTCCGACGACGGTGTTCGACGCGCTTCCATTCCCGGCCTGGATCGTGGACGACGACATGCGGCTCGTGGCGGTCAACCGCGCGTCGGTCCGGCTGCTGGGCCCCCAGTCCGACGTGGTGCTGCGCCAGCGCGGCGGCGAGTTCCTGCACTGCGTGAACAGCGAGCACGGCTGCGGCAAGTCGACCCGGTGCCCCGACTGCGTGCTGCGTGAGGCCACGCGTTTCGCCCTGGACGGATCGCAGCCGACGCGGCGCCGGACTCGTCTGGAGGTCGTGGATCGCGACAGCGTGAGAGAAGTGCACGCACTGGTCACCGCGTCGCCGGTGGTCTACCAGGGCGCGAACCGTGTCCTGCTGTGCATCGAGGATCTGACGTCGCTGCTCGCGACGACCGACGTCCTCCCGATCTGTATGCACTGCAAGAAGGTGCGGGACAACGAACTGTGGCTCCAGGTCGAGGCCTACCTGGATTCGCACCTCGACCTGAAGTTCACGCACGGGATCTGCCCCGACTGCGCGAAGACGTTGTACCCCGATGACGAGCGGCAGGGGTGACCTACGGCCTGTCCGCGGCCGGTTCCTGGACGACGATCGACAACTCGCGGGCGATGGCATTCATCGCCCGCCGCTCCTCGGGGGCGACCAGCGTGACCGCGGTGCCGGTCAGGTGGGCCCGGCCGGTGCGGCCCACGCGGTGCACGTAGGCCTCGCGCGTGGACGGCACTTCGTAGTTCACGACGTGTGAGATCCCCTCGATGTCGAGGCCGCGCGCGGCGAGGTCGGTCGCGATGAGCGAGGTGAACCGTCCCGACTTCAGCCCTTCGACCGCCGCGGTCCGCTGCTGCTGCGTCCGGTCCGCGTGCAGCGCCGCCGTCCGGATCCCCTGAGCGATCAGCCGCGACGCCAGCCGGTCCGCGCCGATCTTCGTCCGGACGAAGACCAGCACCGGCCCCGCCTCCTGCCGAAGGAACTTCGCCAGCCAGGCGGCCTTCTCTCCCCCCGGCACCATCACCGCGGTGTGGTCGATCGTCCTGGCCGGGCCGTTCCGCGCGCCGCTCTCAATCAGCCGCGCCTGGCGGGTGATCGCGCGCGCGCGGTTCATCACGTCGTCCGGCATCGTCGCCGAGAAGAGCAGCGTCTGGCGCGCGGATGGCAGTTCCGAGACGATGCGGGTGATGTCGGGCCAGAATCCCATGTCCATCATCCGGTCCGCCTCGTCCAGCACCAGCACCGCGAGACGCGAGAAGTCGGTGACGCCCGTCCGCATGTGGTCCATCAGCCGGCCCGGCGTCGCCACGACGATGTCCACGCCCGCACGCAGCGCGCGCTCCTGGGGTTCCGCCGGCGCCCCGCCATAGACTGCCATGCTCGAGAGGCCGGTGTGGTAGGCGAAGCCCTGGATGTCGTCGTCGATCTGGACCGCCAGTTCGCGTGTGGGCGTCAGAATGAGGACCGCGGTGCGCGCGGCTTCGCCGATCTGCGCCGCCGTCCGCCGCGCCAGGAGTTGCTCCAGGATGGGCAGTACGAATGCCGCCGTCTTCCCCGTGCCGGTTTCGGCGCACGCGATGACATCCGCGCCCTCGCGTGCCACGGGGATCACGGCCGCCTGGATGGGTGTGGCGGTCGTGAAGCCGCGCTCGCCGACGCCTCGCACGAGCGCCTGCGGGAACCCGAAGGTGTCGAATGACGGACCGCGCGCGTCGCTTCCGCCGTCCGCCCCCGCCGAGCGGCCCGGAACGGCCTCACCGGTTGCGTGCGACGGAAGACGCCGGCCATGCCGCCGGTGGCGGCGTACGGGAGCATGAAGAGAACTGGTGTGTGGGTTCAGAGCCGTGCAACGCCTGGAAGGTGTTTACAGATAGCTAGAAGGTGCCCGCCGATCGTCGACGGTACTTCTAGTGTGACAGGAACCCGCGCAAAGCGCAAACGGGCGGGCCGGCCGGTCATTCCTGGCTTCGGCGCGCCATGACCAGTCCCGCGATGACGGCCGCCGCGTCGTCCAGCGCGATGGCGCCGGTGTCGAGGCACAGGTGGTATCGGGACATGTCGAGCCACGACAGCCCCCCGAGCGACGCGAGGAAGCGGCCACGCTGGTGATCGGAGTCGCGGACCAGCCCGGCGGCAGCCGTCCTGTCGGTCAGTCCGTAGTCCCGCATCACGCGCTCGACGCGCACGGCCTCGGGCGCGTGGAGGAAGACCGTCAGCAGGTCTGGCGCCGTCCGCAGGATCCATCCCGCGCCCCTTCCCACGAAGACCGCGTCCTCGCGCGCAGCGATTTCGCGGATGATCCGGGACTCGACGGCGAAGAGATCGTCTTCGTAGAGCGCGGGCATCGGCGGAGGCACGTAGGCCGCCTCGGGTGCGCCCCACGCGAGAACGCCGGCCATGCGGCCCCAGAGACTCGTGACCCGCTCCTCGAGGCTCTCGAGTTCGCTTCGGTCGCGCCCGAGGATCTTGGCCGCTTCGTCGAGCACTTCGCGATCGACGTAGCGGACGCCGAGCTGCCGGGCCACGACCTGGCCGACGTACGCGCCACCGGCGCCCATCTGCCGCGACACCGCGACGAGGATTCTGGGATTCGCGCCCATCGCCGCCTCCTCTCGCGCCCATTGTACGCCCCATCTCAGGACGCCGGAGGGCGGAAAGACGGGGGATCCGCTACGCCTGCAGCACGTGCTGGCGTCGCGCCCGCGCGGCGCGGAGGAGATCGCCGGGATCGGCGGCGTGGTCCGGGAAGAGGGCGTAGGCCGTGCGGACGCCCGGGGCCGCCCCGTCGGCCGACGGTTCGTCCATGGCCTCGGAGACACGGCGCGCGATCGTCGCCATCGTGTCGGGAGAGCTGTCGGCCATCAGGATGGTGAACTCACCGTCGCCCGTCCTGAAGACGAGGTCCGTCACACGCACGGACATCCGGGACGTGGCCGCGAGGCGCAGGACGACGTCGGCGGGGGTAGGCTCGCCGGTATCGCCGGTCCCGGCCTGCAGCATCAGCAGCCCTGGCCTGAGGCCGTCCACGCGGCCGCAGTAGGCCGCCGACGCCAGCACGCGCTCCAGGTATTTCTCGTTCGGCAGGCCGGTGTCGGCGTCGAACAGGCTGGCCATCCGCTCCTGTTCGAATGTCAGGGCCCGCTCCAGGGCTGGCCCGATCTGGCGCGCCGCGAACTCGACGACCTGCTGGTGCTCCGGGATGAAGCTGTCGCGCCGGCTGCTGTAGAGCGCCAGCACCCCGACGACCTCGTCGCGGGCGCACAGCGGCGTCGCCAGCGCGCTCTCGATGGCCACCGGCAGCCGCTCGCGCCGGTCGGCAAGGTCGAGCGCGGCGCTGGAGTTCATGATCGTGACGCGGTTGACCGCCACCCAGCCGCTCAGGCCCCCGCCAGCCCTGACGCGCAGCCCCTTGATCGCGTCGCTGCCTTCACCGGCCGCGTGAACGGCGACGAGGTCGTCCGACACGCGGTCGCGCAGGTAGAACACGATCAGGTCGCACGGCACGGTCTGCCGCACGCGCCACCCGAGCGTCACCGCCAGGTCTTCGACCGTCGTGTGGCCCCCGATCTCGGCGGCCAGGTCCGACAGGGCGAGGAGCGAGGCGCTCACCTCCCCGGTCGCACTCCCCGTCCCCTCGACAGCGGGCAGGACGGGCGCGGGCGCTCGCATCAACTCGTGGAACGGACTCGGGTCGCCCTTGATCTCGTTGACCTGCGCGCTCACCTCGATGTGCACCCTGACGAACGCGTCGGTGACCTGCGGGTCGTACATCGTGCCCTTGCGCGCTTCGATGATCGCCAGCGCCTCGTCGTCGGACAGGGCGGGGCGGTACGGCCGGTCCGAGGTCAGCGCGTCGTAGCAGTCCACGACCGCCATGATCCGCGCGCCCAGCGGGATGTCATTCCCCTTCAGGCCGTCCGGGTAGCCCGTCCCGTCCCAGTTCTCGTGATGGTGACGGACGATGGGGACCACCGGGTACGGGAAGTCGATGGCGGAGAGGATCTGCGCGCCGACCGAGGAGTGCGTCTTCATCCGCTCGTACTCGGCCGGTGTCAGCTTGCCGGGCTTGTTCAGGATGTGCTCGGGCACGGCCAGCTTGCCCATGTCGTGCAGCAGCGCCGCCGCCTCGATCGCCCTGAGTTCACGCGCATCGGTCACGCCGAGTGCCTTGGCCAGCCCGGCGGCGTACCCTTGGACCCGCCGGATGTGCCCGTGGGTGATTTGATCCTTGGCGTCGATCGCCATCGCGAGGGTCTCGACCGTCGAGAGATAGAGCTTGTTCAGCTCCGTCAGGTGCTGGTTCGCGTCTTCGACACGCTCCATCGCGGTCTTGAAGGTGAAGTACGAGATCACCACCAGCGGCACGACCAGCACGAGCGTGATGTCGAGGCTCTTCCAGTTGAGCGCCAGCAGGAGGGCGACCGACGCACCGCCGAAGTAGTTCAGCGAGAGCCACATGAAATGCTCTCGCCAGACGCGGTACGCGGGCCTGCGGGTCTCGAACGAGACGGCGAAGGCCGTGAGCCAGCTGTTGCTCAGGAAGTAGGCGCCCGCCATCGCCATCGCCGGAATCAGGATGGCGGTGAGTTCCGGCTTCTTCGTGGCGAAAGCCAGGGGGACGCCGTCGTAGACCACGAAGAACATGGTCGACGCCGCGAGCACGGAAATCGTCGGCTCGGCGATGTTGAAGATGACCCGGTACGGCTCGCGGTTCCTCCGCCGTATGGAAATCCACAGCCCGTCGACGGCCATGCACGCCACGGCGGGAAACGGGCCGAACAGGAGGACGAGAGTGAAGAAGAACGCCTCGGAGACGTAGATGGTCGCGGGCACCGCCGGAACCCGGACGGCGAACGAACCGCTGATCCAGGTGAGCACCGCGAGCAACGGCATCCGGTAGTCGAACGGTATCTCGGTGAGGAAGTAGACCGAGTAGGCCAGCGCCGCCACGCCCGCGATGCCGACGGCGGCGATGTAGAGGCGCCCGAGCCTGGTCACGGCCGGGACTCGCTTCCGTTGGTCAGCTGGAACGTCCGGATCTTCCGATAGAGGGTCTCACGGCTGATCTGCAGCAGCCGCGCGGTCTCCTTCTTGTTCCAGCCGGTGGCCGACAGCGCGGCGCGGATGTGGTCGCGTTCGACGTCGGCCAGCGGCCGGATGCCGCGGTCGTTCGCGCGACCCGACTCCGCCGAGGTGTTCAGCGCCAGGAAGCCGACGTGCCGCTCGTCGATGATGGGCCCATCCGTCGAGAGCGCAGCGCGGGACACGGTCGCAATCAGCTCCCGGATGTTCCCCGGCCACGAGTGGTCGGCGAGCCGGCCGAGCGCAGCGTCGCTGAACTGCCGCGCGTCGGGAGGCAGGCCGTCGAGGGCGCACTGCTTCGCGAGGAACATCCGCGCCAGCAGCGGAATGTCTTCGGGCCGCTCCTTCAGCGAGGGCAGCCGGATCGTGAAGGCGTTGATCCGGTAGTAGAGGTCCTCCCGGAATCGCTTCTCGCTCACCTGCAGCTCGAGCGGGCAGTTGGTGGCGGACACCAGACGGAAATCGACGTCGATACCCGTGCGGCCGCCCAGCCGCTCCACCTGGCGCTCCTCCAGGACGCGCAGCAGCTTGGCCTGCGACATCAGCGGCAGGTCGCCGATTTCGTCGAGGAACAGCGTCCCCCGGTTGGCCAGTTCCACACGACCGAGTCGCCGCTCGTGTGCGCCGGTGAAGGCCCCCTTTTCGTGCCCGAAGACCTCGGCCTCGAACAGCGAGTCGGGAACGGCCGCGCAGCTGACGGCCTGGAACGGTCGCGACTGCCGCCGGCTCAGGTCGTGGATGGCGCGCGCCGCCACTTCCTTGCCGGCGCCGGTCGGTCCGAGAATCAGCACCGAGATGTCGGTCTTGGCCGCGGTCCGGATCGACTCCAGGACCAGGAGCATCTTCTCGTCGCGTCCGACCAGTTCCAGCAGTTTGCGGACGGACGCGGGTTCGGTGCGGCCGGTCTCCCGCGCCGGCGCCGCGAGGAAGGCCGCCAGCAGCCGGTCGGCGTGCTCGTTCACCGGCCGCGCCGCCGAGAATCGCGGCGAGAGCCCAGCCCAGCGGTGCGCCATCCCGGCCCCGATCAGGGCGTCGAGGCAGCGCTCGATGTCGCCTCGCATGCAGCCCAGGGCAGCCATCAGCGCCTCGGTGTCGAACGTCTCGTCGCGGTGCGCGTGGAGAAACCTGAGCAATTCGGCACGAAGCGGAGACCCGACGAGCGCCCGGAACCGCTGGTCAGCGGGCGAGACAAGCCCATCGGTTGTCACGAACGAAGGCCGTGCGAGGACAGAAGAAGTCATAGGGTCGGGTCGAGCCGCACCCACTTCCTCTTATCGGTCCGGCCTCGAAATGCTTCAGTCTTCGGCAGTTCTGGCGAAGTCCAGCCAGCCGAAACATCCCGGCTGGTGGAAGTTCAGGGCGTCCCCGATCGGCGCCCAGCTGGCCCAGTGGGGGTGCGATGTCTGGTCGCCGCATTTGAAGGCATTGGCCCGCCACCGCCGTCCGGCCACTGGTCGGACCGCGCCACAGTAGGGCTCCATCGCGGCGAACGGCCACGACACCTCGACCCACCACTCCACCGGCTCGACCCGCTCGGGCTCCACCACCGCCGGAAGCGAGTGGGACACCTTGAGGGTCCCGGCATCGGCAGCCGTCACGGCCGCCCACTTCGCGAACCGGTTCGACGTTCGGGTGGGGTCCTCGATGAACCGGAGCGAGAAGGCGCCGCCGGCGTTCACCTCGAGCGCGAAGTACCCGGCCCGGCCGTGCGGCTGGACGAACAACTCGACGCAGCTGTCCTTATAGGTGTCGCTGTCGTACTCCGTGTGGACGGACCGCACGTAGCGGTCGGCCACACGAAACAGCGCGTGCAGGTGTTCGTCGTCGTACAACAGCGCCGCCTCGACCATCGGCCGGTGGTCGCTGCTGCGGGAATGGAAGTGAGCGATGGCCATCCTCGGCGCCGGTCCCCAGACCGATCCGTCCCAGGACCCGGTGTGCTCTGGCGGCGACGCCGCGCGACGGACGATATAGGTCGGAGCGCTCATCACGTCGGTACACCAGCATACCCGGCGGCTCCGGGTCAACTGCCGGGTTCGATGTACGATAGGAGATTCAGGAGCGTGTCGCGAGCGTGAACGACAAGGGCCGAATCATGGTGTTTCTGGCAGCCGTCCTCTCGGTGTGGACGTTGATGCACCTCTACGTCCTGTCCCGTCTCTGGAATCTGCCCCTGGCGCCCTCGCCAGCCTGGCGAACAGGGCTCCTGCTGGCCGCCGCGGCCGGGTGGGTCGGGTTCCCGCTGGCCATGTGGCTGACGCGCGCGATGGGACGCGCCGCCGCTCCCCTCGAGATTGTGGCGACGACGTGGGTCGGCGTGCTCTTTCTGATGCTGGTCTGCCTGATCGCCGCTGACCTGATGACCGGGTTCGGGTGGCTCGCGACCGGCTGGTGGCGCCAGGCACGCGTCGTCGCCCTGGCGGCCGCCGGCGTCCTGAGCGTGGTCGCCCTCGTCCAGGGCCTGCGTGCGCCGGAGCTTCGGGAGCACGCGGTGGCCATTCGAGGCCTCCGGCCCGAGTACGACGGCCTTCGCATCGTGCAGCTGTCGGACCTTCACGTCGGGCCGTTTCTGAAGACCGCGTGGCTCGAGCGGCGGGTGGAACAGGTCGCCGCCCTTCGCCCGGACCTCGTGTTCGTCACCGGCGACCTCGTCGACCAGGACGCGGCGCTCGCCGAGCCGGTCGTTTCGCCGCTCCGCCGGCTGACCCCTCGCCTGGGCGTCTGGGGCGTGACGGGAAACCACGAGTACTACGCGGGTCTCGAGCGATCGCTGCGGGCGTTCGAGTTGGCCGGGATCAGGCTGCTGCGGGACGAGGCCGTCGAAGTCGCCCCCGGGCTCGTGCTCGCCGGCGTGGACGACCTCTCGGCCCGCCGGCAGTTCGGCATCGATGGCCGCCCGGTCGATCGCGCGCTGAGCGGGCGACCGCCCGGCGCCACGATCTACCTGTCGCACAGTCCGTGGGAGGCCGAGCGCGCCGCCGAGCTGGGCGCCGACCTCATGCTTTCGGGCCACACGCACGCCGGCCAGATCTGGCCGTTCGTCTACCTCGTCCGACTCGCCTATCCGTACGCGTCCGGGCGCTACGAGGTGAACGGGCTGACGCTCATCGTGTCGCGGGGAACGGGATTCTGGGGACCGCCGATGCGGCTCTTCCGCCGCGCCGAGA
>Ga0316616_100000977_pt1 | contig 10759 bp, 6 predicted proteins | sample OWC_Aug_M1_C1_D1_FD_207660 | JGI IMG/M metagenome (GOLD analysis project Ga0316616, IMG submission 207660) | Wetland soil microbial communities from Old Woman Creek delta, Ohio, United States - OWC_Aug_M1_C1_D1_B | ecosystem: Environmental > Terrestrial > Soil > Wetlands | place: USA: Ohio...
GCAGGGAAGGGAGATATCTCCAGGCTGCCAACACCTCCCTGCCGGAATAATCAAGCGCGACCCCGGAGCCGTTTTCACCTTTCACCGCCTGTTGCGACGGAAACCCCTTTTCCGTATTGGTGACGGCCCGCTTCATCAGTGCGGCGACTCTCTCATAGCGAAGAGGGCTCAGGAACACTACCGATTCCCCTTCTTCCCTGGAGATCACTACCTCTCCGGATTTCCCCAGACCGGTCGCATCGGTTATAAATTGGAAAATCGGCCCCATATCTATCTCTATGACGATCTCACCTATGAATTTACCTTTGACGTTTACTGGCGCGGCCGCGACTATTTCCGAACGGTCCTTGTCCGAATTATTTTTGAAGACGTCGGTAAGGTAAATTCCCTTCCTTCCTTCCTCGAAGTAGTTGACAATCATCAGCCGCCCGCCGACAAGCTCTGGTTTGCTACTTGCATACATGATCGTGCCTTTGGTGTCCGTGAGCATAACATTCAGATATCCGTAATTTTTCTGAAATGTCTTTAAATGGTCGTCGATCTCTTGCCAGGCTTTCACATAGGCGGGGTCCGATCTGTTGTCCGAGTGTTTGATGAGCAAGGGGAGGTACTGCTTTATATCCGGGAAATTCCGGCCTGAACCGATGTCGGCCTTCTTCTCATTAAAAAAAGTCTCGATCTTCTCCTTTTTCAGGTCGGCGATATTGTTCAATTGCGCAATCCTGACGGACATTAACGAACTCCTGGCATTAGAAAAAACCATCATTCCGAAAAAGAAGACAGGAACAACGATGAAGGCAAATAATATGATTATAAGTTTGGTCCTGATGGACATTTTATAGCTTCTGTCATTACGTTCAATACGTACATGTATTTTACTAACTCCTGCTGCATTGTCAATGAAATCCGGTCTTTTTCACAGCTTTTATTCCGTGTGAAGAAATGTCCGACAGTTGTTATATAATAAACGTGTGGTATATGCTGCAGATTATGGGCAAACTTGTTTTTCACATACCTTGGATTTTGTTAACACATTATAATCATTGAATTTTATCTGTAAAATTGTTAAAGTGTTTTAATTGATATGATGACTATCTTCTCAAAAAATAACGAAATTAAACAAAAAAAGGAAATCCTCAGGGGTTTATATGAAGAAAATCTGAAGATTCTTGGAAAGGGCGGTGCACGCATATATAAACAGAGACCTTTTTTCTTCAGAAAAATGTTCCTGTCGTTCTGCCTGGCTATAGCCGCTGTCCTGCTCCACGGGATATTCTTCAATACCGCTTTTTTCCCTGAAAAAGAGCTGACCGCAAGTATCATCTCCCAAAACGTTCCTCTTATGTCTGTAAAAGCCCCAGCTGAAGACTTACTGGCCACTTCTGACTATAAGGCCTTTATCAATAACCAGGGTGTTTCCCTGAGCCGTATGTTCGGCTTGGGCGTAAAGACGATCATGATAGATCCCGGGCACGGAGGCGCTGATTCAGGGACCATAGGGAAGATGGGCACTATGGAAAAGGACGTTGCGCTTGACATAGCAAGGAGATTGAAAGAGCGTCTGACAAAAACCGGGCATTACCACGTTCTGATGACCAGGGAAGGAGATGTTGCCGTGCCGCTGAATAAAAGGGTTAGCATGACGCAGGCGGCCAGGGCTGACCTGTTTATATCCGTGCATCTCAATTACCTCCCTGCCAAGCCGATCAATATTATTGAGACCTATTATTTCGGCCCTACTTCCGACGTCAAAACAGAAAAACTTGTTGAACAGGAAAATGCAGGATCAGAATACGGACTGAGTGACTTCAGGGAGATGATCGAGAAGATCGGCGATACTTTGAAACTTCAGGAGTCGAGAGAATTTGCGACTGCCATACAGAAAAACCTCTTCGTAAACAGCAGGATGCATGACGGAGCTGTTTATGATTTCGGCATAAAGAGGGCGCCTTTCGTTGTCCTGCTCGGAGTGGAGGTGCCTGCGGTCCTCGCTGAGGTGTCATGTCTCAGCAACAGACAGGAAGAAAAGGAACTCAGCACAGAGGGCCATAGGGAGAATATAGCACGCTATCTGGAGGCCGGCATAATGGACTATCTAAATAAAGGAGATCTAACTCATGAAGCAAAAAGATGAACAGAAGCAGGGCAATTTATTTGTTGGCATCGATCTGGGCACTTCAAGAAGCTCAATCTCAGCAGGGAACAACACGCGGGAATGGATAGAAAGTTATGTGGGTTGGCCCAAGGATTTTATCGCCCAGCAGGTGGTCGGCAAACCTGTGCTGTTCGGTTCAGAGGCTCTCCTGAACAGGCTCTCCCTCGATCTCTGCAGGCCGCTTGAACGCGGGATAATAAAAGCTGGAATCGAAAAAAGCGATGAAGCAGTCAAGGAAATCATCAAATATCTGATAGGACTAGCTAAACCCGCATCTGATCAAAAGATATGCGCCGTGGTCGGAGTGCCTGCAGATACCTTAAAGGTAAACAAGCTTGCTATCAGGTCGGCTGTCTCGGAAAACGTCAATGCATTAATGGTCGTGTCAGAGCCCTTTGCAGTGGCCTATGGCATGAACCTGCTCAATAACGCCCTCGTCATAGATATCGGCGCAGGCACGACTGATTTCTGCATTATGCACGGCACTATCCCCGCAGAGGAAGACCAGAAGACGATACTTACTGCAGGTGACTATATTGATGAGCAGCTCTTCAGTTATCTGACCGAGAAATATCCCAGCTCGAAATTCAACAAGAACATGGTCCGCCAGTTCAAGGAGCAGTTCAGCTTTGTCAGGGACGTGCCTGAAGATATGCAGGTAGTGATCCCCGTAAACGGCAAGCCTGTAATGCATGATATCAAGAATGAGATAAGGCGCGCCTGTGAAAGCATCCTGCCTGCTCTGGTAGAGACAACTACGGAGATGATAGCCAGGTTCGATCCCGAGTTCCAGGTCAGGATCAAAAACAACATTGTGCTTGCAGGCGGGGGAAGCCTGATAAGGGGAATAGCCGAATACCTGCAGGACGCGCTGAAGGAATACGGTACCTGCAAAGTCACTGCTGTTTCAGATCCGCTTTTCGCCGGGTCTGACGGCGCCCTGATGCTTGCGCAGGACATGCCTGAAAAATACTGGGAACAGCTTAATTGATAGCCTGAAGATACTTTTGAGGAGAGGAATGCTATGACAGACAAGACAATACTTGTAATTGATGTTGATCAGGAGACCGAGGAGAAAATCGTTTCAACACTTGAAGCAGAAGACTATCTTGTCTTTTCCGCTTCAGGCAGGGAAATTACTTCCGGCATGGCAGGAAAGATCAGCCCCGCGCTTATTATGCTGAAGCCTACTGCCAACAGCGTTGAAGGGTTTGAGATATGCAAGACAATTCATGGCAGCGAGGCATTCAAAAATGTTCCGATCATAGTGATTGCTTCGCTCAAAGGACCGTTGGATGTCCGGTATACCTCTTTTTACGGGATTGTAGATTTTCTGGAACCACCTATAAGTCGTGGGGCCATTATCGAAAAGACTGAAAAGATCCTCGGCAGTAAGTCCCATGATTCCCTGGGACCTGTTGCTGAAGAGGCCTTGTCAATCAAAGAGGAAGATGCTCCGGAAGAGAAAATACCTGTGACTCAGTTTAAGGACCCTCTGGATAAAGACCCTTTGGGTAAGGACCCTCTGGACCGGGAATTTTCTGTCGAAGAGATCGGTCAGCCCAGTGAAGATTATAGCTACAGGGATGAAGAAGAGAGTGAAACCGGCAGCCTTCTTAGCAGGGGAGGAAGAAGACGGCCGAAAAAATCCGGACTGATGCTCCCGGTCCTCCTTGTTATTGCAGCGATAGCGATTGTGGCAGGCGGTTTTATGGGGTACAAACTCTTTTTCGCTCCAGCGAAAGTACGTGTGCCTGCTAAGACTGCGGTCCCCGAGGCTGTTCAGCAAAAGTCGCCTCCGGCCCCTACGACCGTAGCGGAGCAACCTAAGGAACAACCGGCCGCAGATGTCAAGCCGGCTGAAACAAAAGAAGCGCCTGAAAAAGCGCCGCAGTCACTGCCACAAGCGCCGCAGCAAGTCCCTAAAGAGGCACTGCAAAAAGCGCCTGCTGTTGTCCCTCCGACAAAACCTGGCGGGGAGACATTTTATTCTGTGCAGTTGGGGGCTTTTAAGAATGAAGTCAGCGCAGAGGCTCTTGCAAAGGTATACAAGGGAAAAGGTCATGAAGCCTTTACCCACATGGGGACAACAAAAGATAATAAGCCTGTTTACCGGGTTTTGATAGGCAAATTTAAGAACAGGAAAGACGCACTGGAGCTTGCAGGCAGGCTCCAGTCTAAAGATAAGATCAAGACAACTGTTTTTAGTGAAGGGATGAAATAGGGACACCGGGCCTGCCTTATTCCAGGCAGGCCGACCCTTCCTTTTTACAGTTTTGGTCTAGCCCGCTTTTTCAAAGGCGTCCTTCGGAGCGCCGCAAACCGGACAGGTCCAGTCCTCAGGAAGCTGTTCAAAGGGGACGCCCTCCTTGGCTCCGTCATATTCATATCCGCAGATTGTGCATCGCCACATAGTTGTAACCCCCTCATTGTGAATTTTTGAAAAGTACCTCTGTCAAATTTCTTGTTCAAACAGTATACCTGTCCTGGATATCAGGAATAACCCAAAGAATGCAATTGATCTTTATACGCAGGGACATGAATGTCTTCAAAGTCTTTTAATTTCGACAGGATTTTATTATGATGCCGTGATAAAATTATCAACGCTTCTTGGCATAATTATATGCAGATCAAGCATTTTATCATGGCATGAATAAGGTGTCGCTGCAAAAGACTTTTCAGACATCCACGTCCCTGCTAAATGCACTTTTTGGGATAAAGAAATATTTTATTATTAGTCCGCAACTGCTTAAACTGCTCAAGCCCATAAAGTGAAGCCCGGGGTGGAATAACATTATTTACCCTCAATTTTCTCAGGAAAACGGACACACTTGAGTTGTTTTGGGATCTGGTGCATAAAGGCCTCGAGTCGTGTCAACTTATTGCCCCCCTGCTGTTCCTCATAAATTAATGTCAATAGAGGTATATTCCCGTAGTCCGACCTCAGGCGCTGAAGTATGCTTGTGAGTACGTTTCCATACGAGCAGTTTTGCGTAATTACGTTGATGATCCCGCGGGCACCCTTCTCAACTGCTTCGATGACGCAGCCGACAGGAGATATTATTGCTGTGGACAGGTCGTTGCTCAGGTATTTGGCTGTTTTTTCATAAATCTCGTCCGGCGAAATGTCAAAATTGTTAAGGATATCATTCTCAAATATGTGACGAACCTTCTGCTCCTGGTGTTTAAGCTCCAGGTTGATCAGAAGATGCTGGACCAGCTTTAAATATTCAGCCTGTTTTTTGTATTTCTTTATCCTCGAGACCATTACCAGGGGAATGACATCAACCATAAACCGCGGCACAAAAATGATCCCGTCGAGTCGTTCAATGTTCCGGTACAGGTCATTATTGGCAAAGGAATTAAGACGCGTATAGTAATCTCCGGTAACAACAACGAACTTTTTCGGGACTGATTTATCGAGGTCGATCCCGTCAAACACTGAAAGGGCATACTCTACTCCGCTGATTATCTCCCCTCCCTCAATACCCTTGCAGATATGATTTCTCGCGATTTTATATGCAATGTCTGATGCACCCTTTTCAACTTCGTAAGGTCTTGATTCGTGGAGCTTCTGTAATATCCTGTCCAGTGCTGCCATGCCTATATACAGGTCGTCAACTATCCTGACCTGTTGGATGAGAGGTATGTTTTCTCCGAACAGCTGATCAAAGGTGCCGATTACGGGCAGTTCTTCGGACCGGTAACGGCTCCCAGAGTAGACTGTGTTTTGTCCGTATAATTTGAGCTTGCAGTCGCCGTTCATGAACATAAAAAAGGCGGCATTTTGTTCAAAACTTCTGCTGTTTAACAGGGCGATATAGTCTCCCATGAGGTTTATAAACGGCTGACACTCACCGCTGACAGCGTGTTGTTTGCCTATCTCACGGATACTGTCCCCGGGCGGCGGAAGCACGACCGCTTCAGTCCCGTTAGCCTTTAAGACCGAGGCGATAATATAGGCATGCTCAGAAAAATGGGGTATATAAACCTTTTCATATCTGATCACCGGCCGTCCGGGAACTGTCCCCCTTCCGGCAGAGTTGACCTCACACCCCCGTCTGAAGCTCATGACCTCGTCGTTAAAGGCCTCCAGACGGGTCAGGACCCCGGCGTCAGCAGTGTGCTCGTCTATCTCAATGACCAACAGCGGCTTGTCTGACAGCGCCATTTCGAGATATCTGAAGCTTGCCGGGTCAGGGCCGCATCCGTAGTTCGTCAGAATAATCGGGAAAAGCCTCGGGTCCTTATTGACGGTCAATGCCCCCTGGAGCATTCTGCGGTTGTAATACCATGGAATCTCAGGATAAGGCTCATGCATCTCCTCGGAAAGAGGTCTGATCAGGTCCGAGGGCACAGCCTCCATTCCCAGTGCCTGCAACTTCTGAAAGAGGCTCATATTGAGTTCCGGGTCATACACAGTGTAGGGTTTGCCAAAAACAACGAAGACAGTATCTTCAGCGCTCCGGTCGTCAAGGAATTTTTGGCCGAGTCGGAACCGGGCCTCCCTGTGTCGTTTGAAATCCTCCACCGCAGACCGGTAGCACTCCTTAAGCCTGGGGCCCTCTATAAATGGTTTCAAGGCTGAATCGAGGAAGGACTTGTCCTGCTGGAGTTTATATGCCAGCGAGGTCAGTTTTGTTTCATAGCCGTCGATATCATAGCCGTTTGAGAGTGTCTGAGTTATTACCTTTGTCCCAAAGGCTGCGGTGATAAACTCAGGGACACTCTGAATATAAGGGCAATGCTCGACCTCCGGGCCTCCTGGCTCCCATACCGGGATGTTGACGTGACCCGGCACAAAGATGGAGTCAATGCCCTTTTCGATCAGGTCAGACACATGCCCGTAGTATACCTTCACCGGCAGGCAGGTCTCTACAGTGACATGCGACATCCCCTGTTCTAGGAGCTGCCGTGTTGTCCGTCTGGAAGTGACAACGTTAAAGCCTGCGCGTCTGAAAAAACTGTTCCAGAGCGGGTAATACTCATAGAACAGAAGCCCTCGGGGAAACCCTATGGATTTCAACGGTCCATCTGCTGACGCAGCAGGCGTAGCATGGAACAGGGCATCAATTTCTTCAAGCAATTCAGCCGGACTCAACTTCGGCTGCAGCTTATCCGGTTTCATCGTCTTCATCGTTTTTCCGTGAAAGTCTCTTTCGTATTTTCCGCAGACGCCACCGAAGAATACCTTTGAACCTCCTACTGAGAGCTGCCTTATATAACAATGGTTTGCACAGCCTACGCACTGAAATGCACTCACTTCCCTGACGTCTTCGAGGACCCTGGGTCTATATCCCGAGTCCGAATAATCACCGCGTTCATATGCCTCCCTGGCGAGTAAGGCCACCCCGAGGGCGCCGATTACTTTATGACGGTCCGACACATAGACCGGTTTTTCAAGCAGGTTTTCAAAGGCACTCCGTACCGCATGATTTGCAGCAACTCCGCCCTGAAAGCTGATAAGTTTTCCGAAGGGTTTATGCTGGGAAACCCGGTCAAGGAAATTCCCGGCAACTGCATAGCTCAGACCTGCCAGGAGATCCTCAATAGCATAACCCTTTTGGATATAGTGCACGAGGTCGCTCTCCATAAACACCGTGCATTTATTTCCTAACCTGACAGGGAATATGGACCGCAGCGCCAGTTCCGAAAAATCATGCTCCAGGTCGATATTCAGCCTCAGCGCCTGTTCCTGCAGGAAAGACCCTGTCCCCGCCGCGCATAAGCGGTTCATCTGAAAATCAAGCCGGTTGCCCCTGCTGAGAGTAATGAACTTTGCGTCCTGTCCGCCGATCTCTATAATGGTGTCGCAGTCCGGGACGATGTGTCTCGTGCCGCGCACTTGGGCGGATATTTCGTTTTTTACTACGTCTGCCCCAAGGACCTTTGCCCCAAGGTATCTCCCGCTCCCTGTTACGCCCATGCCTAGGACGTTCCCTGCGAAGCCTCTCTCATGAAACTCTCTGAACAGCTCCATGAGGCGCTCCAGGACTTTGCCGTGAGAATAGCGGTAATCGCTGTATAGAATCTCTCCCTGAGGATCTATAACGACTATCTTCTCGCTTACCGAACCTATATCAATACCTACAAATACTCCGCCCTCTCCTGATGTAATTCCGTTGAAATCCCGGTGTGAGGTTATGAATCTTTCATCTGCCCTCCTGGAGAGAGCCGGATAGAAAGAATCCTCATGATCGGTATACCGCATGTCCTGCCCTTTTTTCAGATGTTGGATGATGCCGGCTAGTGTCCAGACATTCGTAGAAGGACCTTTTTCATGTGCAAGCAGAGCTGCGCCATATGCTCCCATGGTATTGAAATGCTCTGGTACTATGAGATTCGCGTTATTAAAATGAAGAAGGTCACCGAAGGCCTTTTTCAGCGCGAGATTTGAAGCTGTGCCGCCCTGGAACGATATGACAGGATCAAGCGTGCGGCCGCGCACAAGATTGCTCAGGTAATTCCGCGCCAGGGAATAGGCCACGCCCAGGAGTATATCGGGCATGGGGGTGCCTTTTTGCTGCAGATGGATCATGTCGGTCTTGGCAAAGACTGCGCACCGGCCGGCTATATGAGCGGGAGCCCCAGCCTCAAGTGCCATTGCAGCGAAGTCCTCTATGCATATGCCGAGTCTGCAGGCCTGTTCATCGAGAAAAGCCCCGGTGCCGGCCGCGCATAATTCATTCATGGCAAAGTCCTTTATCGTTGCGCGGTAAGGGTCTTCCTCGTTGTGCTCAAGGAGGATGAGTTTGCTGTCCTGTCCCCCTATCTCGATTATGGTCCGCACCTCGGGATGCAACCTCTTGGTCCCCATGGCATGACAGATGATTTCATTTTCCGTTTGAGCGTTCAGGATTTCCTGAGCCAGAGATTTACCGGACCCGGTCGCGACAATATTGTCAATCCGGATGTCAGGGAAGTTTTTCCGGCAGGTCTCAAGTATGTTTATCAATTCATTTATAGGCCGGCCTTTTGTTTTTGAGTAGACATCATAAACGAGCTGTGCACTTTGATCGGCAAGAACGCACTTGACACTTACCGACCCTATATCCAGGCCCAGGTAGAAGGGAAGGTCCATCGTATTACTGACTGTCAAATTGTATTTCGTTTCTTTGCTGGCGGGTCTGCTATAAATAGAACATGATCCAGGATCAGTCACACGATAACCCCCAATATATTCGAACCATATCACGTAAGAGTAGGGGAGTCAACTTCTTCTCACAGTCAGGGCAGTATATATCCGGCACTGCCTGCTGTCGCCCGCCGGTTGCGGAACATTTAGATAAATTCAGCAATAACCTGAATAGCCCCTTTCCTGGTCTGCTGGTTTCCGCATTTCATCGCTGTAAAGATTCGCCTGCCTAGATAGGTAAATTTTACCTATCACTAGGCAAAGTTTACCTATATACTTGCATTGAGGCATGATAAATCCTTTAGAATCAATGTAATCAAAATTGGTACGGAAGTTGCTTAATTTATTTGTTGCAGTTTAAATAACCTTACTCCTGGAGGGCTGGGGTGAAAGCGGCAAGGATAGCTGGAGGTCTCATCCCGCAACAGATTATGACAAGAAAGAGCATAGTTGGCTGGACCACTGGAATGAAATCCTGGTTCCCTGTTATTGGGATAATACTCACTCTCGTCTTTTTTGTCCTCGGTTATTCCCTGAGGGGCAAAGGAGTCCTCACTTCGGTTATACATGGCGACGAGGAGGTGTTCCTTTTAATCTATGCTCTGTTTGGAAAGTTGAGCTATTTCTATTCAGGGTTTTTTTTCCTGATTTCTGTCGCCGGTTTCATCTGGGGCTCAACAAGGAAGGAGAGGCCTTTCATTGAGGGGAGAAGATCGCTGTCAGACCTGAAGGAGCTGTCCTGGATGGAGTTCAGGGAATACGTCATGGGTCTTTTCCAAAAACTGGATTATTCACCGGAGGGCAACAGTATTCTGGATGACGAATATGCCGACCTGAGGTTAAAAAGGGCGGCCCGGACATCACTGGTCTGCTGCAAAAAATATTATGTCAGGAAGATACCCCTTTCAATGGTGCTTGAATTTTATTCAGCGATGCTCAAGTGGCCCTTACTGGAGAAAGGTTACTTCATAACTACCGGGTCTTTTTCTGACGAGGCAAGGAAGTTCGCCTCTGACAAGCCTTTAGTTCTGATCGACGGAGAAAGGCTAACGGACTTTGCAAGGATCGCAGAATCAATAGATGCAGTACGGGGGTGGACATCCCTGCAAAACAATCTGGATGAGATCGGTTATGCATGTCCGATTTGCGGAGCCAGCATGCTCCTGAGGACAGTAGAAAGCAACTCTCATTCCGTGACGCAGTTCTGGGGTTGCTCCTCATATCCTGCTTGTAAAGGCACCCTGCGCAAAGATCGTGAAGACCCTGTGCTTACTTTACAGGGTTAGAATCAGCGTCTGGGTGAACAATTTGTCAAAATCAAATCCATTCAAAAGGAACAATACCACGAATCGGTCATGTGATTCTCTGTCGCCGTCCCGTTATACTTAACCCGGAAAATGCATTTAGCATGGACATAGATGACTGAAAAGTATTTTGCAGCAAGACCTTTTATATGCCGGAATACAATT
>Ga0316616_100000978_pt1 | contig 10753 bp, 9 predicted proteins | sample OWC_Aug_M1_C1_D1_FD_207660 | JGI IMG/M metagenome (GOLD analysis project Ga0316616, IMG submission 207660) | Wetland soil microbial communities from Old Woman Creek delta, Ohio, United States - OWC_Aug_M1_C1_D1_B | ecosystem: Environmental > Terrestrial > Soil > Wetlands | place: USA: Ohio...
TGGTGCCCGAGATGTTCGAGGCCAGCATGATGCTGGCCTGGCACGCGCTGGTCCTGATCGGCGTGCCGGCCAACCGGGTGCTGCGCCGGGTGCGGGCGCTGCGCAACGAGCGCTACGAATTGCTGCGCGGGTTCTTCCCGGGCGCCTCGGATGCGGAAGACGAGGCCGGCGAAAGCCACGGTCCCCGGCTGCATTCCGTGACCTTGACGCTGGGCAGCCACGCCGTCGGCCGGACGATCGCCGACCTGCGCCTGGACGACTTCAAGGTAAAGGTGTCAGCCGTGCGTCGGCGCGGCATCCGGGGAATCGCCCCGGGCCCGGAAACGCGCTTCCAGGCCGGCGACGTGGTGGTGCTGATGGGGCTGCACGAGGAACTGGCCGCCGCGGAATTGCGGCTGCTGAAGGGGCGGTGAGGAGGCGGAGCGGAAATTCCTCCGCCAGAACGACGGTCGCGACGCAGCGCCCGCAGGCTCAGAACCCCAGGCAGACGGTGTACGAGGTGGCGTCGTCGATGGCCGAATTCGCCAGCGCCTGCTGGCCGCGCGTGTGGTTGTCGGCGACGACGCGCATCGATCCGGTTTCGCCTTTGCCGTCGTCCATCTGGGTGTCGAGCTGCTTGGCGAACTTGCCGAGCACGCCTTTGGAGCAGACGACGTAGGTTCCGGACAGGAAGGTGGTGCCGTCGGTGTTCTGTATGAAGTGCCGGCTTCCGCTTTCGATGCCAATGCGACCGCCGTCAGCGTTGGTCGGCCAGTAGGTGTTGTTGTTGGCCACCACGGTGCCGCCCGCGGCGAGATTGGCCAGGCGCACGTGCTGCCAGAAGAGCATGGACTCGTCGGTGAGCGTCGCGGTATCCCAGTTGCCGTCGACCACCCCGTTGCCCTGGGAACTGCTCGGCGTCGTCGCCTGCGTCGCGGCGGACCCGAGGTGGCCGACCACGTTCGAATCGTCTCCCGGCAGCGCCTTGAACTTGTCCTGATAACCGTAGATGAACAGCGGAATGGTCCTGAAGTCCTGCGCGAAGTTCTTCACCTTCGCGCTGTTGATCAGTTCCTGGCCCTTCAGCACGCCGCCCAGCAGCAGGCCGATGATGACCAGTACGATTGCGATCTCGACCAGGGTGAATCCGGCTTGGCTCTTGCGCATGGCGTTGTCTCGGTAGAATGGCTGCCCGGTTCTCCACAGCATGTTCCATGCCACGCTTTATGGGCCGGATCCGGCCCGGATTTCGGCTTTCCGGGCCGTGCGCTGTCCATTTTTCGACAGCGGCGTTCGAATCTCGTCGGCGATGTGATCTGGATCACGGGCCGCAGGCGGCGCGCCGCCGATGCTGAGCGCCGCATTTTACGGCAGCGGGACCGACATCCCGCCAGGCACGCTACGATGAAGGCGCTGGAGAGCTACCTCGAATTCATAGAACGCAGGCGGCGCTGGCTGCTGCTCGCCACGCTGGTGACGCTGCACCTGGTGGTGGTGCAGGACATCGCCAGCCCGATCGCCCGCACCCTGCTGGTGGTGCACGTCGGCCTGTTCCTGCTGTGGCAGCCGATCGTCAAGGGCGAACGGCACTTGTCCGGCCTGGAACTGGCGCTGGTGGCGAGCGTCACCGCCGCCGGCGCCTACTGGGCGAATCCCTGGCTGCTCAGCGTCTGGGTCATCCTGCTGGCGGGCGTGGTGGGCGGCAAGGTGTTCCTGCCCGAGGCGCGCGGGACGCGCCTGTTCTACCTGCTGGCGCTGGCCTATCTGGTCGCCGCGCTGCTGGTGCTGCTGACGCCGCGGATCGTCCCGCGCCCGCTGGTGCTGCCCGAGGCGATCGACCTGCTCGCCCACGCCGGCATGCCGGCGCTGTTCGGCGTGATGTTCCTGCTGCCCCGGGACGATGCCGAGTCGCCCGACCGGGCCGAGGTGATCGACTTCGTCTATAGCGCCTTCGTGGTGCTGCTGCTGGCGGTGCTCGTGTTGGGCACGCTGGCGATCATGCTGCTCAGCGATCGCGGCTACGTCGAGTCGGTGATCTACACCCTGATCGGCATGTCCGGCGCCTTGTTCCTGCTTGCCTGGGCCTGGAATCCCCGGGCGGGTTTCGGCGGCGTCGGGCTGGTGTTCTCGCGTTACGTGCTGTCGGTCGGGCTGCCCTTCCAGGAGTGGCTGCAGGCGCTCACGGAACTGTCCGAGACCGAGCCGGACCCGACCGCCTTCCTGGAACGCGCGTGCCGGAGCCTGCAGCGCTTTCCGGGTGTGGTCGGCGGCCGCTGGCGCTTCGGCGAACTGTCCGACGACTGGGGCACGGCGGCCGAGCGGCGCTACGATTTCCGCCACGGCGAACTCAGCCTGACCCTGGCGGCGCGCGGCAATCTCGGTCCGGCGGTGGTCTGGCACCTGCACCTGGTGACCCAGGTGATGGGCGAATTCCACCTGGCGAAGGTGCGCGAGCGGCAGGTCCAGCAGTTGAGCTACCTTCAGGCCATCCACGAAACCGGGGCGCGCCTGACTCACGACGTCAAGAACCTGCTCCAGTCCCTGAACGGCCTGTGTTTCGCCGCCAACGAGGAGGGCCCGGAGAGCAGCGAGCGCTTCCAGGCGCTGCTGCGCCGCCAGTTGCCGGCGATCACCCAGCGCCTGCAGCACACGCTGGACAAGCTCAAGGCACCCGGGACCGCGGATGTTCAGCAGATGCCGGCCGGCCAGTGGTGGCGGGGCATCCTGCAGCGCTTCCAGGGCATGGATCTGCGCCTGTTCGCCATCGGTCTGCGCGAGGACGTCGGCGTCCCCCTGGAATTGTTCAACGGCGCCATCGAAAACCTCGTCCAGAACGCCATGAGCAAGAAGGCGCTCGACCGCGCAGTCGAGGTGAGCGTGACCTTCGACCTGACCGCCGGCCCGGCTCTCATGGTCTGCGACAGCGGTACGCAGATTCCGCCGGACGTGGCGGGGGATCTGCTGTGCGCGCCGGTGGTCTCGGCGACCGGGCTCGGCGTTGGCCTGTACCAACTGGCCCGCGAAGCCGAATGGCTCGGCTATCGGCTGCAGGTCGCGGCCAACGAACCGGGCCAGGTGTGCTTCAGCCTCGCCCGGCCGACGCCGCCGCGGGGCTGAACGCGGCGCCTGTCCGGTCGCCGGCCTCGATGCGTCCGGCGAGCCGGTAGATCTGGGTATTCCCCTTGCCCTTCAGGTAGATGGTCTGCGGCTCGTCGAAGCGGAAGGCGTCCCGCAGCCGGCGGTAGGTGGTGGCATCCACCTGGATCGCGCCGGGCGCGCCCTCTGCGGTGATCCGGCTGGCGATATTGACCGTGTCGCCCCACAGGTCGTAGATGAATTTCTTCTTGCCGACCACGCCGGCCACCACCGGCCCGGTGCCGATGCCGATGCGGATCTCCAGGCGGGCCGCATTCACGGTGAAGTCATCGTGCAGCAGGTCCCGCATTGCCAGCGCCATGTCGCCGATCGCGACGCAGTAGTCGTTCGCCTCCTGGTTCAGCCCCCCGGCCACCATGTAGGCGTCGCCGATGGTCTTGATCTTCTCCAGGCCGAAGCGCTCGGCCAGTTCGTCGAACGAGGAGAAGATCCGGTTCAGCATGGTGAAGACCTGGTTCGGCGACATGCCTTCCGCAACCTGGGTGAAGTTCACGATGTCCGCGAACATTACCGTGACGTCGGCGAAGCCGTCGGCGATGGTCTGGCTGCTGTTCTTAAGCCGCTCGGCCACCGGGCCGGGCAGGATGTTCAGCAGCAGCCGCTCCGAGCGGTCCTGCTCCGCCTGCAACAGCCTGTGCGCCTCCTCGAGGCGGCATTGCGCCTTCTGCTTCTCCTGGATCGAGAAGCGCAGCAGCAGGAAGACGATGGCCGAGACCGCGATGAAGTTCAGGGCGAAGAACACCATGCTGGTCTGCAGCGGGATCGGCGAAGGCTGCAGCGCGTGGGCGTCGGCGAGGTAGAAGTCGAAGAATCCGGAAAGGGCCACCAGGACGACATAGGCGACGAACCAGGCGAGCGACTCGCGCACGCCGATGACCAGGATCGCGCCCACCGGCGCCAGCAGGCCCCACAGGATCGTGCCGCTGGCGGTGATGAAGTTGCCGATGCTCCACTGGACGACGAAGGGGAAGAACAGGAACAGGCCGAGTTGGGCGAGGCGGAAGAAATTGAAATTCCCGCTCTTGATGTAGTAGGCCAGGTTGCCGGCGAGCAGGATCTGGAAGGCGAAGGGCAGCGTGGCCGAAAGCTTCGGACCCAGGCTCCAGTAGATCACCAGCCAGAGCATCGAGGCCACGCTCACCAGACCGGTGGCGAACATCAGCAGCGACTTGTTCAGCCGCTGCTCGTCGCTGTCGCCGGGGTCGATGCCGGCATTGCGCAGGCGATCGAGAAAGCTGTGAGGTGTGCCGGTGGTCACGGATAAGCCGCGTCAGGGGGTGGAAGAGCCCCTCTTCATCGGGCCGAGTTTCTCAGGACCGGGCGGAAGGGGTCAAGCGCGATGCCCGCGGCGGCCGTGGAACCCGGGCCGCGCACGTCGGCGCGTCCCGGTTCAGGCTCATGGCAACTGCCCGGCGGTGATCAGGCGGTTGTAGAGGATGTTCGGCGAGAGCCAGGTGACGATGTCGTCGAACTCGCCGTTCGCGCCGCCGGCAGCGGTCGCGACGTGCGACACGAAGACGCGGTCGGCGTCGAGGTTGGCGGCCTCGTCCGCGCCGTTGCCAGCCGGGCCGTTGCGTCCGGTGGCGACCAGCACCGCGGCGGCGGTGGTGCTCAGTTCGTTGCCGGTGCTGCCACAACCTGTCGCGGTGATGCCGGTGCCGCTGGCACAGACCAGCAGGTCGGGCGCGAGGCTGGCGAATCCGGCTGCCTGGACGGCAGTGCGCAGGCCGGCGGTTCCGCTGCTGGTGAAGGCCCAGGCGTTGGCGCCGGTCACTGCATAGCGGATGCGGTTGTTCCAGGCATCGATCGCATAGCCCTGGCTGTCGGTGGGCTGCAGGCCCAACGTCACTGCGGGCAGCAGCCCGTCGTGCGGGTTGGTGCAGACGCACTGCCCGCCCGCCCCGCACGACTCCGGGCTGGCGCGCCCGTTGCTCGCCGTGCTCGCCGGGCAGGGCAGGCGGCCGTTCGCGGCGGCGTAGCCGAGCAGCGCTTCGCGGGCGTCGGCCAGGGTGCGGTCGGTCTCGGCGCGATTGCGGATGTCCATCTGCGCGCTGAGCGGCACCATCAGCCCGCCGATCAGTACCGCGACGATCAGCAGCACGATCGCCAGTTCGACCAGCGTGAAACCCCGCTGCCTGGACCGCGTGTCGCCAGGGTGCCGCATCACAGCGTCCTCAGGCGGTCGTTGCTGCCGGCGCCTGGCGGGACGTAGGTGTCCGGCGCAGGGAATCCACTCCAGCCGTCCTGATTCTGCGCGTCCTCGAGGTACTGGGTCAGGTCGGTGCTCTGGGAAGGGGAATTGCGCATGACCGCGCCCAGCGGACTGCCGGGCAGCAGGATCAGGGCATCGGCCGGCGGCGCGCCGGCGACCTGAAGCTTGGCGATGCAACCGGCGGGATGCTCGACCGCGACCTCTCCCACCGCGTAATACATGGTCTGGGACCACAGGTTGTACCTGAACCAGCGCGGCGGCATGTACGGCGTCCAGAGGTCTTCGGGCAGCCGTCCCCTGCATACCGCAGGGTCACGCCCGCACACGGTGATCGGCATGGAGCTCGATGGGTCGACGGCAACATCGGTGCAGGTAGCGGCGTCGAACCTGGCCGGGTTTGGAAAGCGTCCCGAAAAGACCCCGTATGCTTTGAGAACGCGCACGACGACGCCCTCGACGCGGGGTGCCACCGCGTTCATCAGGTCGCGCGCCGTGACGATTACGGCCCGGTCGTTTGCCACCAGGTTTCCTGCCGCGTCCCGCACAGGACCAGCGAAAAACGGTCCGCCCTCGTGGCTGTTGTCGAGTGCGCCGGCGACCGCCGGCGGGCCGATCCGGTCCAGGTAGTTCCGCGCGTCGGTACGCTCGGCCGCGTTTCCGCGGGCCTGCCCGGCAAGAGGGCCACCGGCGGCGAACAGCACAGCCGCCGCCTCCCCGCCGGCCGGGGTGTGCGTCGCCACCGCGTCTGCAGCGTAGACCTGCAGCGTCGCGCGGGTGTCGCTGTTGATTGGTGCTTGAGTCGGGTTAGTCTGGACCAGCGGTCCCCACCGCCACCTGAAAGCGCCGTCAATCGCGTACCAGAGCGGCTCGCCGTCGCCGTCGAGCAGTTCCGGCAGGCCTAGCGTCTTCCAGGGCAACCGTCCGATTTCTCCGGGAGAGCAACTCCCCTCCGCGTAGCCGTAGCCCGCTTCCCCGGGGGCGCTGCGGTCCGGGCAGGGCAACTCTCCGGGACGGTAGTTGTGGCCCGGTTCGTCGTCGCGCGCGGCGCTCCAGCCGATCAGCGCGTCGCGGGCATGAGCCAGTGCCGCGGAGGTCGCCCGTGTCCGGGTCGAGGCACTCGGAGATTCGAGCATGTGAGGGACGAGCACGGCGAGGGTGCCGGCGGCGAGGATCGCAGCCAGCGCCAAAAGCGCGGCGCCGCGCTGCTTGCGCGCCGATGCGCTCACGGCACTGCGGGACGCACGGATACAGTGCCCCCGTTCAGTCCGTCTGTCTGCTCGCGCGTCGTCCGGTTGATCGATTGCCCGACTCGCAGGCTTGCCGGCGGCCCGTCGCCGGCCTGAAGCACGACGCGGCCGGGGTTGCGATCGCTGATGCGCGGCTGGACTTCCGAGGCGACGGTCCGGTCGTGGTGGGCCACGCCATTGATCCACACCGTGCTCTTGCCGGAGGAGCGCTTGACCACGCCGTCGACGCTCAGCTTTTCGCCTTCGAGGACGCGCGCCTGCTGGACGTCGAGCTGCCTCTGGCCGTCCAGGGCGGCACGACGGTCCGGCGTGAAGAACAGCTTGCCGATGCTGCTTTCCTCGGCGAGCGCGCCGCCGCAGGCGAGCAGCACCGCCGCCGACACTCCCAGACAAACGAATCTCATCCCTAGCTCCCGGTTCTGCGCGGGCGAACGGTGATCCAGTCCAGCGAGCAGTCGGCCTTCAGCTGTGCGTTGGACGCAGCCGCCGCCGCGGCCGGCAGGCGCTCGATCGTGCATCGGTTCGGACGCACGAACGCGCTCACGCCGTGCTGCAGGTCGTTAAGCAGGGCCAGCAGGTCGCCTTCGTGAAGCAGGCGCATCTGCAGGCGCATGCCGCTGGCCGCGAACTCGAAGTCGGTGCTCGACCCCGGCGCGACCGACGCCTCCAGGGTGCGCTGGGGCGAGAGTTCGAATTCGAGGTCGAGCAGGCGCCGCTGCGCCTTGATCGCCTTGATACGCTCCACCCATTCCAGCCGCCGCTCCTCGCCAATCACCCCGCTGGACACGAGCTGCTCGAAGCGGCCGATCCGGTTCTTGATCTCCGACTCCTCTTCCCGCGCCCGGGAGAGCCTGGTGCGGATCTCCTGGCGCTTCGCCTGTGCCTGCGCGGCCGCGACCTGCTCGGCGAGCACCATGCGGTTCGAGCCGACGACCGCGGCGGCGCCGAGTCCGGCCATCGCCAGTGCGAAGGCGATCGGCCAGCGCAGCCGGATCCAATCCTTGCGTTCGATCATTCGGGCGCCTCGCGAAGAGGATAGCTCACCCGGACGGTGAAGCGCGGCGCCTCGACCGCACGGGCGCTGTCGCTGCCGCTGCGCAGCGTCTTGCCCGACTCGACGTCGAAGGGCATCTGCAGCACGGCGACGCGCGCCTGCGGGTCCTGGCGCAGCGCGGCGACGAAGTCGTTCACCGCCCCGAGCAGGCCACGCTGGTCCCCGGCCATCGATGCGGGCAGCGTGCCGGCGACGATCGCCACGGCATGCATCGCCGGCGCGGTCGCCGCGTTGCCCCTATCCTCGCCGCGGCGGGCCGCCGCCGAATCGCCGGTTTCCTCGGGATTCGTGGTGAGCATCCAGTCGATGCGCTCCAACTCGATCTTCGGCGACTGCTCGACCGCGGCGCTGACCGCGTGAAGCGCCCCCTCGATGCCGGTGCTGCGGGCCTCCAGTGTCCGGTAGCGCTGGGTGACTGCGCGCAGATTGTCCAGGGTGGTCGGCATCCGCGGCAGGCCGCGCAGGATGCCGGCGTAGCGCTGGCTGTCCGCCTCGGTCTGGGCGACCAGTTCGGCGGTCTGTTCGGCCAGTTCGCGCGCCTCGTACCACTGGCGCCCGGCGAAGATCAGGCAGGCGAACAGGATCGCCAGTCCGGCGCCGCTGATCCCCGCGCGCATCTGCCACAGGCGGAAGAAGCGCCGGTCCGCCGCGCGGGCCAGTTGGACCGGAGGTGGCCGCCGGGCCAGCAGATGCAGCAGCAGCAGGTCGGACGAGGAATTCGCAAGCGGACTCTTCAGGCCGCAGCGGCGGGCGGCCTGGGTCAGGTCCTGCAGTTCGAACGACAGGTCGTCGCCGGCGCTGCCGGCCGCCGCCGCGAACGCGGCATGGTGATCGGGGTGTACGAGCACCACGACTGGCAGCGGGGACTCGCGGACGATGACGCGCTGCGCCGTCAGGTACTGGACGATGCGCCCGGATTCCGCCACGGTCAGGCGCGCCAGTTCGGCCGGCTCCGGGTGGGCGACCGGCGTCAGCCGCGCGAAGCGCAGGATCCCGCCTTCGAGATAGGTCTGGCGTATTCCGGCGCTGCCGAGGGTGACGAGCAACAGTCCGTCGGCCCTGAGCCGGAGCGCGCGCGCCAGGCTCCAGGCGGCGAGCGAAGTTGTGAATACGCCGGCCAGGGGCGCTTCGGCCGCCAGCAGGCCGGCCGTCCAGGATTCGATGGCATGCGGGCGCGTCAGGGCGAGAAAGAGCATGCGCTCGTCGCGCCGCCCGGTCCGCTCGCGGCCCAGCGACAGGGCTGCGGCATAGGGCGAGCCGTAGAAGAACTGGGCGAGCTTGCGCTCGATCAGCGCGCGGCGGTCGGAACCCTGGACGTAGGGGATCGAATCCGCCTGGAAACCCTCCTCGGGGACGTCCGCCATCAGGCTGAACAGGCTGCCCGAATGCGCCTGCGCGAAGGCGGCGAAGGCGGCCGCGCCGGCCTCGTCGGCCGAGAAGCTGCCCTCGTCGTCCAGTTGCCCGCCGCTCCAGCGATAGACGGTCAGCCGGCCGGGGTCGAGGTGGAGCAGTCGGCGTTGGGTCATGGGCCTGGGCAGTCGATCGCGTTCAGATCTTGAGCCGGGTGATCACGTCGTAGATCGGGCCGAGCACCGACATCATGACCCACAGCAGGATGAGTCCCAGCGTGACCGTCAGGGCGGGCTCGATCACGGTCTGCAGGCGCTCCACCGATTCGCGCACGTCGCGGCTGTAGAAATAGCTGACGTTGAGCAGCGCCGTGTCCAGCCCGCCGGTGTTCTCGCCCACGCGCAGCATGCGCAGCACGAGCGGCGGGAACAGCCCCACCGTCTGGAAGGCCGTGGTCACGTTCTGGCCTTCGGCGATGAGTTGGCCAGCGCGGCGCAGGCCGTCCTGGATCACGGTGTTGCCGACCACGTCCTCGGTAGCGCGGACCGCGTCGATCACCGCGATGCCGGATGCGTACATCATGGCGAAGACCGAGGCGAATCGCGACAGCACGATCTTGCGGTAGATCGGGCCGATGGCGGGCAGCCGCAGCTTGAACGCGTCCCAGCGGAAGCGGGCGAGCGGATTGACTTCGATGGCCACGCGCAGGGCGATCGCCCCGAGCAGCGGCAGGCCGAGAAACAGGTACCAGTAAGCCTTGATCGCCGCCGACAGCCCGATCAGGATGCGGGTCTGGGTGGGAAGCTCCTGTCCCATGTTGCGTATGAACGCAGCCATCTGCGGGACCAGGTACACCATCAGGAAGATTGTGACCGCCAGGACGACGGTTCCGACCAGCGCGGGGTAGGTCACGAGCTTCTTGGTATGCGCGGCCAGTTCGTCCTCCCACTTGAGCGAGTCGGCCAGGCCCTTGAGCACCTCCGGCAACTGCCCGGTGCTCTCGCCCGCCCGCACCAGGCTGCAGAACACGTCGTTGAAGATGCGCGGGTGCTCGGCCATCGCCTGCGACAGGGTCCGGCCGCCCTCGATGCTCTCGATCATGCTGGCCACCACCTCGCGGAAGCGCGGATGGGTGAGGCTGTCGCGCAGGTCGGTCAGCCCTTCCAGGATGGGTACGCCCGCCCGCGTAAGCTGTTCGAGGTGGAAGCAGAAATTGACCAGTTCCCGGCGGGAGACCGATGCGCCCGGCAGGTAGGGCCGCTGCTTGATCACCTCGCCGTTGATGAAATCCAGATCCATGCGCTTCAGGCGCATCTCCAGATCCACCAGGTTGACGGCGTCCATCTGACCCGAGATGACGCGGCCCTGCGCGGACATGGCCTTGTAGGAGAACATCGGCACGCTGGCTTCCGCGCTAGATCATGCGCTCGGTCAGATCCACCACCCGCGCCACTTCCTCCAGCGACGTGGAGCCCTCGCGGACGCAGCGCAGGCCGTCTTCGGCCAGGGTACGCATGCCCTTGGCCAGCGCGGCGGCGCGCAGCTCGCGCAGGGTGGCGCGGCGCGCCACCAGCTCGTCCAGGTCGGCGTCCATGCGCACCAGCTCCATGATCGCCTGCCTGCCCCGATAACCCTGGCCGTCGCAGCGCTCGCAGCCGACCGGCCGGAAGATCTCGACCACGCTGTCCTCCGGCAGCCCGAGCAGGCGCAACTCGTGCTCCTCGGCCTCGCGCGGTCCCTTGCAATGCGGGCAGA
>Ga0316616_100000979_pt1 | contig 10752 bp, 8 predicted proteins | sample OWC_Aug_M1_C1_D1_FD_207660 | JGI IMG/M metagenome (GOLD analysis project Ga0316616, IMG submission 207660) | Wetland soil microbial communities from Old Woman Creek delta, Ohio, United States - OWC_Aug_M1_C1_D1_B | ecosystem: Environmental > Terrestrial > Soil > Wetlands | place: USA: Ohio...
TGCGTGGGCGGCGTGGCAGGTCCTCAGCGCGCGGCCCGATGTCGACCGGAAGCGCGTTGGCCTGCTCGGGCACAGCGAAGGCGGGCTTATCGCGCCCATGCTGGCGGCCGCGCATCCCGAGATTGCTTTCGTCGTGATGCTGGCGGGGACCGGCGTCACAGGGGACCAGGTCATGCTCGCGCAGGCCGAGGCCATCATGAAGGCGAGCGGCGCACCGGAGGCCACCGTCGCAGCCAATACGAGCCTGCAGAAGCAGGTGTTCGCGATTCTGCGGGAGGAGACCTCGATGGCCCGCATCGCCGAACGGATCGGCGCGATTCCCGCCGGTTCGAAGGAAGCGTCGGCCGCGCTCGTGAAGCAGTCGGCGTCGCCGTGGCTGCGCTACTTCGTCCTCCACGATCCCGCGCCGGCGCTGGCCGGAATCCGCTGCCCCGTGCTGGCGATCAACGGCGAACTCGACCTGCAGGTGCTTCCCGGCCAGAACGTTCCGGCCATCGAGGCGGCGCTCAAGAAGGGCGGGAACAAGGACCACACCGTCCTGCGGCTGCCCGGATTGAACCACCTGCTCCAGACGGCCAAGACGGGCCTGCCGGCCGAGTACGCGCAGATCGAGGAAACCATGGCCCCGGCCGCTCTCGAGGCAATCACCACCTGGATCCGCCAGAAGACCGGCCTGGCGAAGTGATCCGCCTCGACGCACGCCGCCGGGTGCGCGGGATGGCGGCTACCAGTGCTCGATGCCGTCGGACTCCGGCTCCACGGAGTGTCCGAGGCGTTCGTCGATCCACCGGCTGACCGCTTCGCGGCTCCCCAGGCCGATGGCGAGGGCCGACGCGAGCGTGGCTCCCCCCAGGATGATCAGCAGCGCCGACGGCAGAATCGCGTGCCCGATGCCCACGTGGTCCAGGGCGATCGCGCTCGACAGCACCACGATGCCGCCGCGCGCGAGGGCCGCGAGGAGCCGGGCCGCCGGCAGGCCCCGGTTCACGGAACCGATGAGCGCCCGCCGCCCGATCACGCGCGACGCGAGGATGCCGCCCACGAAGATCGAGACCCCGATGCCGAGGTCCGGCAGATAGAGGAAGAACCGCTTCGTCAGGTCGGCTGCCAGGGCGGCGTCAAGGGCGTACAAGACCAGCGACGCCGTCATGAGGGCGCAGACCACCTGCACGAGCCTGACGACGACCGCCGTCGCGCTCAGGATGCCCGCGCGCTCGAGCCACGCCGTCAGGCCGATGCGGTTCGCGCTGCGTTCGACCGCGGACCGGCGCAGGAGGAACTTCGCGATACGCCCGGCCACCATGGTCAGGGCGATGCCAATCACCAGGAAGAGCAGGCCCGCCAGCACGTTCGGGAGCACGGCGAGGGACTGGCCGGCGAACTGCTGCCAGGCCTGTGTGAGGACTTGCCGCACGACCTGCCACATGTCACTGTCTCCTTTCCCCGAGTCTGACGACCAGCGCGTCTGAGCCCGGGCGAATTACCGCCGCCCGTCGGCCCAATTGCTGCGCAGGGTTGTTTTCTGCGCTTCGAACGCGATGCACAGCCGTTCGATCCGGGCTTCGACCGCCGCGGCGTCGGCCTCGGCGATTTCGATCACAAACGACGCCACGCGCCCCATGTACAGGGGAAGCGCGGCGCGCACAAGGTCCGCGCGTTCACTCACCCGCCGGTGGCACGCGACCGCGAGGTCGTACGTCAGGCCGGCCCACAGCTCGTCGTCGATGAGGAAGTCGGCTCCCGTGCGCGTGGCCAGGTCCCGCAGCCGCTCGAGCGTCGGGCGCTCGAACACGGTCCGCCAGATCGGGTCGAGATCCCGGACGCCGCGCCGGTAGTGGTCGATCATCCGCCCGGTGTCGACCCGGATCGGGTCCAGGCCGACGCCGTACTGGAACCCGACGACGGGCACGGGCTCCGAGCCGTGGACGCGCTGCCAGATGTCCTCGTGGGTCTCCATCAGCGTGAACACGGTGCCCAGGACCTGTACGAGCATGCCGGCCAGGTCGGCGCCCGGATCCTTCGCGTCGTGAAGCTTCGCGCCGAGAAACGCCTGGCAGACCCGGTAGCCGCCGCAGATGGCGGTCGTGGTCATCCAGATGTCGACCCCGAACCTCGCCACGTCGGTCTCCCACACCGGGAGACTCAGGTAATGGCGCACGAGCGCGCGCGACACGCCGAACTCCCCGCCGATCGGCTGCCGCACGCGCTTCCCGTACAGGGCTCTCGTGATCGGGTACACGACGTTGTTCGTGATGGTGCCGTCGAACTTGTGCCGGTGATAGTAGGGAGCCACGAAGTCGGCGGTCTCCTCGACGATCGGGGCGACCAGGAGGTGGATCCACTCCGGCGTGATGCTCCGCAGGTCCGCGTCCACCACGGCGCAGGCCCGCGCATCGAGGATGTCGGCCGCGCGGAAGATCGTCCGGAACGCGCTGCCCTTTCCTGGAAGGCCGTGGTAGGGCACGGTGAACCGGTGGATCGGGCGCACCGGGTTGGAGACGAACACGACGGACGCGTCGAAACCGCCGGCTGACGCCACGACCGCGGCCGTGTCGTCACTGGAGCCGCCATCGGAGTTCAGAATCACGCAGTGCAGATCCGGAAAGTACTTCGCGAGCCCGGTCTGCGCCGCGTGCACCACGTGCCCGATCGTGGCCGCGTTCTGGAAGCTCGGGATGCCGACGACGATGTCGGCCTTGCCGATTCCGGCGAGGCGGTCGAGGACCGCGGGCGCGAGGACCTCCGGGTCGCTCATGCGCGCCTCGGCCAGATCCACGCCCACCCGGAAGGCTGGGGCTCCCGCCAGCCGTCGAGCAGGGACGTCACGGCCTCGGCCCAGCCGGCCGGCCCGCATGAAGTGGTCACGTGCGCGGTGGGCACTTTGCGGAGCATCCGCCCGGTGGCCCCGTTGAGATCGCTGCGGACGATGACCGGTAGATCGACTTCGCGCAGCATCGAGACGTCATTGAGGCCGTCACCGAGGCCGGCCATCACCAGCTGACCGAGGCGGTCCGGCATGAGCGTGCGCAGTTCGGCCACGGCCCGGCCCTTGTCGGTGTCGCCGGTTACGTGGTCGAAGCGCCCTCCGGACGCGACCTTCAGGCCGCGGCGGTGCAGGGCCTTGAGAAAGCGGCTCCGCGTGGCCGGGTCGGGATCGAGCAGGCGGAACGGCTCGTCGTACTCGCGCAGCTTGGCCAGCTGGGCGTCGAGAACCGGCAGCCCGCACTCCTCCGCCACGTCTCCGACGGTCATGTCCGAGAACCCGACGACGTTCACGCGCTCCGCGGCGGCGACCTCGCGCAGCGCCTGCACGACCTCGGGGTACGGGCGGCCGAGCGCGAGCACGAACCGGCCGTCCTCGACGGCCGCGCCGGGCGGCACGCGGTCGAAGTAGCCGAGCGGCGCGACGATGGCGCCGCCGTTCTCGGCGATGAAGGGGTGGTGGATGTCGAGCCGCTGCTGGAGCGCCTCGATCTCCGCGCGGGTCTTGCTCGAGCACAGCACCAGCGGGATGCCGGCCTGCGCGGTCCGCACCAGCACGTCCCGGGCCGGGCCCACCTCGTACGTATCGTGGTCGAGCAGGGTCCCGTCGAGGTCGGTCACGATGAGCAGCGGCATGTTCGCACCCTCGCACTTCACGACGCGGCGTGCTCCAGGCAGTCCTCGTCGACGGCATTCCGCAGTTGGTCGAGGAAATCCGGGATCGCGGAAGCAATCCGGTTCCAGTTGGGGATCAGCGGCGCGCCCAGCGGGTCCTCGAGAAAGCGCTGGTACGCCGTGCGCAGCGCCTCGGAGAAGACCGCGACCATCGACTCCTCGTCGTGGCGGTCGAAGCTCAGGCCGTTGAACGCGGCATCGGCGTTGTAGCGGGAAATCGTGTCCTGGGCCATGCGGATGTACTGCACGAGCAGCGTCTGGAACACGCCTTCCGTGAAGACGACGCCCTCGCCCGCGAGCGTGCGGATCACGTTTTGCGCGATGTCCGTGCACATCCGCGTCAGGCCCTTCGAACGGTCCTCCCCCGAGACAATCTGGTGCTTGTGATCGTAGTTGCCGCAGATTTCAGCCTGGCAGATGCGCTGCAGCGCGCAGTTCCGGTACGTTTCCGCCAGCATGCCCACCTCGAGCCCCCAGTCCGACGGGATCCGGTTGACCCGGGCGAGGTCGGCCTTCATGGCGAACTCGCCGGCGAGCGCGTAGCGGAAGCTGTCGAGGTAGACCAGCAGCGGGTGGCGGCCGACCACGACCTGCAGCGACCGCAGGAGCGGCGTCATGAAGAGGCGCGTGACGCGCCCGTTCATGCGGTCGGTCACCCGCGCGTAGTAGCCCTTGGCGAACTCGAAGCCCAGCGACGGGTGCACGACCGGGTAGCAGAGCCTGGCCAGCAACTCGCGGTCGTACGTCGTGACGTCGCAGTCGTGCACCGCCAGCACGTTGCAGCGCGCCTCGGCCAGGACCAGCCCGTAGGCGATCCAGCACGCGAACCCCTTCCCCGCGACCGTGGGCAGGAGCCCGGCCTCACGCAGGCGATCGAGGGCCTTGACGACGCGCGGGCCGTCGAGCCAGATGATCCGGACCCGTTGGCGGGAACGTCCGAACAGCTCCCTGGCCCGCGCCAGTCCTTCGGGCGTCGCCCGCCCGAGGCTGACCACCACGGTGTCGATGTATCGCACGCGGCGCAGGTGGTCGACGATACGGCCGAGGGCCGGGCGGTCCAGTTCGTCGATGAGGCACGGCAGCACGAGGGCCACGGGTTCGGCCACGGTGAACCGTTCGAGGTCCCGCTCCAGCTGGTCCACCTTGGCGTGCCCGAGCCGGTGCAGTGTCGTCACCACCCCGGTCTGATAGAAATCGGCCATCGCGCCCTCCGCACCGTCGATCGTAGGAGGCAGGCCGCGGGACCGGCCATCGGGGGAACAGGGTATTTCGACGACAAAAGCCCTGTAGACGACGGCCCGGGGCTTCAGGGCGTAGAATCCCGGGTATGTTCGATGTCGATCGCCGGCCCTTTGCCTCTCCGGCCGCCGGCCAGGCCGGCCAGACGCCCCGGAGGCGGGTGGGCCCGATCCTGTTTGCCGGCTTCGGGCTCACGATCGTGCTCTGGCTGGCGGCTGGAATCGACCTGGCGTTCAGGTATCAGGCCGTCAACCGGGAAATCGGCGGGATGACGGATCGGTTCCTCGCATCGGAGCAGGCGCTGGCCGACCTGAGAACCAGCGTGCTGCTCGGCGCCATCGACTGGCGCGATTCACTGCTCGACGCCGGGGGCCCGGACCGCGCGGACTTCTACCTCGCGCAGCTCCGCCGCTACGAGCAGGTGTGCACCGCCGGTCTCGCGGAGTTGGAGCGCAGCGGCGACCCGCTCGGCGGATCGGATTCGCTGACGGCGCTCTCCCGCGAAGTGCACGATTACTGGGCCTCGGTGCTCCCTCTCGTCACGCTGCCTCCGGCCCTGCGGGCCACCGACTTGCAGCGCCTCCTGGGCGAACGGATCATCCCGCGCCGCGAGAGCGTCTTCCGGATCGTGGCGCACGTGCAATCGCTCAACCGGTCGCATCTGCAGCAGCAGCAGCGCCGGGTGACCGAGGTGTACAGGCGGTCGCGGAACCGGTTCCTCGCGAGCGGCGGCGCCGCCCTGCTGCTGAGCCTCGCCGTCGGCGCGTTCGTGTCGGCGCATGTGAGCCGGCTCGAGCGAAGGCTCCGGAGCGAACTGACGGCCAACGCGGAGAACTCCGCGCAGCTGCATCGCCTGTCCGCGCGTCTCGTGCGCGCCCAGGAGGATGAGCGGCGCGTGATCGCGCGCGAACTGCACGACGAGGTCGGCCAGGCGCTCACCGCCGTGAAGATGCAGCTGGCGCTCGCCCGCCGGTCCCTGCCAGAGGCCGAGGCGCGCGCGATAGACGAAGCGCGCGCGATCACGGACTCGGCCCTCCAGTCGGCGCGCCAGATCTCGCGGCTCCTCCACCCGCCGATGCTCGAGGACACGGGGCTGGCCGCGACGCTCGACTGGTACCTGAAGGGGTTCTCCGAGCGGACCGGCATTCCCGTCGAGTTCGTGCATTCGGGAATGGATGAGCGGCCGGCGCCCGAAGTCGAGACGTGCCTGTTCCGCGTGGTGCAGGAAGCCACGACGAACATCGCCAGGCACGCCAATGCCACCTACTGCAGGGTCTACCTTCAGCGCCTGCCGGCGAGCGCCGTGCTCACGGTGGAGGACAACGGCGCGGGGTTCAACACGAGAAACGCCCGGAGGAACGCGCCTGAAGGCGTCGGCCTGCTGGGCATCGAGGAACGCGTCAACGACGCCCGGGGGACGTTCCGGCTCGAGAGCGCGCCGGGCCGCGGCACCCGCATCACCGTCGAGTTGCCGGCCGGGGCGCTGCCGCCTGAGGCCGCCGGCATCAGCCTGTCGGCGGACGGCGCGGCTGCGGCAGGCACCGGGGGCCGGCCGTGATCCGCATCCTGCTGGCCGACGACCACACGCTGGTGCGCCAGGGCCTCCGTCGCATCCTCGAGGAGCAGCCGGACTGGCAGGTGGTGGCCGAAACGGGAAACGGGCTCGACGCCGTCAGGCTGGCGGCGGACCTGCAGCCGGACGTCGCGATTCTGGACATCGGCATGCCGCAACTGAACGGGCTGGAAGCCGCCCGGCAGATCGCGAAACGGGTGCCGTCGGCCCGCGTGCTGATGCTCTCGATGCACGCCGACGAGGTGCACATCACGAAGGCCGTCGAGGCGGGGGCGAGCGGGTACCTCGTGAAAGACTCGGCCGACAGCGAACTGGTGAAGGCCGTCACGGCCACGTTCCAGGGCAAGTCGTACTTCAGCCCGGCGGCCGCGGCGGTGCTGCTCGACGAGTACCGGCGGTCGCTCGCGCAGCGCGGCGTGACCGACCGCTACGAGACGCTGTCCGACCGCGAGCGCGAGGTGCTGCAGTTGATGGCGGAGGGGCACAGCAGCAAGTCGATCGCGGCCGTGCTGGGCGTCTCACCCGGCACTGTCGACACGCACCGCGCGCACGTGTTCGAGAAACTCGACCTGCACTCGATTGCCGAGGCCGTCCTCTACGCGGTCCGCCGCGGCCTCATCAGCTAGTCGGCTTCTCCCCCTTCAGGTACTTGTCGTACCACGCCAGGATGCGCTGTTCGAAATCGATGCTCTCGGCCACGCTGTTCGGCGGGCGGTGGGCGCCGTCGACGTAGCGCACCCACTCCACGTCTTTCCCGAGCCTCCGCAGCGCGTAGTAGATCTCCCGCGACTGGCTCGCCGGCACGTTCGGGTCCTGGTCGCCGGTCATGCACAGCAGCGGCGTCGTGATGCGATCGGCGCGGAGCACCGCCGAGTGTTCGAGGTAGCGCTCGGGGTACTCCCACAGCGTGCCGCCGATGCGGTCCTGGCTCTTCTCGGGTGCATGGGTGTTGCGGACGCCCAGCCTGGGGCTGTCGGTGTAGAAGCTGACCATGTTCACCTTGCCCGAGATGTTGATGGCGGCCTTGAAGCGGCCGGTGTGCGTCAGCAGCAACACGGTCGCGTAGCCGCCGTAGCTCGTGCCGTGCACGCCGAGCCTGTCCGGGTCGGCCACGCCCATGTCGATCAGCCGGTTGGCGGCGGCCGTCACGCCCTTCTCCCACGATTCGCCGGGGCGCCCGACGACGAGGTTCACCGACGGGTGGAAGACGGCATAGCCGTGATTCGCCAGGAAGGCCGCCCGGCCGTTGAAGCCGTTGTCGAAGAACGTCTCGTAGATCTCGAAGACCGTCGGATACCGCTTCCCCTTCTCGTAGTTCACCGGGTAGCGCAGCACGCCGTACAGCACCGTGCCGTCGGCATCGCGGTAGGAGACGAGCTCGGACCTCGGCACCGCCTTCGCGGCCATCCACGAGTTGAGGTCGGTCAGCCGCCTCACGGAGGCGAAGCCGGCGGAGGCCACCTGCAGATCGCCCGGGCGGTCGCCATCCGACATCGTGAAGACGAAATGCCGGCCGTCGCGAACCTGGCGGAAACCGGAATGGAGCCGCGCGTCCTTGAGGAGCGGCACCAATCCCTTCGTGGCAACGTCCAGCCGCACCAGCCCGCGTTCCCAGCGGTCGCGCTCCGACCAGGTCAGGTAGATGGCCTGGCCGTCAGGACTCCACTCCAGTGCCTCCATCCGCGGGTTCGCGTCGTCGCCTTCCTTGAGGGTCAGCACCTGGTCGCGCGCGGCGCTGCCCGCGTCGGCGACGTACCAGCCCTTCTTGCTGGTGATGAGCAGTCGCCTGCCGTCGCGGGAGAGAGGGCCGACCGAGAAGCTCTCCGGCTCGTCTTTCGGTGACGTCTCGCCCTCCTTCTTCGGCGGCGGCGGTGTCAGGCTGCGCGGTTCCTTCTCGTCGACGCGCTGGACGAACACTTCGCCCTTCTTCGCGTACGCGAACGTCCGGCCGTCGTCCGACCAGCGGAGCGTCAGGCCCTTGAGGTCCTTGGCCTCGGCGATGGTGATCGGATCGCCGCCGGCCGTCTGAATCATCCGCAGCGCGTTGTCCGTGCCGTTGATCGTGTCGTAGTCCGTCTTCCCGGTCACGTCTTCCTGGAACGTGATGAACGAGCCGTCGCGGGAGACGGTGTAGGACGAGAGTTTCCGCTCCGGCAGCACGGTGCGCAGCTGGCCCGTCGCGAGGTCCACCTCGGCCAGCGAACGCCATCGGGCCATGCGGCCGAGGTCGTCCCACTCCAGGAAGGGGTCCTTCGACGAGTGCACGATGATGGGGCCTTCCGTAAGAGCCTTGAACCGCTTCCGCGCCTCTCCGTCCCGCGCGGATGACCTGAGCGCGAGGATGAGGCGGCCGTCATCCGGGGACCAGGCCAGGCCGGAGTTGACCGCGATGCGGGCGCCGCCCGCCAGGGTGACGTCGCGCAGTGTGCCGCGTCCAGCGTCCCAGACGCGCAGGCGCATGACGGGGTCGGCGGCGATGCCGCCGGGCTGGAGCTGCAGGAATGCCAGTTGCGTGCCCGCATGCGACCACGCGGCCTGGCGTATGTCCGCCAGAGCGGGCAACACCGGGATGCTCGCGCCCGTTTCCGTGTCCACGACGAACAGCCGTACCGCAGCCGGGGCGGTGTAGGTCGGGTCCCCGTAGCGGCGATGGTCCGTCGTGGCGTTGTCGAGCGGCCTGCGTGTCGCATAGGCCACGCGGCGCCCGTCGTCCGAGACGTCGAGCACCGAGGCCGTCGTCACATTCAGCAGGTCTTCGGCCGTCAGCGGCGCGGCGGCCTGGCCGGCCTGACCGGACGTGACAGGCTGGGCGGCCAGGATGAGCAGCAATCCCGCCGCGGACAGTGTGCGGTAATTCACGGGCGTCCCTCCATCGTGTCGCCGGAGTATATCCGAGGGGCCGGGAGTACTTGCGCGCAGCGCTGCCCGGCCCCGGCGCGACGATGGGGGATCGTGTATCCTGCGAAGAGAACCGGGAGGGTGGCATGGACCGGCAGGTGCTCGAAGCAGTTCGCGACATGATCTCGACACACCGCGTGCTGAGTCTCGCCGTGATCGTGGACGGCGACCCGGAGGCAAGCCTGCTGCCGTACGCGTTGCGGCCGGACTACGGGGCCGTCTACGTGCAGGCCTCGGGCCTCGCGCGCCACTCGAGAGGCCTTCAGCCGGGGGCCCGTGTCGGTGTGCTGATTCACGAGAACGACTCGCCCGAGGCCGACCCCCTGCAGACCGGGCGCATGATCGTGCAGGCGACCGTCACGGTGCTCGACCGGGAGAGCCGGGAGTTTGCCGCCGCCCGGGACCGCTTCGTGGAGCGGTTTCCCGCCGCCGGGATGACGCTCAGCCTCGGCGACTTCAATCTGTACGAACTCCAGCTCGGCCGGGGGCGTTACGTGGCCGGGTTCGCCCAGGCCTTCAACATCGGGCCGGAGACGTTCAAGGAAATCTCGGAACTGAAGGCGCACTGACCGCGGCGCCTTCGATCCACGCGCGGGCGCAGGCCTGCTGCACCGGGCCGGGGATGCGCGCGAGGAGGCCGTCCTCGCAGTGAAAGGTCCCGCCGGCGAGCCCGGCCGCCGAGGTGCGGCTCGCAAGCTCACGGAAGAATCCGGGGTCGGACAGCCGGCGCCCGGGCTGCTCCAACTCCCCGGCTCCAATCGGCTCGTCGTTCACCACCGGCTTTGACACCCGGGCCGCCAGCCCCCGCAGGAGTTCCACGCGCTCGAGCATCTCCGCCGGGCGCCCGGAACGCGACAGGTGCCGCGTGACGTACTCGCCAGCCGGGACGAGGGCGGAGTCCTCCGCGGCCGGCGATTCCGTGTAGAGCACCTCCGCGGGGACCAGCCGTCCCAGTTCGGCAAGGACGTCCGGGTCGTGGAGTTCCCGCGATTGCGTCGGGTGATAGTGCTCGTTGGCGACCTGCACCACGACGTTGGCGTGGCCCGCGGCGATGCCGCCCGTGGCGGCCACCTGCGCGCGAAGGGCTGCCAGGTCCATCCCATAGTGGGCCGTGTCCGCCAGGGCCACGATCTCGACATAGAGGCCCCGCAGCGCGGCCATCTCGAACAGCGTGGGCATGAGCCGCTGCCCTTCGTCCGGGGTGAGTTTGAAGAGCACGTCTGCCATGGCGAGCACCCGGACGACGTTGAATCCCGTCTCGCGCGCCCACCGCATGTAGGCGTCTGCGTCCCGGCGGCGCCCATGCGCGACTTGCTCGAGCAGGGCGAACGCTGTCACACCTCGCCACTGGAATCTCGCACCGTCGCGGCAGACGATGTCGGTGC
>Ga0316616_100000980_pt1 | contig 10750 bp, 7 predicted proteins | sample OWC_Aug_M1_C1_D1_FD_207660 | JGI IMG/M metagenome (GOLD analysis project Ga0316616, IMG submission 207660) | Wetland soil microbial communities from Old Woman Creek delta, Ohio, United States - OWC_Aug_M1_C1_D1_B | ecosystem: Environmental > Terrestrial > Soil > Wetlands | place: USA: Ohio...
AGTGCGGGCGAAACCTGTGCAAGGGTGTACAAACCAAACACCTCACCCCCGAAGAAGGGAATAGAAAAGAAGGTCATGAACAGCGTGGCGCCGATAGCTCCCTTTCTCCCTGCAGCCTGGCCCCAGCCTGTAAATACAGCCTTCCACAAACGCACGACAACAAACAAAAGGACCACCACACCGATGCTCCAGAACATGAGCCAGACTCCAAGGAAAAGCGCCTCTCCAGCATTCCTTGCAGACAAAAAACTCGTTGCCAGGACGACGATCGACAGCAGAAGCCCTATGATGAAGGGCCGCCTGTTTTTCACAAAATAATTCTTTTCGTATGCTCCCGAAAGGGCTGTGCCGAGGCTCTCTTTGGAACTGCGGATAGATGCATGATTCGTCTTCTTCAACACAATGGACGACCCTGACGCGAAGAGCTTCGATGCCACACCCTGCTCGTCACGGGAGAGCACTGCCTTGCTCCCTGCCTTTTTCTCCAGTGTGTATTCCCCGGCCTTCTCGCTGATGCTGAGAAATCCCTTTACCGCCATATTGACAATGGTTGCTGCAAAGGCCTTGTCGTCGTATCCCATCTTTGTGATGAACCGCATGGCTGCGGGCGAGAGATGGTCAGGTGGTTCGTAGAGCGGCATGATCGTTTCCTTCTCCGGATCCCTGCCCACAAAAAACCACATCCCTACGTAGTAGGCCAAAAGCACGATCAGCCCCCCTGCACCTGTTATGGGGGTCATGTTGTCGGACATGAAGTACCACAGCCTCTTTTCAGGCGGCGGTTCCGCAACGAACCCTTTAGGCCACCCGACGACAAGGGTGAGACCCTCCTGGGCTCCCAACCCTTTCGTGCTGGCAAAGGAAACGCTACCGTCCTCGTTGACGGTCCACGCGAAATCCTTATCTTTTGATCCCATGGGCCCGGTGTAGCCGTCGAAGGTGATCTTGTCTCGCGGCACCCCCTCGGGCAGAACAACCGTTGCAGCGGCTGCATCGATGGGAAAGACCCAACCGTTGCCGGTGACGTTCCAGTAAAGTTCGTCGTGGTCCCCGAAGAAACCAAGCTGACGGTCGGTCTGGTACGTGAGCGTGTATGTGTACTCTCCCGGCGGGAGCATATAGTCCTTTTTGCCGATGTACACCCGCACGCCGTTGGAGAGGTTTTCGGTGCGGTGATCCTCAGGGGCGTTGTCCCTCTTCACATCCTTTATATTGAAGCCCACGGCGTAATTGTTCCCGCGGCGGTCCTTGTACCGCGTGGGAAAGTCGCGGTAAATGCCGCGCTTGATCTGATCACCGGTGGCGCGGACCCTGATCGTCTCGGTGACGAGCATCGTCCCGCCGGGGCTTACGGTGACGTGGCTCTTGAAGCTCAGGATCCGCTCTTCAAGATTCTGTGCAGGAGCGGAAGTGCACAGGGCGACGCCGAGGGTAAGAAACCCCGCGAGACAGACCGCGAGGGCTCCACTCACGCGGCGGCAGACCATGTCGACCGGATGTCTTTGACGATTCTTGCTTAGTGTGAGTTTTATCTCGATGTGGGCGGATTCTTCACGAGAAAGCTGCAGAAACTCTCCAACGGTCCCCACCTTCCACCCTTTCACTTGAAGTCGTTTCTTCTTTGCCGTCTTCATCTGGTTCCTCCTGCAAATTGGGTAGAAGGACAGCGTAAATAGAAAAAGAGTTAACCGTACCGGCTAACTCCTCTTTTTATTGGCGCGCCCGAGAGGATTCGAACCTCCGACCTGCGGATTCGTAGTCCGACGCTCTATCCATCTGAGCTACGGGCGCATTCTCTATTTCTGGAACACAAAACGTGGGTTTTTGATAAATGGCGGAGAGAGAGGGATTTGAACCCTCGATCCGGTTTTAAGCCAGATACTCGCTTAGCAGGCGAGCCCCTTCGGCCTCTCGGGCATCTCTCCGCTTGGCCGAACATCTATACTTAAGCGCTGAACTTGATTTATAACTTATATCGGTCGTATTTCAAGGATGGCGGAGGGAGTAGGATTCGAACCCACGTCCCGATTTACGGGAAGCGGTTTTCAAGACCGCCGCCTTAAACCACTCGGCCATCCCTCCGCTGAATCTCTCTGAACATCAATCTCTATCTACTGCCACCGCTCTATCGGCCTCCGGCCGAGGAGTAGGATGTGCTCGATCGCATCGCGACCTCCGCCTCCCCCCTCCGGGGGTCGCCGAACCCACGTCCGGGAATCCCGCCTCAGGCGGGACGCCTTAAACCACTCGGCCATCCCTCCGCTAGATCTTATCCTTTCTTCTTCTCGATCCGCTCGATCCCATGCATGTAAGGTCTCAAGACTTCGGGGATGAGGACACTGCCGTCGGCCTGCTGATAATTTTCCAGAACGGCGATCAACGTCCGTCCCACGGCCAGGCCGGATCCATTCAGCGTGTGGACGTACTCCGTCTTCGACTTGCCGGAGATTCGATAACGAATCTTTGCCCGTCTCGCCTGGAAATCCTCACAGTTGCTGCACGAGGAAATCTCTTTGAAGTCATCTTGGCCCGGTAACCACACCTCGATATCGTATGTCTTAGCTGCCGAAAAACCCATGTCTCCTGCACAAAGGGTGATGACACGGTAAGGGAGTTTGAGCCTCTTCAAGACCTCTTCTGCATTGGAGGTGAGCTTTTCAAGCTCATCATAAGAATCCTCCGGCCTTGTAACCTTGACCAATTCCACCTTGTTAAACTGGTGTTGCCGGATTAATCCCCGAACATCCTTTCCGTAAGACCCGGCCTCTTTCCGGAAACAGGGAGTATAAGCCGTATAGTATAGAGGAAGCATTCCCTCTTCCAGCACCTCGTCCTGGTGGATGTTGGTCACGGGCACTTCCGCAGTGGGAATAAGAAAGTAATCCGTTCCATCCAGTTTAAAGAGTTCCTCCTCAAATTTGGGAAGCTGGCCTGTCCCGGTCATTGTCGTTCGATTCACCATAAAAGGAGGAAGCACCTCATGGTATCCGTGTTCCCGGGTGTGAAGATCGAGCATGAAGTTGATCAAGGCCCTCTCCAGCTTTGCCCCGAGATCCAGATACAGGGTGAAACGGGCGCCTGCAAGCTTTGCCCCGGTCTTGAAATCAAGAATCCCCAGATCTTCGCCTATGTCCCAGTGAGGTTTGGGTTTAAAATCGAACCTGGGAATCTCCCCCCAGCGTCTTACCTCAACGTTGTCCGCTGAGTCCTTCCCCACAGGAACAGAGGAATGCGGGAGATTGGGAACCGTCAGGAGAAAATCCTGAAGGGCCTTTTCCTTTTCCTGGACAACCACGTCCAGATCCTTCATCTCCTGGGAGACTTTTTTCATCTCAGCAATCAGTTCCGAAGCCTCCTGCCCCTCTTTCTTCTTCTTGCTGACCTCGTCGGAAACCTTTTTCTGCAGTGCCCTCAGCCTCTCCCATTCCTGCAGGTTTTTTCTCCGTTCACCATCAATCAGGAGAAACTGATCGAAGTTGACTGCCTGGCCCCTCCGGGCAAGCCGGTCTCGCACTTCGTCAAGGTGTTCACGAATGTATTTGGCCTCTAGCATACCTTTGTCCCAACACTTAATTTTTAATCATATCATCCATTGTTCCATAAAGTCAATGATTCCAGACACTTTTCTCTTATTTTTTAATCAGATCGGCCTTGGAAGCAATTGGTTTCGTCAAGGAGAGGTGGCCGGCGATGGACTCTATTTCCTTTCCTTCGACAAGAATCTGAACCCGTTTGATCTGGGGGAAATTGGTGGTGAGAGAGTTGACAACAGAATAGACCGTCATGATCTCTGCAGAACTTCCACCGGGGTGGTCTGCTGTAAAGGCTTTGCTGAAACTGACTTTCGCCAACCCCTCTTCATCAACATGCAGGCTGATCAGTCTTGTCTGGGAAGGCAGGGTGGGAATCAATTTCCCTTTCGGCCCCCGAATCAACTCGGCGACCAGTTCCTTCGCCTCCTCTTCAACTCTATCTCTTTTTGTGATCCTGTTTCTTTCTCCGATGAGAAACTCTCCGTCTTCATCCGAAAAATAGAGAATGACATTTTTCTCTTCTTTTTTCTGCTCTTTCAACACGGCTGGTTTCGTCACTGCCGGCTTGGACACGATGCCGCGTTCTTGACGGAAGAGGAGAAGTGCACCTACCCCTATTCCGATCCCGATCAGCACGGCCAAAATAAAGGCGCCTTTTCCCCGTCTCTTTCTCCGGGTCTTCTTCTGTCCTTCCTTCGTATTCTTACGTCTCATCGAAAGTTCACCTACTTTTTTGCCTTCTCTGAAGCCATCCTTCCTACGAGGGGAAGTTCATACTCCTTTCCCCGGAGGGCGTTCACCATGAGGAAGAGCCACAGCACGAGGCTTCCAATCCAGATCAGTGTGCCGAGAAGGGGGATCCATCCGAAAACAACCAAGATGACAAAGACTCCGAGGAATGTGATCGTCGACTGCATGGCGTGAAATTTCACAAAACGGCTCTCCTTCTCCACGGCGAGGAAAATAATCCCTGTAACAAAGCCAAACAAGTAACAAAGCAACCCCGCCACACTCTCATCCAACCCCGTACTTGATCGCCCCTGTTCTTCCATCAGAACCCCTCCTTTTCGGACCTCCATTCTCACTCCTGTTCAATTTCCTCTTTAAGAATTGACCCGTGTAAGATCCCGGGTTTCGGCTCAGTTCTTCCGGCGTTCCATAGCCGATCACTTCGCCGCCCTTGTCTCCGCCTTCCGGTCCCAGATCGATCACGTAATCCGCCGATTTGATCACGTCCATGTTGTGTTCGATCACAATCACCGTATTTCCGCGGTCGGTGAGCCGGTTGAGAACGTCGAGCAATTTCTCAATGTCCGCAAAATGCAGGCCTGTGGTTGGCTCATCCAGAATGTAGACCGTCCTGCCCGTCTCCCTCTTGCTCAGCTCCCTGGCCAGCTTGATCCGCTGGGCCTCCCCACCTGAAAGGGTTGTTGCCGGCTGTCCCAGCCTGAGGTATCCCAGTCCGACATCGCAAAGCGTCTGAAGCTTGTGACGGATCATGGGTACCGACGAAAAGAATTCATACGCCTCTTCTCCCGTCATCTCCAGGACCTCGGAAATCGTCTTCCCCTTGTAGCGGATATCGAGGGTCTCCCGGTTGTACCGCCTGCCATGGCACTCTTCGCAGGTCACGTAGACGTTGGGAAGAAAGTGCATCTCAATCTTGATGACCCCGTCCCCGCGACAGGCCTCGCAGCGTCCTCCTGCCACGTTGAAGCTGAACCGGCCCGGCGGATACCCTCTCATCTTTGACTCCGGAAGCTGAGCAAAAAGGTCCCGGATCGGCTGAAATAGACCTGTATACGTGGCCGGATTGGAGCGGGGGGTTCTCCCGATGGGCATTTGATCCACGTGGACCACCTTGTCCACAAAATCCAATCCCTCTATTCTTTGGAGGGGAACGCAGCGTTGGGGAAGATGATAGAGTTGCTGGGCCAACATGCAGTAGAGTGTGTCAATGATCAATGTCGACTTCCCGGAACCTGAGACACCGGTAACACATGTAAATGTGCCCAGGGGTATGGCCACGTCGATGTTTTTCAGATTGTTCCCCGTCGCTCCCCGCATCACCAGGAATTTCTCACCCATGGATCTGCGTTTTTGAGGAAGGGGAATCGATCGTTTCCCGGAGAGATATTGCCCGGTGAGGGAGGAGGCAGCCTTCACGAGGGCCTCAGGCAGGCCGCTGAAAACGACCTCCCCTCCGTGCTCTCCAGGCCCCGGCCCCATATCAATGATAAAATCTGCAGACCGGATGGTCTCCTCATCGTGCTCTACGACAACAACCGTGTTTCCTAAATCCCTCAAGCGCTTGAGGGTGCCCAACAGGCGCAGGTGGTCCCTGGGGTGGAGCCCGATGCTGGGTTCATCGAGAATATAGAGAACGCCGACCAGGCTTGAACCGATCTGGGTAGCCAGTCGGATACGCTGAGACTCTCCCCCGGAGAGGGTGGCTGCTGTCCGCTCCAGCGTCAGGTAGTCCAGGCCCACCTCCATCATGAATTTCAAGCGTTCCTCGATTTCCCTCAAAATACCCTGGGCGATTCGTTGAGCCCGCGGATTCAATTCCAGGCGGGCAAAAAAGTTCAGCGCTTCCTCGACGGAAAGTCGGGTGATCTCAACGATCGATCTCCCGTCCACCTTGATCGACTGCACCTCCTTCTTGAGCCGGGTGCCTCCGCAGTCAGGACAGGGAGCCACATTCATGAACTGCGCGGTCTCCTCCATCTCCTCCCCATCCTCTTGAAGCTTCCGTTCCATCTCCGGGATGACCCCCTCGAACCGTTGCCGGAAAAGGTGGGTTTTCCCCTTCCCTTTGACCCTGAACGAAATTCTTTCGTCCTCGGATCCGTGGAGAAGCAGTCGTTGAATTAACTTCGGCAACCTGGAAAAAGGGGTATCGAGATCGAAGTGATAATGCTTAGCCAACCCCTCCAGGAGAGGCTTCAGAAAAGACTCTCCTTTCATTTTCCACGGGAGGATGGCGCCTTCGTTAAGGGAGAGGGCGGGGTTCGGAACAACAAACTGAGGGTCGACAAATCGTTTTGTTCCCAGTCCGCCGCACGTAGGACACGCTCCCTGGGGGCTGTTGAAGGAGAACATTCGCGGGGTGATTTCAGGGAAACTGAATCCGCACTCGATGCACGAAAACCGTTGACTGAAGACCGTGGGAGAAACACCTTCCCTCTCCACCTGAATGATCCCGTCTGACAGGCGGCTGGCCATTTCCAGAGAATCGGTGATTCTTCGCTCCGCCCCCTCCTTGACCACGACACGATCGACCAGAACGTCGATCTCGTGCCGCTTGTTTTTGTCCAACCGGATCTCCTCCCCAAGGTCTCTGAGGGAACCATCGATCCTCACCCTCACGAAACCGTCCCTACGGAGGGTATCCAGTTCCTTCCGGTACTCCCCCTTCTTCCCCCTGACCATCGGAGAGAAAATGGTCAGCGAAGTGCCCTGTGGAAGCCGGAGCAGTGTCTCCGTGATCTGTTGAAGGGTCTGAGAGGAAATGGCCGACCCGCAGTGGGGACAGAAAGGCTCGCCGACCCTGGCGAAAAGGAGCCGGAGGTAATCGTAGATCTCGGTAACCGTCCCCACGGTGGAGCGCGGGTTTCGCGTCATGCTTTTCTGGTCAATGGCAATGGCCGGCGAGAGGCCTTCGATCGACTCCACGTCCGGCCGTTCCATCTGTTCCAGAAACTGCCGGGCATAGGCCGACAGCGATTCGACGTACCTCCGCTGCCCCTCTGCAAAGAGGGTGTCGAAGGCGAGCGTGGACTTGCCGGAACCGCTCAACCCGGTGATGACCACCAGTTGATCGCGGGGAATCTCCACGTCGATGTTTTTCAGATTGTGAACCCGGGCCCCCCGGATAACGATGTTTTCCATGGCTCTAACCAAAAGAATTAACAGAAAAACCCGGGGGTGTAAAGCGTGGCGATTACAAATGTGTCAAAAAAAACCTTGACAAATAAAATGGGGACGTTATAATTTGGTTGTTTAGTTTATTAAACTAATTTCTTTATATATATTAATTGCAGGTTACTAAACAATTTTATTTTTATATTAAGGTGTGGCTCTATGAAGATCGGAGAACGGATTAAGAATCTCAGGGAGCTCAGCAACCTGACGCAGGAGGAACTGGCCGAGCGTGCCGGTCTGACAAAGGGGTTCATCTCCCAGATCGAAAGAGATCTGACATCGATCTCCCTGGACAGTTTTCTCCAGATCCTGGAGGCGATGGATGAGAATATCTCCGATTTTTTCCGTGAATCCTCAGCGGAAAAGATCGCGTACCGGGAGACGGATCGGGTCACCATCGAAAAGGAGAAGATCCAGCGTTTCGAGCTGCTGGTTCCGGGTTCCACGAACCGGCGTCTGGAACCCATCCTTCTCACCCTTCGGAAGGGCCAGGTCACTCCCAAAGAGAGGCCCCATGAAGGAGAGGAGTTCGGCTTTGTGCTTCGGGGGAAAATCACCCTCCGGTTTGGAAAAGAAGTGCTCAGACTCAATAGGGGAGAGTGCTTCTATCTCTCGGCGGAAAAGGAGCATTGGATTCAAAATACCAGCTCCAAGGAAGCCGTGATCCTCTGGGTCTCTTCTCCCCCCAGTTTTTAGTCGCCGAGAGGCTTTGAGAGGGTTCGGTCATTTTACATTGGGATTTTGGATTTATTTGGGATTTGGATTTTGGAATTTGTGATTTCGAAACCTGCCTGCTCCCAAGGCAAAACCGGCGGGCAGGGGCGTTTTCATGGGGGCACGAAGATGGCTAACGTTCTGATCATCGGTGCAGGGGGTGTCGGTACGGTTGTGGCTCACAAATGCGCGAGTGTTCCGCAGGTGTTTTCCGATATCACGCTGGCCAGCCGTACAAAATCGAAATGCGATGTCATCGCTAAGGCCGTGGGAGGCAACAGGATCAAGACGGCCCAGGTGGACGCTGATCAGGTTCCCCAACTGGTTGAATTGTTTCGAAGCGTCAAGCCGGAGATGGTTATTAATGTAGCCCTCCCTTATCAAGATCTGACCATCATGGACGCCTGCCTCGAGACAGGGGTGCATTATCTGGATACCGCAAATTATGAGCCTCCCGATGTCGCCAAGTTCGAGTATAAGTGGCAGTGGGCCTACCACGACAGATTCAAGAAGGCAGGACTGACAGCGATTCTCGGTTGTGGCTTTGACCCCGGGGTGACCGGGGTCTTTACTGCTTATGCGTCCAAGCATCATTTTGACGAGATGCACACCCTGGACATTGTCGACTGTAATGCAGGTGACCACGGAAAACCCTTTGCAACCAATTTCAACCCGGAAATCAACATCCGGGAGGTGACCCAGCGGGGAAAATACTGGGAAAACGGGAAATGGATTGAGACAGTCCCCCACGAAATTCACAAACCCTTGAACTATCCGAATATCGGTGCCCGCGAATCGTATCTTATTTACCATGAAGAATTGGAGTCTCTGGTTAAGAATTATCCAACCTTGAAACGGGCTCGATTCTGGATGACGTTCGGGCAGGAGTACCTGACACACTTGCGTGTCATCCAGAATATCGGGATGGCGAGCATTGAACCGATCCTGTATGAGGGCAAAGAGATCGTGCCGCTCCAATTCCTCAAGGCGGTCTTGCCCAATCCGGGGGATTTGGGTGAACACTATTCAGGGGAGACCTCCATCGGTTGCCGGATCAGGGGGATCAAAGACCGCAAGGAAAAAACATACTACATTTATAATAATTGCAAGCACCAGGATGCCTACAGGGAAACGGGGGCACAGGGTGTCAGCTACACGACCGGCGTCCCCGCGATGATCGGCGCGATGATGTTCTTGACGGGCAAATGGAAGAGGACCGGCGTCTTCAACGTGGAACAATTTGACCCGGATCCATTCATGGAGCAGTTGAATCTCCATGGCCTTCCCTGGCACGAGATGATCGACGTCGATCTGGAGTTCTAAGACACCATCCATGTCCATCGATTTCAGCAAAATCCCGACCCCCTGTTATGTGATTGATGAGCACTTGTTACGGAATAATCTTGCGCTGATCAAACACGTCAGGGAGACTGCCCGGGTCGATATTCTCGTCGCCTTCAAGGCCTTTTCGAACTGGGGAGTCTTCCCGATCTTTAGAGAATACGGCTTCGGCGCTTCGGCAAGTTCCATCAATGAGGCCCGTTTGGCCTTTGAGGAACTGGGGGTGAAAGCGCACACCTATTCGCCTGCCTATGAAGAAGAATCCTTTGCGGACCTTTTAAAATACAGCAGTCACATTTCCTTTAATTCCCTGAAACAGATCCAGAAGTACGGCCCTTTGGCCGGCGAGAAGGGGGTCTCGATCGGACTGCGCGTCAATCCCGGGGTTTCGGGGGCTGCCGTTGACATCTATAACCCCTGCAAACCCGGTTCTCGATTTGGAGTGACGGCCGAGCAGTTCGGCGATCAGCTCCCCCGCGGAGTGGAAGGTTTCCATTTTCATACGTTGTTCGAGGCGGATTCTTTTGCCCTGGAGGCGGTGTTGAATGCTTTTGAAGCCAAACTGGGAAAGTTTCTGCCTCAGCTCAAATGGGTGAACATGGGCGGGGGGCACCTCATCACAAAAAAGGGGTACGATGTAGAGCACTTGATCCGACTTCTGTCCGGCTTCAAGAAGAGGTACGGTGTGCGGGTAATCCTGGAACCCGGCAGTGCGTTCACCTATCAAACCGGTTACCTGGTGTCGACAGTGCTGGATATCGTGGAAAACAGCGGCATCCGGACAGCCATTCTCGATGTTTCATTTACCTGCCACATGCCCGATTGTTTGGAAATGCCCTACAAGCCTGTCATTCTTGGGGCGACCGACGAGAGAGCAGGAAAACCAACCTACCGCATGGGAGGGATCAGCTGTCTGGCCGGCGACCACATGGGATACTGGTCGTTTGACAAAGAACTGAAACCCGGCGACCGGATCATCTTCGACGACATGATTCATTACACGACGGTCAAAACAACCATGTTCAACGGGGTCAACCACCCCTCCATCGGAATCTGGGGCGATACGACAGGATTCAGGCTGATCAAGGAATTTAAGTACGAGGACTACAAGAACAGATTGTCCTGATCCTTCCCTTCCCTCATACTGTGTGTATAATGGGAACCGGGCCGGGTTACTCTCGAAGCTTTACAAATGCGGATTTCTTAGAAGGATTGGGGAATCGACGACTTTAGTGATC
>Ga0316616_100000981_pt1 | contig 10749 bp, 9 predicted proteins | sample OWC_Aug_M1_C1_D1_FD_207660 | JGI IMG/M metagenome (GOLD analysis project Ga0316616, IMG submission 207660) | Wetland soil microbial communities from Old Woman Creek delta, Ohio, United States - OWC_Aug_M1_C1_D1_B | ecosystem: Environmental > Terrestrial > Soil > Wetlands | place: USA: Ohio...
CGGTGGTCGCCGTATCATTAGTTAGGGAGCGCCTCCGCGGCGAGGTGCATCGAGTCGTGGTCGGCCACGACGCGGTCATCGACCTCATGTTCGTGGCCCTGCTCGCGGAGGGGCACGTGCTACTGGAGGGCGTGCCCGGCACCGCGAAGACGCTCCTCGCCCAGGCCTTCGCGGCCGCGCTCTCGCTGCCGTTCAAGCGCATCCAGTTCACCCCCGACCTCATGCCGGGCGACGTCGTGGGCACGAACATCTTCGACTTCCAGACCGGCCGCTTCGTCCTGACGCGGGGCCCGGTGTTCACCAGCATCCTGCTCGCCGACGAGGTGAACCGGACCCCGCCCAAGACCCAGGCCGCGCTCCTCCAGGCGATGCAGGAGCGGTCGGTCACGATCGACGGCGCGACCCACGATCTCGGCCCCGCCTTCATGGTACTCGCCACCCAGAACCCGATCGAGCACGAGGGCACGTACCCCCTGCCCGAGGCGCAGCTCGACCGCTTCCTCTTCAAGGTCCCCGTCGGCTATCCCGCCCTCGACGAGGAGCGAGCGATGGTGAGGCTGCACGGCCACCGCACCGCGATGCCCCGCCTCGCCGAGTTCGGGATCGAGCCCGTGGCCGACCTGCCCTTCCTGCTCGAGGCCCGCGCCTACCTCGCCTCGCTGCGGCTCGGGGACGAGATCGTGGACTACGTCGTGGCCCTCGCCCGGGCGACGCGCCAGCAGACCGAGCTCCTCTGCGGGGCGTCCCCCCGCGCCGCGAGCATGCTCGCCACCGCGGCGCGGGCGCGGGCGGCCCTCGACGGACGCGACTTCGTCCTCCCCGACGACGTGAAGGAGCTGGCCCTTCCCGCCCTCGGCCACCGGCTTGTCCTCGCCCCGGGGTCGGAGGTCGAGGGCGCCTCCGCGGGCGCCGTCCTCCGGCAGGTCCTCGCCCAGGTCCCCGCCCCCCGGTGACTCGTCCCACGCCCCGCGCCGTCCTGCTTCTCGCCGGGGGGTTCCCCCTCGCCCTTCTGCCCGCTCTCGTGGCGGGGCCGCTCTGGACGGTGTGGGCGGCGGCCCTCGCCTCGACCCTCGCCCTCTTCGCCGCGGAGTGGCTGCTCGCCGTCGGTCGCTCCGACGTCACGGTCGAGGCCGCGGCGCCGGCCGTGCTCTATGTCGGCGACCGCGACGTGCTGCGCCTCGTCGTGGCCGCGCGCGGCCCGCGGCCCCTCCCGGTCGAGGTGCTCTGCGACCTCGGCCCGACCCTCGAGGCCCAGCCGCCCACCCGGGTCGAGGCGAGGCCGGGGGGAGCGGAGGCCCGGGTCCCGCTCGTGCCGCGCCGCCGCGGCATCGCGGACGTTCTCGGGGCCTGGCTGCGCTGGACGGGTCCGTTCGGCCTCCTCCGCTTCACCGAGACCCGGGAGATCCGCCGGAAGGTCCGCGTGCTGCCGAACGTCCGCGCGGTCCGGGGAGCGGCGCTGCGCTTCTTCGGCAGCCGGCAGTTCCAGTCCGGGCTCAAGGTCGAGCGCTACCTCGGCGACGGGTCGGAGTTCGAGTCGCTGCGCGAGCACCGCCCCGGGCTCGACGCGCGGTCGCTGGACTGGAAGGCCTCGGCCCGCCACCGCAAGCTCCTGAGCCGCGAGTACCGGGCGGAGCGCAACCACGCGGTGGTCCTCGCCCTCGACACCGGGTATCTCATGGGCGAGCCGCTCGCCGGCATCCCCAAGCTCGACCACGGCATGAACGCCGCGCTGGTCCTCGCCTACGTGGCCCTCAAGACCGGCGACCGCGTGGGGCTCTACGCCTTCGACGACCGGCCGCGCTTCTTCGCCGAGCCCGCGGGCGGGGTGGCCTCGTTCGCCCGTCTCCAGCGCCAGGCCGCCGGGCTCGACTACTCGCACGCGGAGACGAACTTCACCCTCGGGCTCCTCGAGCTGTCGCGGCGGCTTCGGCGCCGGTCGCTCGTGGTCGTGATCACCGACTTCGTGGACAGCGTCACCGCGGAGCTGATGGTCGAGAACCTGGAGCGGATGCGGAAGGGCCACCTCGTGCTGTTCGTCGGCCTGCGCGACGCTCAGCTCGAGGCGGTGGCGCGGAGGGAGCCCGTGGACCTCGACCGGCTGAACCGGGCCATGAGCGCCCACGACCTCGTGCGCGAGCGCGAGGGGGTGCTCCACCGCCTGCGGCGCGGGGGCGTGCACTGCATCGACACCCCCCCGCACCAGGTGTCCACGCGCCTGATCAACCGCTACCTGGACGTCAAGCGCCGGGAGCTCGTGTGAAGAGCGTCGACTTCCGCCGTGGGCGCGAGGCGACCTGGACCGACCTCGAGTCGCTCGTGGCGCGGATCGAGGCGGGCGGCCTGGCCAGCCTGAGCCCGGACGAGGTCGGCCGCCTGCCCCTCGTCTACCGCGCCACCCTCTCCTCGCTGAGCGTCGCGCGCGCGGTCTCCCTGGACCGCAGCCTCCTCGAGTACCTCGAGAGCCTGGCCGGCCGGGCCTACGTCGCCACCTACGGCGCGAAGCAGCACCCGCTCGCCGCGGCCAGGCATTTCCTCGCCCGGCGCTTCCCGGCCGCGCTGCGGGGAGCGTCCCGCGAGCTGCTCCTCGCCGCCGCCGTGCTCCTCCTCGGCGCGGCGACCGGATTCGTCCAGAGCTCCCGCGACGCGAGCCGCTTCTACGCCTTCGTCGACGAGGCTTACGCACAGGGCCGCGGCCCGTCCTCGACCACCGAGGAGCTGCGCGAGGCCCTCTACGCGCCGAGGACCGCGGCGGACCTCCTGGGCGCGTTCGCGATGTTCCTGTTCACCCACAACGCCCGCATCGGCATGCTGGCCTTCGCGGCCGGCTTCGCCGCGGGAGTCCCCACCCTGGTGCTGCTCTTCGGCAACGGCCTCGTCCTTGGCGCCTTCGCCGCCCTCTACCACGAGCGGGGGCTGGGCCTCGAGTTCTGGGCCTGGCTGCTGCCCCACGGCGTCACCGAGCTGCTGGCGGTGGTCGTGTGCGGCGGGGGGGGGCTGGTGATCGGGAGGGCGCTCCTCTTCCCCGGCCGCCACCGGCGCCTCGAGAGCCTCGCCCGGCGGGGCCGGGAGGCGGGGGCGATGGTCATGGGGGCGGTCGTGATGTTCCTTCTCGCCGGCCTCGTGGAGGGCATCTTCCGCCAGGCCGTCCACGACGTGGCCGCGCGCCTGCTCCTGGCCTTCGGCAGTGCGGCGCTGTGGGCGGTCTACCTGGCGAGGGGCGGCCGCGACGCCGCGCCATGAGCGAGCCGGACGGACCCGTGCGCGAGGTGCTGACGCCCGAGGGGGTGCCCCTGCGGTTCGCCGTCGCCACCGCGGGCGACCGCCTGGGCGCGTTCACCATCGACTGCTCCCTGCTGCTCGCGGCCGCGGTCGGGGTCGCGCTGCTCGCGGCCCTGGGCGTCGTGGCCGCGCGCGGGCTCGGGGCCGCGGTGGGGCTCGTCGCCTTCTTCCTCCTGCGAAGCTTCTACTTCACCTGGTTCGAGTGCCGGGCGGCGGGCGCCACCCCCGGCAAGCGGCTGCTCGGCCTGCGCGTCATCGACGCCCACGGGGGCATCCTCACCCCGGAGGCCGTCTTCGCCCGCAACTTCATGCGCGAGATCGAGCTGTTCGCTCCCCTGTCCCTCGCCCTCGCCCCCGAGGCCCTTCTGCCCGACCGGTCGACCGCGGCGCGACTCGTCGCCTCGGCCTGGGTGGCCGTCCTCGCCCTCCTGCCTCTCTTCAACCGTGACCGGCTCCGCGCCGGCGACCTCGTCGCAGGGACGCTGGTGGTGCGCTCGCCGCAGTTCGTCCTCCTCGAGGACCTCTCCGCAACGACGCCGGGCGGGCGGACGGCGGCCCCGGTCCTCCACTTCTCGGCCGCCCAGCTCGACCTCTACGGAATCCACGAGCTCCAGGTGCTCGAGTCGCTGCTGCGGCAGAGGGCGGCGCGCCTCCCGGCCCTCGAGGCGGTGGCGAAGAAGATCCAGCGCAAGATCGGATGGACAGGCGCGGCGGGGGACGCGGACGCACGGGCCTTCCTGCACGCGTTCTACACCGCCCAGAGGGCGCGTCTCGAGGAGCGCATGCTCCTCGGCGACCGGCGGGAGTCGAAGCGGCCCGGGCGCTCTACTCGAACACCCTGAGGAGGTCCTCGACGTCCACGCCCTCCTTGCCCACCCGCAGGTCGTGGTAGGCGATCACGGGGGCGACCGCGGTCAGGCACTGGACCGGGATCAGGACGAGCGTGAGCAGGGCGAGAGTGAGGGCCGGGGTGGCCGCGCCGGCCACCTCGGCCGTCTCCGAGCCGCCAAAGGCCCCGGCGAGGGCACCCACGGCGAGGCCCAGCACGATCATGCTGAAGAAGGTCACGAGGAGCATCAGGACGGCGACGGCGAAGATGCGCCACCGGTTGCCCTCGGTCAGCTCGCTGCTCCGCTGGAGGGAGGCGGTCGCTCCCGGGGACTCGATCACCGCGACCGGCACCGCCACCCAGTAGCGGACGAGAAGCACGATGCCGGGGATCACGAGCGCACAGAACCCGAGGAGCACGGCGATCCCCATCATGATGCCGGTGACCCACACCGCCCCGAAGCGCGACAGCCCCATCCGGAGGATCTCGCCGGCGCCCGCGCGCTCGGCGTGAAGGTGACGGAAGACCCCGTAGGTCACGGCACCGGTGAGGATGAGGGTGAACAGGTTCGTCAGGAGATCGACGACGCGCTCGGCGAGCGGGTTCAGGGAACCCGCGGCTGCGAGCAGCCCGATCAGGAGCAGCACGGGGCTGTAGGCCACCAGGCCGACCACGCTGAACGGCCCGAGGTTGGCCGCCCAGACCTGGAACGTGCGCCGCAGGACGCTCCCGACGTCGAGACGGAATGCGGGATCGCCCTCCGGCCGGTCCCGGTCGAGGCCCAGGCTGGTCGTGCTCATCGTGCCCCCTGCCGCGCGGACGTCAGCCCCGCGGCGGGAAATGATAACCCCGTCCCTCAGTCCGTCCGCGCCGTCCCCACGAGCACCGCGGCCAGGACCATGACCGCCGCGGACGTCGCGTAGGGCGCGCCCACCGCGCGGTCGTAGAGCCAGCCCGCGCCGAGGGGCCCCACCGCGCGGGCGGCGGCGGCCAGCGACTGGCCGAGGCCGAGGGTCCCGCCCTGCTCGTCGGCGTCGGTGGCCCGCGAGAGGAGCGTCGACAGCATCGGCGTCGTGAGCCCCTGGCCGACGGCGAGGCCGGCCAGCACGCCGAGCGCCGCCCCGAGCGAGGGCACGAGCGGCAGCGCGCCGAGGCTCACGGCCATGAGGAGCGAGCCCGTCGTGGCGAGCGCCCGCTCCCCGAAGCGGGGGGCCAGACGGCCGACGAGGCCTCCCTGCACCACCACCATCACGACCCCGACGTAGGCGAAGACGAGGCCCAGGCGGGAGGCGTCGAGGCCGAAACGCGCCTCCCCGAGGAGCGCGAACGTGGCCTCCATGGCCACGAAGGCGAGGGTGGAGAAGAAGGTGGCGGCGAGGAGGCGGCCGATCGAGGGGTGGCGGAGCGCGTCCACGAAGTTCGAGAAGGCGAGGCGCGCGTGGGCGTGCCGCCGCGCCTCGGCGGCCCGCGTCTCGGGGAGGCGGAAGAAGGCGAAGACGAGGTTGGCCGCGGCGACGCCGGCCGCGGCGAACGCGGCGGCCCCGAAGCCGAAGGGGGCGAGCAGGGAGCCGAGGGCGGGGCCGAACACGAAGCCGAGGCCGATCGAGGCACCGAGGAGGCCCATGTACTTCGCCCGCTCCGTCGGCGCCGTCACGTCGGCGATCACCGCCTGGGCGGCGGCGATGCTCCCGCCGAACAGCCCGGCCAGGGCCCGGGCGAGGAGCAGCAGCCACAGGGAGTCCGCGAGGCCCGACACCAGGAAGGACGCCGCGGAGCCGGCGAGGCTCAGGAGGAGGATGGGCCGGCGGCCGACGCGGTCGGAGAGCCGCCCGAGGAGCGAGGCGCCCACGAGCTGGGCGGCCGAGTAGGCGGTCAGGATCGCCCCCACCCAGAGGCCCGTGGCCCCGAACTTCTCGGCATAGAAGGGCAGCTGGGGCAGGATCAGGCCGAAGCCGAGGAGGTCGATGAAGACGGTGAGGTAGACGACGGGGAGGCCGGGCTTCAAGGGACGGCCATTCTATTCGAGCTTCCCCGGCCGGGGCGGGTTCGCGAGCCGGGCCGTTTGACAGGCCCGGGGCGAGTGGTGAAACTGGATAGATTCTGCACAGGCAGGAGGACCCGGGTGAGGGCACTCGGGCTGCTCGACCCAAGGAGTCGAAGAATCATGTCCCCGACATCACGCGCAGTGTTCTCGGTCGCCGCCCTCGCTGCCCTGCTCGTGACCGTCCCCGCGCGGGCCCAGCAGGTGGCCGCCCCCACCGCCGCGAAGGCGGTGGACGAGAAGGCCTTCAAGGTCGACGAGCCCGGCACCTACGCCAACGCCGACGTCTCGTACGTCCTCACCTCGGGCAACTCGACCGCCAACAGCCTGGGCTTCAAGGGGGACGTGACCCGTCGCTGGGCGAGGCACTCGATCGGGTTCGCCGCGGGGGGGCTGCGGGCGAGCTCGTCGCCGGGCCACGGCTACGCGGTCGGCACTCCCAGCGACTTCGAGGTGGTCCTCCCCGAGGCCGACCTCACCGCCGAGTACTACTACGGGCGGGGTCGCTACGACTACAAGCTGTCCGACCGGCTCTTCTCCACGGCCGGCGCCGGCTGGGAACGCAACCGCTTCTCCGGCATCGAGAACCGCTGGCTGGTCGACACCGGCGTCGGCTACATCTTCATCAACAACGATCGGACGAGCGTCCGCGGGACGGCCGGGATCACCTACACGAACGAGGAGTACACGATCGAGGACGATCGCGACGGGTCGTTCGTCGGCGCCCGGCTCGGCTGGGACTTCCAGCAGAAGCTCTTCCAGAACACGACCTTCAGCCACACCCTGATCGCGAACGAGAGCCTCGAGGACACCGACGACCTCCGCGTGGACGCGAACTTCGGCCTCCACGTGGCCATGTCGAGCACCCTCGGCCTGAAGGTCAACTGGCGCCTCCTGTGGGACAACCAGCCAGCCCTCGCGCAGTACGACCTGTTCACCTCGGGCGGCGGCGACACGGGCCTCACCGTCCTCGCCCCCTACAAGGAGCTCGACCAGGGCTTCTCGGTCTCCCTCGTCTTCAGCTTCGCCCCGCCCAAGAAGAGCTGAGGCCTCCTCGCCCCCCGGGCCGGAGGCCACGCGCGAGCCGGCCGTCCGATAGAATCCGGACGAGCCGCTCCTGCCACGGGGGAATTGCATGAAGCAGATCGATCGCGTCCGCGTCTGGGCGGTGCTGCCGCTCGCGCTCTGCGCCGGTGCGTTCGTCGAGCCGTCCGCCGCCCAGGCCCCTCTTCCCAGCGACACGCCCGCGAAGTTCGAGCCGGTCACGGACGCCTTCGACCACGTCCGGCGGGACGTCATGGTCCCGATGCGCGACGGGGTGAAGCTGCACACGGTGATCCTGGTCCCGAAGGGCGCCCACGGAGCGCCGATCCTGCTCACCCGAACGCCGTACAACGCGACGGAGCTCACCCGCCACGCCCCGAGCACCCGGCTCGGTCCGGTCCTGCAGGGCTACGACAACGCCGTCGACGTGATCGTGGAGGGCGGCTACATCCGCGTCGTCCAGGACGTGCGCGGCAAGTACGGCTCGGAGGGCGACTACGTGATGACCCGGCCGCTGCGCGGGCCTCTGAACCCGACCGCGGTCGACCACGCGACCGACACCTGGGACACGATCGACTGGCTGGTCAAGAACGTGCCCGAGACGAACGGCCGGGTCGGCATCCTCGGCATCTCCTACGACGGCTTCCTGCCCCTCATGGCCCTCGTGAACCCGCACCCGGCGCTCAAGGTTTCGGTGCCGATGAACCCCATGGTGGACGGCTGGGTGGGCGACGACTGGTTCCACAACGGGGCGTTCCGCCAGCAGATGATGCCCTACGTCTACGAGCAGGAGGCGACGCGCGGCAGCGAGGCGAAGTGGTGGACCGCCCACCACGACGACTACGACACCTACCTGCAGGCGGGCTCGGCGGGGCAGCTGGGGAGGAGCCGCGGGCTCGAGCAGGTGGGCTTCTGGCGGAAGCTCCTCGAGCACCCGAGCTACGACGCGTTCTGGCGCGAGCAGGCCCTGGACAGGCTCCTGGCGGAGCAGCCCCTGAAGGTCCCGGTCATGCTCGTCCACAGCCTGTGGGACCAGGAGGACGTCTACGGCGCGCCCGCCGTCTACGCGGCGATCGAGCCGAAGGACACGGCCAACGACAAGGTCTTCCTGGTGATCGGGCCCTGGCACCACGGCCAGATGATCGACGACGGCAGCTCGCTCGGCGCCCTCCGCTTCGACAGCGACACGGCGCTCCATTTCCGGCAGGAGATCCTGCGCCCGTTCCTCGACCAGTACCTGAAGGACGGGGCGCCGAAGGCGGACCTCGCGCCGGTCACGGCGTTCGAGACCGGCACCAACGCCTGGCGGCGGCTCCCTGCCTGGCCCGCGGGGTGCGCGAGCGGCTGCGCGGTCCGGCCGACGCCCCTCTATCTCCGCGCGGGGCTGAAGCTGGGGTTCCAGGCGCCCGAGGCGGGAGGGTCCGCCTTCGAGGAGTACGTCTCCGACCCGGCCAAGCCGGTGCCCTTCCGCGCGCGTCCCATCCAGCCGGTCGGCTACGACGCGGAGCGCACCTGGCCGCGGTGGCTGGTCGACGATCAGCGCGAGGCATCGGGACGGCCCGACGTCGTCGCTTTCGTGTCCGACGTGCTGGAGGCGCCCGTGAAGGTCAGCGGCCGGCCGGTCGCGAACCTCGTCGCCTCGACGAGCGGCACCGACTCCGACTGGGTCGTCAAGCTGATCGACGTCTTCCCCGACCAGGTGGCGGCCCCGCCGCGGATGGGCGGCTACCAGCTGGCCGTCTCGATGGACATCTTCCGGGGGCGCTACCGCGAGAGCCTGGAGAGCCCGAAGGCCCTCACGCCGGGCGAGCCGCTCCTCTACCGCTTCGCCCTGCCCACCGCGAACCACGTCTTCCGGCCCGGCCACCGCGTCATGGTGCAGGTCCAGTCGAGCTGGTTCCCGCTCTACGACCGCAACCCCCAGACCTTCGTGCCGAGCATCTTCTGGGCCAAGCCCGAGGACTTCCGCAAGGCGACGCAGCGCGTCTACCACGCCCCGGGCCGGGCGAGCTTCGTCGAGCTGCCGCTCGTCACGCCGAACTGACGCTGCTCGCTGGCGCGCGCCCCGGTCTCGGCCCTCGGCCGGCCCGGTCCACGGCCGGCGGCCTCAGCGGAACGGTCGCGACAGCTCGTCGAGCCGGCTCATCTCCTCGGCCGAAAGCCGGAAGTTCATCGCCCCCGCCGCCTCCGCCGCGTGGCGGGGCCGGCTGGCGCCCGGGATGGCCACGACCGTCTCGCCGTGGAAGTGGATGAGCCAGTTGAGGGCGACCTGGGACGGGGTGACCTCCCGGGCGGCGGCGATCGCCCGCAGCCCGTCGACGAGCGGCCGCGTGCGCGCGAGGCCACTCGCACGGAAGGGCGACATGTAGCGGCGCGGCCCGGGGCGGCTCCGGATGAGGGCGGGGTCGTCGTGGAACCGGCCCGACAGGATCCCCTGGCCGAGCGGCGAGTAGGCGATGATGGTGACGCCCAGCTCCTGGGCGGTGGCCAGGACGCCGTTGGACTCGATGCCCCGATCGACCAGGCTGTACCGCACCTGGTTCGAGGCCAGGGGAATGCCGTGCCGGGCGAGCGCCGCGTGCGAGCGCCGCATCCGGGCGGCGGAGAAGTTGCTGACGCCCACCGCGCGCACCTTCTCGGCCGCGACGAGCGCCGCCATCGCCTCCATCTCCGCCTCCACGGAGGAGAAGGAGAACGGCTGGTGGACCTGGTGGAGGTCGATCGCGAAGCCGCCCAGGCAGCGGAGCCGGTCGTCGATCGTGGCGCCGATGCTCCTCGCGGTCCGGAAGACGGGCCACCACTTCGTGGCCACCACCACGTCGCCGTCCGCCCGGCCGGCGGCGGCGAGCGCCTGGGCCAGGGCCCGCTCCGAGCGGCCCTTTCCGTAGGCCTCGGCGGTATCGAACCAGCTGATGCCGCCGGCCAGGCCTGCCCGCACGATCTCGTTCACCGTCTCCTGGGCCAGCGCCTCCCAGAAGCCGCCGACGAGGCCGAAGCCGCTGGAGAACTGCCAGCAGCCGAGGCCGATGGGCGTGATCTCGATGGGCGTGCGCCCCAGCCGCCTGCGCTCGGTCACTCTGCACCTCCGAGGCGATTCTACTAGCCAGGCCCCGCCCGGCCCCGCCCGGCCCCGACCGCGCCGCCGCGCTCTGCGACTCGGCCCGGGGAGGGTGGCCGGCGGCCTTGACCGCGGTCTGACCACGGGTCAGAATTCCGGTAGGAGACTGGGTATGGCCTCGTCCACGGTGAAGACGGCGATCTCACTCGATGGTGACCTGTTTCGCGAGGCACAGGGCGTGGCCCGCCAGCTGCGGGTGTCCCGCAGCCGCTTGTTCGCCTCGGCGATGGAGGAGTTCCTCGAGCGCCGGAGGAACCGGGAGCTGCTGCGGGCGATCAACGCTGCTCACGAAGGCGGCGAGAATGCCGAGGAGGCCCGGCTCCTCCGTGCCCGGCAGGCGCGCCACCGGAAGGCCCTGCGGGGGGAGTGGTGATCCGGCAGGGTGACGTGTACTGGGTCGACCTGGGCCGACCCTCTGGGTCGGGCCCGGGCTTCAGG
>Ga0316616_100000982_pt1 | contig 10748 bp, 7 predicted proteins | sample OWC_Aug_M1_C1_D1_FD_207660 | JGI IMG/M metagenome (GOLD analysis project Ga0316616, IMG submission 207660) | Wetland soil microbial communities from Old Woman Creek delta, Ohio, United States - OWC_Aug_M1_C1_D1_B | ecosystem: Environmental > Terrestrial > Soil > Wetlands | place: USA: Ohio...
TGTTCAGCGCCCGGCGCATCCGCTTCCTTACGGCCTTGAATGCTTTCGGCATACCACACATCAAAATCTTTTTTGATGCGCTGCCATTCGCGTCCCCACCATTGATTAAATTCACTGCCTAGCAGGTCATCTTCTTCTATATCACCATCGGCTATTGCGCCATAGATGGGTTCAAGTTTCCCCATAATATCGCCGGCATATAGTCGTATATTGCTAACTAGCGCATCACAACGTTTTTGCAGCACACCTGCCCGTTCGTGGTCGATATAATTGTTTACTGTCTCTTTTAATAGAAGTATGCCGTCAGTGATACCCAGTTTTTTTAATTTCAATTTATCGTCTGCGCTTTTAGTACGTCTCAGCGTATCTTCCGAAGGTATGCCGAATTCAACCAGGTGAGCGCGAGCGCAAACGGGAATCATGCGATGCTCAGGAACAGCAGGCCAGTAATTTCTATGCTTGGCCAGGGTTTCCTTAAAATCAATCGGGTCATCCAAAGCGTCCGCTTGCGTGAGCACAACAAAAATTTTGTCCGACACTTTAATACTGGGATCTTCAGAGTCAGCAATGACCAATATTTCTTTTTCCGGCCCCGTAATTGAAGGCTGCTTCATCTCCTTGGCATAAATAATGGCATCGCAGCCCTTTAGCCGGTCAATCGCTTGTTCCGAGTGCATCTGGATGCCCGAATTAAAACCGGGGACATCATGAAAAATAATGTCCCGGTCACTTCTCAAGCGTACTGTTTTAAGTTGAATACGCTTAATGGCTAAAGACTGCGCCCGGTTTTTGAAAATCGCAGACTGTAAATGTTCATTAATTTCACTAATATCAATAAAATTTTGACTAAAGCCATTTTTTTGCTTGGTAAACTCGTAAATGGCATTCAGATTTTTTTCAGTGTCATCAAAATCCTCTTGTATTTCTTTCCTTTCTTTATCACTCAGAGTTCCGGCCAGCGCCTCTTTCCTTTGCTGCTGGAGTTTACTTATCTCATCCTTGCTGTAGTATTGAATAAACAGGAGTTGATCCTGTTCAGTCTGGGCCGACCAAATTTCCGTACTGGTGAACGTACATCTTTCGCGTGCAGAGGGAAGAATCTCTTGCCCTAACCAGGCATTCAGCAACGCACTCTTACCGGCTTTTTCCAAACCGATAACAGCGACTTCAAAACGGTTAGCATGCAATCGCTCCAGTTGCCGGTTTAATCGCGCGTGTTCAGCGTTGAGTTTTTGCACAAGCTCGGGTGCAATATCTTCGCCCGTTTTGTTACACAGCGTCACCAATTTATCCGCCAATACGGAGGTTATTTCTAACCGCGCAAGCTGTTGTTGACAAGTTTCTAGCCAGGTAGCCATAGATGTTCCAGAGTTATTGAATACTTTTTCGGTAGCAGTGTGTAGTGCGGGCAAACGGTTCCACCTATTGCCCGCACAAACAGCTTAGTGACCTACCGCAACCTTGCTACCCTTGGCCTGACCAATTTCAGCAAGGGTTTTATTGAACCACGGCGTATCGAGGTCAAAAGGTTTGCCGCCTTTGATGCGAGGAAATTCAATCGCACGCAGAACGCCGCCACGGTCTTCATCATGGCCTATTAAGCCGGATTCACGACGCAAGGCGCATTCGACAGCCAGATCAGCACAAGACTTGATCAGACGAATGTCTTCGACATTAGACGCAGAAGCTCTGGCGAAATAGCCGGATTTTTGTACCAATGTTTTTTCCGCATCGAGCATTTGCGCAAACTGTTCACCAAACCATTTGCCGGGATTGACTGCATCAAGCTTTACATGACCAAAAGCGTCCCGCGGCACTTCCTGTCCTTTGGCCTGCATTTCAGCGACGATGGATTCCACACCAGCGCCTTCGGAAACGAAGATGTTTACGCAGTCTACTTTGTCCATTACCGCACGAAGTCGTTTGGCTTCGGCGGCAATATCAATGGACATTTCCGGAATGAAGATGCCGTGGACTTCAAACGCATTGCGATCAAGGCCCAGTTCAGGTAACCATTCAGCGCGATCAAGCAACTTACGGTATTCCTGAGCCGTGGCGGCGGTGAGCCAGCCGCAACTGCGTCCCATAACTTCATGGACAATCAGCATACGCGGGTTGGCGTTGTTTTCGGCAACAACGTTCCAAAAGTAACGTGCGCCCTGCTCTGCCGCCGTCCAGGCACCCAGCGATTGCTTGATAGGAAAAACATCGTTATCAACCGTTTTGGGCAAACCGATAACGGTGAGGCCGTAATTGTTATTCGCGAGAAAAGCAGCAAGATCCGCTGCTGCGGTATTGGTGTCGTCGCCGCCTATGGTTTGGAGAATATCCACGCCATCTTTAACCAATTGGTCGGCAGCCACTTTTTGCGGGTCTTGACCTTCCTGGACCAAACCGCGTTTTACGCAGTCTTTAACGTTGGTCAGTTTAACGCGGCTGTTGCCAATCAGCGAGCCACCGAAACGGTGCAGAAGTCCCGCTTTTTCACGTATTGCTGGCGTGACAGTATAAAAATCGCCAAGTAGCAGACCTTTGTAGCCGCTACGATAACAAATGATTTCAATGGAGGGATCGATTTCAGAATAACGCTCGATAAGGCTGCCGATAGCTGAGTTTAGGCATGGAGCCAAACCGCCCGCGGTAAGGATTGCGACTTTTTTGGGTTTATTCATAAGAATTGTAAAGTATGAGGTTAGACAAAAGTTATGTTAGGGGAGCGACGCTGCACCCTTTGATATATCGTTCCGCTCCAAAACTAAACAACACAGAAACATCTCCGGACTTGCGCTGCCATGGCGCGGCAAAGAGAATTCCGGCTTGTAAGCTTTGGCTTTAGGGCTCCGATGGCTGGCAATTTTACCATATTACAAAAGAATATCTTTTGTTTTGTTTTTTTGCACTTATACCAATATCGGATCGGTTTAGTTGATTGCGTTGGTAGTGCAGGAAGGGTTAATAGAGGATTATGAAAGCCTGGATTTTCATTGTAGGGAGGGTGAAGCGGCCAGTATCTGACAGCAAATCCTCCATTGATTTAATGACCAACGGCGGTTTTGGAGATATTTGTCAGAGCGAGAAGCGTTGAAGTAAACCGGCGTTTATTTCTTGAAATAACCGCTAACAACTGCCGCTAGAGAAAGCTCGTTTTTAGCCAGGGGTTTGATGATCGTGAGTGCATCCGACAATATTTTTGTTGCTTTGGGAAAATTCGCAATATTCTCACGCACCAAGTCGTAGGCGCCGAACACCGCCAAGGAAAAAAACTGTTTTATCAGAGAATAATGGTTTCTGTTCAAGCCGGCCAAAATGGCAATCGATTCCTGCGCGTTAGCACCGCCACACTGCAGATATTTGAATACTGCCGTTTTAAGCAAATCATTCGACATCACACCGTACAGCGCGTTGGCAAGGACATTAAGATTGGCATTGGCGTGCTGTCTGTCACGGTAATACGCTTCGATTTTTTTGTGAATCAAATCTGTATTATAGAAATCAGGCATGGCCAATAAATGCGTGCTCAATATCTGTATATCCGAAAATACCGCAGTCAATCCGCCTCCGGTTAAGGGATGGCGCATATTAAGCGCATCACCCAGCATTACCGCGCCTTTTCGTATTATGGGTTTTGCCGCCATATAATGATTGGGCATGACTTTAAAGCCACCTTCCTGTAAGGCCTGTTCGTAACTGGCAAGCATACATTCGGGGATGTAAGGCGTTACATTGGCATCCAGATGGGCTTGCAGCAACTGTTTTCTAGGCAGCTGTTCGCCCGGGAAATCGATTAAAATCCTGACTTCATTATTGGAAATCGGATAACAAATAAACGGCGTAGGTCCCGATAAAAATACATGCCCATGTTTTGGAAAAGGCATTTCACAGTCTTTTAAAATCAACCCGATAAAGTACGACGTCACGGTCTTTTCATTATTGCTGAGACTCTCTCTAAAATTAGAAAAGAATCCGTCGCTGGTAATGGTTAAGGGCGCATGAATGGTCTTTATCTCGGACGTGAGCGATTCCCGGTAACTAACGCCGATAATTTCATGCCGTTCATTTTCCAGCAGTTGTAATGCCTTGCCGTGTATTTGCGTAACCGATTCATTTTGCAGGGCAGAAGCTCTGATTTGCTGCAAAAACCGGCCATTATGCAAACCCATTCCCTTATAGTGATCAGGATAAGGAATGGTTATTTTTTCGTCGCCTTGTAGCAGCGCATAACCATCAACCGGCTGTGCATCAAAACCATCCAGCAAATAACCGAGACCCATTTGCTCAAGTGATAACACGGCTCCAGGCTGCAACAATTCACCGACGATGCGCTTTTTCTCCTTATAACAATGATCGATTAACGCTATCTTAATGCCTTTGGGGGCGAGATAAGCGGCGATAGTGGCGCCCGCCATGCCTGCGCCGATAATACAAATGTCGAATTCTGATTTCATATTGAGCTACTTGATGCAAATACTGTAAACTGCGTTGGTTCTTTTATCATCCCTTAACAGACTTCCTATAGTATCGATTCAACGCCCAGACAGGAAATATATTCCTGTAATTGGCGTAGGTTATCATACAGTTATAATTAAAAACTCCGGAAATGTTTTCCTGTGGCCAATCGCCGATATCGGTTTGCCTGTTCAACAACACATCGATACCGGTTTCGATAATTTTTTTATCGCCAAAATCAGCGGCCATGAGTGTCAGCAATGCCCAAGCGGTATTAACGACTTGCGACGTCGCCGCCTCGGTATAAACCAGTTTGGAACACGATTCAAAAGTCTCTCCCCAACCACCATCCGCTTTTTGCTTATCAACCAAAAAGGCACAGGCTTTGGTTATGCTGGCAGCTATTACATCATCGTCATAATAACCCTTACCCTTGGCCTTGCTGATCGCTTCCACCCCAAACCAGGTAGCATAGGTAAAACAGACCGCCCAGCCACCATACCAGGAGCCGTCCGGCTTTTGTTGCCCGAGGATAAAATTGAGACCAGCACTAATTGCCTTGCGTATTTCGCTGTTTTTAAAGTCAGGATAAGCTTCCTGCATTTCCAGTAAGGAAATAACACAAGCCGCAGTACATTCTGTCCATGAATAATCAATCATTATATCGGCAAACACTTCAGAGGGATTAAGTTTTTCGAGCCATTTAGGCGCACGTGACAACTCATAAGTTGCCCAGCCGCCATCGGTATTTTGGTAAGAAAGGATAATGTCAACGGCTTGTTTAATACGTTGTTCATCAATCGCAGGTTTAACCAGGCCTGAATGATGAATAGCTAACGTAGCGCTTAAGCCTTCCGCCGTGCAATCTGCAACCGGCCAGCCTTGTTCAGCCGTTGAAAAAGGCCAACTGCCTATCATGGGATGACGGAAAAACTCGGCATGCGTCGGGTGTTCAGCATCGATTTGCGATAGATCAATAAATTGATAGCTTTTTGCAATAGTCTCAGGAAATAGCTTACCCAAATCACTTTCCAGTATGGCGCGGGTTGCAAAAGCGGCATCCCAAAGCTGAGAGCCGTTGTAGCCGCTCATTTTCATGCCATCTTCCGCAACCCATAAATAATCATACCAACGCGCTACATGCTTTTTAAATTGCGCAGAATCCTTGCCATAGGCATGCCAAATACAAATAGAATTGATGGCTTTATTGACGGGGCCTATATCAAGATAGTTGGTTTGCTCATCCTCGGCATTGAGGTATTTTAAAATGTAGTCTGTAGACTTTTTTCTTAACCAGGACCATTTGAATTTTTCATAGCTATTGGTGAAAAAGTTCATCCACTTCAGTACCGGAGATGGCGTGGTGTAACAATCTTTTTCGCAAACTGCATTGCGTTGTTTCGGCCAGTTAATTGAGGCGAAATCTTCGTTATAAATTTCCTCTCTTAATGACAATATTAGCTCATTTTCGGGCACTTTAATTCGCTGCGCATAACAATAGGCCATCGGCAAGTAAACCAGGCGGGTGTGACACCAGTAGCGCCAAGGATGCACCGGCAACCATTGTGGAAATAACCACATTTCAGGAAACAGGCTGTTAAACCCTTGCCAGTCATAACAATTCATAATAGAAAGATAAAATTTTCCCCAGGAGGGGATGCCTGTTGCACCGCCATTGTTTTTGATCCAGGTCCTGGCGTTGATCAATTGCTCATGATTTTTATCAACTCCCAGAATACGCAACGACACATATTGCATTACGGTGCCAAACATGGTCGACTCACCTTCAATATGCATGCCCCAGCCGGCATCTTTATTTTGATGATTGAATAAATAAAGCTTCATCATTTCCTGATGCGCTTTGGGAAACGGCGTATCAGAAATATAAGAAGCTATCAATAAACCGGGTAAAAGAAATAACGGGCCGCCGTAATCACCTGGCCAATGACCCTCTTCACTTTGCAAGTAAGAAAAATAGTTGATGGCATTGATAAGCGCATCGGTCACTTTTTGCTCTTCGGGGCTCTCTACTTGCGGAATTTGCCCGGTAAATTCCTGGAATTTCGCATTAATGGCTGCGTGCCTGTAAACCTTATCGCCTGAATTGGGATTGCTGAATTTATCAAACCGAAAATCTTCGGCAAACTGTGCTATTTCTTCGTCCGAGATGTTATCGGCATTTTCCAGATGCTCATTGATATTGCCTGAGCCGGGCTTGAATGCCCAAATGTGCCGTCCTTTTTCAGTGAGTAGTTGCCAGTTTTTCCAACCCGGTTTTACATTCAGCATAGATTTTTATGAGGTGCCTTTTAGCTTGGTTGAACGAAAAGTGCCATCCTTATTAAAAGGATGCCACTTATAAGTTTTGGATTTATTTACTTATTAAATAAAGCTATACGTATCATTGCCATAAAACCTTTCAGTTTTTTCCATAAGCCAGGTGGTTGGCGCAAACGCTCATGGCCAGGCAGCAATTGCCCTTTGGCCAATTTGCCTATTTTTCTTTTCACGGCAGGGTCGAGTTTGCCGTCGGCGGCCAATTCAAAAAACAAGGCTTTCACATTGCCCAAATCAAAAAAATCCCGCTGCCATTCCCATTTAAAATTGCCGCCATAACGAAACCAGGAGCCGCCTATGCCGGCTACTTCATAATGTGTACCGTCTTCACGCAGGGCAGGCGACACCTGACGCCATAAGCCAATCACTTCTCCCTGCTTTTCATCAATCAAAATGTGGTGGTAAGGATAGCGCCATTCTTCAAAGCCTTCCATTTGTACGCCTAACGCCCATTCTTCTATCTCTTTGCGGCTACGTGCTACAAATTCTTCATTGGGGCCAATATTCCAGCGATATTCTGCGTCATCGGTATACATCTTCCCTAAGTATTTGGGCCAGTTACCTTCTTTTTCAGCATCACGATTAGCCTGCAGCCAACGCTCAACCATTTCTTCAAGTTCTGCTCTGGGATATGCGGCCATTCTTTGTCTCTCATGCGTTCATTTGAGTTAACTACTCAGTTCTTGTTAAATTTGCCACAGATTCACAAATTATAAAATGACTCTTTTGCGTTAATAATCTAATGAGGTTTCGCCAAAATTGATAATTAACCCCAATGGACATCCAGGTATTCCCAAATAATTTTTGAGCCAACTATAATGTTCATCAACTATTCCTTCCTGGGACTTGACCTCCAAAATAATTTTGTCAAACACTACAAAATCGGAAAAAAATAATGAGGTAAAATTACCCCCTTTGTATTTAACTGCATATTTCTTTTCGCGTTCATAAGGAATTTTTTTGTTATTAAATTCATATTCAATAGCGTCTTTATAACTCAGTGTTCAAGTTTATATTCATTGCCGAGGTATTGATTTTAAATAATCTCTTATTAATCAATAGTCAAAAGTTATAAAGCCTATCTAAGACCATTATTTTACTTTTATAAGCCACTGTTTCTACAATTGGTTTTAGAAAACTTGAACATGGGATTTCATCAAGCCTTTTTGTTTAATTTGGAGAAAATCGTGGGCTATATTGTTAGAATTGCCCAACATATTGTTGTAATAATGCAATACTATCAAGATAAAAGCAATAATAAATAGCGCATAATTTTTCGCCAGATTAAGATAAAACTTTGATCCATCTAAATATCACCAACCTTCCAAAGCCAGTTATACGTAGTGATTAATACTCGATGTTCCAGTTTTTAACTTATTTGCATTTTGATTCTTGAAAAAGTTATCCAGCAACTGGTTATTGTAGTGAAGAAGAAGGTTCTATACGCCCTAAATCTCTCCCAACCATATGCTTGCCAGAAGGCATTAACTGAAAAACATCGTCAACAAGCCCAGCCAATTCTTTGAGCTTATCGGCAGGGTTCTGATGCTCTAACAAGGTTTTGATAAATTCGAGCAACACAGCAATCTGCGATTTTCTTTGCAGGCTGCCTACGGTATACGCGGGCAGTTTGTTTTCTATGTGGGTTGGTGGCGTAGGGTGAAGGAGGAGACAATGGTCAAACAACAGACTCAGGATCAGGCCACGGATTGATCCCTCATCATCCAATTGCTTGGCCTCACACTCACATCCTTCATAAAGCTCCCAGTCCTCAAAGCTTAACTCTTCAAGCCATCTCAACGTGTAGGCTTGAATAATATCTATAGTGCGCTTCGTCTATCTGTAGCCACTAAATAACGGTAATCGCTTTCGCCTTCATATTTTAAGGCAACGACCAAGCGTTTTTTGCCCTGTGCAAGCACTTTTAATCGCGCACTGCTCACCGTCGCTTTAATTTCTTTACCGCCACGCACCCCTAAAGCCACTTCCACGCCTTTGTTGGCGGTATTAAAATAATCCTTCAAATTTCTTTTTTTGTCTTTATATTCAATAGTCTGGTTCTCCCGCAACTGGCGGATAACCTGTGTAATATCAAATATCAGTGAAGCTTCATCCATAAACACCGATTCACCCTATAAGGCATCAGCTAAAACGGCTTTGATTTTATTGTCGCCGTGGGCATACTTGAATGCTTGCAGCAGCCGTACAGCAAGCTGAGTTTTTGTGGGATATGCGTTATTCTGTTCAGGCATAACAGGCCTGTCGTTTTTTGTCATCCCTTGCTTTTTCAAACGTTTATTTTATTTAGTCCACGCCGTCAACGCAGGGTCTGGCATGTAAAAAGCAAAACCCACGGGGGTAGTCACCGACTGCGTGACCAACAACAATAAAACGACAGTTTGTTCATTGACTTTCAATTTTAATTGCTTTGGTTGGGCAATATTTTTCGGCCTGCCGGGCTTTTTCCAGCAAATCCAGCGGCGGGTTTTCTTGTAAAACAGTGACATTGCCAGCGTCGTCCACCTGAAAAAGTTCAGGCGCTTCAGTCATGCACGTTGCATGGCCCTGGCAAAGCTCCCTGTCGATTTTTATTTGAAAGCCGGAGCCGGTTTGTGCACTTTCTTGTTCGTTATTTCTCGTTGACTCAACAGCGCCTTCCTTAATGCCCGTGCGTTTTATGTAACGAACTCGGCATGGTGATTTAGGTTGCACCACCATTTGGGTGAAATCATCCTGATAAGTGTCTTTGTCGTCGATCAGTTCAAAAGTATATCGGCGCAACAGAATGCTAAAAATTGCTTTTAATTGCAACATCGCAAAAGCGTTGCCGCTGCATTTGTGTTTACCTCCGCCGAAGGCAATCCAGCTGAAGGGCCTGGCATCTTCCTGGCGTGCTTCCGAATAGCGGTCAGGGTCAAACTTTTCCGGATCCGGGAAAATATCCGCAATACGATGTGATACGCGCGGCGAGGCGCAAACATATTTTCCAGCCTTGACCTTATAGTCTTTAAAATGAAAATCCTGCATCACTTTGCGAATTAAAAATATCAAAGGCGGATGCAAACGCAAAACTTCTTTAATGACATTTTCAAGTACCGGAATTTCGCGTAAAGATTGAAAAGTGACTTCACCATCAGCGCCGAAGTGTTGATCCAGTTCATTCAACACCAGTTCCAACTGTTCAGGCCGGCGCGCCAACTCCAGTAGGGTCCAGGCCGCTGTGCCAGCTGTTGTATGATGCCCGGCGAAAATAGTGCCGATTAACATGCCCGTTATTTCGTGCGCAGATAAGCGGCTGCCGTCGTCATAGCTGGCTTCAATGAGTATTTGAAACGCATCTTCACTTTTTTCTGGTTTCTGCGCTCTTTTCGCAATAATACCGGTGACTAATTCCTGCAGTCTGGCGCGCGCTTTATCACGGCGGCGAAATACCGGCAGAGGCAAATAAGGAAAAACAAAAGCCAGTGGACTCAAGCCCTTTTCAAGATCATGATAAATTTTTACAAATTCTTCATTCAGTTCATAACGGAATTCATCACCAAGCAGGCAGTGGCTGGACGTATAAATGGTGAGTTCTTTCATAAACTCAAGCAAATCAATTTCGCCGGCATCACCCCACTGATCGATGATTTGTTCAACTTCCTGGACTATCACTTGTGCATAGCCACGCATCGGTTTATCGCGCAATACCTGCATGAGCATTTTAAGCTGTTGGTCTTTTTTATGCGGTGGCGCATCAAAAACCACACCTTTGCCAAAAATAGGCGTCATGATTTTATACGCCTGGCTTTGATCCAGCTGAGCGTCGGGCGCGCGAAAAAAAGCTTCATTCGCTTCGGGGCCGGTCATTAAAACCATTTTTTGATGAAACATACGGAATTCACCGATTTCTCCCAGTGTCTTTCTGAGTCTCATCATGTAATCAAAGGGATTTTTGCCAAATTCGATCATGTGCCCTAAAAGCG